>Ga0136619_10000782_pt1 | contig 12194 bp, 8 predicted proteins | sample AntDrymUQ3532106_2_FD_104807 | JGI IMG/M metagenome (GOLD analysis project Ga0136619, IMG submission 104807) | Polar desert sand microbial communities from Dry Valleys, Antarctica - metaG UQ353 (21.06) | ecosystem: Environmental > Terrestrial > Soil > Desert | place: Antarctica: Dry Valley...
ACGTCGGCGTCGCGCTCGCGGACCGCCTCGCAGACGGCCTGGCCGGCGATCCCGCCGCCGATGATGACGATCGCGCCGCTCAAATCGACGCCTCGGCGAGGCTCGGCACCTTGTCGACCGCGAAGCTGCGGCGCAGGTAGAAGAACCACGTCATGCCCGCGAAGACCACGTACGCGAACAGGAAGACGTACAGCGCGGGGATCGACCAGTCGGCCTGTGACTGCGCGACGGCCAGCTTCTCGGCCGGCGTCGCGGCGGCCTTGACGGCGGCGGAGACCCCGAGGCTCGCCTCGCGGAAGACGACCTGGATCAGGAAGCCCCCGAAGGCGCCGATCGCGCCGGCGATACCGATCACGGCGGCCGCCTGGTGCTTGAAGTCAAGCGCGGTCACCTTGGGATCCAGGCCCTTCTCGGAGGCCTGCTTGCGCCCGAGCTCGCTGAAGATCGACGGGATCATCCGGTACGTCGATCCGTTGCCCATCCCCGCCAGCAGGAAGATCACCATGAACGAGCCGAAGAAGACCGCGAAGCTGTGCTCGTTGACGCCGATGATGGCCGTCACGGTGAACAGGGCCTCGCCGACGAACACCGCCAGCGTCACCCTCGCGCCGCCCATGCGATCAGAAAGCCAGCCGCCGAACGGCCGCGCGACCGACCCGATCAGGGCGCCGACGAAGCCCAGGCCGGCGAGGTAGGTCGCGATGAAGGGGTGCTGGGCGAGGAACTCCGGGAAGGTGTTCTTGATCACGAGCGGCAGCGCGAAGGCGTAGCCGATGAAGGACCCGAACGTGCCGATGTACAGCAGCGACATGACCCAGGTCTGGCTGTGCTTCAGCGACTTGGTGTAGGACCGCGCGTCGGTCTTGGCGTCGGTGATGCTGTCCATGTACAGCCACGCGCCGATCGCTGCGATCAGGATGAACGGCAGCCACATCAGGCCGGCGTAGGCGAGGTTCACGTCGTGGACGGGCAGCTTCACCGCCGCCGCGGGCACGCCGACGATGATCACCAGCGGCACGAGCAGCTGCGCAACGGCCACGCCGAGGTTGCCGCCGGCGGCGTTGAGGCCGAGCGCGAACCCCTTGTGACGGTCGGGATAGAAGAACGAGATGTTGGCCATCGAGGAGGAGAAGTTGCCGCCGCCGAAGCCCGCGCTGGCAGCGCACAGCGCCAGCACCCACATCTGCGTGCTGTGGCTCTGCTCCGCCAGCCAGCCGCTGGGCACGACCGCGGCCAGCAGCAAGACCGGGATCAGCAGCAGCGAGGCGCTCACCGTGGTCCACGCACGGCCACCGAACTTCGGCACCGCGAACGTGTAGGGAATTCGCAGCGTCGAGCCGATCAGGTTCGGAAGCGCGATCAGCAGGAACTGCTCGGACAGCGACAGCTCAAAGCCGGCGTTGGCGAGGTTGATGACGACGATCGTCCACAGCACCCAGACGCTGAAGCCGAGGTGCTCGGCGAGGATCGAGAAGATCAGGTTCTTCTTGGCTACCTTCTTGCCCGCGCTCTCCCAAAACTGCTCGTCCTCGGGATCCCAGTCGTCGATCCAGCGGCCCTTGCGACCGGCGGCGATGCTGCCGTCAGGCGACGAGCTCATATGTCCTCCGGGCGTGGGTGTCATCCATGGACGGACCCTGCCATGCAGCCGTTTCGGCCTCGTGAGCGAACGATGTCGAGCGCGTGAACCGCGCTTTGCCGTTGCGTGTCGTGGCCGACGATCGGTCGGCGCGCATTATGGGTAGGAGCCTCTCTGGCAGCGATCTTCGAGGGAGGCCAGATGAATCGGGCAGTGGTGGCGATCGGCGCGGCGGTTGTCGCGCTCGCGGCCGTCTTTATCGTCGTGGTGCTGGTGATCGACTCGTCGCGCGACGACGAGATCGCCGAAGGGATTCGGATCGGCCGCGTCGACGTCGGCGGCCTCGACGTCAAGCAGGCGCGCGAGCGCGTGCAGCGCGAGCTCGCAGGCTCGGTCCCGCGCCGCGTGACCGTCACGCATCGCAAGGAGCGCTTCGTCCTGCGCACCGACAAGGCAAAGGCGCGGCTGGACGTCAAGGGCACGGTCGAGGCGGCCCGCCGTCGCGGGCGCGCGGGCAACAACGCCTTCAGCCGCGTTCTCGGCAGCAGCGAAGTGGACGCCACGATCGCGCCGAAGATCGACTACTCGCGGCCCGCGATCGAGGGATTCGTCGAGCGCGTCGCCAAGCGCGTCGACGACCCGGCGAAGGACGCCGACATCGACATCCGCGACGGCAAGCTCTCGCGGCAGCCCGCTCACAACGGCGTCAACGTCAAGCGCCCGCAGCTCGTGGCGGCGCTCGTGAAGCACATGACGACGGCGTCGGGCGAACAGGCGATCGCGGTGCCGGTCAAGGTCACCGAGCGGCCCGACGAGACGCTCGCCGACCTCGCCAAGAAATATCCGACGGTGCTCGCAGTCGATCGCGATGCCAAGGAGCTGCGCTTCTACAAGCGCCTGCGCCTCGTGGACAAGTACGAGATCGCGGTTGGCCAGGGCGGTTTCGACACGGCCGCCGGGCGCTACGACATCAAGGAGAAGGACGTCGACCCGCCGTGGCACGCGCCCGACAAGGCGTGGGCGGGTGACCTTGCCGGCCGGACGATCCCGCCCGGCGACCCGCAGAACCCGCTCAAGGCGCGCTGGATGGGCTTCTACGACGGCCAGGGGATCCACGGCACGGACGACATCGCCTCGCTCGGCACGGCGGCCTCCCATGGCTGCATCCGTATGGCCGTCCCCGAGGTCAAGCAGCTCTTCGGGCAGGTGAAGATCGGAACGCCGCTGTTCCTGCAGTAGCCAGTAGATGCTCACCGCGATCCTCTTCGGCCTGGCGGCATCCAGCGCCCTGGTGATCGGCGCGGTAATCGGGTCGCTGTGGGATCCGCCGCGCGCGGTCACCGGCGTGCTGCTCGCCTTCGCGAGCGGCGCGCTGATTTCCGCGCTGGCGTTCGAGCTCTTCGAGGAGGCCTACCACCTGGGCGGGGCCGCCCGATCAGGGCTTGCGCTGCTGGCGGGTGCGGCGGCCTTCGTCGCCGCCGACACCGCGCTTGACCGGCGCGTCACCGGCAAGTCGGGGCCCGATGAGCGGGAGGTCGCGGCGGCTGGCGCGCAGGGCGCTGTGGGCTGGGTGCTGCTGGCTGCCGTGACGCTCGACGGGGTGCCCGAGAACCTCGCACTCGGCGTCTCGCTCGTCGACGACGCGTCGCTTGCGCTGCTCGTCGCGATCTTCGTCTCAAACCTTCCCGAGGCGCTCGTCGGTGCCGTGGCGATGCGCGGCGCGGGCCGTCCTGTGCGCGCGGTCGTCGGGACGTGGGTCGCGTGCGCGGCACTGCTCGCGCTGGCGGTCGTTGTCGGCCGGGCGCTGGCGGAGCCGCTCAGCGACGAGATCCTCGCGGTCGCGCTGGGCTTCGCCGGCGGCGCCGTGCTGGCGTCACTGGCCGACACGCTGATGCCCGAGGCCTTCGAGCGCGGCCGCCCGTTCAACGCCTTCGCCACCGCGGCGGGATTCTTCTTGTCGTTCATGCTCGCCGTCTGAGCTTGGGCATGCCGGATGTCGAGACCGTCAGGAGCATCGCCCGGGCGAAGATGGGCGTCATGAGCCGCGGCGCGACCGGCGAGTTCGCCATGCTCGCCCGCCTGCTGGGACCCGACGAGCCGATCCTGGCGATGGCGATCGGAAAGCTCCGGGGCTCTGGGTGGTTCTTCGTCGGTCGCTTCGTAGTCGCCACGCCGCAGCGCCTGCTGCTGGTGGGCAAGGCGATGGTCACGCGCCGGGAGCGGGTTCGGGAGATCCCGTTGGCCCGCGTTCGAAGCGCGCGAGCGAGGCCGCCCGGTTCGCTCGAGCTCGAGCTCGAGGACGGCGTGCTGTCGCTCTCCTTCGTCGCCCCGGCGTCGCAGCTGTCGGCGCTGGCCGATGCCGCTCGCGGTCGCGCCGGGCCGACGCGATTCGAGGAGCTCGACGAGCTCGCGCGTCGCAAGCTCGGGAAGTTCCTGGGATTCGCGGTCGAGGGATCACTGGTCGCGCTGGCTGAGGAGCTGCAGCCAGAGGAGGGCGTGGTCGACCTGGCCTTCTGGGCCGGCAAGCCGGGAGGAATCCTGGCGGCCTGCGACGCGCGACTCGTGGCGGTTCCGGACCAGGGCTTCGGGAGCGGGCCGCCAACCTCGGTGCCCTTCGCCGAGATCATCGAGATTCACGCAGACGGGGACGACCTCATCGTTCGCAGCCGGGGCGCCGAGCGCCGTTTCGACAACCTCCAGCCGGTCGACCGAGCGGGCGTCATCGCCACCCGCGTTCGTGGGCGTATCGGTTAGCTGACCCTTGTTCGGAGGTCTGAGGATTCCTCGATCGTCGGCCTCGCGTGCGCCGGCACGTCGAGCAGCTGCTGCACGTCCGCCGCGCATCCGCCGCAGCCGGTGCTGGCGCGGGTGCGAGCGCTGACCTGCGCGACCGTGCTCAACCCGTCGCGGCGGATCGCGGCCTGCGCCTCGCCGACCGTGACGGCGTTGCAGGAGCACAGCGTTGCGGCAGGGTCGGCAGCGATCGAATCCGCGGGCGCTGAGCCCGGCGCGAGCAGGTCGGCCGGCACATCCGCGCCGCTGCGCAGCAGCTCGGTCAGGCGCCGCGCCGCGCTCGCGTCGCCGACGAGCGCGCCGCCGGCCAGCCGGTCACCGTCGAGGACGAGCCGGCTATAGACGCCCCGGCGGGTGTCGCTGACGACGACCTCGTCGTGGCCGGCCGGGGCGTCGCCGGCCGAGCCACCGCCAGCGTAGACATCGACCCCACTGACCTTCAGCGTCGTCGCCGCAATCGCGCCGTGGAAGGCGGCCGGGTCGCCGGCGATGCGCGCGCCGGCCACCTTCGCCTGCTCGGCCAGTGGAGCCCACAACCCGTAGACGACGCCGCGGTGCTCGGCGCACTCGCCGACCGCCCACACGCCGGGCGCGCTCGCGCGCAGCTCGTCGTCGACGATCACGCCGCGTCCGCACTCCAATCCGGCGGCGCGCGCGAGCGCCGTCTCCGCGCGCACGCCCGTCGCGATGACGACCCGCTGCGCGGCAAGGTCGGTGCCGTCGTCGAGCACGACGCGGTCGCGCTCGATCCGAGCCACGCTGCGGCCGAGGATGCACGCGATTCCCTGAGCCTCCAGCGCGCGGCGCAGGATCGTGGCGGCGCCCGGGTCGAGCTGCTGGTTCATCAGATGGCCCGCGAGCTCGACGACCGTGACGCCGACGCCGCGCGCCCTCAGCCCGGCGGCGGCTTCGAGGCCGAGCAGGCCGCCGCCGACGACGACCGCGCGAACGCCGGCCGGCGTCGCCGCGAGCGCGTCGGCGTCGCGCCAGGTGCGGAAGCTGTCGACGTGGGGCTCATCGACGCCGGGCACCGGGGGGAGGAACGGACGCGAACCGGTTGCGAGCACGAGCGCGTCGTACGGATGGCGGCCGCCGGCCTCGTCGATGACGCAGCGCGCGTCGAGCGCCAGCGCGCTGGCGCCGCAACCGCCGCGCAGGTCCACGCGGTGGGCGGCGTACCACGACAGCGGGTGCAGCTCGAGCTCACCCGGGCCACAGGTCCGCGCCAGCAGCTTGGACAGCAGTACGCGGTTGTAGGTGGGCCCCGGCTCCTCGCCGAGCATGACGATCTTCCATTGCTCCGCGGGCCGTCGGCGCAGTGCCTCCTCGACGACCGCGAGACCGGCCATGCCGCTGCCGACGACCACGAGGCGCTTCGGTTGCGCGGGTGCGGGCCGGTGCACGGGCTCGTCGCGGCGGCGCACCGGCTCCAGCCGCACGGCGAGCGCCTTGAGCTCGGGTTGGGCGGAGGTCGGATCGACCGCGGCCAGCGTGAGCGCGTTGAGCGCGCCGGCGCCGGCGCCGGAATGCAGCGCGCCCCAGTGAAACGGCGCGAAGGCCACGCCGCGCGGCATGGCGTCGTCGCAGCTGACCGTCAGGCGCAGCTCGCCGCGGCGCGAGACGATCCGCGCGTGCGCGCCGTCGTCGAGACCCGCCGCGGCGGCGTCCAGCGGGTGGCAGGACAGCGTCGGCTGGCCGGCGGCCGCACGCAGCGATGGGGAGTGACCGGTGCGGGTCATCGTGTGCCACTGGTCGGCGACGCGGCCGGTCGTCAGCAGCAACGGGTACTCGGGATCGGGCGTCTCGGCCGGCGCGACGTGCGGCGTGGGCGCGAAGCGGGCGCGACCGTCGGGCGTCGGGAAGCGCTTGTCCAGATACAGGCGCTCGGTGCCGGGATGCTCCTCGACGGGCTGCGCCGGGCAGGGCCACTGCAGGCTGCCCTGGCGGCGCAGGCGCTCGTGCGAGACGCCGGACAGGTCGCACGGCCGGCCCGCGGTGCAGGCGGCGAACTCATCGAAGACGGCGGCCGCGTCCGGCCACGCGAAGTCCTCGCCGTGTCCGAGGTGGCGCGCGAGACCGGCGACGATCTCCCAGTCCGCACGGGCCTCGCCGGGCGGCGCCAGTGCGCGGCGCACGAGCCCAATGCGGCGCTCGGAGCTCGTCATCGTGCCGTCCTTCTCCGGCCAGGCGGCGGCGGGCAGCACGGCGTGCGCGAGCGACGAGGTCTCGGTCGGATGGTGCGGGTCCTGCACGACCACGAGCTCGGCACGCTCGAGCGCCGCCCGTGCGCGCTGGCTGTCGGGCAGCGACACCAGCGGGTTGGTGGCCATGATCCAGACGGCCTTCACCTGCCCGGCCTCGAGCGCGTCGAAGAGCGCCACGGCGGGCAGGCCGGGCTGCGCCGAAATGCGATCGCTCGGGACACCCCAGTGCGCCGCCATCGCCGCGCGGTCGGCGGGCTCGGTCACCTTGCGGTAGCCCGGCAGCAGGTGCGCCAGGCCGCCGGTCTCGCGTCCGCCCATCGCATTGGGCTGGCCGGTGAGCGAGAACGGGCCGCAGCCGGGCCGGCCGATCTGCCCGCTCGCCAGGCACAGGTTGATCAGCGCGCGGTTCTTCAGCGTGCCGACCGTCGACTGGTTGGCGCCCATCGACCACAGCGCGAGCGCGGTGCCGGCGCCCGCGAAGCGATGCGCCGCCTGCTCGATCGCCGCCGCGTCGACCTGGCAGACCTCGGCGGCGCGCTGCGGCGACCATTCCCGCGCGACCGCCTGGGCCTGCTCCCAGCCGCTCGTGTGCCGCTGCACGAACTCGCCATCGACGAGGCCGTCGCGGTCGATCACGTGCAGCATCGCGCTGAGCAAGGCCAGATCGGTTCCGGGGCGGACCGGGAGGTGCAGGTCCGACGCGCGCGCCGTCGGCGTCGCGCGCGGGTCGACGCAGATGACGAACGCCCCCTCGGCCTGGCGGTCGCGGATTCGCGACCAGACGATCGGATGGCACGCCGCGGTGTTCGTCCCGAGCAGCAGGAAGCAGTCGGCGAGGGCAAGGTCCGCGTAGGCCGGGGGCGGACCGTCGAAGCCGAACGCGCCTGCGTAGCCGGCGACGGCCGAGGACATGCACAGCCGCGAGTTGGAGTCGACGTTGTTGGTGCCCAGAAAGCCCTTGGCCAGCTTGTTGACCGCGTAGTAGTCCTCGGTCAGCAGCTGGCCGGAGATGTAGAAGGCGACCGCGTCGGGTCCGTCGGCAGCGATGATCGCCTGCAGGCGCGTGGCGAGCGTTGCCAGCGCGCCGTCCCAGGTCGTCGGCTGCAGGCGCGCATCGCGGTCCTCGCGCCACAGCGGCACGGTCGCGCGATCGGGCGCGTGCACGGCGAACGGCAGCTCGAGCGGCTTGCGGCATGTTCGGCCGCGATTGGCGGGATGCAGCGGGTCTCCGCGAACCGCCGCCAGGCGGCCGTCCTGCACGTCTGCGAGCAGCCCGCAGCCGACGCCGCAATACGGGCACTGGGTGCGGGTGCTCGACACTGCTGCTCAGGGTGGGCGTGGCCCGTTTCCCGCCCACGTCGGGTCGATGAACGCTGTGTGAACCTCCCTGGCGCGTCGGCCGCGCGCCGCGCAGTCAGGTCAGGCTGCTGACGGGATGTCAGATGCCGCTATATAGTCGCGCCCAATCGGGCTCCGCAGAAAGGATCGTGAAGCGATGAAGGTTGGTCCCATCGATTTGGTCATTGTTCTCCTGACGCTGTTCATCCTCGTTACCGTGGCCGTACTCGTGATCGGGAACGTCACCGCCTAGGTACACGTCCGCCCGCAGCGCCGCTGGCCTCCGCTCGCCGGCGGCTGGCTGTGGTGCTCGAGGTTTCGGCGGTCAGGCGAGCTCGGGCGGCAGCGCCTGCGGGCCGTCCGGATACATCAGCTCGACCAGCTCGGGTGACATCTCGAGCGTGTTGGCGAGCTCTGGTGGCGCGCCTACGACGAGCCACAGGGCGTCCTCGTCGGTGTCGTTGAACACCTGGCGCGCGACATCGGGCTCGACGAGCACGCTCGAATGTGGCGCCAGCGAATGGACCGCGGCGCCGATTCGCATCCGGCCGGTGCCCGCCAGCACGACGTAGAGCTCGGTTTGCTCGACGTGACGGTGGCGCGTCGATGCCTGGCCGGGACGCAGCAGCCACAGCCGCGCGGCAAGCGCCGCGGAACCGAGCTGCTTGGCGAGGTCGGTGTTCTGCACGCCCATCTGGTTTGAGGGGCGCCAGTGGGCGTCGGCGGCATGGAGCACCTGCGGCGACATGTCGCGACGATCCTAGTGCGTCACCGATCTTTCACCAGCGGTCAGCGGGCCAGCCGTAGCCTCGGCGCGCCACGGTCGGCAGCGTTACAACGGCGGAGGTCGCCCGCATGTCCAGGTTCGCGTTCGCGCTCGCTCTCGTCCTCCTGCTCGCCACCGCGCCAGGCGCGGCCGCCCGTGGTGACGGCGACCGCGACGGCTCGCCGAAGCTGCTCGCCCGCGCCGTGCTGCCGGCCGACACGTTCGCGCCTGGGCCCCCGTCGGGGACGCTCCTCGGCACGGCCCCGATCAATGGCCGTACCCCGCCGTTTCCAGGGCAGCCCGTGCAGGGGTTCTCGGCGGTGCTGAACGCCGGCCACGGCAAGTTCTGGGCCATGCCCGACAACGGCTTCGGCGCCAAGGCGAACTCCTCTGACTTCCTGCTGCGGATGTACCGCATCCGGCCAGACTTCGAGACGGCGCGCGGCGGCAGCGGCAGGATCCGCATCGGCGAGCACATCTCCTTGCGCGACCCGCAGCACAGGATCCCCTTCGACATCGTCCGCGGCGACACGCGCGCCCGGCTGCTCACGGGCGGCGACTTCGACATCGAGTCGGTGCGTCGCGACCGCCGCGGCGACCTCTGGTTCGGCGACGAGTTCGGGCCGTTCCTGCTGCACACGAGCGCCACCGGCCGGGTGCTCGAGGCGCCGATCGCCATGCCTGGCGTCAAGTCCCCTGACAATCCAACGCTCGCCCCGGGCGAGGTCGCCAACCTCGGCCGCAGCAAGGGCATCGAGGGCATGGCGCTGTCGTCATCCGGGCGCAAGCTCTACGTCAGCCTCGAAGGTGCGCTGACGACCGACCCCGACCAGCGCCGGCGACTGGTCTACACCTTCGACATCGACCGCGGCCGCTACGTCAGCCCCACCCGGGCAACGCGCTTGGACGACGCCGCAAACTCGATCGGCGATCTCACGGCGCTGGACGCGTGTCGCCTGGTCATCATCGAGCGAGACAACCTCCAGGGTCCGGCGGCGCAGGCCAAGCGCATCGATCGCCTCGATCTCTGCGCGCCCGGCGTCGATGGCGCCCTCGCCCGTAGCCCGCTCGTCGACCTGCTCGACATCCGCGACCCGAAGGGCATCTCGCTGCCGGCACGCGAGGGCGACTTCGGCCTCGGCGACCCGTTCAAGTTCCCGTTCCAGACGATCGAGGATGTGCTGCCGCTCGGCGGCGACCGCTTGCTCGTGCTCAACGACAACAACTACCCCTTCAGTGCCGGCCGCAACGCTGGACGGCCCGACGACAACGAGGCGATCATCATCGACGTGCCCGGCCTGCGCGACCGCGACCGGCGCAAGCCGCGGCGCTCGGTCGACGTTCAGGTCATCGGCCTCAACGACTTCCACGGCAACCTCGACCCGCCGGGCGGCCAGATCGCACGGCCTGACGGCACGCGCGTCGACGCCGGCGGCGTCGAGTTCCTCGCGACGCACGTCGACCGCCTGCGCGCCACCAACCCGCACAACACGATCGTCGCGTCCGCCGGCGACCTCATCGGCGCGAGCCCGCTGCTGTCGGCGCTGTTTCACGACGAGCCGACGATCGAGGCGATGAACCGCCTCGGGCTCGACCTCAACGCGGTCGGCAACCACGAGTTCGACGAGGGCGCGTCCGAGTTGCAGCGCATGCAGTCCGGCGGCTGTCATCCGGTCGATGGCTGCCTCGACGGGGACGGCTTCGAAGGCGCCGACTTCCGCTTCCTGGCGGCGAACGTCGTGCGCACGGCGACGGGTCGAACGATCTTCCCGCCCTACGCCATCAAGCGCTTCGAAGGCGTGAAGGTCGGGTTCATCGGAATGACGCTCGAGGGGACGCCGGAGATCGTCACGCCGTCGGGCGTCGCCGGCCTGGAGTTCCGCGACGAGGCCGACACGGTCAACGCGCTGGTCCCCGAGCTCAAGCGCCGCGGCGTCGAGACGATCGTCGTCCTGCTGCATGAGGGCGGCGCGCAGACGGGCACGTACAACCAGTGCAACGGCATCGCGGGCGCCGTCGCGGACATCGTGCAGCGCACGAGCGACGAGGTCGACGCGTTCGTCACCGGTCATACGCACCAGGCGTACAACTGCGTGATCGACGGGCGCGTCGTGACAAGCGCGAGCTCGTTCGGTCGGGTGCTCACCGACCTGGACCTGAAGATCGACCGCCGCAGCGGCGAGGCGACGAAGATCACGGCCAACAACCTCGTCGTCACGCGCGACGTGGCACGGGAGCCGTCGCAGACGGCGATCGTGGAGAAGTACCGGGCGCTGTCGGCCCCGATCGCGGGTCGCGTGATCGGCTCCACGAGCGCGGAGATCACGCGTACGACCACGCCCGCCGGCGAGTCGGCGCTCGGCGACGTGATCGCCGACTCGCAGCTCGGGGCGACGGCGTCCGCCGGCTTCGGCGCCGCTCAGATCGCGTTCATGAATCCCGGCGGCATCCGCGCCGATCTGGACGCCGGACCGGTGACCTACGCGGAGGCCTTCACCGTCCAGCCGTTCGGCAACAGCCTCGTGACGCTGACACTGACCGGCGCGCAGATCGAGCGGATGCTCGAGCAGCAGTGGCAGAGCGCGACGCTCACGCGGATCCTGCAGCCATCGATCGGGTTCAGCTACGCATGGGATCCGGCGCGCGCGATCGGCGACCGCGTGGACCCGGCTTCGCTGCGGCTGAACGGCGTGGCCGTCGATCCGGCGGCGACGTATCGGGTCACCGTCAACAACTTCCTGGCCGATGGCGGGGACGGATTCAGCGTGCTGCGCGAGGGCACCAACCGGCTCGGCGGCGCGGTCGACCTCGATGCGCTGAGCGCGTACTTCCAGGCCCATTCGCCGGTCGCCCCCGGCCCACGCGATCGGATCTCGCTGGCGCCTTAGCCTGGAAGCGCTGCCGTTGAGCAGCTTGACGTTTCAGCCCGAGGTCGATCCGATGAACGGCGTGTGAACGGCTCGGCCCGAGTGGCGGGTGCGCTTCGACACACGTCCAAAGACGGTCCGCGCGGTCACGCGTAGCGTGCCCAAGCATGTCCGGGCACCGGGAATTCGTGCTGCGCACGGTCGAGGAGCGGGGGGTGAAGTTCATCCGCCTGTGGTTCGTCGACGTGCTCGGCCTGCTCAAGAGCGTCTCGATCCCGGTGTCCGAGCTCGAGTCCGCGCTGGAGGAGGGCGTCGGCCTGGATGGATCGTCGCTGGAGGGCGCCTCGCGGCTGCGCGAGCACGACGTCATCGCTCATCCCGATCCGCGCACCTTCCAGGTGCTGCCATGGCGGCCTGACTCGATCGTCAGCCGCATGTTCTGCGATGTGCGACAGCCCGACGGCGAACCCTTCGGCGGTGACTCGCGGCTCGTGCTGCGGCGTGTGCTCGAGCAGGCCGCCGCACTGGGCTACACGATGCAGGTCGGCTGCGAGCTGGAGTTCTTCCTGTTCGAGGCGCTGGGCTCCAACGGCGCCGAGCCGGCGACGCTCGACGACGGCGCCTACTTCGACCTGACGCCGCAGGAC
>Ga0136619_10000786_pt1 | contig 12161 bp, 16 predicted proteins | sample AntDrymUQ3532106_2_FD_104807 | JGI IMG/M metagenome (GOLD analysis project Ga0136619, IMG submission 104807) | Polar desert sand microbial communities from Dry Valleys, Antarctica - metaG UQ353 (21.06) | ecosystem: Environmental > Terrestrial > Soil > Desert | place: Antarctica: Dry Valley...
ACGGCGGTCAAAGCCCTGCCAGCCCTTTGATTCGGGCGTGTCCGGATGCCCCACGGTCTACGCCCGAAGTGACGATCGGCGTCGTACCAAGGCGGCCACGCCAACACGGCCGGCTCAATGTGCCAGGTCAACTCATCGCCCGGTCGCTTGCCACACCGGATCCGCTGGTGGCTCGGGAAACCCAGACTTGTGATCTGTGGTGTGCGTCCCGCGCGAGTATCGTGGAGCGGACCTGTTCGGGATGTTTCCGTGCGTCTCTTGTTGAGGGTGTCGGGGAGGTGGGCGTCATGACGGCGCCATGGCGTTCCCCAGCCCTCGCGGCCGGGGCGGCACCGGTCGACGACATGGCCCATACCCGTCCCGGGTCCGAGCCCCGAGGGCTTCTCGGGATCCGGCGCGACTGCGGATGTCTTCGACCTCTGGTGTCGGCGTGATGGATGTCGCTGATGCCTTTGGCTCAGTTTCATCGCCGACGGCGGCTGAGCCCGTGCGCGCGGGGAATGCTGATCGCTTCGTCAGTCTGTACACCGACCTGTCACGCGAGATCGCAGAACGCGGACTGCTCAAGCGGCGCTACGGCTACTACTGGACACAGATCGTGGTCGCGGTATCGGCGTTTGTGCTCATCTGGGTCGCCGTCTTCATCGTCGGGGACTCGTGGTTCCAGCTTTTGCTCGCGGGCGCCCTGGGCATCGTGGTGACGCAGTTCGGGTTCCTCAGTCATGACGGTGCGCACCGACAGATCTTCCGTTCGGCGGCATGGAACGAATGGACGTCGCGGCTTCTGGGCGGCGGATTCGCCGGGCTGAGCTACGGCTGGTGGAGGACGAAGCACAACCGTCACCACGCCGCGCCGAACCAGGAGGGTCGCGATCCGGACATCGGCGCGGGTGCGATCGCATTCACCCCCAGCCTCGTGTCCAGCCGATCGGGCCTTGCGGGCTGGTTCGCCCGACACCAGGGGTGGTTCTTCTTCCCGCTGCTCACCCTGGAGGGGCTGGGCCTGCACCTGGCCACCGTCCGGGTGCTGCTGCGACCAGGCTCGGTACCTCATCAGCGTGTCGAAGCTGCCCTCGTCGTCAGCCGGCTGGCTGGATACGTAGCCATCCTTCTGATGGTGCTGCCGCCAGGAAAGGCCGGCGCGTTCCTCGGCGTGCAGATGGCGTTGTTCGGACTGTGCCTGGGCGGGGCGTTCGCCCCGAATCACAAGGGTATGCCGATCGTGCCGGCGACGATGAAGATCGACTTCCTGCGCCGCCAAGTGCTCATGTCACGCAACGTGCGGGGCGGACTGTTCGTCGATTTCGCGATGGGCGGGCTGAACTACCAGATCGAGCATCACCTGTTTCCGAGCATGCCTCGCCCAAACCTCAAGCATGCCCAGCCGCTCGTGCGATCCTATTGTGCAACGAGGCACATTCAGTACACCGAGGTCGGACTGCTCACCTCCTACATCATCGTCATCGGCTACCTCAACAATGTCGGCCTACGAGCCCGAGGCCCCTTCGATTGCCCTCTCGTCGCGCAGTACCGGCACCGACGGTAGCGGGACACCGGTGACCGGTAACACTTCTCGGCAAGCCTCTTCGCCGTCGATGCCGACGATACGTCGCAGGCAGCGCCGCCTGCTGGCCGAGATGGCCATTGAGTTTCGCCCGAAGGAATCCAGCTTCATCTAGGGGGCCGGCCACCGGCGCGCGAGCCACGACCCGTCCGACACCCGCCAGCAAACTCCCCCCTCGCGCACCAGACCCCCGATCGATCCTCGCAGGTCAGCGCCATGCGAGCCTTGTGATTCGGTGGTCGGACGGCCCTTTGCTCACAGATTGCTCACGAAGGCCGCCGGCGGCCCGCCGTCTGGGAGGGTCGTGACAACCGTGTGCCTGGCGCCGGTCGAGTGAGCTCGGCGCAGCGCGGGCGTTGCTGGCAGCCGTCAGGCGTCGTCGCCGAGGATGAGTGCGGCGACGCGTTCTGCGGCGTCGGTCTCCATCGCCGGCACGACGTGCGAGTAGATGTCGAGGGTGATGCTGATGGAGGTGTGCCCGAGCCGCTCCTGCACCACCTTGGGGTGGACGCCCGACACCAGCGCCAACGTCGCCCAGGTGTGCCGTAGGTCGTGCAGCCGGATCGGCGTGAGCCCGAGTCTGGCTGCCTGCCGGACGAAGACGCGGGAGAACCGGTCTGGGTGGTAGGGCTGGCCGTCCTGCTTGCAGAACAGCAGGTCGTGGTCGGCGTACGCCGCACCGACGAGCAACCGCTCCTGCGCCTGTTCGGTGCGTCGGGCCCGCGGTGCGTTGATGGTGCCGGCGTCGAGGGCGATCTACCGACGCCCGCGAGCCGTCTTGGGGGTCGGATCACTTGGGGGTGCCCCAGTCGCCATCGACCAGGCTGCGCCGCAGCTGTAGCCCGCGGTCGAGGTCGACGTCGCCCCACGCCAGCCCGAGCGCCTCACCGCGGCGGAGTCCGGTGGTGGCCAGAGACCGAGCTCATCCGACCCGACGGGCCCTGGCGCGACGTCGAGCAGGTCGAGATCGAGACCCTGAACTGGGTCACCTGGTTCAACTCCGAGCGCCCGCACGAATCCATCGACGACCTGACACCGATTCAGGCAGAGGAGGTCCACTACGCTGCACGCAACCGTCTCGTCCCGACCGGATAGAGACACAAACCGAAGCCTCCGGACTCACCGGGGCGGATCACGGGCCCGGCGTCGCTTCGCGAGCACGTCCTCCACATCCGCCAGGTCGACGCCGCGCGCTGCTAGTAGCACGTACAGGTGAAAGACGAGGTCGGCACTCTCATGGACGAGGCGCTCGTCGTTCTCGGTGAGGGCGGCCGTGACGGTCTCGACCGCCTCCTCACCGACCTTGCGCGCCGCCGCGGCCACGCCGTCGTCGAGGAGCTTCGTCACGTAAGACCCCATGGGGCGCTCAATCGCCCGCGACGCCACCACACGCCATAGATCGGGAGCGAAGCAGGACATGCTGCCGGTGTGGCAGACGGGGCCGTTAGGCAGCGCCCGGACCAGGAGCGCGTCGCCGTCGCAGTCGTCGCGCAGCTCGACGACCGCAAGGGTGTTCCCGGACGTCTCCCCCTTGCGCCACAGCCGGCCGCGAGAGCGCGACCAGAACCACACTTCGCCCGACGTACGGGTGCGGTACTTGGCCTGTTCATCCATCCAGGCCAGCATCAAGATGCGTCCCGATTCGGCGTCCTGGACGATTGCGGGACACAGCTCAGGCGGCATCGCGGAGCTGCACCCCCAAGTCACGAAGCTCTTCCCGGAGGCTCCTGAGGCGCGCCGGATCCTCGTGCAGGATCGAGGCAAGCAGCACTGCGGGCACAACCTCGAGAGCCTCCGCGACATGGCTGGCACTACCTGCGCCGCCCGAGGCGATGACCGGCACCGTGACCGCGCCGGCGACCGCGGCGGTCAGCTCGAGGTCGTAACCGGCGCGAGTGCCGTCCGCGTCGATCGACGTGACCAGGATCTCGCCCGCGCCATGCTCCCCCGCCTCGCGCGCCCAGTCGACGGCGAGCCAAGTGGTGGCGAAGGTTCCCGCCCGCGAGCGGACACGACCTCCCTTGGCGTCTATCGCGACCACGACGGCCTGCGAGCCGAGCTCCTCGGCGAGCTCCGTCACGAGCGCAGGCCGCCCGAGCGCAGCTGAGTTCACGGCGACCTTGTCCGCCCCGGCACGCAACAGCTCCGCCGCATCCTGCACCGTCCGGACGCCGCCGCCGACCGTGAACGGGATCGCCACCCGGTCCGCGACGCGCCGGACGAGGCCTACGAGCGTGTCCCGCTCCTCGAGCGTCGCCTTCACGTCCAGGAACACCAGCTCGTCGGCACCCGACTCGGAGTAGGTCGCCGCGAGATCGACCGGGTCGGCCACCGCCCGTAGTCCCTCGAACCGCACACCCTTCACGACCCGCCCCGCTGCCACGTCCAGGCACGGGATCAGGCGAGGGAGCGGCATCGCCCACTCGCCTCGGCCAGCACGCCAGCGAGGTATCGCTCACCGACTGTGCCGCTCTTCTCGGGGTGGAACTGAACTCCCAGGAACGAACCGAGGCGTGCCTCCGCAACCAGCCCATCCGACCAGGCGCTCGCCGCGGGGGTCTCGGCGACGTAGGAGTGCGCGAAGTAGTAGGCCTGACCGTCGACGTCGGCCCACCCCATGCGGGGAACACGAGGAGCACACAGGCGGACCGCTCGTCCGGGCAGCAGGCCGAGTCCTCGGACGCCGCCGTCCTCCTCGCTCCACTCGAGAGCCAGTTGGAGCCCCAGACAGATGCCGAGCACGGGTTCTCCTTGCCCAACCCGTTCGACCAGCTTGCGGTCGAGGTCACGGGCGCGCAGCTCGGCCATGGCGCGCCGGGCGGAGCCGACGCCCGGGAGCACCACCAGATCCGGCTCCCGCACGACGATGTCAGCACCAAGTCGCCGGAACGCGAGCTCCACGGAACGGACGTTGCCGGCTCCGTAGTCGCAGATGGCGACCCTCACACGAGACCCTTCGTTGAGGGGACGGCTTGCGACTCCAGCCGGATCGCGGCCCTGAGTGCGCGCCCGACCGCCTTGTACGCGGCTTCGGCGGTGTGGTGCGGGTCTCGGCCGGAGGCGTCGACGTGGAGCGCCAGCCGGCCGGCCTGGGCCAGGCTGCCGAGGACGTGGGAGGCGAGCCCCGGATCCGGCTCGAGCCGCAGCTTCACGTACGGGCGACCGCCAAGGTCGACGGCGACCCGCGCAATAGCATCGTCCATGGGCACCACCGCATCCCCGTAGCGCGCGATCCCGCCACGGTCGCCGAGGGCGGCGTCGAGCGCCTCGCCGAGGGCGAGCGCGGTGTCCTCCGCGGTGTGGTGCTCGCCCGTCTCCAGGTCGCCCGCGCCCTCGACGACGAGGTCCAGCCCACCGTGGAAGGCCAGCTGTTCGAGCAGGTGGTCGTAGACTCCGGCGCCGGTCGCGACGCGGACCCGGCTGGCTCCATCGAGCCCCAACCGGACGGCGATCCCGGTCTCAGCGGTCGCCCTTACACGGCGGACCCGGCGTCGACCAGGCGCCGCCACAGGGCCAGGGCGGTCGAGTGCTCGGGCCAGCGCCTCGACGAGCAGGTCATCGTCCTCGGGGTCGAGCACCGTCGCCCGCACGGCGTCGGGGTAGGCACGAACGACGACACCCTGCCGGGCAAGCGTGTCGGCGAGGCCTGGGCCGTCTTCGACGGGAACGTAGAGAAAGTTGGCGTGGGACGGCCATGGGCTCAGGCCGAGCGCGTGCAGCGCCGACGCAAGTCTCGCCCGCTCCTCGAGCAAGGGGCCGACATCGGGTGGGGAAGCGAGAGCGGCGAGCGCCAGCTCGGCGGACAGCGTCGAGACGGGAGCCGGGGCTTGGCGTCGGTTAAGCTCCGCGGCAATCTCCGCCGAAGCCAGCGCGAAACCAACCCGGGCACCCGCCAGTGCGAACGCTTTCGAGAATGTCCGCAACACAACGACGTCGTCCCCGAGCAGATCGACTGCCGTCTCGCCGCTGTACTCGAAGTACGCCTCGTCGACGACAAGCGGCCGTGTGACGGGGAGCGGTCGAAGCTCGCCGGTCGGGTTGTTCGGACGGCAGGCAAAGGTCATCACCTGGTCGCCCTCCCCGACCTCCGCCAAGGCGAGCTGTGTCGCGATCCGGAAGAGTGGATACGTCGGCTCCTGCGGGAGCGCGACGACGTCTCCAGACCCGGCGAACGCGCGCGCACAGAGCAGGATCAGGTCGTCGGCACCCGCTCCAAGCACGACGTTGTCGGGGTCCACTCCGGCGTAGTCGGCGATTCGCCGGCGCAAGGTCCGGTAACCCCCCGTGGGATACCCACTGACTCTCGCGAGCGCACCGGCGACCGCGCCGGGCCGGCTGCTCGGCAGTGGCAGCGAGGGGGTGTTCTGGTCGAAGCGCACCACCTGCGAAGGGTCGATCCCCGCCTGCGCGGCCACCTCGTGAGTGGGCCGCGCCCAGCGGTACGGCGTGAAGCCGGGTGCGAGCGCCCTCATCGCCGTGCGGCCTCGGCGTGCCCGGGCATTCCCTCGGCTTTGGCTAGCGCCTCGATCGTCGGGCGTACCCGGGCGAGCCCGGTCGCGGTCAACCGGTGCACGGTGATCGGCTTGAGGAACGTCTCCAGTCCCATTCCGCCCACCGAACGGGCCCAGCCGCCGGTCGGCAGCACGTGGTTCCCCCCGGTCGCATAGTCGCCGGCCGCGACCGGCGACGATCCGCCGACGAAGACCGCGCCCGCGTTGCGGACGCGATCGGCGAACGCTTCCGCGTCGCCGAGCAGGACGAGGTGCTCCGGGGCCAGCTCCTCTGCCTCCTGGAGTGTCCCGACGACGCGGTACACCGAGTCGGGGCCATGCTCGGCCTGTGCGGCCAACTCGAGCTCGACGATCCGTGGGTCCACATCGGTGCCGGCCACGACGACCACCTCGGACGGCCCACCCGGCAGGTCGATCGCCACGTCGTGTGAGATGGCCAGCTTCGCCTCGTTGACGTGTGCGTTGCCTGGACCAACGATCTTGTCGACGCGTCTTACGTACGCCAGCCAGGCGATCGCCTGCGGACCGCCGAGCGCCCAGACTTCGTCGATCCCGAGTGCGTGCGCCGCTGCGGCGACCAGCCCCGCACCCGCCGGCGGCGTGCACACGACGATGCGCTCGACTCCCGCCGCCTGCGCCGGCACGGCGCACATCACGAGCGTTGACACCAGGTTGCGGGGCACGTAGATACCGACCGTTGCGAGCGGAGTCCAACGCCGTTGCAACACGACTCCCGGCTCAACCTCCATCTCGAGGTCACGGGGCCGTTGCGCCTCGTGCCACCGACGGACCCGGTCGGACAACGCGAGTACCGCCTCGCGGGGCAGCGCCGTTGGGTCCGCCAGCGCGGGCGCCGGCTCGACCCCGTCCAGCTCCAGCGCCCAGTCCCGCACCGCCTCCTGGCCGCGCGTCCGTACGTCCTCGAGGATCGTCACGAGACCATCCGTTCCACCGGGACGACGAGGATCGATGAGCCGCCCGCACCTTCGAGACGGGGGAGCAGACGCCACACGTCCGCGGCCGCCACGAGTGCGTGAACCGCCACCATGCCCGCCTCCGAGAGCGGTAGCACGCTCGGCGCCCGGGCCCCGCCGAGGATCGCGCAGACCTCGTTGATCCGCCGCTCGGGCGCGTTCAGCATGAGGTACCGGGTGGACCGGGCCTCCACCACCGCTTGGAGCATCGACGCAATCCCGCTCCCTGCGCACCGGTCGCGCCCGATCAGCACCGCCTCGGACGTCAGCAACGGCCCTAGCGAGCGCAGGCCGTTCGTACGCAACGTGTTGCCCGACGAGACGAGGTCAACGATCGCATCGGCGAGACGGAGTCGAGGTGCGAGCTCGACCGATCCGGTTACGTCGACGAGGTCGACGTACACCGGCAGAAGCTCGCGCGTCAGGCGTGGATAAACCGTGGCGACTCGCAGTCCCGCCAAGTCCTCCATGCAACCGATCGACGACTCCCGCGGCACTGCCGCTCGGAGTTGACACGAGCCGTACCCAAGCCGGACAAGCTCCCGTACGTGGGCGCCGCGCTCGCGAACGAGGTCGATGCCGGTGATCCCAAGGTCCACGACCCCGTCCTGGACGTACTCGGGTATGTCGGCGGCCTGGACGAGCAGCACGTCGACAGGTGCGTCGCGACACGCGAACGCGAGTGCTCGCTCGCCGGGCTGCTCTGGGCCGAGCCCCGCGTCCTCGAGCAACGACACCGAGGGCGCACGAAGCCGGCCCTTCACAGGCACGGCCATCGTCAGGCGGGTGGACCGTTCCTCTTCGCCCGGTCGAGCACCAGCCGGTAACCGGCCTCGCCGTGGCGCAGCCAGTGCGCCACGCGGGTCACCGTCGTCGTCGACGCGTGCGTCTGCGCCGCGACGTCCAGGTACGCCAGGTTCTGCTCGAGCAGAGTGGCCACCTGCCAGCGATGCGCCATCGCCTCCAGCTCCGAAAGCGTGCACAGATCCCGGAGGAAGCGCGCGGCCTCCTCCGTGGTCTCGAGCGACACGATTGCGCGGAACAGCTCGGTCATCGCGGCGGTGCGCCATGCATGTCCTCCCGAGTCCGGCCGTTCACCAGATGTCATGTTAACACGTTACCATGTTGCGATGCACCACGGGTGGCTGTCAGCGCCGATCGAGGTCCTGCCGGCGGTTGACGTCTTGGGTGACCACGTCGTGCGGCTGTTGAGCGGCGAATACGACGCGGTGGTGGCGCGGGCGGACGACCCGACCGCCGTGGCGGCCCGGTTTGCCGCGGCGGGCGCTCGGCGTATCCACTTGGTGGACCTGGACGGGGCCCGCTCTGGACATGCCCGACCAGACCTGGTGCGGCGCGTGGTCGACGCCGTATCACCCGCCGAGGTTCAGGCGTCCGGCGGGATCCGGGATCCCGCGGACGCGCGGGCGCTGCTGGACGCGGGGGCAACCGGCATCGTGGTGGGCACGGCCGCTTTCCCCAACCCCAGGCGGTGGGTCGACGCATTCGGGGGGCGGCTCACGGTCGCGCTCGACGTGCGCGACCGCCGGGTTCGCACGGCTGGCTGGACGGCAGCCGGCCTCGAGCTCATCGATGCGGTGGAGTGCTGCCTGCGCGGTGGCGTCCCACGCGTTCTCTGCACGGCGATCGACCGCGACGGCACGCTGGCAGGACCCGACCTCGACCTCGTTGCCAGGGTCGCATCATCCGGACTACGCGTGCTGGCAGCCGGCGGGGTCCGATCGCCCGCCGACGTGGCGGCATTGGCCAGAGCGGGCGCGGAGGCGGCGGTCGTGGGGCGGGCGCTGCTCGGCACGGCTTCACCGCCGCACTAGCGCGTCTCGAGGTCCGGGGCTGGTGCGTGCTCTTGCCCCGGTCCCCACTGACTCGGTTGCCGGACGGGGGCCGCCGCCGAAAGCAGGGACTTCTACCGGCACCTCGGCTGGGAGCCGTACAGCACCTTCGCCCGCTCCGGCGTCCCCTTGGTGGTCTTGACCTCGGTGGATGACGGTCGGTCGACGGCGCGGTACGTGAGACCCATTGCCGGTGGAGACCCATGAGTCGCCACAGTCAGCTGGGACGGGCTCACTTCATGACTCACGCGCTCGTCCTTTCGGGCTGCACCGCTGGCTGGTGCGCTGCGCCAACAGCGAGGTGCCCGAGCCGCACCGACTAGCTCGCACGATCGACTCCTGGCGCGCCGAGCTGCTCACCTTCTTCGACACCGACGACGGCATCTCCAACGGACCGACCGAGGCGACGAACCTGCTGATCAAGAAGATCAAGCGCGTCGCGCACGCGGGGGTGCGCATTGCGGTCACAGCACAGGTTTGCCGCCCGTAATGTCGGGAACGTGGAAGACCCCGACGCGATCCTCGAGAAGTCTGGTCCGAGGCGAAGCAGGTCGCCGTCTACCTACTCCGGGGCGACCTCTGGGTCGTCAAGATGCGCGAGCACACGATGCACACCTGCCTCCTCACCATGCTGGAGTGGCAGACTGACCACTCACGAGCGTCGGGCGGTCCGGGGCATTGGTATCTGGTCACGAGATTGGTCACGAACGGTGCGGGATACAGCCGGACACGTCCGGACGCCTTGACCGCCTTCGGCGATGAATCACGCGCGCGACCTGCGCGAATGTGGACGGGGCTGGACCGAGCCGAACGCCGGGCTGCGGAGTTCAACTCCCCCTCGCGCACCAGCGCCAAGCCGACCCAGCGGTGATGCATTCGGGTAGTCAGGGCTACCCAAATGCATCATCGGTTGGGAAGCGGGTTACTTCTGCACGGCGAACCAGGTGCCGCCGGGGCCGATGTAGCTGAAGCCCTCACCCCACACCGCGATCGTCTTGTCCCGGTTGGTCACCGCGATCTCGCCGTAGTCCCCGTAGATCTCCTTGAACCCGTGCGGCCCGACGTACCCGGGACCTGACTCGACGTCGCTGAGCCGCACCGACGGCGCCCACGTGGTGCCGCCGTCGCTCGAGCTGCGGAACCGCGCGTTCCATGCGTTCGGGTTGCCACCCCTGGAGGTCTGCATGTACCACATCCGTGCCTCCCCCCGAGCCGCGAAGTCGACCATCGGCCCGGTCGCGTTCTCGCCGGGCCTGGACACCGCGGTCCGCCCGCTCCACGAACGACCCTGATCCGCCGAGGTGCGTGTGTACACCCGCTGCAGGCCACCGGCCCGCTCCGCTCCCTCATATGCGAAGACGAGGTTGCCCGCCGGGTCGGTAGCCACGCTGGTCTGACCGACGTAGTAGTCGTCGTAGCATCCGTCGGCAACGCAGGGCACCCCCTCCGCCACCTTGTCGATAACGACGTTGCGCCACGTGTCACCGCGATCCCGGGAGACGACTGCGTGGTGCCAGATCCGTCCCTCGACCGACCCTCCGGGACCGGTGTAGCGCAGGCTGCTCTCGGAGAACACGACCGTCCCGCCGGGCAGCACGCCGCCGTCGTACGCGTAGAAGTACCGCTTGGAGTCCGACAACTTGGTTTGCGACCAGGTCTCGCCGAAGTCGTGCGAGACCGAGACGTACAGGTCGCCTGCCTTCGGGCCGTTCCACGATATGTAGACGTGCTTGCCCCCAGCACCCATGGTCATCGCGGGCTTGTCGGTCCACCTCACGTCCCCGTGAACCTCGACGGGCTTGGTCCACGTCTTGCCGTCCTCGGACTTGGTGAAGACGGTCGACCAGTTGCGTCCACGGCCGAAGCTGAGGAGACCGGCGTAGACAACGCCGGTCTTCGGCACCACCTCGATGATCGGGTCGTGCTGGGACGACGAGCGGCGGCAGGCGCACAGCGGCTCCTGAGGCCCCCAGGACCGGCCTCCGTCAGTGGAGATTGTCAGCGGAATGAACGGAACGGGGCGGTGCTTCGCGCACGTTGACGGCGCGCCGTAGCGAGTGGTCAGCATGTAGACGAACGGCGCGTTCGGGTCTGCGGCGACGGCCGGCTCCCAGTCGTCGGTCCGGTCGTTGAGCAGCCGGGCGCCGTTCCAGCCAGGTGCAGGGCGGCTCTCGATCGACACGTCGACGCCCGCTTCGCCGCGCGCGCGAGCCAGCACGAACGCCTCGAGCCGGTCCTGAGTCAGCTCGGCTTCCTCGACCGCCTCGCTCTCCCCGCTCCGGCCCTGCAGGGCTGGCGCGGCGGAGTCCCCCGGGGCACGGCGTCCGGTGCTGGCTGGGTCTGGGTGCAGGCGGCAAGCAGGACGCACAAGAAGCTGGCGAGGACGTGTCGTCCGTACGCGTTCATCGGCCCTCCGGCCAGATTGGAAGCCGTGGCTCGACGGGTAGGACGTGCTGCCTGAACGGTCAATCAGTTCGTCGTTGTCGGGTGGAGAGCCCTAGCGTCGCCGTCATGACCGACGACAGCGTCCCCCGCCGCGATCCTCCGAAGGTCGCGGACGAGCGCACCATGCTCGATGCCTGGCTGGACTTCCACCGCGCCACCCTGCTGATGAAGTGCGAGGGCATGGCCGACGACCAGCTGCGCAGCCGGTCGGTGCCGCCGTCCACGCTGTCGCTGCTCGGGCTGGTCAGGCACATGAGTGAGGTGGAGCGCCACTGGTTCCGCCGGACGCTCATCGGTGAGGATGCCCCGCCGTTGTACTACTCCGACGACAACGAGGATGGCGACTTCGACGACGTGGACGGGGCGGACGTGGCAGCCGACCTCGCCGCGTACAAGGCCGAGGTCGACCGGTGCCGGGCCATCGCCGAAGAGCACGGCCTGGACGACATCGGATGCAACAAGCGGCACGGTCAGGACGTGTCGTTGCGGTGGATCTACGTACACATGGTCGAGGAGTACGCCCGACACAACGGGCACGCGGACTTCCTGCGGGAGCGGATCGACGGAGTGACCGGCGGGTAGACCCGCCGACCCACCGGATCGGGTTGCCAGCGGCACAGATGCGCCCTAGCCTCCCGAGTCGGACCCTAAGGAGACCACGATGTCCCAGCCCACAGCAGAGTCCGGTTCCACTGCAGACGTCGTCACCGAGCTCCCCAGCCGAGGCGTCGCCCCCGCCAAGTACGCCGACCTCCCCGAGCCGCTGCCGCTGCGGAAGGTGCTCGGCCCCAGCGTGCTGCTTCTTGCCGGGGCG
>Ga0136619_10000792_pt1 | contig 12113 bp, 8 predicted proteins | sample AntDrymUQ3532106_2_FD_104807 | JGI IMG/M metagenome (GOLD analysis project Ga0136619, IMG submission 104807) | Polar desert sand microbial communities from Dry Valleys, Antarctica - metaG UQ353 (21.06) | ecosystem: Environmental > Terrestrial > Soil > Desert | place: Antarctica: Dry Valley...
CCCTTGAGCCCGGCGGGCGCGTCCTGGCAGGGAGGTTCCGCGCTGCTGTTGTACGAGGAGGTCCGAAAGAGCGACTCGCCGAAGGACACCTTGCTGGAGTTCCTGGAAAGCGCATACCAGGCCGGCGCGAAGGCCGCGAACTGGGATATCGAGGACTTCGAGGTCAAGCCGTCAGTCTAGAGGCTGTTATGAACTCAATCAGGAACGGCTTAGGAATGCGGAAAACGGGGAACTGCGGGGGACTGAGTCAACCAGATAATCCGCATCCCAATGCGGTTTTCACCCAAGTTCATAACACGCTCTAAGAATGACGGAGAGGTGATCCGATGAGCACGGTCGAAGCGGCGGATGCGGGACAACCGAGCGAGGACTCCCAGGAGCAGCGGGTCTCCCCCCTCGAACTATTCTTCGATCTGGTCTTCGTCTTCGCTCTGACCCAGGTTACCGCCTTTCTGGCCGCATATCTCACCTGGGGCGGGGTATTGCGAGGCACGGCTCTGCTAGCGGCATTGTGGTGGGCGTGGGCGAGCTACTCGTGGCTGACCAATGCGGTCCCGGCGCACGAGGCGATACTCGCGCGGCTCATCGTGCTCTCCACCATGGTGGCTATGCTCGTCGCCTCGCTCGCCGTCCCCGGCGCCTTCGGCGAGTACGGGGTGATCTTCGGCGTCTCGTACTTCGTGGTGCGGCTCTTGATGGTGGTCCTCTACGTGCCCGCCACCGGCGGCACGCCCGAGGCGCGCCGTGCCATCCTCCGGCTCGCTCCCGGCTTCCTGGGCGGTACGGCGCTGCTCGTCGTGGCCGGGTTCCTCGACGGCTTCGCCCAGGGCGCTCTCTGGGCTCTAGCCCTCGCCATAGACTACGGCGGGCCGTTGATCTTCGGCGTGGCGGGCTTCCGGATACACGCTGGACCTTCGTGGAGCGCCACGGCCTCATAATCATCATAGCCCTGGGCGAATCCATCGTGGCGATCGGGGTCGGGGCGGCCGGGCTGGGCCTCGGCCCCGGTGTGATCCTGGCGTCCTGTTTCGGCATCGCGCTCGCCGCCTCGTTGTGGTGGGCCTACTTCGACTATGTAGTGCTCGCCGCCGAACGCAGGCTCTCCGGAGCCCCGATCCACGAGCGGGCCAGGCTCGCGCGCGATTCCTATAGCTACCTGTACCTGCCGATGGCGGCCGGCATCGTCTTCGTCGCCCTGGGCGTCAAGAATACCCTGGCCCACGTCGGAGATCCGCTCGCGACGATTCCGGCCGTGGCGCTGTGTGGCGGCGTCGCACTCTACCTTTTCGGACACAACGCCTTCAGGCTACGCGACACCGGCAGCATCAGCGTCCCCAGGTTGGTGACGACGATCCTCTGCATCTCGCTCATCCCCGTGGCGGTATCAGTCCCCGCCCTCGTTACCCTCGCCATCCTCGCGGCGCTGCTCGCGGCGCTCGCCGCCTTCGAGACATTGTACTGACGCGAGGGCCCGAGCGAGACGCACGCCCCCTGATACGCTAAACGGAGAAAGCTCCACCTTACTCGCCGCTTCCGGATGAAAGCAATTGTCCGCGCTTTATCCTGGCGGTGAACCGATCTCCCCCGAGATGGTACGCCAGGTAACGCCAGTCAGGGGCGTCGAGCACCAGCACGTCCGCGCAGTAGCCGGGCGAGAGACGTCCGACCTCCCCGTCGAGGCCGAGCACGTGTGCCGCGTTGGCGGTGCAGGCGGCGAGGGCTTCGGCGGGAGACAGCCCGAGCCGGGTACAGGCCAGGTTCATCACGATGGGGAGCGACTCGCAGAACGAGCTTCCGGGGTTGAAGTCCGTGGCGAGCGCGATGATAGCTCCCTCCCGGACGAGCGTCCGGGCCGGGGGCAGCGGAAGATCGAGGAAGAGGGCGCACGCCGGGAGTAGCACCGCCGTTACGTCGCTACGGGCGAGCGTCTTCGCGCCATCCTCTCCGGTCGCCTCAAGATGGTCTACGCTTCCGATCCCCAGTTCCACCGCCAGCGGGATGGCGCCGCGCTCGGTGAACTGGTCGCCGTGCATCCTCAAGCGGAGGCCGTACTCCCGGCACGCCTCCAGATACCGCCGCGCTTCGGGGGCCTCGAAGGAGCCACTCTCCAGGAAGACGTCGGCGGCCTCCGCGTACCGGGCGGCTTCGGGCAGTATCTCCCTGACGATGTGGTCCACATACTCCCCGGCGCTCTCGAACTCCGGCGGGACCGTGTGCGCCCCGAGGAAGGTGGGCGACACATCCACCGGGCTCTCCGTGGCGGCCCGTATTATGCCCTGAAGCATCTTGAGCTCCGAGTCACGATTCAACCCGTAGCCGGACTTCACCTCGGCGGTGGTGGTCCCGTGCTCCAACATCCAGCCCAGGTGACGCCGAACGGCCGCCACAAGCTCCTCTTCGCTCCCCTCGCGAGTGGCGCCGACGGTCGAGAGGATTCCTCCACCAGCGGCGTGCAACTCCTCGTATGAAGCCCCGCTGGAGCGCAGCTCGAACTCCCGCGCACGATCCCCGAGAAAACAGGCGTGGGTGTGGCAATCCACGAGCCCCGGAAGCACAACCTTACCGCGGCCGTCCACGGATACGCAGTCCGGCCCCGGCGGATGCTCGCGCAGCACGTCTCCGGGCCTCCCGACCGCCAGAATGCGCTCCCCGGAGATGGCCACGGACGCCGGGGCGTGGACCTCCAGTTCACCCAGAGATTTACCCCGCAGCGGGCCGTGCCCGGCGGGCGAGACAGCGGCATTCAGGTCATGGATGAGCAGGGTGGTTTCGCTCATGCGTCCCTCCGGTAGGCTCGTATGCCGTTTATCCACGAAGCGGCCACCACGTCGCGCCCGGCCCCGAAGACGAGCGCGGAGATCAGATACTCGGGCTCGACACCGGACACCTCGGGGTGCGTGAGGTCTATCTCGACGAAGTCTGCCGGATCACCAGGTTCCAGCCTGTCCCGTTGCCAGCCGACGCGCAGGAGGTACGGCGTCGGAGAGGTCTCTCCTTCGGCGACGAGGATGTTCCGCCTTCCGGCGAGCCGGCGGGCGTTGGTCTCCAGTTCTCGAAGCTCCTCGAAGGGGTCGAGGCGCGCGTGCTGGTCGGAGCCGACAGAGAGTTTTATTTCGCGCTCCAGTATGCCCGCTGCAGGAAGGAAACCGTCGCCCAGGTTCCCTTCGGTCGTCGGGCAGACGCAGACACCGGAGTTGTGTTCGGAGAGGAGATTCAACTCGTCTTCGTCGGCGTGCGTAGCGTGGACGACGGTTGTACGAAAACCCAGAAACCCGGTCTCCGCCAGAAGCTTGATGGGCCTCATGCCATACTCCTTTTCACACTCCTCTATTTCGCGCAGCTGCTCGTCGGCGTGGATATGGAGCGGCATGTCGTTGAGTCGAGCATATTCCGCGAGCCGTCCGAGCCAATCTCGCGGCACGGCCCGCATGCTGTGGGCCGCCACCCCAATCTCCACGAGCGCATGATCCACGGCCCATTCCCGTAATGTGTCCACCCTCTCAAGGAATGCCTCGGGGCTTGCATCACGAAAGCGCGGGATGCCACCGCGGGCATATGCGGTCGGAAGCAGGAGGAGCCTGATGCCCGCGTTCTCCGCCGCCTCGGCTACGGCCTTGGCGAGCGCGTTCGGGTCATCGTAGTGTGTGCCGTCGGCCTTGTGGTGGACGTAGTGGAACTCGGTGACACTCGTGTAGCCGGCGGCGAGCATCTCCCGATAGCAACGCTCCGCTGTGCGCTGCATGGAGTCCGGGTCCAGGCTCTCCGACAGCTCGTACATCCTTTCCCGCCAGGTCCAGAAATCGTCGTGGATATGATCGGAGTTTCGGCGTTCGACCCGTCCGCGCAGGCCGCGCTGGAATGCGTGGCTGTGGTCGTTGACGAAGCCAGGCGCGAGCGCGCGACCCGGCAGGCGCTCGCCTTCCGTCACGGGTCCGACCTCGACGATGCGGCCATCCTCGAGGGTGACGCCCACGTTGGGAACCGCGCCGTGGGAATCGAGGAGGAAGTCGGGGACGAGGATGCGTCTCACGAGGGCTCGCGCGCCGGGATGCGTACGCCGCGTTCTTCGGCGACCTCCACGGCGCGGTCGTATCCGGCGTCCGCGTGCCGGATGACGCCGGTGCCGGGGTCGTTTGTCAGGACCCGTTCGAGTTTCTGGGCGGCGAGTTCAGAGCCGTCGGCGACGGTGACCTGTCCGGCGTGGATGGAACGTCCGATGCCGACGCCACCGCCGTGGTGTATGGAGACCCACGTCGCGCCGCTGCCGACGTTGACCATCGCGTTCAGGAGCGGCCAGTCGGCGATGGCGTCGGAACCGTCGAGCATCGCCTCGGTCTCGCGGTACGGCGATGCCACGCTGCCCGTGTCCAGGTGGTCGCGCCCGATGACAATGGGCGCGGAGATCTCACCGCTGGCGACCAGCTCGTTGAAACGCAGCCCCGCTTTGTGGCGCTCGCCATATCCGAGCCAGCAGATCCGGGCCGGCAAACCCTCGAAGCGGACCTTCTCTCCGGCCATCCGGATCCAACGTGCAAGAGGCTCGTCCTCCGGGAAGAGGTCGAGCACAGCCCCATCGGTCTTGGCGATGTCCCGCGGGTCGCCGGAGAGCGCGGCCCACCGGAACGGCCCCTTGCCCTCGCAGAACAGCGGCCTGATGTACGCTGGGACGAAGCCGGGGAAGTCGAAGGCCCGCCCGTAGCCGGCGAGCTTCGCCTCGCCCCGGATGGAGTTGCCGTAGTCGAAGACCTCAGCGCCGGCGTCCATGAACCCGACCATCGCCTCGACGTGTACGGCCATGGATTCCCTGGCCCGCCCGACGAGGCCGTCGGGATCGCGTTCACGTTCGGCCTCCCAGTCTTTGAAGGCGACGCCGGAGGGCAGGTAGCGCAGCGGGTCATGGGCGGAGGTTTGGTCCGTGACGATGTCCACCGGGGCGCTACGGCGCAGTAACTCCGGCACGACCTCGGCGGCGTTGCCGAGCACGCCGATGGAGAGCGGTTTGCGGTCGCGCTTCGCTTCCTCGGCGAGGCGGAGCGCATGATCGAGGTCGTCGGCCTCGGTGTCCAGGTAACCGTGGTCGATGCGGCGGGCGATGCGGGAGGGATCGCATTCGACGCAGATGGCGACCCCACCGTTCATGGTGATCGCAAGCGGCTGGGCCGCGCCCATGCCGCCGAGGCCGGCGGTGAGCGTGACCGTGCCAGCGAGCGAGCCGTCGAAACGCTTCTTTGCGACGGCGGCGAAGGTCTCGTATGTACCCTGGAGGATGCCCTGGCTTCCGATGTAGATCCAGGAGCCAGCAGTCATCTGGCCGTACATAATGAGCCCGAGCTTCTCCAGCCGGCGGAATTCCTCCCACGTCGCCCAGTCGCCGACGAGGTTGGAGTTAGCGATCATAACGCGCGGCGCCCACTCATGCGTGCGCATGACGCCAACGGGCTTGCCCGACTGCACAAGCAGCGTCTCGTCATCCCGTAGCGTTCGGAGTGTGCGGACGAGAGCGTCGAAGGAGCTCCAGTCGCGGGCGGCCTTGCCTGAGCCACCGTAGACCACGAGCTCATCGGGTCGCTCGGCCACGTCCGGATCCAGGTTGTTCATGAGCATCCGCAGGGCCGCCTCCTGGGGCCATCCCCGGCACGAGAGCTCCGTTCCCTGCGGCGCCCTGACGGAAGTCCTCTTGCCCGCGTAGTTCGTCATCGAGTACCTCCCGTGTAGGTTTTCGTCCGCTCAATGCTCTCTGAAAGCATAGCTTACGCCGTTGACCGACTCACCAGAACACGACAGGAATCCTCGATATTCGATGTGAATTGCAGGATTTCACGAAGTGGCGGGACCCGGATTCGAACCGGGGACACCATGATTTTCAGATAGGGATGATACGTTCACCTTTGTCTACAGACGTACAGAAATCGCGATAGATAAACGGATGTACGTCACACACGCGCACCACTGTTCACCGCTGTCGAAACCGGGTTGTCGTCAGACTGTCGTCAAACGTACTTGCTGACCGCTGCAGACACTCGTGAAGCGAGTATCCTAGTCCTTCGCCAGGCTCTCCTCAAACGCTACACGAACCCGCTCGAACTCCTCCTCCAGTCGGGAGATCCACACCGGCGCGCCCGCGAGGGTCTCAGAACGCCCTATCTCCCCAAGCTCGGCGCAGATAGCCGCCATCCTTACGGCACCCATGTTCCCAGAGCTTCCTTTGAGGGTGTGCGCGATGCGCTCCACAGAGAGGAAGTCACCGGATTGCACGGCCTCCCTCAGGGCAACAAGCTGCGGCGGCAAGTCGGCCAAAAACAACTCTATAAGTTCGCAAAGGATGTCCGGCTCGCCCTCTCCTTGCAGATCGCGCAGACCATCTAGCACGGAGTGGTCGATAGAAGGACCAGAAGCAGCGTAGGCACCCGGCTCCGTCTTCTTCTCTTCCCGTGAAACCCAGCGCGCCAAAACCTGTTCAAGCTGCTCTAGATTTACCGGCTTGGAGACGTAGTCGTCCATACGTGCCTCCAAAGCCTTCTCCCTATCGCCTCGCATGACGTTGGCCGTCATCGCTATGATCGGCGTGTGTTTGTCCAAGCCTTCGCGACGCCTTATCTCAGCTGTGGCCTCGTACCCATCCATCTCGGGCATCTGCACGTCCATCAAAACCGCCCCGTAGGGGAGGCGTGAGAGCGCTTCCACGGCCTCAAGCCCGTCGGCCGCAACGTCCGCCCAGTAGCCGAGTCTCTCCAGCATCTTTACGGCCACCTTCTGGTTTACGGCGTTGTCCTCGGCGACCAGGATTCGGGGCCGAGAGCGGGCTCTTGCCTCGTTTAGGCTGTAGCTGGTGACCAATGAAGGCGCTTCCTGCTTGGATCTCTCCAGAGCTTCTTCCTCTACTGTTGTGCCAAGCACCGTAGCTATAGCATCGTAGAGTTGGGACTGCCTCACGGGCTTGGTGAGGTAGGCATCCAAGCCCGCCTGGCGAGCCTCCTCACTCTCTCCGCGTTGTCCTATGGAACTGAGCATGACGAGCTTGGTGGAGGAGACCCGAGGGTCGGCCCTTATCCCCCTTGCTAGCTCGATCCCGCCCATCTGTTGCTTCTGCATGTCCAGGATCGCCAGGTCGTAGGGCTCACCTCGCTGTGAGGCGCGGCGCAGTATCTCCAGGGCACTTTGCCCATCCAAGGCCATCCCGTTCTTCATGCCCCAGGAGATGACTTGCTCGTACACAATCTTGCGGTTGGTCTCGTTGTCGTCCACCACCAGCACCCTAAGGCCCTCAAGATCGGCAGAGGGCACCGGGACGAACCGTGCGCCTTCCGGTTGCTTCTCCAAAGACAGGGTGAAGAAGAAGGTGCTTCCCACTCCCGGCTCGCTCTCTACCCCTATCTCTCCGCCCATCAACTCTACTAGCTGCTTGGATATGGCAAGCCCTAGCCCTGTTCCCCCGAAGCGGCGGGTGGTGGAGGCGTCGGCTTGAGAGAAGGACTCAAAGAGCCTGGAGCGATGCTCCTCGGTCATCCCTATGCCCGTATCCTTGACCTCAAAGCGTACGATCGCAGCAGCTCCCGCATCCTCGACGAGCCTGACTATGAGCGTTACCTCTCCCTCCTCGGTGAACTTGATCGCGTTGCCAACCAGGTTCATGAGTATCTGCTGGATGCGCACGGGGTCGCCTCTAAGAGCGGTGGTCACGTCGTACTTGACGAGGGTCGCAAGCTCCAACCCCTTGTTGTGGGCCCGCTCTGCCAGTAGCTCGACCGTCTCCTCAACAATCCTCTGCAGGTCGAAGTCCGTCTTCTCGAGTTCCAGCTTGCCTGCCTCTATCTTGGAGAAGTCGAGGATGTCGTTGATGATGGTTAGTAGGTTCTCGCCAGAGGAGCGCACCGTCTCTGCGTACACTCTCTGCTCTTCGGAGAGCTCGGTGCCCAGAAGCAACTCGGTCATGCCAATGACGCCGTTCATGGGGGTACGTATCTCGTGGCTCATGTTCGCCAGAAAGTCGCTCTTGGCGCGGCTGGCTGTCTCGGCCTCCTCCTTGGCCCGCCGCAGCTCTTGCTCGGCCAGCCTGCGCTCGGTGACGTCGCGGGCGACGTAGACGACCCGGTCTTCCTCCATCGGCGAGACGGTGCCGGCGAACCAGACCTCCCTGCCCGCGACCGGCAGGCTGTACTCGGTGTTCACAGGCCGACCTTCCTCCAGGGCCCGTCTGATATGGTCCAGGAACACGTCGGCCTGCTCCGCCGGCATGACCTCGTGCAGCGTCTTGCCTACGAGCTCGTCCGGGGGCTTGTACAGCAGCGAGGGGTTGGTCGGGGCGATCTTGAGGTAGCGTCCCTCGGCGTCGAGCACTAGGATGTCGTCGTCCATCGCCGAGAACACGGCCCGCAACTCGGCTTCGGAGGTCGTCAGGGCCTCCTCGGTCCGCCTGCGTTCGGTGACGTCCTTCATGGAGCCTATCACCCGCACCGGCCTGTCCTGCGCGTCGTGCACTACGTAAGCCCGATCCACGACTGTCGCGTAGGTTCCGTCGGCCCGCCGGAAGCGGTACTCGTCGGTCCACGTCTCCCCCCCGCTTCGGAGGACGGCCTCTATGGCCGAGAGCACCCTTTCCCTGTCCTCCGGGTGTACGCGCTCCTCCCACCACGCGCCGTTCGTCTCATCTTGCAAAGGATAGCCGAACATGGTCTCGAACGCGCCGTTCCACGTCTGCCTGTCAGATAGAAGGTCGCTGTCCCAGATCGCCTCATTGGTCGTCCGGGCGACGAGCCGGTAGCGTTCCTCGCTCTCGCGGAGCTCCTCCTCTGCCCGTCTGCGGTCGGTCGCGTCTCGCACGATGGCCAGCACGAAGCGCCCCTCGACCGCCGCCTCGCGGACTGGTTCTATGGGGCTCAGGGTCAACTCGACGCGGATCTCTTCGCCGGTCTTGTGCACTGCGGGCAAGTCCAACACCGTGTTGGAGTCGATGTAGTGCCCGTGGCCCGTGTCACGGTACCCGGCCATTCCCACCCTATGGCGCGCCTTGAGGTAGTCGGGGACCAACACCTCCACGCTCATCCCGAGCGCCTCGGCGCTCGAGTAGCCGAAAATTTCCTCCGCGGCCGGGTTCCACAAGACCATCCCGCCGGTGTTGGCGTCCGCGACGATAACGGCGTCCCGGACGCTCTCGAAGAGGCGTCCCATCCCCAGATCCTGCGGTGCCAGCACCCCCCCATTATGCGGCAACGTCATGGTCCTCGCTTCCCCATCATTTCAGCCACCACCCTAACGATCGCACCCAACGAGGCCCCGGCGCGTCACGCAAAGGAATGATCTCTGCTCCCTCCCGGCAGCAGTCACCCGGGGTGACGAGGTCCACCACCAGGCCACAATAGGCCCGTTGCACCACTTCGTCTACGCGGGAGCTACTAGAGTGGCCTGACAGCACTCTTAAGATTCTCCATAGCCTTTTCTCCTACCGAGTGCGACATACCTATCAGCACATTGGTGTACTAGAGGTTGCGAGCGAACCGCTACCCCTTCCCGTTCTCTGAATTCTACCTGCAAAACGGCGCATTTTAGGGGTGGAGCCGAGGGGATTCGAACCCCTGACCTCCGCCGTGCAAAGGCGGCGCTCTCCCAACTGAGCTACGGCCCCGGGATGGGGGGATGAGTTTACGTGCGGAGCAGGGGTTATTCAACGCGCAACGGGTACCCTCGGCGGGTACAATACGCTTCGCTGTATGTTAGCCAGACGAGAGGTGGACCGGATGGCCCTCTACGAGTACAAGTGCGCCGGGTGCGACGGGCGCTTCGACCTTATGCGCTCGATGAGCGCCTCAGACGAGCCGGCCGAGTGCCCGAGTGCGGCTCCGCCGAGTCCAGGCGCGTGATCTCGAACTTCGCCTCCATCACCCCGGGGGCCTCCGCGATGTCCTCGAACCCGATGATGGACGCCCGCATCGCCAGTTCCGGGGGCGGGGGCGGCTGCTGCGGCGGCGGCTGCGGCTGCGGCTAGGGAGCCTCAACCGGACCTTCCCGAAGGCCTCCCCGACCTCGTCCGCCAGGGCATAGAGGAGTTCAACCGCAGGGAGTTCTTCGAGTGCCACGAGTACCTCGAAGACGCCTGGATGGAGGAGCCGGGCCGCGTCCGGTTCCTCTACCAGGGCATCCTTCAGGTCGGCGTCGGCTTCTACCACCAGCAGAACGGCAACTGGCGCGGCGCAACCGGCGTTCTACGTAGCGGCATCGAACGCCTCCACGAGTTCGAGCCCGAAACCCTGGGCCTCGACGTCGCGAAACTCGTCCGCGAATCCGAGCGGTGCCTCGAAGATCTCGAAAGCCTCGGCCGCGAGCGAGTGCGCGAGTTCGACGCCGCCCGGATACCGAAAGTAGAGTCCTCCGGCCAAGCCTCCTGACCGGGCCACCCGAAGCACCGGAAGCTGACGGCGCTCACCCCCTGGCGTAAGCGTTCCAGATATGGACCGCGTACAGGATGGGTGGGTGATCCCGCAACGCTCCCCCCGACGGTCTAGTAGGGTGAAGCCCGCGGAACCCGGAGCGAGCAGCGACACTGCGCCGTGCTCGAAGCCGCGCTGGAGCTTGCGGGCTTCCTCGTGATGCTCTTCGGGGACGTGGAACTTTACGGCGACGCTGGTGTCGAGGACCAACTCCCCTGGCTCGTCACCTTCGCTCAAACCCGAGAGTCTCGGTCAGCCCTCACTATCTCGGTGGAGTCCGAAAAGGTGCGTCCCGAAGCGGCGAGCCGGTCGGAGAACTCGCGCGCCCTTTTGGCCCAGCGCCTGGGATCGCCGGTCGCCCTCCTGGAGGGCTTTATCCTGGTCTTCTTATCGGTCACTGGCTGTACTCCTCTTGGCCTTCTTTTGTGGTCAGATCTCCGCGGAGAGCTCCGGCGCCACGACATCGCCCCACACCGACGTTCGAGCTACCGGGCGACGGGAAAGAGCGAGGCTACCTCCATGACCTCCGGCGGGTTCTTCGTGCGGTCGTCGGGGTCGTCATACTCGCCAGCGTCCCAACGACACAGGAACTCATCCCCGGAGATCCCGAGGTAATGCCGGGCACTCCGGTCGAAGAGCTCACGGGCCTCTTCGTCGGTTGGCTCCCTGATCTGGTTCTCTGTAGTCTCGGCACGCTCTTGCATGAGGCCCCTCTTTCTCCGTGCCCGCCAGTATTGCGCAGACGGACAAAGCCCCGAACGGATTAAGGCCGGGCATCCCGGCCTCTCTCGTGTGCTGCGTTTTTCCGTTGAATAGAAGGGGTCTCGGGTGGGCCTGCCTGGACTCGAACCAGGGACCTCTTCCTTATCAGTTCTGATCGGCCCTTCCGCCGCCGCGTCCGGCACGTCCGGCGGATCCGGAAAGCGGCTTAGATCGGGCCAAAACCCTCGACCCAAGACGTGCCGCGTTTCCGGTGCGTCCGGGGGGCCCGGCGGGGTTGCAGTACGGTTGCAGTACATCAAGGCTGAGTACGAGCGCGACGAGTTCATAGTCGGGGGTCGGTTGCTGCGCCACACGCCGCAGTACAACGAGTTGGGCTGGCCGGCGCTAGCCGTTCCCACCGCCGATGGGTTGGTCCAGGTGGCAGGCAGGCCCGGAAGCGAGCGACCGCGGTGCTTGCCATCGGCCGGCGATTGGGGCTGCCGAGCGAGGACATCGTGGTCGCTCGCTGATCCTCGCGTCTCCGGACCCAGAGTCTTATTGTTACAATGAAGGGGGAGAAAGGAGGGAAGAAGATGGCGATCCGGGTGGCGCAGCTTGCGCCTTCTCTACAAGAAAAGATGACGGAACGCAGAAGATATCTGCACCAGCGCCCCGAGCTATCGTTCCGGGAGCACGACACTTCCCGATGGGTGGGTGAGCGACTGAGGGAGTTGGGCGTCGATGTGACCGAGGGGGTGGGCGGTAACGGGGTAGTCGGGCGGATAAAAGGGGCTCATCCCGGACCTACGGTTGCATTCCGCGCCGACATGGACGCTCTGCCGATCCAAGACGAAAAGGAGGTTTCGTACAGATCCGGGGTCCCTGAGGTCATGCACGCGTGCGGGCATGACGGGCATACCACGATGCTGCTCGGGTTAGCCGAAATCCTGCAGGGCAACCTTGACGAGGTGAGAGGAGAGGTCGTTC
>Ga0136619_10000793_pt1 | contig 12093 bp, 8 predicted proteins | sample AntDrymUQ3532106_2_FD_104807 | JGI IMG/M metagenome (GOLD analysis project Ga0136619, IMG submission 104807) | Polar desert sand microbial communities from Dry Valleys, Antarctica - metaG UQ353 (21.06) | ecosystem: Environmental > Terrestrial > Soil > Desert | place: Antarctica: Dry Valley...
CGCTCGGACTATCCCGATGCGCGCCGCCTTCTCGACGCCGGAGTGACCGTTGCCCTTGCCACCGACTGCAATCCCGGGTCGTCGTACACGACGAGCATGGCCTTCTGCATCGCGTTGGCCGTACGGGAGATGGGCATGAGTCCGACCGAGGCGGTTCACGCGGCCACGGTCGGTGGCGCAATGGCCCTGCGACGCAACGACGTTGGAAGCGTCACGCCTGGCGCTCGAGCCGATCTGATAGCCCTCGATGCTCCGAGTCCGATTCATCTGGCTTATCGGCCGGGTGTGCCGCTGGTCTCCGGGGTCTGGAAGGACGGCCGGGGCCTGCGTGCACTTTCAACAGTTGACTAGCTTCGGTAACGGACCGATAACGTGGTGATCATGAGTTCCCGTCGCACCGCATCACGCTGGTGATCGCTCTCATCGCTGCTTCGGAACCACTTTCGTGGTCCCCCTGACCGCTTCCTCCCCGGCATCCACGGCCGAGGCCGCTCTGGGTAAGACGGTGACGACCGACTACACCTTGCTGCGACGCGCTCCGCGTTCGTAGGTGATCGGCAGCGCGTACCGCGACTGGACGGTGGACGTCGGCGGCGAACCAGTCCTGCTCGGCCACCCCGTACATCATGCCTACCTTTCCATCGATGGGATGCGCCCAGTCCTGGTACTTCCTGCCCCGCGGCTGCCTCCCCTACGACCTTCCCTGAGCCGTGATCAGCAGGGCGAACTGTCCGTCGAAGTGTCGGGCCTGTCCGGCCTAGGCCTGCCAGCCCAGGGCCTGTTCGCCCACCGTGAGGACCAGGTACCAGATCGCTCCAGCCACTAGCGGAACGACGAGGACGAGGTAGGAGCCGGCCCGAGCCAGACGCAGGCCGTACCAGGCCAGCGCCAGCCAGATGATCCAGAGAATGAGGATGGCCCACGCCGGCGCGACCAGACCGGAGGCCAGGTAGAAGACCCCGACCGCCAACATCCCGGCTGCTGCGATGAGTGCGGCGGCGATCCGGAGCCTGCGGTTGTCCCGACGCCGCAGCCCATTAGACGTGGTCATGGCGGCATTGTGGCGAATCCGGACGACGCACGCGAGGGGTCAGCGGCGGAACGCCTTGCGGTGATGGACACTGCGACCCATGACCGCACCCGACGAATTCCTGGCCGCCCGCGACTTCCTGCTCGACCATCGCGAGGACTACGCCGCAGCGGTGGACGGATTCACCTGGCCGCAACCGGATGAGTTCAATTGGGCGTTGGACCATTTCGACATCATCGAACGCAACGCCCGCGCGCTGTGGCTGGTGCACGAGGACGGCAGCGAGGAGAGGCTCACCTTCGGTGAGCTGACCGCGCGGTCCAACCAGATGGCCAATCTGCTGCGCGATCTCGGTGTACGGCGCGGCGACCGGCTGTTGCTCATGTTGGGCAACGTCACCCCGCTCTGGGTGACGATGCTGGCCGCCACCAAGCTCGGCGCTGTGCTCATCCCCAGCAGCACGCTGCTCGGTCCGGAGGAACTCGCCGATCGCCTCGAACGTGGTGCGGTACGGGTGGTCGTGACCAGCAGCGAACTCACCTCGACCCTGGCCGGGCTTGCGCCGGTTGATGTGAGAATCGCCGTCGGGCCGCCGGTCGAGGGCTGGACGTCCTACGACGAGTCTGTCGCGGCGCAACCGGCCGACTTCTCACCGGATCACCCGACGCCGGCTAGCGACCCGCTGTTCCTGTACTTCACCTCCGGGACGACGAGTCGGCCCAAGCTGGTCGAGCACTCGCACGCCAGCTATCCGATCGGGCACCTGTCGACAATGTTCTGGATGGGGGTGCAGCCCGGTGACATCCACCTGAACGTCAGCTCGCCGGGTTGGGGCAAGCACGCATGGAGCAATTTCTTCGGCCCGTGGAACGCCGGGGCCACCGTGTTCATGGTCAACCAGCCCCGCTTCGATGCCGTTGGACTGCTGGACGCGATCGCGCGCGCCGGAGTGACGACGTTCTGTGCGCCGCCCACCGTGTGGCGGATGCTGGTGCAGCAGGACCTTGCCGCACACCAGGTCTCGCTGCGCGAGGTGATCGGCGCGGGCGAACCGCTCAACGCCGAGATCATCGACCAGGTCCGGGCCGCTTGGGGACTGACCATCCGGGACGGCTTCGGGCAGACCGAGACGACCGCCCTCGTGGGCAACTCCCCCGGACAACCGGTCAAGGACGGGTCTATGGGGAGACCCCTTCCTGGCTACGACGTAGTGCTTCTCGATCCGGAGGGCAACCCGGCGCAGGAAGGCGAGATCTGCCTGACCCTCGACCCGCGACCGCTCGGGCTGATGAACGGCTACCGCGACTCCGCCGAGCGGACCGCCGAGGTCATGGCCGGTGGCTACTACCGGACCGGTGACGTCGCCGCCCGCGACGAGGACGGCTACATCACCTATGTCGGTCGCGCCGATGACGTCTTCAAGGCCTCGGACTACCGGATCAGCCCGTTCGAGCTGGAGAGCGTGCTCATCGAGCACCCCGCCGTCGCCGAGGCCGCGGTCGTGCCGTCGCCCGATCCGGTACGTCTGGCCGTACCCAAGGCCTTCGTCGTCCTCGTCGCTGGTCGTCAGCCGGACGCCGAGACCGCCCGGGACATCCTCGACTACTGCCGCGGGCGGCTGGCTCCGTTCAAGCGGATCCGGCGGATCGAGTTCGCCGAGCTACCCAAGACGATCAGTGGCAAGATCCGCCGGGTGGAGTTACGGGGCACCGAAGGAAGCCGGGATCTGACCGAAGGACGCCGTACGGGCGAGTTCTGGGAGGAGGACCTGGGCCCGGACGCGAAGTCGTGATCAGCTCCGCCGGAACCGCCCGACCTCCGTACGACGACACTGCTGCCTGGCATGCGTTGGCCGCGCTAGGTGGCCCCTACCTGCCGTGGTCGCCGGGCGCCATGCGCCCGGCTGGCCTGGTGACGGTGCTCAACGAGATGTGGTTCCCGTAGCCCGGCGCTGATCGTCGAACTCGGAAGCGGCGTGAGCATCGTCGTGCTGGCCCGACTCCTTGCTGAGCTGGGGTCCGGCCACCTCCTGGCGGTCGAGCACGATGAGGCCTGGGCGTCCCGGGTGCAGCGCATGCCCGTTACCCAGCGTTGGGCGCGCTAGCGAACCGGCTGGCGCCCGGGGCAAGGATCGTGCTCGACGATGTCGAGCGAGCCGGTGAGCAGGCGGTGCTCTTACGCTGGCAGCAGGAGCACGGGCTCGACTCCGTACACCCTCGGTGCGGGTCGGGGGATCCTGGTGCCGGCCGAGGACCCGGTCGCTCTGGCGAAGGCCATCGACGCTGTTCTGGACGGCTCGACCAGGCCGGACCCGCGCCCGGGCCGGGCCTATGCCCGCCAGTTCAGCATGGTGACGACTGCTGCGTCCTACGCCCGCGTCTACCAGTCGGTCCGGCAATCGGTCCAGGCCTCAGGGAGCCATAACCCGGGGACTGGCAGGCCGGCCAAACAGGTCTGGTCCTGAGCGGAGCCGTGTTCGTCTCACCTGATGCGCGGACATCTGCGGGCTCAGTGCGACAAACGCGCGCGCGAGCGCGGCAGTTGGCATCGGACCGTCTGGGTGGGTCAGCGGGGTGGTGCTGCCTGCGCTGGGACCTTCCAGTGGCCGACCAGGTCCCGATAGAGCGGGGACCGGGTCAGCAGATCGTCGTGCTCACCGACCATCACGCTCACTCCGTCGAGCACCAGGATGCGTTGGGCCCGAGCTGCCGAGCTCATCCGGTGCGCGATCACGATCAAGGTGCCAGGCCGGTCTGCGAAAGCGTGCTCCACCCGGGCCTCGGCGACCGGATCGAGATGGCAGGTGGCCTCGTCCAGTATCACCACGGGGGCGGCGCAGACGTAGGCCCGTACGAGCGTGAGGAGTTGTCGTTCGCCGGCCGACAGCGGTGCGGGGTCGATCTCGGCGGCGAATCCACCGAGCCGGGTCACGAGCGCTTCGGCGCCCAGCAGGTGCACCGCCTCGTGGAGATCGGCGTCGCTGACATCCGGGCGCAGGTACGAGAGGTTCTCGTGCAACGTACCGGCGAACACATAGGCCTCTTGTGGAATCAGCACGCGCTGGGCCGCCAACTCCCGTGCTGATCGGCCGAGCAGTCCGATGCCGCCGATGCTCACCTGCCCGGCCCGGGGTTCCAGCAGACCGGTCATCAGCCCGGCTAGGGTGGACTTGCCGGCCCCGCTGGGCCCGACGATGGCCAGGTGATCGCCTTGCGGGATGGTCAGGTCCAGGTCCCGTACGACCGGCGCGGCCGATGCGCCGTAGCCGAAGGTGATCCCGGAGAGGGCCACGTCGTAGCCGCCGGCCGAGTCCCCGTCAGTGCCCGCGGCTGTCGATGCGCCGTCGGAACTCTCCTCACCGGCGCCGCCGGTCTCGACGATGCGTCGCAGGGTCACCATCAGCCACAGTCCCGGGCCGCTGAGCCCGTCGACCAGCGTCTGCAAGGCCGGCTGCAGACCCTGCAGGACATAGGTGGCCGCGCCGAGCAGCACACCGGTGGTCGCGCCCTGATCGAGCAGCCACGAACCGAAGCCGAGGATGAGGATGAGCGGCACCCAGCCGCCGAAGGCGACGGTGAGCGTCGCGAAGGCGGTGAGCCGACTGACCGCCGTCGTAGCAGTACGCGCGTTGTCGATGTGACTGCCGACCGAGGCGTGCGCCAACTCCTGCCCGCCGCATGCGGCAATGTCGCGCAGGCCGGCACCGACGGTTGCGGCCGTCTCCGCGATGTTTTCATCGGCCAGGATCGAAGCGCGCTGTTGGTTCGCCAGCCGCTGCAGCAGGAGGGTGAACAGGACTAGTGCCACGGCCAGTGGGGGAAGTACGAGCGGCAGTACGGCCGGAGCCAGGGCGACCAGCCCGATCAGTGCGCCGACGGTGACGACCACGAACTGCTGCACGACGATGAGCACCGCGGCGTAGGCCTCCCGCACGATCTCGACCTGCTGGGTCAGCCGGGCGACATCCCCGCTGGGTGGACGGGCGCCGCGCTGCGTCGAACTGCTCAGTGCACCGGTGACCACGCCGGTGACCAAATCGTCGCGAAAGGGCTCCACTACGGCCGCCAGCCGACTCAGCGTCTCGTGGGTGCCCCAGGCGCCCAGTGCGACGCTGATCGCCAGCAGTCCCAGCCAGCCGAAGCCGATCCCCAGCCGCCCTGCGAGAAATCCTTCGTCGACGGCCAGGGCGACCAATATCCCGGACAACAACGCCGGCAACGCCTCGAGGAGTGACCATGCCGCGAGCCGCCACAGTTGTGACTTGCGCTCGCGAAGGGAGGCGATAAGAACGGTTCGGGCGGTGCTGTCACTGCCCGACCGATGCCTGCCGGTTTCCTTGGCGGAACGTGCCTCGGTCACGGTCATCTCACAGCCGCCGAGTCTGAGCCGAGCGCCGCCAGCACCGGCACGCTGTCCGGCTCGGGCCGCCCGGCCTCGAACAATCCGCGGTAGTCCGGGTCAGCCCAGAGTTCCCGATGCGGGGCTTGGGCTCGCACCCTGCCCTCGTCCAACCAGATGACCTGGTCAGCTCGGGCCGCCGTGGAGGCCCGGTGCGCCACGAGGATCCGGGTCCGGTCGGCCATCGCGCCGGTCAGCGCCCGACTGATCTCGTGTTCGGTGACGGTGTCCAAGCTTGCCGCGACGTCGTCGAGGATCAGCACCCGGCCGGTGTGCGCGAAGGCCCGGGCCAGACCCATCCGCTGCATCTCGCCACCGGACATGGGCGCCTCGTCCAGTGGCGTCTGGTACCCGGCGGGCAGATGGCGGATGAAGGCGTCGGCGCGGGCCGCCCTGGCCGCACTCATCACCTCGTCCGCGTCGGGGGTCTCGGCACCGAAGGAGATGGCCTCGGCCAGGGTGCCACCGATCAGCACCGGGCGCTCGAAGCCGTAGCCGACCGCGCCACGCAACTCGCGCTGGGTCAGCTGGATCAACTGGACCCCGTCGAGGAGCACCACCCCGTCATCCGGGTCGACCAGCCGGCCGGCCAGCCCGGCAAGCAGCGATTTCCCGGCACCAGTTCGGCCAACGACCGCGACCAGCGACCCCGCCGGAATCACCAGATTCAGGCGATCCAGGATCACCCGCTCGCCAACGCGGACGGACACCTTGCGGAATTCGACCGTGCCGCCCGCCGACGGCAGGACGGCATTCCCGTAGCCCACGGCCGACAGATCCAGGACCTCGCCCACCCGGCGCGCCGCCGCCCGGGACCGGATGAACCGGGTGAGATCGGGGATGACCGAGCTCAGCGCCGCGCCGAGAGCCACGTACTGGCTGGCGGCGAGCAGCTCTCCCGGTGAGATCCGCCCACGGGAGAGCTGCCACCCGCCCACGGCCAACACCGCGATCTCCAGCCCGGACAGCAGAAGCAGATCCTGAGCAGTGATCCTGGCCTGGGCCCGCCACATCCGCATTCCGTAGTCGTGCAGCGTGGCCAACGGTCCCAGGACCCGCTTCGTTTCCCGCTCGGCGGTGCCTGCGGCGGCTATGGTGCGCGCGCCGGACAAAGCCTGGACCAGTCGGCCCGCGATCTTGCCCTGGATGGTCAGATATCCCTCGGCGAGTTCGGAGGCGTCGCGGGCGAAGGCCCAGAGCAGCGCCATCATCACCGGCAATCCCACCAGGAAGGTAACGCACAGCCAAGGGTCGATCAGCGCGAGGGCGATCGTGCCACCCACCGCGGGGATCAGAGCCGCCGCGCCGCGGATGACGTCTGGCCCCACGCTGCCGGCCTCGGCGGTGTTGCCGACCAGCCGGGCTACCAAATCACCGGGTGGGAACCGCTGGGCGGTGCGCCAGCCCACCGACATGAGGTGCGCGAGACTGGTGTGCCGAAGCCAGGCGGTGGACCGCGCGGTCGCCGCGCCGGTGCCGAGGTCCTCCAGTGCCTCACCCAGCGACAGAACCACCACCAGCACCACGAACAGTGCCAGCCACCGGCCTGGGGCGCCGCCACCGAGGAGATCGTCCAGGGTGCGCCCCAATACGGCCGGCAGCGCAAGTTCGGCGGCAGCGAGGACCAGCGCGTTGACTGCCAACAAGCCGACCCACCAGCCGGCGTTTCGCCCTACCTGGATCAGCAGCCTGGCACTTGGTCGGGAGTCGTCCGTGTCTTCCACCCCCCTCCTGAACGAGTCTGGCAGCCGCTCCGACCAAAGGACGGAAACGGCTGCCAGACCTTGGTCGCTCTCTTAACAGAGCGCGAGGCTGAGACGACTTCCGCCGCCGCACCGCCGGCTGCGCCGGCTACGGCGCCGCGAGGCGGTCTCCTTGTCTTCCAGGGCGAGACCCTGCAGGTCGAGAATGGCCATATTGATTCACCTCCTTCCGATCGCTAGAGGGCGGTTCGGCAAATGCCGGACCGAGGAATGGGAGATGCACCGGCCGATCGTGCAGGGCGGCGCCGAGCGCGAGCAGGATTCCAGCACTGCCCGTGGCCAGGTCCATCGACAGCCGGAGCAGCAGTTCGCCCGGGAAGGCCAATTGGCCCCCGTAGTCGACGGCATGCCATTCGAGCCGGCGGAGGTGACCGGCGACAAGCGGGTCGGCACCGGCCGTTCCGGCCAGGTGCTCGCGACTGAGGTAGAGGATCATTCCGGCCCGGCCGGAGAACAGTCCAGGCGCGATGTAGAACTCCGATTGGGCGGCAACGCCTATCCCACGGCTGGCGGTGGCGAACTGCTCGTCGTCGCGCACGGCAAGGTAGCGGTCGAGGACCAGCCCGATTCCCACGCTGCCGTCGAGCAGGTAGGGAGACGTGCGAAAGCCCTCGTCGACCTCCAACGCTCCGTCCTCACGCAGCACGCACCGGCGCAGGTCCTGGCGCAGCGCAGTCGCAGCCAGGTCGAGTAGCGCGGAGTCGCCGGTCCGGTCGAACAGCCGCAGGAACAACAGGGCTGGCCCCGAGGACCCGCGCGGCAAGCCCGCATAGGGATTGCCCCACCCGCTCCTCGTCGGTACCGAGTCCACGTCGCCAAGCTGCTCGGCGACGAACTCGGTCACTTCGCCAACCAGCTTCCATAGGGATGATTCGCCGGTGATCTCGGCGAAGTGGGCCAGGTTCAGCCCGATGCCGGCCAGCCCGCTGTACAGGTCGAGACCGAGCTGATCCCAGTTGTCGCCGAGTTCATCGATAGAGATCTGCAGCACTCGCAAGGCGTCGTCGTGCCGGTCGAGCGCCTCCAGGACGTGCGCGACGCCGTGCAGACCGTCATAGAGCCCGAACCGGGTTCCGGGCTGGGGGTCGGTGGCCCGGCTGACCAGCCACTCCTCGTGCTCCGGATACCGTCCGGCTCCGGTGACGGCCAGCGCGTATAGGACTCCGGCCGCCCCGTGGGCGAGGTTGAGTCCGCCGGTTTCGAACTGTTTGATGTCGCCAGGAAACAGCCGGTCGTCGCGCTCCGGCGTGGCACTAGCCATGATGGCCGCGGTCATCGACTGCCTAGTTGCCTCCCAGTTGGTCGGATCGATGTCCAACCGTGGCCGTTGTGCGGCCCTCGGCGGACTAGATATCTGCCCGCTGGTGATGACATCGACGGCGGTACGGAGGAACTCCCGCGGGACCGGAAATGTCTCGGCGATGACCGTGGCGAAGTCGCCCACCTTGCGGGGATCCAGGGCGAGAAGTTCGGTCAGAGGCATGAACATGAACAATCTGAGACAGGCAAGCGCATAGCGGTCGATGTCGAACCCGGTGCACTCGCGCGGGGACATGAACGCAGGGTCACCAAGGGTCGGGCGCTTGCCTTCGCTGATGTCAGACGCGATCTCCAGGTCGATCAGTGCGATCCGGCCGTCCGGGCGGACCAGGATGTTGTACGGGTGCAGATCCCCAATGACCATTCCGCGCTCGTGCGCGCGCGCCACCGCTGCCTCGACCCGACTGTGCATGTCCATCGCCCAGATCGTGTACTCGTCATACGTCGACTCCCCGTCGAGCAGGGCGAGGGGATAGCGGTCGACCAGGGTGTTGCTCAGTGCCTGACCTTCCACGTACTCCAGCACGAGGAAGTCGTGCCCGCCCACGGTGAGGTAATCCAGCACTTCCGGTGCGATGTCCAGTCCGGCCAGGCTCTGCAGCATGTCGCGTTCCCGACGTAACCGGGTCACCGCATCGGCACCGTCAACGGCCAGACCCGCGTACGGTCGGGCCTCCTTGAGCACCACCGTCCGCCCGGTCTCACGGTCCACCCCGGCGTAGACCCCACCGCCGTTGGAGAAGTGCAGCGGTTTTTCGATCCGGTACGGAATGTCCTCGACGGTTGCGCTGGTACGGGCGGCCAGATGCGAGACCAGGCAGTCCGGCATCGACACCCACGGCGGGGTGTAGAACGTCGCTTCGCGACGGTCCGGGACCAGCTCCCCGTCCGGGTCCTCGATCGCCGGCTCCAGTTCACCGCTGCCACCGATGCAGTACCGCTCGGTGAAGCCGCCGTACCGCACATAGAGCGGTCCCTGACCCCAGCGCAGGTCACTGAGGATGTACGGCCCCGGCTGCCCACCGAGGATCGCGTCCAACTCGGTCGCGACCATTTCGAACTCGGCGTCGTCGGCAGGAAATATGGTGACAAACTTTCCGCTCGACCCCCGGTGGGCGTACTTGCTGTTCGCGAGCAGCAACAGCTGCCGGCTGCGGACGAACTTGAAGGCGATGCCCCGGGTGATGCAGTAGTCCCAGATCGGGTCCAGGATCTCGGCCGCGTTGTCCAGGCTGGCGGAGGCGTGGATCTTCCAACCCTGGGTGGGGAGCACGATGCCCTTCGGCGTGTACACCAGCCAGTCTTCCAACTCCAGGCGTCGCCACCCTGGTGGGACCGGCAAGCCTGCGACCGGGAAGTCCACGTCGTCATCGCGGGCGACGATCGGGTTGTCGTAGAAGTGCGGGTCGACAAGGCAAAACGCCTCATAACCTCGGTCCACACTGACCCCCACTGGTTGCCGTTTCAACAACTTACCTTGTAAGACTTCGCGCGTATACCCCGTAAGGCTGACGCAAGTATGAATCCATGTGCCCTTGACAAGGCCGACATGAAGCGTTCGGTTGCGGGCCGCGGATCGGTTCAAGTGCCCCGGTCGCGCTGCACGGCTTCGGCCACAGTTTCGAACCGATTCGCGTCCAGAATCGCCCCTTCGCGCCGTACCGCAGTCTCGGCGAGCCGGATGACCCGGTCGATCCGAACCTCACTGGCTCTCCGGTCGCGGTCCCAGGATCCGCTGCCTATGTCTACCCAGAGTTCGCGCCGGTTCTCGGCTCCCTCACTACGGTCCTTGTCCTTGCTGGTGAGCATCAGCACCAAGAGCCAACTGCCGTCCCGTCCGATCACCAGCGCCGGTCGGTCCTTGCCTGCGCTGTGGTCGTCCTCGTACGGGATCCAACCCCAGACCACCTCGCCCGGATCGGCATCCCCGTCAAGATCCGGACAGTAGCGGATCTTGACCGGTCCGGTGTGATCACCGGGATACGGCGTGGTTGCGCGCGGACGAGTGAGGATTCCAGCAATCGCCTTGGCGATACGAGAGCCGAATGGCCCGGGCTTCATCCGGCCAGCCAAGCAGGCGGGCACCTCACCCGCCAACGTGCTGGCCGTACGGCATCGCAGTCAGGCTGCCGCCTGAGCGCCCTAGCATCGTGGGCATGACATCTCACTGGGAACGGGAGCTATGAGCCGAGAGGGAGAGCGCATCGTTGCGAGCAACGCGCGCGGAGCGCGCCATGACACAGCGCACGAGGCGGGGCGGTCATGAGCCTGGCCATCGGCGTGGATGTCGGCGGTACGAAGGTGGCCGCCGGCGTCGTCGATTCCGAAGGCGCCGTCCTCGCCACTGCTTTGCGCGAGACACCCGCCGACGACCCGGCGAAAACCGTCGAAGTCATTCTCGAGCTGATCGCCGAACTCCGTGCCTCCCACGAGGTTACGACGATCGGGTTGGGCGCTGCCGGATTCATCGACGCCGAACGTTCCACTGTCGTGTTCGCACCGAACCTGGCCTGGCGCAACAGCCCGCTTCGGGCAACCATCGAACAGAGTTCTGGGCTGCCGGCGGTGGTGGAGAACGACGCGAATGCCGCAGCGTGGGGAGAGTCGCGATTCGGAGCGGCGCGCGAGGTCGACTCGATGGTGCTGCTGACCATAGGCACCGGGATTGGTGGAGGCGTAGTCCTCGACGGTGAGCTCTATCGCGGGCACAACGGGATGGCGGCCGAGATCGGGCACATTACGGTTGTGCCCGATGGCCGCCGCTGCGGTTGCGGCAATCGCGGCTGTCTCGAGCGCTATGGCAGCGGTCGGGCGCTGGTCCGGGAGGCCCGTGATCTGGCCGACGTCTCACCCGATTACGGCAGACGTCTGCTGGAACTCGGTGACGGCGGGCCGGAAGGCATCACCGGTCCCGAGGTGACTCAGGCTGCCCAGGAAGGTGATCCGGCCGCGTTGGAAGCCTTCGAGGTGATCGGAACGTGGCTCGGCCGCGGGCTGGCCTCGCTGGCCGCTTTGCTCGATCCCGACATGTTCGTCCTCGCCGGAGGCGTGTCACATGCTGGAGAGCTGCTCCGCCGTCCGACCGAGGAGGCGTTTCTGTCCGGTCTCACCGCACGCGCGTACCGGGAAGCGCCGAAAGTGGCGCTGGCCGAACTCGGAGCCGAGGCCGGGATCGTGGGCGCCGCGGACCTCGCCCGCCGCCGTTGACCCGCCGCCTATTTCCCAGTGACGCTTCTAGGTGTGTCAAGGGTGGCTGGAGAGCTTGGCGCGCTCGTAGGCGTCGATCTCGGCGAGTAGCTCGCGCTTGCCGGTCTCGCTGCGGAAGGACGCCCGTACGGCCGTACGGGCAAGGTCTGCCAGGTCTACCGAGGACAACCCGAAGACGGTGTGGGCCAGCTCGTACTCATGGCACAGCGTCGTGTCGAACATCCCCGGATCGTCGGAGTTCAGGGTGAGGGTGATGCCCGCCTCGCGCAGCACCGGGAAGGGATGGTCCTCGATCCGGGCGACCGCCCGTGTACGCAGGTTGGATGTCGGGCACACCTCGAGCGCGATACCGTGCTCGGCCAGATAGTCCATCAG
>Ga0136619_10000795_pt1 | contig 12085 bp, 9 predicted proteins | sample AntDrymUQ3532106_2_FD_104807 | JGI IMG/M metagenome (GOLD analysis project Ga0136619, IMG submission 104807) | Polar desert sand microbial communities from Dry Valleys, Antarctica - metaG UQ353 (21.06) | ecosystem: Environmental > Terrestrial > Soil > Desert | place: Antarctica: Dry Valley...
ATCGGGCGAGCGCCGCCGGGCGATCCACGACGCGGCTCAGACTGACCGAGGCGATGCGGGCCGACATGATCGCCGGCCTGCGCATGTGGGCGCAGACGCCGGCGGACCGCGGTGCCACGGAGCGGGTGCTGGACCACGGGTCCTGGTCCGTCGAGGCACGCAGGGCGCCGCTCGGCGTCGTCGGGTTCGTGTTCGAGGGGAGGCCAAACGTGTTCGCCGACGCTGCCGGCGTGGTGCGCACGGGCAACACGGCCGTGCTGCGCATCGGGTCGGACGCGCTCGGCACGGCTCGGACGATCGTCACCCATGCTTTGGCTCCGGCGCTGTCCGGCGCCGGACTGCCAGCGGGCGCCGTCACCCTGCTCGATGATGCGTCGCGGGCCTCGGGCTTGGCGATGTTCGCCGACGGTCGCCTGTCGCTCGCCGTCGCCAGGGGCTCGGGACACGCCGTGACGCAATTGGGTGCGGTCGGCCGCCAGTCGGGCTCGAGCGTCAGCCTGCACGGCACTGGCGGGGCCTGGCTCGTCGCCGGCGTAGCGGCCGATGCCGACCGCTTCGCCGCCAGCGTCCGACATTCACTCGACCGCAAGGTGTGCAACACGCTCAACGTGTGTGCGATCCCGTCATCGCGCGCAGACCTTGTCCCCGTGTTCCTCGACGCCGTCGATGCCGCCGCAGCTCGACGAGGCGCGACGGCCCGGGTGCACGCCGACACGGCCGCCCGGTCCCGGCTTCCCGCCGACCGGACCGGTATCGAGCCCCTCGACCGGTCCGATCTCGGCGTCGAGTGGGAATGGGAGGAGGCGCCGGAGGTCAGCGTCGTTGTGGTCGACGACGTCGGCGATGCGGTCGACTTGCTGAACCGGTACAGCCCGCGATTCATCGCCTCGATCGTCAGCGACGACGAGGGCGAGGTGGAGCGCTTCTACTTTGGCGTCGACGCCCCGTTCGTCGGCGACGGCTTCACCCGTTGGGTGGATGGGCAGTACGCGCTGGGAACCCCCGAGCTGGGCCTGTCGAACTGGCAGTTCGGGCGCCTGCTGGCCCGCGGCGGCGTGCTGTCGGGCGACTCCGTGTACACGCTGCGCTACCGAGCCCGCATCGCCGACCCGGAGCTGTCCCGCTAGCCGAGCCAAGAGCACGCCGTCCTCAACGTTCTGGGCGTGACTCCTTCCAGCACCTGAGAGAGATCGCTCCCAGAACCTCAGTTGGGAGAGATCACGCCCAGAACGTGGTGGACGGGAGGTGGCGGCGTTATCCGAGGGGGCGGTTGTCGATCAGGCGAACGTCGCCGAACCAGACGGCGATGGCGATTCGCGCAGAGCCCGACGTCACGACGTCGACCGGGGCGAGCGTGTCGGGATCGAACACCGTGACGTACTCCAGGCGGGCATCTCGGACGGCGGCCACCACGGCGGCCGCCGCCGCCTCGACGTCGGCAGCGCGCCACCCGCCCGACGCTGTGGCCGCGAGCGAGGCGGCGTCGAGCGCGGCGGGGACGCATGTCGCCGCCCGTCGCTGGTCGCCGGTGAGACGCCCGTTGCGGCTCGACAGGGCGAGGCCGTCGGGTTCCCGCATGATCGGGGCGGCGATGATCTGTACGCCGAGATCGAGGTCGGAGGTCATGCGCCGGATGACGACGAGCTGCTGGAAGTCCTTCTCCCCGAACACGGCCATCGTCGGGCGTACGGCGCCGAACAGCTTCGTCACCACGGTCGTGACACCCGTGAAGTGGCCAGGACGCATTGCACCCTCCATGGCCCCGGCGAGCGAGCCCGGCTGCACGGTGGTCTCGAAGCCGGGCGGGTACATGGCCGATGCCGTAGGCGCGTACACGGCGTCGACACCCAGCTGCTCGCAGATCGAGAGGTCGTCGTCAAGAGGACGCGGATAGGCGTCGAAGTCGACGCCGCGGTCGAACTGCAGCGGGTTGACGAAGATCGACACCACCGTCCGCGCCGCCCGGCGCTTGGCGATGCGCACGAGCGACCGGTGCCCCTCGTGCAGCGCGCCCATGGTCGGCACGAGCGCCAGCGTCACCCCGCTCGACCGGGTCGCCTCGGACCAGGCGCGCATCGCGTCGGGCGTCGTGTGCAGCTCGATGTCAGGGTCTACCTTCTCGCGTGGACACACGTGCCGAGGGAAGCGCGAGCGACGAGGCACACGCGGCGCTAGGAGGAAGCGCAGCGGACGACGAGCCCGCCACCAGTAGGCCTGCCCTCCCCCCGACTAGTGATACGAGTGTGTGTCGTCTGGCCACGTGCCGTCCTTCACCTCTGCCAGGTACTGGCGGGTGGCGGCGACGGTCTGGGCGCCCAGGTCGACGTAGTGCTTGACGAACTTGAGCGGTAGGTCGGACAGGCCCAGCACGTCGTGCAGCACGAGCACCTGGCCGTCGCAGTCGGGGCCGGCGCCGATGCCGATGGTCGGGATCGACAACTTGCGCGTGATCTCGGCGGCCAGGTCTCGGGGCACCCCTTCGATGACGAGTGCGAACGCTCCCGCCTGCTCGACGGCGAAGGCGTCTTCGATCAGTCCTTCTCGCTGGCCGGCGTCGGTGCCCGACGTCCGGCCCTGCACCTTGTGGCCACCCATGCGGTGGTAGCTCTGGGGCGTGAGACCGATGTGGCCGACGACTGGGATGTCGAAGCGGGTCATGGCGGCGATGCGATCGGCGATGGCCGTCCCACCCTCGAGCTTCACGGACTCGGCGCCGGCCTTCAGCAGAGAGACAGCGTTGTCGACGGCCTGTTCGACGCTCACCTGGTAGGCGCCGAACGGCAGATCACCCACGACCAGCGCCTTCGGGTGGGCCCGGCGCACCATGCGCACGTGATAGATCATCTCGTCGAGCGACACGCCGACCGTGGTCGGCCGGCCCTGCACGACCACGCCGACGGTGTCGCCGACGAGGATCATGTCGACGCCTGCCTGGTCGACGAGGGCTGCGAACACGGCGTCGTAGGCGGTGATCATGCCGATCAGCTCACCGCTGGCCTTCATCGCCGCGATGGAGGGGACGGTGACCTTCCGTCGGCCCTGGTCAGGCGGCTGCTCGGCCATCGCGGTCACGCTACCGGAGCACACTCGGGCACAGGTCACGGTACGCCGGCGGGCCGCCCACCAACGTGGCCGCCAGCAGCGCATCCGTACAGGCCAGCGCGAAGCAGGTGGCGGCGGCGGTCAGCACCTGGTGCAGCGCCGCCTCCCGGCCGCCGGAACGGCGGAACCCCGACACCACGTCGGTCAGCTCATGCTGTCCCGTGGCCAAGGAGAAAACGGTGTCGCCGTCGAACTGGGTGTGTGAAGGACGTACGGCCCTAGCGATACCGTCGTGAGCGATGTCGGCGAGCTTGCACGCTTCCGCCTTCGTGAGCGCTGCCGATGTGGCGATCACGCCGATCGTGGTGTTCAGCGGCGGAGGGCGCAGTGCCTCAGAGGCGGTCACGAGCGCGCGCCGTTCGCCGGCCGTCGGGGCCCGTAGGCGCCCAGGTCCCCGCCGCGATCCTGGTTCGAAGGGCAGACCGGTCTCGAGGTCGACGACCGAACCGGCGGCGTTCACGACGGCGAGCGATCCGATCGTCAGCGTGACGTCGTCGAGCGCGATCGACGTCGAGGCCGTGCCGACGCCACCCTGGAGACCGCCGGCGACGGCGCCAATGCCTGCGCCAACGGATCCCACGTCGACCCGACCGCCCTTGGCACGGCGGGCTGCCAGCTCCCCGAACTCGGCTGTGGGTCGCCTGGTAAAGTCGCCGCCGCGCCCGAGGTCGAAGATCACGGCTGCTGGCACCACCGGGACGATCCACGCCGGATCGGCATCGCCGCCCGGAGGACTGACCGGTACGCCCAGACCTCGCGCTTCCAGCCAACGCGCGACGCCGTCGGCCGCGGCCAGGCCGTAGGCGCTGCCGCCACTCAGGCAGACGGCGTGGATCGTTTGCACCAAGGTCTCCGGGCGCAGGGCATCGGTCTCGCGGGTTCCCGGCCCGCCGCCACGCACAGAGACACCTGGTACGGCACCGCCCGGCACGACGACGACGGTGGTGCCGGTGCGCCAGCCTCCCCGCCGGCGATGAGCGTGGCCGACACGTACGCCGGCAACGTCCGTGATCGAGCCGTACCTGGAGTCCACACGGGCATTCTTGCGGCCCGGGCGTGCCCTGGTGACGTCCAGCGGTCCGGGCGGCCGGTAGCGTCGGGCGCCGTGCTGTGGCGAGATCGACCGGCGGACACGCTTGTCAACCGTGCCGTGGCCGCAGCGATGGGCGGGCTCGGCGAAGTCGTCCATGCCGCCCGGCGGCTGGCCCTCGAGGCCGGCGCCATCGGACCCACCACGAGGCGGGGTCGACGCTTCGGCGCCATGGGAGATGGCAGTGTGATCTGCTTCCCTGCGGCGTCGATCTTCAACGAGCAGCACATCGCGATCGGGGTTGGCACGCTCATCGGGCCGCACGCCACGCTGTCGGTCGGCATGGCGCCTGGGCAGCAGATGTTGTCGCCGATTGTCGTGCGCATCGGGGATCGCTGCGTGCTGGGGCGCGGCAGCGGGGTGGTCGGCCACCTGTCGATCGACATCGGCGACGACGTGTGGACGGGCCACCACGTCTACATCACCGATCAGAACCACGGTTACGAAGAACTCGACATGCCGATCGCCCGGCAGTGGATGCCAGAGCGCCCGGTCTCGATCGGCGCCGGCTCGTGGATCGGTCACGGGGCGGTGGTGTTGCCGGGCGCGACCATCGGGCGTCACGTCGTGATCGGCGCCAACAGCGTCGTCGCAGGAGAGATCCCCGACTACGCCGTCGCCGCCGGCAGCCCCGCCAGGGTGATCAAGTCGATGCGTTCTGCCGGTGTCATTGGGTGAGGTCGGTAGGCGGAGCGCAGGCCGGCATGTCGTTGTCGGCGGCGAACGTTTGCAGCTTCTCGCCGACCGGGATCCCGTCTACCGCCGTCTCGCGGAACAGGCTGTCGTCGCCTTCGCGAAGACGATCGGCGTAGTCGCGCCGGTTGTCGAGGTATGCGCGATAGTCCGCTTCCCACATCGGCACGATGGCTCGACCCTTGTCGTCGGTAGGTAAGGCAGCGACCACGTCGTCGAGCATGCCCTCGACGAGATCGGTGGCCTGGTCGACGAATCCGGCCCGCTCGGTGAGGAGCGCCCGGTCGTCGCCGTCGAAGCGGCGGAGATCGATCAATGACTCCCGCTCGGCGTTGGCGGCGACACAGATCTGTTCGGCCCGCTGGCCCCATGCAGTGTCACCGATCTTGTTGATGGCGTCCTTGGAGGCGAAGAACAGTGCGTACACCCAGAACGCCACGAACCCGCCAGCGCCGACGAGCATGGCGGCACGCACCCAGACCCGTCGAGACCGTGGATCGTCAGTTTCGATCACGGGATCAAGCTAAGGGGGTAGGCCGTGGAATGAACGCCGGGGCTGCCGCGAAGCGCTGGTAGAACGGTCCGATGAGCCAGTCGACGAGCGCCACCGGGCGGTTCGAGCGCTTCCGCAACGGCGGGCGGATGATCGCCGCCATGGCGAAGCTGCATCCCCGACCGTTCGTGATCGCAGTGCTCGGGGCGGCGTTGTTCGCCGTCTTCACCGTGGCGTCGAGCTGGGTCGTGCGTCGGGTGATCGACCGCGTCATCATCCCCCGCTTCGAGGCGGGTCAAGTGGCGACGGCGACGGCGTTGGGCGGGTTGTCCCTGATCATCGCCGTCGGCCTCGCCCGTTCGGTGGCCGTCGTCGTGCGTCGGGTGTGGGCGACGAAGACGATGTGGATGGTGGCGGAGACCTTGACGAACGACGTCGTGGAGCGCCTGGTGCGCCAACCCGTGCCGTGGCACGCCCGGCGGGCGGACGGCGACCTCGTGGCCAGGGCCGGCGTCGACGTCGACGCTGCCGTCGGCGTGATGGCACCCATCCCGTTCGGCACCGGCACCATCGTGATGATCGTCGTGGCGGCGGTATGGATGCTGATCACGGACCTCGTGCTCGGCGCCGTCGCAGTCGCGGTGTTCCCGGTGCTGATGGTCGTGAACCTGGTGTACGAGAAGCGCGTCGCCCACCACTACGACGAGGCCCAGGATCACCTCGGCGTGCTCTCGGCCGGCGTACACGAGAGTTTCGAGGGCGTGCAGCTCGTGAAGGCCTACGGCGCCGAGCGGCGCGAGACCGACCGGCTGGCCACGGTCGCCGGGTCGCTGCGAGACGCCCGGGTGCGGGCGGTGCGGATCCGGGCGTTGTTCGAGGCCGTGCTCGATGTCATCCCATCGCTCACGAACGTGGGACTCGTGACGGTCGGGGCGCTACGGCTACAGCAGGGTGCGATCACCGTTGGTGAGCTGTCGAGCATGGTGTTCCTGTTCACCTTGCTCGTGTTCCCGCTGCGTGTCATCGGCTTCGTCCTGGCAGAACTGCCCCACGCCATGGCGGGTTGGAAGCGGATACGCGGCGTCACCGACGAACCCATCGAGGCGGATCCTCGGCACGCCGTGGGACGGACGGCAGACGGTTCGGCGCTCGAGATCGACGCGGTGGCGTTCCGCTACGAAGGTGAGACGCCCACAGGCGACGGCGACGGCGACGGCGACGGTCAGGTGCTGCGCGACGTGTCGATGCAGGTGGCCCCCGGACAGGTGGTTGCCGTCGTCGGTCCCACGGGCTCTGGCAAGAGCACGCTCGTGGAGATCGTGGCCGGCTTGTTGAGCCCGTCGACGGGGTCGTTGCGCCGCGACCAGGGGGCGACGGCGATCGTCTTCCAGGAAGCGTTCCTGTTCGCCGGAACGGTGCGCCACAACCTCGAACTGGCCGATCACTACGACGACGAGTCATTGTGGGCCTCGCTCGAGATGGCCGCCGCGGCCACGTTCGTGCGGGCGCTGCCCGAGCAGCTCGACACGGTGGTGGGTGAGCGCGGCGTCAGCCTCAGCGGAGGTCAGCGTCAGCGGCTGGCGCTGGCGCGAGCACTGCTGCGCTCGCCCCGGTTGCTGATCCTCGACGACACGACCTCTGCGCTCGACCCCTCCACGGAGGCCGCGGTGCTGGCCAACCTGCGCAGCTCATTGGCCGACACGACGGTGCTGATGGTCGCATCCCGGCCGTCGACCATCGCCCTGGCCGACGAGGTCGTGTACATGGCCGGCGGTGCGATCAGGGCGAGGGGCCGCCATCGAGCCCTGATGGAGTCCGAGACCGACTACCGACTCCTCGTCGAGGCGTTCGAGACCGACCGCGAGTCATCCACCGCTGGAGCGCCGGCATGAGCGCCGCGAGCGCAGCTCCGCGTCGCAATGAGTACGTCGAGGTGTACCGCTTTGGCCCCTGGAGTCCGAGCACAGGAGGTCAGGTGGCGAGGGAAGCGCCAGCGACGAGCCACAGCCGAGTGAGCGATCGAGCGAACGAGGCCAGGCAATCGTGACCGAGCCGATGGGTCGGTTCTCGGCGGCGCGCGCCATCGGGCGAGGTCTCGACGCAGCACCCGTGCTGCGCCAGGGGCTCGCCGTGACGTGGTTGTTCGCCGCCGTCGGTGCCGGCGGGCGGGTGGTGGTCCCGATCCTGATCCAGCAGACGATCGACCGGGCCATCGTTGGCGAGGCAGAGGTACGTACCGGACTCGTGTTCGCCTTTGCCGGCATCGCCGCCGTCGCCATCCTGGTCGCCGGCATCGCCCAGCGTCAGGCGATCGTGCGCCTCGGCATACGCAGCGAGCAGGCGCTCTACGACTTGCGGGCACGCCTGATCCGGCACATCCACCACCTCAGCCTTGCCGATCACAACGAGGAACGCCGAGGGGCGCTCGTGGGCCGTGTCACGAGCGACATCGAGACGCTCACGCAGTTCTTCGCGTGGGGCGGCCTGGCCTGGCTGATCGACGGGACGCTGATATTCGTGGTCGCCATCGTGATGCTGGCCTACGACTGGCTGCTGGCCCTCGTGGCCTTCGCCGTGGCGGCCCCCTTGGTGCTCGTGCTGCGGGCGGTACAGCGCCACCTCTCGGCAGCGTACGACCGATCCCGGGAGCGCAACGCCGACATGTTGTCGATGGTGTCAGAGCTCGTGAGCGGGGCCGAGACGGTGCACGCCTACGACGCCGGTGAGAAGCTTGGAGGCGCCGCCAAGCAGATGGTCGGCGATCGCCGGCGCGCCAACGTGCGGGCCGGTGTGATCGCCGCCTTCCTCTACCCGAGTGGCGAGTTGTTCTCGGCGTTCACCATCGCCGCCGTTGTGGGTGTCGGCGTGTGGAGGGGCCCGGCGAGCGGCGTCACGGCAGGGGCCATGGTCGGCTTCGTGTTCCTCACGTACCGCTTCTTGGAGCCGATCTCGGAGTTCACGGAGGTGCTCGACCAGACACAGACTGCAGTGGCCGGGTTACGCCGGATCCTTGGCGTGCTCGACATCCCTGTCGGACCTCCTGCGCCCGAGCAGCCGGTGCCGCTTCCGAAGGGCCGCCTGGCGCTCGACGTCGTCAACGTCACGTTCGCCTACCCCACCAGGGGCCTGGACGACGGTGCCGACCGAGCGGTGCTGCGCGATGTGAACGTGTCGATCCCATCCGGTCAGAAGGTGGCGCTGGTGGGCGAGACGGGATCGGGCAAGACGACGCTCGGTCGCCTCGTGGCCCGCTTTGCCGATCCGACGATCGGTGAGATCCGCCTCGGCAACGTCCCGCTGCATCACATCGACAACGATGAGCTGCGCCAGCGACTCGTCGTCGTCGGTCAGGAGCCGTTCCTGTTCGACGACTCCGTTGCCATGAACATCGGCTTCGCCCGCCCGGGCTCCTCACTCGACGACATCGAGGAGGTCATCTCCCAGCTCGATCTCGCCGATTGGGTGGCGTCACTGCCCGATGGCCTCGATACCCGCGTCGGCGAGCGCGGCGACCAACTGTCTGCAGGAGAGCGACAGCTCGTGGCGCTGCTGCGTGCCGGGCTCGCCGACACCGACGTGTTGGTGCTCGACGAGGCCACGTCGTCGGTCGACGCGCTCACAGAGGTGCGCATCACGCACGCCCTGGAACGGCTCTCGCAGGGACGCACGACGATCTCCATCGCTCACCGTCTCTCTACCGCGGCGAGGGCCGATCGGGTGCTGGTGCTCGATGACGGCGTGGTCGTGCAAGATGGAACCCACGAGGAGCTGCTCACCGTCGACGGCACGTACCGGCAGCTGTACGACGCCTGGATGGCGGCGACGGCGACGTCGTCGGCGGTGTCCCACACATGAGGCTGACGCCCGGCCAGTACGTGTGGATCACGAAGGCAGCGCTCCTTTCGCTGGGTGCCATCGTCGTCAGCGGTGCCGCTGTCCGGCTCACCGGTAGCGGACTTGGATGCGACGACTGGCCGAACTGCAACAGCGAGCAGTTCGTCGACGTCTCGACGTTCCATTCCGCGGTCGAGCAGATCAATCGCCTGTTCACGGGGTTCGTCGCCATCGCCGTGATCGTGGCCGTTCTGGGTGCAAGGATCCGCCGCCCGCCACGCCGCGACCTCACGCTGCTGGCCTACGGACTGGTTGTCGGCGTCGTGGCGCAGATCCTTCTCGGGGCGCTGCTGATCGAGGTGGAGCTGCACCCGATCTCGGTGCAAGGTCACTTCCTGCTGTCGATGGTGCTGGTCGCCAACGGCGTCGTGCTGGTAGACCGCGCAGGTCGACCCGACGGCGTCGACGTGGCCGCCGACCCGCTGCCGGCTCACCGCTGGCTGCTCGGAGGCGCCACCGCATTGGCGCTCGTCACCGGCACCGTCGTGACAGGGGCAGGACCCCATGCCGGCGACGAAGACGTGGTGCGCCTCGATGTGGCCATCCCCACCGTGGCCAGGATCCACAGCATCTCCGTGCTCGCCACCATCGCCATCGGCGCCGCGCTCGCCCTGCGTCTGCAACGCCAGCGGTCTCTGCCGGTGGCGGCCAGCGTCCCGTTGCTGTCGGCGTGGACGTTCGTCGCCCTGCTCCAAGGTGCCGTCGGCTACGTGCAGTACTTCAACGACGTGCCAGAACTGCTCGTCGGTGTGCACGTGCTCGGAGCGACGGTGCTGTGGGCGATCTCGGTGGCGCTGGTGCTGGCGAAGGCATCTCCAACAGTCGTTGACCAGCCAGGCACCTGAACGTTCTAGTGTGGACCGATTCCTGAGCTGGGACGTAGGGGGGCGAGGTTGGCGCGAGCAAGGCGGTTGTTTCCCGCGGCGCTGTTGGCGTTGGTCGCTCTCATCGTCATCCTCGGCTCGCCGGGCGCCTCGCACGCACAAGAGGACGACGAACGCACGGTGCGGGCCCGCATCAACAACCGCCTCGAGGGTAAGAACGAGCCTGTCGACGGCGTGACCGTCACCATCTCCGTCGATGACGAAGAGCTCGCATCCGGCGAGACCGACGACACCGGCACGGTCGAGTTCACCGTGCAGGGACGTCGTGACTACACCGTCACCGTCGACACCGACACGCTGCCCGACGGCGTCGAGATCGCCGACGGCGATGAGTCGAAGGTGATCACCGGTGCCTCGTTCACGTCGTCGTCGAAGACCGTGGCCTTCGTCACCGGCGAGAGCCTCGTCACCGAGACACCGTTCCTCGACGACTTGGCCCAGCGCCTCGTCACGGGCACCCGGTTCGGGTTGCTGATCGCCATCTCGTCGGTCGGGTTGTCGCTCGTGTTCGGCACCACGCGTCTCACGAACTTCGCCCACGCCGAGATGGTGACGTTCGGTGGCGTGGTGGCCTTCGTGTTCAACGTCACGGGGCTCAGCTTCCTCGGCTGGCTGCCGTTTGCCGATGAGGGAGGACGCTTCCCGTTGATCGCCGCCACGGTCATCACCGTGGTCCTCGGTGGACTGTTCGGCCTGGCCTTGAACGGCTCGATCTTCGGACCCCTACGCCGCCGCGGGTACTCGCTGATCACGCTGATGGTGATCTCTGTGGGTCTGTCGATCGCGCTCAAGAACATCTTCCTGCACCGGTTCTTGTCCCGCCGCCGTCCCTACGCCGACTACGCCAACCAGACGGCGATGGAGCTCGGCCCGATCTCGATCACGCGGCGCGACCTGATCGTCACCGTCGTCTCGTTGGTCGTGCTCGTCGCCGTGGCTCTCGCCCTCCAGCGCACTCGCATCGGCAAGGCGACACGGGCCGTGTCCGACAACGCCGCCTTGGCTTCGGCCACGGGCATCAACAGCGAACAGATCATCCGCATCGTCTGGTTCGCCGGCGGGGCGCTGGCCGCCCTGGGCGGAGTGTTCAACGGCCTCGACGAGCAGGTCAGCTTCGAGATGGGCGCCCGGCTGCTGTTCGTGATGTTCGCCGGCATCACCCTCGGTGGCCTGGGGTCGGCGTTCGGCGCACTCATCGGCGGCTTCCTCGTCGGGTTGTTCGTCGAGCTGGCCACGTTCGTCGTGCCCAGCGAGCTGAAGAACGCACCGGCGCTGATCGTGCTGATCCTGGTGCTGCTGGTCAGGCCCCAGGGCATCCTTGGCCGAGCCGAGCGAGTCGGCTGAACGGGGGACTCACCGTGAACTGGATCTCCATCATCGAGAACACGCTCAAGGCGCTGATCGGCGTCAACGCCGTGTACTTCGCTCTCGCTGCCATCGGGCTGAACGTGCAGTTCGGCTACACCGGCCTACTGAACTTCGGGCAGGCGGCGTTCATGGCCTGCGGCGCCTACGGCCTCGGCATGACGGCCCAGTACTTCGAGATCAACATGTGGTGGGGGGTGCTCATCGGGTTGGGCTTCTCCCTCGTGCTGGCGCTGTTGCTGGGTATCCCCACGCTGCGCCTTCGCGCCGACTATCTGGCCATCGTGACCATCGCCGCCGCCGAGATCATCCGTCTCGTCGTGCGCTCTGTGCGATTCAACTGGTTGTTCAACGGGTCCGACGGGATCAATGAGTTCAGTGGTCCGTTCCGCGACATCGGCAACGACCTGATCGCCCCGCAGGCCAACCAATACGGGCCTTCGTGGACCGTCCCCGGTATCGGCTGGACGATCGACGTGGAGTTCACCGGTCGCCAGATGTGGACGTTGCTCGTGGGTTGGGCCCTCGTGGCTGTGTGCGGGGTGTTCGTGTTCCTCGTCATGC
>Ga0136619_10000801_pt1 | contig 12058 bp, 14 predicted proteins | sample AntDrymUQ3532106_2_FD_104807 | JGI IMG/M metagenome (GOLD analysis project Ga0136619, IMG submission 104807) | Polar desert sand microbial communities from Dry Valleys, Antarctica - metaG UQ353 (21.06) | ecosystem: Environmental > Terrestrial > Soil > Desert | place: Antarctica: Dry Valley...
CGCAGTTATGCGGTCAGATTGAGCGTGAAAGTGGTGGTTGGTGGGCGACACTGGACGCGAACCAGTGACCTCTTGCATGTCAAGCATCCCCGCCTGAGCGGTGTGCTATGAGCGTGGAGGGCCGAGCGTAGACGCATCAGTTATGCGATCACGGTTTCCGCGGGCCTGGCGCCTTTGGTCGGAAGCTTCGAGGACGCCTGTAGGTCTTCGTGCGTGGCAGCAACACGACCGCGGCCGGCCCAAGCCGTTCCGATGCAGTCATCTGGCGCCGAGAGTCGTGGCGGCTTGCCGCGGCTCAGTCAGCTTGTCCGCGTGTGGTCGAGGTTCGGCAGGGAATCCCTTGAAGGCTCTCCAGAGGAGCCAGAAGATGAACCAAGTCTGGCCGAAGAGTGTCAGCGCGCTCGGCGTGAAGTCGAAGTCGGGTATCAGGATGCTGCGAACGCGTCAGCAAGATGCGCGGAGCCTGCGACTATCAGCAGAAGACCTAGGAGCTTCGGGAAGGGGGCGGTCCTTCGCAGCAGAACTGCGAGGGCAATGAGATGGATCCCTAAGAACGCGAGGCTCAGAGCCCAACCGGCTTCGAACGAGGCGATGGATGCGAGCACTTGCGTCTGCAGCTGTTCAGACGTGACGGGCGAGCCCCTATGGGAGCCGCCGCTATGCCAACGCACCGAATCAGCGACTAGTCAGCACAGGCTACGCCGCGAAGGTCTCACTCGATGTTGCTTGCAACCCCATCAGCCTGGGCTGGCTGAGCAACAAGTAGTTGGGCAGCACTGCCCGAGGGCTTGGCTGAGCCCGGCTGGCTCTACGGATGCCACAAGAGTAGCCGCGGCAGAACGAGCGCTGAGCGGGGAAGGGTCGTCAAACCGCCTGCCGTGACTCGGTTCGACGCCGTCTTGCAGACACGCAAGGGAAGGGCGCATTCGCGGACCGGCTTGTCAGTACCGCGCTCGCTCGATGCTCCTACGCCCATGCAAAGCCTGCACAACGCCCAGCCCGAAGAAAATGGGCCGGCGTGGGTGGCGGCGGTTCGCGACCGCCCAGGTGTTGCGCGGGCCGCACGGCATCCGTGAATACGGCGCCGCCGTGCCCGGTCCGGTCTCGGCGAGGAGCTCCACCGGCCCGCAACCGCAGTCCACCCGCGCCACTCTTCACGCGCCAACACTGGACCGCCGGTCGCGATCGACCATCGACTCCAACTCGACACGGCCGAAGACCGGATCGAACACACCGAGCCTGATTCGGGACGTGCCATGTGTGCGCCCGATCCTAGAGCCCGCCCCTCGAAATACGAGCCATACTTGGAAGACTGGAAGTTGACGGAACGGAGGCACGGATGGCCGGCGTCATCGCAATCACCGGGGGGGCCGGGACGCTCGCAGCCGCGCTCGCACCGTTGCTCGCATCCGAAGGCTGGACGGTCCGACTCGTGGACGTTCGCGAGCCGATGCCCGAAGGCCACGAGCATCTCGTCGCGGATCTGCGCCGCCCTACGGAGGCGCGAGCTGCCGTCGCCGGTTGCGAGGCGGTCATCCACGCCGCCGCATGGCATGGGATCCACCTGCGCGATCACCCTGCCCGCGACTTCTGGGAGCTGAACGTGGACGGCACGTACAACGCCCTCGAGGCGGCAGCGGAAGCTGGCGTCGCGCGGTTCGTCCTCTCGAGCACGATGGGCGTCTACGGCACGTCGTCGCGGCCGAACGATGACGGCCCGGCCGTCCGGGTCCACGAGGCGCTGCCGCTCCTCCCCGGAGATATCTACGGACACTCGAAGGTCGCCGCGGAGAACTTGGCCGCATTCTTCGACCGGACCAGTGGTGTGCGCACTGCCGCCCTGCGATACGGGATGTTCGTTCCCGAGCCGTTCGGGCATTACGGTGTCCGGATGCTGTACGGCGGTGTGGATGTTCGCGACGTGGCGACGGCGAACCTCGCCGCTCTCCGGCGGATGGAGACGCCCGGCCAGTTCGCCGCGTACAACATTTTCTCTCTGCTGCCGTTCGACGACGACGACCTCGCTCTCCTTCGACTCGATCCCCTGCGGGCGATCGGGCGGCACCAGCCGGACGCTCGGCAGCTGCTGGCGCAAATTGGGGCGACATTAAGGGGACCTATCGGTACGATCTACGATAGCGAGCGTGCCATGCGGGACCTTGATTGGCGGCCTGTCTATAACTTCGATGCATTCCTCGCGGGAGTTCGAAGCGGCGTCCAGTCTGCGGATCACATGCAGCCGATGTCACCTTGACGGGGTACCCAATCCAAGCGGAAAGTTCGACGATCTGGACGACGGTGGCGGTGCCACCGCCTCGCCGCGCGCCATCCAGCGAGCCCCCCGGTCCAAGGACTAGCTGATAACAGGAGCGCGCCGCGACGCTCGAGATGTCGAGCCTGCCTCGAGGAGCTGAGCAGGCAGGCTTCCGGAACCGCTTCCCGACACGAATTAAGCGGCCAGGTCGGACGGCAGCGAGCCTGTCATCGACTCAGCATCGGTGGTTGGTGGGCGACACTGGACTCGAACCAGTGACCTCTTGCATGTCAAGCATTTTCGCCTGAGCGCTGTGCTACGAGCGTGGGAAGCCGAGCGAAAACGCCTCAGTTATGCGGTCACGCTAAGTCCATCAGGAGATCGTGCATGTGACGGCAAACGTGCCGGCCCTCGCGAAGGTGATCGTGATAGTGGAAGCACGCGGGAGCTTCTCGTCAAAGGCGGCATTGGCATCGGGCTTGCCGTCGCCGCCGTTGGTGACGGTGTGGGCGGCCTTATCCTGGTTGCGGTACTCGACCTTGTCACCCACGTGGACGGTGAGTTCTGCCGGGACGAACTGAAAGCCGGCGGTCACGACCGATGGACCGCCGGCGTCCGAACTGCTGCTCGGAGACCTGCCACCGGGCACACCAGTCCCTGGCTGGACGGCGCTGCAGGCCGCCATGTTGACCGCGAGCAGTCCAATGGCCAGCCATCGCCCGGCGGTCACGGGGGGTATCGGCTCGGGGCGACGCCTCTCCGGCGGCTCGAGGTCCTCGGCGCGGAGGCCCGAGCAGCCGGCAGTCGTCGCCGAGCGGAAGATGAATTTGTCGACGGCACGCGAGCTGGGGAGCGAGTGACCGTGTTCGTCGTTCCGGATGCCGTGGTGGCGGACGAGGGCGGTGAGGACATAGCGGAGTCCCTAATCTCGGCGCAGCGGACCGAGCGCTTGGACTGCGACCGCACGGGCGTGGGGCGATCGCGCTACGGCCGGCGCATGGACTGTCCGAACTCGATGATGTAGCCGTCGGGGTCGCTCAGGTAGCAGCGGATCTCCGCCCCGCGGTCGATGGGCGGCGTCATGAACTCGCCACCCCGCCGCCGAATCTCGTCGTAGACCGAGGCGATATCCGCCACCCGCACGTTGAGCGCCATGCTGACGCGACTTGGATCCGCCGGGGTGGTCATGGTGACGCCGGGCTTGTCCTCGGTCGGGCTGCCGCCAACGTTGAAGATGAGCCAGGTGTTGTGGAACTGCATGATCACGGGATCGCGCTCCAGCACAACCTGGGCGCCGAGCACGTCACGGTAGAAGTCGCGCGTGCGGTCCTGGTCCGCCACGATGAAGAGCATGGTCGCGACCATCCCTTCGGATGGCGCCGGGAACGTTGGCTCGCTCACGACCACGGGGTCTTGGGACGCGGAGCCAGCTCGCCATCCACCCAGATCTCGTCCACTCGCTCGTTGAAGAAGCAGACCAGGTTCTCGATCTTGGGGATCTCGGCGATGGGTCGGGCGTAACTCCAGGCGACGTCGTGGACCAGCTCCTCGCCGTCGCGGGCGAGCGACCAGTAGCTGGCCGTGCCCTTGTACGGACATGAGGTCTGGGTATCGGTCGGCTGCAGGAGGTCCATCCGGACGTCCATCTTGGGGATGTAGTAGCGGGTCGGCAGCCCCGTCTCGAACAGCAGCCGTGGCCGCCGCGTTTCGGCCACCACCTCGCCGCCAGCGACCACCTTGATGTGCCGCGAGCTGTTCATCACATCCACGCGGTGATACGGGTCGCGCGGGTGGACGAAGACCTCGTCGTCCTCCTCGAACCAGGCGTCCATGCGATCCCAGCGGAAGGCCACGAGATCGGCGAGCGCCTCGGCGCCGGCAGCCGGTTCGGCGTGGATCCAGGCAGCCTCCTCGGCCGATCGTCCGCCGACTCGGACGGTGTAGTAGCGCGCCATACCAGTGATGGGGCTGTCCAAGGTGCGTTCCGTCTTCTCCAGAAGATCCATGCGAACGTCCGCTTGCGGGAAGTAGTAGACCGGCAGATGCCTGGCCTGGAAGACGAGCCTGACGTTCTTCGAGTCGGCGACGACGACGTTGTGGAACACGGTGCGGACCCATCGCGGGCTCGTCTCCACCCGCAGGTCGGTACCGATCGGGCGATCAATGAGGTCGAACTCCTGCTGCTCGAGCGCGCGCGTGTTCATGGTGTTCATCATCCCACAGCGACCGCACCGGCGGCAGTTCGGCTGGGCGAGCCAGTAGAGGTCCGGATTCGTCTTGGCGTTGGCCTTTGACCAGCTCGCCCGTGGCGAGCACGACGTCGGTTCGGCACGTATCTGTGGCCGTCGTTACCGGGCAGAAAGAGGGCCGGCACCCGTCATGGGCCCCGGCCCTCGGCGGCTCGGTCCAAGGGAGCCGGCGCTACGGCTGGATGGGGCAGAGGAAGTCCAGATCGGCCCTCCGAGTCAGCGTGATGTCACCCGCGTCAGCGGCGTCCTGGATTGCCATCGCCGATGTCAGCGTCAGCGTCGCGGGGTCGACGTTGGAGGACACCACATAGACCTGCCAATGACCACCGTGGTCCATCGAGGTGCGACGACCACGAGAACCGGATAGACGAGTGAGGTGTAGAGACCTACACCGAACCCCAGCTTGACGACGCGCGGCGCACGCAGTTTGACCCCGATGCTGGGCCCTCCTACCTGGACTCTCCCAGCGAGACACTGCGACCCAGGCCGATGCATTGACCGCTGCCATCACAGCCGCGAGGAGCCTAATCACACCCCGGAAGCCTATCGGATGTGCCGCCGACGGGACCAGCGGCCACTGTCGAATCGATCAGGTGGAGGTGGTAGCCGGCGCTGCAGGCGCTTGCCGAGGCACTCACCGAGTTCCTTTCGCCAGCTCAACAGCCGGTCAACTAGCCTGCCGGAGCCGCAGGCGTGAACCGTCGGGTGTACGAATCCGTCGGGGCCTGTTGCCGGACGGACTCAAAGAAGGAGATCAGTTGATTGGCGATGGACTCGGGTGCGAGCACTGGGGCAAAGTGTCCGAGGCCCGGCAGTTCGCGGACGTGCGCGTCGGCGACGTGCTGGGCAATGTGCTGCGTGGAATCGGCGAACCAAGTGCCGAGCGCGGTCTGCTGGCCACGCAAGAGCAGGACCGGCGCGGTAACCGTCCCGAGCACTTCGGGGTCGGTCGACCGGGGCCCCTCATAGGACGCGTCCTGCTGGACGAATCGGAGCATCGCCGGGACGCAGCCTGCCCATCGTTCGTAGAAGTCCGTCTCCTCGAGGGCGGCGATCTCGTTGTCGGTGCAGATCCACGCGGCGAACGCGCGGACCGCATCGACGAGCAGGCCGTCGGCAGTCGCCACACCCATCCGCTCCAAGGTGCCGCGGGTACGGGCGAAGTCGTCTTCTCGCATCACCGATACCACACCGGGCTCGTAGGCGGCCACGGCGGCCACGGAACGGCTGTGGGCGGTCGCACCGAGCACCCACGCGCCGCTGCCCGACCAGCCCGCCAGGCAGACCGGCTCGCCGATGCTGTCGACGAACGCAGTGACGTCATCCTCAAGGCGCGGTGGTGAGTGGTCCGGGTTGTCGCCCGACAGCCCCCGGCCGCGGGTGCTCGGCAGGTAGCAGGTGAAGCGGTCGGTGAAGTGGGGGAGCAGCGCCTCCCAGGCGATGTCGCCATCCCCGATCCCACCGTGGATCAGGACCAGCGGCGGCCCCTGTCCCTGTACTCTCCCGGCGATCTCGGTGCCGTCGGCGGAGACGGTTCGGTGGATCCGTGTGTCGCTCATGGCATGTCCTCCTGCATCGCCCCTCAATGTTCGGGCGCGTCTGCGGAGAAGGTATGAGGCGGATCTGGTGCTCCGCATCGGTCAAGTTGGCCAACCTCTGCGGAAGCACTACGTGGTTTTGCGTAGCCGCCTCTCTCAACGGGAGGTGGTGATCCCGTGGTCGACCGCGTAGCGGGCGGCCTCGGTCCGGTTGGTGACCCCGATCTTCTGGAAGATGTTAGTCAGGTGGCGGGCCACGGTGCGCTCGCTGATGTACAGCTCCCCGCCGATCTCCCGGTTGGAACGCCCGTCCGCCACCAGCGCGAGCACCTCGCACTCGCGTCCGGTGAGCCCGTCGGGCGTTCCCGGCACGGACCTCTGAACCCCCAGCCGCTCATAGGTCTCCTTCGCCCGGGCCAGCTCTGCGGCCGCGGACACCTCGTCGCCGAATGCCCGATATGCCCGGGCCAGCCACCGGGAGGTGCCGGCGGCGTCGTATTCGGCACCCAGATCGACCCAGTGACGAAAGGCGCCGCGCAGTACCGGAAGGGCCTCTTCGGCACGGCCTTCGGCCACCAGCAGGGCGCCGCGCGCGGTGGCCGCCATCGCCTCCAGACCGGAGGTGGCGTACTTCGCTGCGGTCGCCGCAAGCTCGGACTCGGCATCTGCCGCGTCTCCCAATCGTCCAGCGGCGAGCGCGATCTCCACTGCCGCCGCACAGATCGGAGCTCGTCTCAGCGGGTCGCTGCCTGCCGCCGCCAGGGCCGACCGCACCGACATCGCTGCACCCAGCGGGTCGCCCTGTTGGAGCCGTAGCAATGACCGACCGGGTTGCGGGTCGCGCCCTCGGGCGTGCGCCTCGTGGTACGCCTCGGCGGCGATCGGGTCGCGGCGCAAACGACGCACCTCGCCGACGACGTACCAGGCTTCCGCAGCGTAGGGAAGATGGTTGCCCTCGAACTCCAGCGCGACCCGCTGCGCACCACGTTCGGCTTCATCCCACTCGCCCCGCATGAGCTGCAGCTCCGCTCGGTAGACCCGGCAGATCCCGTCATACCAAAACGCTACGGACCGTGAAGCCAGCCACCGTTCGGCGAGCTGGGTCCAGCGGCTCATCCGACGCACGTCGGCAATCTCGTGACACGCCCCGATCGTGTAGCAGTAGAGGGCGCCTGAGAGCCAGGGGGCGACCCGGCCGTCTAGGACACCGACCATCGCCTCGTCAAGACGCGCCAAGCCTTCAACCACCTCGCCTAACTTGATCAGAGCGTGGCCCTCGCAGTAGAGGGCCGCCGCCACCAGGTCAGGGTCATCGAATCGGCGGCCCATGTCCTGAACCCGACGAGCGGCGTCAACCGCGGACGCCGGTTCGAGTTTGCCGGCCGAGAGGTTCACCACCACATCGGTGAGGAGGAGGAAGAGCCCGTGCACAGCGGCCTGCGGGATCTCCTCCAACACACGTCTCGCCTTGCCGGCCCAGCCGTGCGCCTGCGGCTCGCCGCCCCGCGCCAAATGCGTCAGCACGACAAGCATGGCAAGCCTCACGGCCTCGAGCGGTCGCGAGTCAGCCAGGAGAGCTTCGTACGCGGCGGCCCCGACGCGCAGCGAGTCCTCGGAACGGCCGAGCCACCACATGGCCTCGAAGTAGGCCGCGAGGTCGTCGGCGGTGAGCTGCTCGTCCGCGACGGTGTTGTAGCGAGCCGCAGCGGTGGACCACTGTCCTGCCGCGTAAGCTCGCCGCGCCTGCGTCAGTGGGTCCCCGTGCTCTTGCACCTGTCGTATCTCCTCCGGCAAACAGGAGGCTACTCCTCGAGCACGGCCGGTGAACTGGCGATTGTCTCCGGCTGGAGGCCGGTGGTAATAGGGGCCACTCGTCACCGCGCTGGACGTGCAACCGATGAAGAGCTGCGGAGGACCAGGCCGAACCTATTCCGGGCTGGCTCGTCACCAGGCTGCTGTGAACGATGGGGTCCAGGGACGGGCGTGACGTTGATCGTATCCGAAGCTCTCCTCTGGCGCTCGTCGGACGACATGCAGACGCCTCAACGGTACCGGCGGAAGAACGCCCGCAGATCGTCGGTCACGATCAACAGTCGATAGGCCGCTCCTCGCAAGCACGGGCGGTCAGAGGGCTGACCCCACTCCGCGGTGGGTCCAGCGAAGGGACGGGCATCCCGAGTGCGGGACGGATCGAACCTTCGATCAAGCGATCAACAAGCCGACAGAACCGCAGCAGGTCGCGCACGGAGCTCAGGCTGCGCAGTTAAGCGGTCAGCGAGCGCTGTGGTGATCCGATCGGCCGGAATTCGCCGTCTTTGAGCCAGATCTGATCACGAATTCGTGGCTGGTGGGCGACACTGGACTCGAACCAGTGACCTCTTGCATGTCAAGTATTTCCGCCTGAACGCTGTGCTACAAGCGTGGAGAGCCGAGCGAAAGCGACGCAGTTATACGGTCACGATTCGCGAGGCGGTTCCGCCGTGTCGAACACGTGATCCAGGCCCCCTCACAACGGGCTCCGACATAAGAACGCGGTGACATCCATGCCAAAGGCATCCCGGGCTTGGACCCGCCTCGTCAGCCCGGTACTGGACGGCCCGCGTGTCGGCCAGATCCGCATGGCCGCGACCCCAATGCCCGCGGACGACAGCTAATCGCGATCCTGCATGCAGCGGCCGCGCCGGCTGTGAGCGTCGATCAGCCGCCCGGCGCCGCCTCCGGAGCCGGCGGCGCGAGGCGCGGGATCGCCAGCGCCACCAGGCCGCCGAGCAGGGCCAGGGCGGCCAGCGCCAGCCGCACCGGCTCCGCCAGTGCGAGTCCCAACGCCGCGTCGATCGAGATCGCGCCCGGGCCGGTAGCGGCGATCGCGACCGCCCCGGCGGCCAGCGCGATCGGGAACTCCCAGCCGCCGTTGGCGTTCCAGAAGCCCTTGGCCCAGTGGACTGCGAAGATGATCACCAGCGACTGGCCGATGAGCGCGGCCGCCGCCAGCGGCGTGAGGAAGCCGAGCGCCAGCAGCAGGCCGCCCACCAGCTCAGCGGCGATCGAGACGAGCGCCCACAACGGCGCGGGCCGTATCCCCATGTGCCGCAGCGCGCCGGTCCAGCCGGCCCAGCCGGGCCCGCCCCACCAGCCGAAGGCCTTCTGCGCGCCGTGCGCAGCGAAGACCAGGCCGATGACCAGCCGCAGGACGAGCAGGCCGAGATCCGCGGAGTCCATGCGTGGTGCCCGTACGCTACGGAAAACAGAGTGACGGTCACCTTACCAACCACACGTTGCAGATGCGACTACCAGCTGCGACCCTGAGACCGGCCGCTTCCATCGGCACCAGCGCACGCCTGACCGGTGTCCGCACCGCGCTCCGTATTCGTCTCGGCACGCGCTGGCAGTCGAGGGCGGCATGGCCTCAGCACGCCTTCGACGCCCGCAACGTCTGGCACAACGCGGGGACCCGCGGCACCCTGCACACGATGTCGGCGCCGCTGCGCTGGATGCGCCGCGGCGATCGCAGCCAACCCCTCGACCGGAATCACCTACCGTAGCGGCGTGCTCGCACCACCGGCTCTCCCGCTCGACCGGCTCGCACGGGATGGCTGACCGATACGACGCCATCGTGGTCGGCGCCGGTCCCAACGGCCTCGCCGCGGCGATCAGCCTCTCTCGGGCAGGGCGCTCCGTGCTGGTCGTCGAGGCGCGCCCGACGATCGGCGGTGGCAGCAGGACCGCCGAGCTGACGCTCCCCGGCTTCCGCCACGACGTCTGCAGCGCCATCCATCCGCTCGGCCGCGGGTCGCCCGTCTTCGGCGAGCTCCGGCTCGCGCGCCACGGTCTCGCCTGGATCGAGCCGCCCGTCCAGCTGGCGCACCCGCTCGACGATGGCGCAGCGGCCTTCGTGCTGCGCGACCTCGACGCGACCGCCTCGACGCTGGGCTCGGACGGGCGTGCCTACGCCCGGTTGCTCGGCCCGGTGGCCCGCGATTGGGAGGTCATCACCCGCCGCTTCCTCGGCCCCATCGACCCGCTCGCCGGCCTGCGCCACCCCGGCGTGGCGCTGCGCCTCGGCTGGCGCTCGATCCAGCCGGCCCGGCTGCTGGCCCGCCGCTTCCGAACCGACGCCGCCCGGGCCCTGCTCGCCGGCGCCAGCGCGCACTCGATGCTGCCCCTCGACGCCCTGGCCAGCGGTGCCTTCGGGGTCTCGCTCCTGGCCAGCGCCCACGCCGTCGGCTGGCCGATGCCGGTCGGCGGCAGCCAGGCGATCCCCGACGCCCTGGCCGCACACCTCGCCCAGCTTGGCGGCGAGATCCGCACGGGCCTGGAGATTCGCAGCCTGAAGGAGCTGCCGCCGCATCGGGCCATCCTCTTCGACCTGACCCCGCGCCAGGTGCTGGCGATCGCCGGCGATCGGCTCCGCGGAGCGTATGCGGCGCAGCTGCGTCGGTACCGGTACGGTCCGGGTAGCTTCAAGCTCGACATCGCCCTCGACGGGCCGATCCCCTGGCGCAACCCACGGGTCGGCGAGGCGGGCACGGTGCACCTCGGCGGCCGGCTGGAGGAGATCGTGGCGAGCGAGCGCGCGGTGAGCCGCGGCCGGGTGCCGGAGCGGCCGTTCGTGCTGCTCGCCCAGCAGTCGCGCTTCGACGCCTCCCGCGCGCCGGGGGGCAAGCACACGGTCTGGGCCTACTGCCACGTGCCGAACGGCTCGCCGGCGGACATGACCGAGCCGATCCTGGCCCAGGTCGAACGCTTTGCCCCGGGCTTCCGCGAGCGCATCCTGCAGGTGCACGCCATGGGAGCGCACGAGCTCGAGGCGTACAACCCGAACTACATCGGGGGCGACATCAACGGCGGGCTTCAGTCGCTGACCCAGTTCTTCACCCGCCCGGCCGTCCGGTTGGACCCGTATTCGACGCCCGATCCGGGCCTCTTCATCTGCTCGTCGTCGACCCCACCGGGCGGAGGGGTGCACGGGATCTGCGGATGGCGGGCGGCACGCTCGGCGCTCCGCGGGGTGCTGCGCTGACCGCCGGGCCGATGCGGGCCCCGGTGGCCATCCTCGCGGCCATCCTCCTTCCGGCGACGGCCCGGCGCCCCGGCACCTTCGCTCGGGTCGCCGACCATCTCCCCAAGCCACGCTCTGAAGCGCCCTGAGTTCGATGGAGACTCCATTCCTTGGAGGATGATGGAGTCATGTCAGAACACAGAGGTCCAGGTTCCCACTCGTCCCAGCGTCGATACCCGCCCGAGATGCGCGAGCGCGCCGTGCGGCTCGTGGCCGAGACGATCGCCGAGGCCGGCGAGCGCCACGGAGCGGTGACCAAGGTCGCCCGCCAACTGGGCATCGGCACCGAGTCACTGCGCACCTGGCTGCGCCAGACCGAGATCGATGCCGGCACGCGGCCGGGCCTGAGCACCGAGGAGCGTGAGCGGCTGAAGGCCCTCGAGCGCGAGAACCGCGAGCTGCGGCGCGCCAACGAGATCCTGAAGACGGCTTCGGCTTTCTTCGCGGCGGAGCTCGACCGCCCCACGTCGCGATGATCCGCTACATCGACGAACACCGTCCTCGCTTCGGGGTCGAGCCGATCTGCCGCGTCCTGGCGGTCGCCCCGTCGTCCTACTATGCCGCCCGCCGCCGACCGCCCTCGGCGCGGACCATCGCCGACACCGAGCTCAAGGCTGACATCGGTCGCATCCACGCCGCGAACTTCGGGGTGTATGGCGGCTAGGTGCTGCAGACCATTCCATGACGATCGACGGCGAATTCCCCGTTCGGTTCCTGGACCAAACCGCTGGTTGCGGGCCAGTGACGCTCTTACCTTCGCGCGACGGGCTCACGGGGCGCGCGGCTCGATCCCCCGGTATTGACTCCCGTGCGTAACTTTCGGGATCGGCGCTTGACTCTGGTCCGAACGGCCGAGCAACACAGCCCAATGCCGCAGGAGCGCAAAGGAGAGATCTCAGTGAGTGCCTTTGATGACCTTGACCGGGTGGTTGACCAATCTCATCTGGCGCTCGATGCA
>Ga0136619_10000803_pt1 | contig 12053 bp, 12 predicted proteins | sample AntDrymUQ3532106_2_FD_104807 | JGI IMG/M metagenome (GOLD analysis project Ga0136619, IMG submission 104807) | Polar desert sand microbial communities from Dry Valleys, Antarctica - metaG UQ353 (21.06) | ecosystem: Environmental > Terrestrial > Soil > Desert | place: Antarctica: Dry Valley...
GAGCCGGAGGCATTCCTCGATCGGCTACATGAGTCCGGCCGACTACGAGCGAGCCATCGTCGTGGAGGAGGCGGGAGTGGCCTAAAGTGAAAAAGTGTCCATCAAACCGTTGCAATTCCACTCCCGATGCGGCGATACGACCTCCAGAACCTCCTTGCGGTCGAACGCCCGCAAGGGGCGCAGCCGGACATCTCCCAACCCGTAAGCCTCCAACGCTGCCCTGGCCAGACCCTCTACGGGCCGCGGCGCCGGGTCGGTCCCTCCTCCGTGGCAATCACCTGAAAACATTGCTCATCCCTTCTCCGTTCTCCGAACGTGCTCTCCGGGCGCCTTACTTGCCGGCGCGAAACCCGAGAACAAGCTAATCACGTACACGTTAAACGAAGGTTAAATGAAAATTGGAATCTTCTCATGCAGACGCCCCCGGCGGCATCGGCACGGCGCGACCGTCCTCGGATGGCGCCTGATCGTCCGGGGAGACCATGTGCCTCTCGCGCAAAGCCGGACGATGCATCCCACGGCCCGGTGAGAATACCCAGCTTTAACAAAGAGTTTACGGCCATGTAACAGCAGGACGGAGTTTTTTGGATACGATGCTCTCTGGCATGAAGCTACTCTGGAGGTAGATCTTTTGGGCGTTACGGGCAATTGGGACGGGCGGATAAGCCGCCGGTCTTTCGTGGGAGGAGCGGCCGCGGCTGCGACGGCGGTAACGGTCGGCGGTGGCCTTTCGGCGCTGGGGGCGCGCACGGCCGAGGGCAAACCGCCGGAGCGGGCGGCCGGGTATGGGCCGCTGGTACCGATGGGCGATCTGGCGCTGCCTCGGGGTTTTAGTTACAAGGTGATCTCACGCCAGGGCCAGCCGATGGACGACGGCAACCCCACGCCGGGCATCTTCGACGGCATGGGCGCCTTCCCTGGACCGGACGGGACCACCGTCCTGATCCGCAACCACGAGAACCGGCGCCGTGAGGGAGAGATCCCGGTGAGAGTGCCGCCGGAACTGCGCTACGACCAGGACCCGACCGCCATCGGGGGCGACACCAAGCTCGTCGTGGACGGAAACCTGAACGTGGTGGAGAGCTTCGCCATACTCGGCGGCACCGACACGAACTGCGCCGGAGGCATGACGCCTTACGGGACCTGGATCACCTGCGAGGAGGTCGTCAACCGTTCGGCGACCGGCACGCCGCACGGTTACATCTTCGAGATCGACGCCTCCGCCGATGGACCCGTGGAGGCGAGGCCCGTCACCGCCGCCGGACGCTTCGTACACGAGGCGGTGGCCTGGCTGGACAACATCCTCTACGAGACCGAAGACGTCCGCGACGACTCGTTCTTCTACCGCTACATCCCCGAGAACCCGCCGGGGAGCGGCGGCAACCTGGCCGACACCGAAGGCGTGCTGCAGGCGCTCAAGATCAAAGGCGTCGAGAACGCGGTCATGGACACCTTCCCCGAGGTCGGCGAACCCTACGAGGTCGAGTGGGTAACCATAGCCGAGCCGAACCCTGATGACGACACCGACGCCACGCCGCTGGCGGTGGGCGAGCAGGCCAAGGCCCAGGGCGCGGCCATCTTCGACCGCGAAGAGGGCATCTGGGTCGGAGGCGACAAGCTGTTCTTCGACTGCACGGAGGGCGGCGAGGCCGATCTCGGACAGGTCTACGAGTTCGACCCGGGCAGCCAGACCATCACGCTCATCTACGAGTCCACCAACATGGCGGCGCTCGAAAACCCGGACAACGTCGTGATCGTGCCCAAGACCGGTGACATCTTCCTGCAAGAGGATTCGGACGGCGAGCAGTTCGTCCGCGGGCTCACCCCGGAGGGCAGGATCTACGACTTCGCCCGTACGACTATCAATGACACCGAGTTCTGTGGCGGCTGCTTCTCGCCGGACGGCACGGCCTTCTTCGTGAACCAGCAGGGCGAGCGCGGCGGCTTCGAGGAGGGTCCTCCGGGCGGGAACGCGGTGACTTACGCGATCATCGGCCCCTTCTCGCGGCGGCGTTAGAGAGCGAAGACCGCCGGAAAGTATACATTCGAGTCGTTGAAGGTCCAGGGGGAGCAGCCACGCTGCTCCCCTCTGTGTCTTACGGGCTCCGCGTCCGGGTGTGGGTTGGATCTCCCGACGCACGTCCCTGGCCGGAGTGGCGCCCCTTGCGGTCCCGAGTGCGTTGCCGACCGTGGCCTTCGCCGGAGGACGCCGTCCGGAGCATGCGGTCTTGGCGGGCTGGGACGGCTTCAGCGCCGGCCAGGCGACGCGCGTGGATAACGGACAACCAGGGAAACGGAGGTAGGGTATGGGTAAGACGAGACCGATGGTTTCCATGCTGGTGGTTGCAGCGATAGTCGCCGCGCTCGCCGCGGTCCTGCTGGTGGCTGCGGGACCGGTGTCAGCGAAGGGCAAGAAGCCGCCGGAAGACGCGCCGGAGTTGAGCATCGGGCATCGCGGAGCGTCAGGGTACGCGCCGGAGCACACGATCCCCGCTTACGACCTGGCGCTGCAGATGGGCGCCGACTACATCGAGCAGGACCTTCAGCTCACGAAGGACGGCGTGCTCGTGGCGCTGCACGACGATACTCTCGACCGCACCGCTGAGGCGCCGCCAGGAGTGCCGAAGCGGTTCTGCTCAGGCCCCGTCATCAAGAGGACGCTCGAGCAGATAAAGATGTGCGACGTGGGTAGCTGGTTCAACGAGACCTACCCGCAGTACGCGAAGGAAGAGTACGTCGGGTTGCAGATCCCAACCCTCGAAGAGGTCTTCCAGCGATACGGCACGAGCGTCAACTACTACATCGAGACCAAGAACCCCGAAGCGGCGCCCGGCATGGAGGAGGAGTTGCTGCGGTTGATGGAGAAGTACGGCCTGATCTCGCCCGCGGCCCAGGATTGGCAGGTTCTGATCCAGTCCTTCAGCGCCGCGAGCCTGCAGAAGATCCACGCCCTCGAATCATCTCTGCCCCTGATACAACTCTTCGACGGCACGGAGACAAGCGAGACGGTACAGGCACAACTCGACCTCGTGCGGATCTACGCCGTTGGTATAGGCCCGTCGAAGACGGACGTGGACGCCGCGCTCGTGGAAGCGGCGCACGCCCGCTGTCTGGACGTTCATCCGTATACCGTGAATGAGACTGCGGAGATGGAGAGCCTCATCGCCCTCGGCGTCGACGGCATGTTCACAAACTTCCCGGATCGGCTCGATGAGGTGCTCGGCGATGAGGCGGCGCCCGGCATGACCGGGGCGAAGCTGGCGGCGGAAGCGTCCAGAGCCTGCCGCGCCGAAGGCTGAGGAAACAGGGCCGAAAAATTTCATCCACATGAAACACCGGTGTCCATATCTTATGGTATTTTGTGCGGAACGGAGAAGCGTCCACCGTTTCGGAGGGACGAGAACCGAGGATCTGGAGGGTTTGGATGACGGCGGGTAGATTACGTTTGGCGGGCCTTCTGGTCTCGTTGTGTGTGGCCTCGATGCTCGCGGCGGCTTCCATCTGGGCCGCGAACGCTGAGTCGAAACCGGGGTCCATCCCCGAGGACCGTATTGCCAACATCCAGCTCCTCGGCGTCAACGACTTCCACGGCAACCTGGAGCCGCCCCGCCAGGTAGACGGCCGCACCGTCGGCGGCGCCGCCTACCTCGACGCCTACCTGGACAAGTATGAGGCGGCCAATCCGGAGCGCACCATCCGGGTCCACGCGGGCGACATGGTGGGCGCTTCGCCGCTCATATCCAGCTACTTCCACGACGAGCCCACCGTCTACGCCATGAACGAGATGGAGTTCGACGTTGGCACTCTGGGCAACCACGAGTTCGACGAGGGCGGCGATGAGATGCTGCGTCTCATAGACGGCGGCCAGAGGAGCGACGACAGGCAGTTCAAGGACGGCCCCGATGGAGAGCCCATCAACACCTCCGATCCGGATTTCCCCGGCGCGGCCTTTCCGTACATCGCGGCAAACACACGGTACAAGAGCACGGGCGAGACTGTTCTGCCGCCGGTCAAGGTCGTCGAGCGCGACGGCATAAAGGTCGGCTTCATCGGGGTGACGACGCTGGAGACGCCGAACATCGTGGTACCGGACGCGGTCGCGCCCTTCGACTACCTGGACATCTCCGAGACGGTGAACCGTTATGTGACGGATTTGCAGCGGGACGGCGTGCAGAGCATCGTTGTGCTGGCGCACGCCGGGGGCAACCAGACGAGCAAGACGCAGGCGGTCGGTGAGATCGTGGACGAGACAGCCCAGATGTCCGACGAGGTGGACGTGGTCGTGGCCGGGCACTCGCACTCACAGCTCAACAACCGGGTGGACGGCAAGCTCGTGGTCGAGGCGTTCAGCTTCGGCACCGCTTTTGATGCCGTGAACATGCAGGTGAACCGCAGGACGGAGGACGTGATCTCCGCCTCCGCCGACATCGTCACCACCTACAACGACGCCATAACCCCAGACGCCCGCACCGCCGGGCTCGTCGCCGAATACAAGGCCCAAATCTCGCCCATCTCCGATCGCGTCGTGGGGACCGCGGACACGGACATAACCCGGACCCCGAACTCATCGGGCGAGAGTCCACTCGGCGACCTGATCGCCGACGCGCAGCGCGACTTCGCGGACGCCCAGTTCGCGTTCATGAACCCCGGCGGCATCCGCACGGACATAGCGTCCGGCCCCGTCACCTACGGCGAGCTGTTCGCCGTGCAGCCGTTCGACAACCAGGTCGTCTCGATGGAGCTGACGGGGGCCCAGATCTACACGCTCCTCGAACAACAGTTCCCGCCGAACCAGACCTCGAACCGCATCCTCCAGGTGAGCGGCCTGAAGTACTCATACAACGAGTCGCTCCCCGAGGGCCAGCGCATAACCTCCCTCACCACTACCGGTGGCATCCCGATAGACCGCGCGGCGACCTACAAGGTGGCGGTCAACAGCTTCATAGCCACGGGCGGCGACCGCTTCACCGTCCTCAAGGAAGGCCAGAACGTGACCACCATAGGCAGCGACGTGGACGCTCTCGAGGATTACGTCAGTGGCCTGCCACAGCCCTTCCGGGCGCCTGCGGACTTCGGGCAACGGATCACGAAGCAGGGGTAGGTCTCAGGCTTCAGTAGTCAGCATTCGTCTTTCGGGCGCGTCTTTCGGGGCGCGCCCGCTGTTGTTTTGCGGTCCTCGCGATCCGGCCACATTTAACAAAGAGTTTCGCCGCAGTTAACCTGCGGAGCCTCACTCATGCTTACACTTACTGCTTGAGTAGACGTTGATGCATGGAGGTCAAGTCCCAATTTTTCTGTAATTTCCTCCAAGCCCGTTCCCTCCCCTAACGCCGCCCCATGAGCGCCACCTCCTCCGCTTCTTCCCGGCGTCGCTCTTGGAGATCTCCCATGTCCAGGTAGCGCCTCCCCGTCACCCACTCCTCGCTCTGCTCGACGCAGAGCGCCGTCACCAGCCGCAAGCACGCCTCTCCGTTCGGGAAGATCCTTACCACCTTCGTCCGGCGCTTTATCTCCTGGTTGAGACGTTCGAGGCCCGAGGCCGTTGGTGGTCCTGATCCTCCTTCGGTGGCTCTCCGGGAACGCCAGGCAGGCAAGGCACTCCTCCACGTGCTCTTCGAGATGCTCGGCAACCTTCGGATGGATCGGCCGCCACCGATCGGCCAGTTCCTCGGCGAGGGAGAGCGCGCTCTCCCTGCTCGCAGCGGCGAACACCCCGCGCAGACCTTCCGCGAGATCCTTACGCTTGGCCGCCCCGACCATCCCCAGGAGGTTCCTCGCGTAGTGGACCTGGCACCTCTGGTGGGAAGCTCCCTGGAAGTGGCGCCTTATGGCTGCCTTCAGGCCCCCATGCTCGTCTGAGACCACCAACTCGACGCCCGAGAGGCCCCGCCCCTTCAAGGAGCGGAACAGCTCGTGGTAGGTCGCCTCGCTCTCGGTGTCCGCAACCTCCACGGCGAGGATCTCGCGCATGCCATCGTCCCTCACCCCCGAGACGATCAGGACGCCCTGGCTCACCACCCGCCGGTCCATCCGGACCTTCTCGTAGCGGGCGTCCACGAACAGGTACGGGTACGCCCCGCCCGTAAGCGGCCGGCACCTCCAGGCCGAGAGCTCGGCATCCAGGGAGCCGGCCAGCGAGGAGACGAGGCTCTTGGAGAAGGAGGTGCCACAAAGCTCTTCCGTTATGTCCTTGACCTTCCTGGTTGAGACCCCCTCGACGTACATCTCCATGAGCGCCAACACCAGGGCCTTCTCGTTTCTTTGGTACCGGGAAAAGAGCCTGGTTGAGAAGGTCCCCTCCCGGTCCTGGGGCACCAGTAGATTCAACGTGCCCACCCGCGTCCTACAAAGCCCTCGGCTTGTAGCCGTTGCGCTGCCCGGTGCGCTTCTCGCTTCGCTCATAGGGCGCCGCTCCTACATGCTCTGTCATCTCGGCTTCCAACATCTCCTGTAGCACCCTCTCGACGATCTGGCGCAAGAAGTCCGGCTCGTCGAGGTGGACCCCTTGCAAGAGCTCCTCAGCCGACCTACGATGGTCTTCGGCCATCTTCTCTCCTCCCATAGGTAGCAGGCATAGAACACCGACTATCTTGGAGGAAGGTGGCCGCCTTTCCTAGCGGCTCACCAATTTACAGAAGTTTATGGGCACAACCTGCATGGAAGGTCATAAGCACAAGGAGGCAATACCGATGGAAGGTAGAAAGACGTTGTTTGGAGGCCGGATGGCGGTGGAAGCAAGGTCTGGCGGCGGGACCGGCGTGTCGCGCTTGCTCCGGATGTGTGTGGCTCTGCTGCTGGCGGGTGTCGCCGCGGTTGCCGTCATCGGGACCGCCGGAGGAGCAGACTATAGCTTCGGCGAACGCCGCAACCCGCGCACCCTTGCGGGCGTGACTCCCGGCGGAGATCTGCTCCTCGTCGCCGTGGACGGCCGCGCTCCCGGCTACAGCGTCGGCGCCAGCTTCGAGGAGGGCGCCGCCGTCATGGACGCCCTCGGCGCGGCGGAGGCCGTCAACCTCGACGGCGGAGGCTCCACGGGCATGACGTTGGATGAGCGGCTCGTCACCCGACCCTCAGACACCACGGGTGAGCGGCCTATCGGCGACGCGGTAGTGTTGCTGCCCTAGAGAACTGGAGGATTGGCTGATCCTGGCTCGCGTTGCGTTTCCGGGCGCAAGCGTGCAAGATACCGCGTATCCCCGGCCCGGGAGAGGGGTCCAGGGGTTGTGAGAGACATACACGACCACAGGGAGGACGTTCGGGACATGAGCATATTTCCGACCAGGGTGCTGCTGGCGACCGACGGTTCTGACGACGCGCGGCTGGCTGCGGAGGTGGCGGCCGCGCGTCGTAGCGAAGACCGATTCGGAGCTGCACGTGATCGCCGTGGGGCGCACGTTCCCGACCGCCGTCTACGAGTCTTACGTCGAGCAGGCGCGTGAGTCGTTGCAGCGGGAGGCCCAGGAAGTGCTCGACAACGAGGTGCGCCAGATCCAGGAGGCCGGGGGCAAGGTCGCGCAGTCCCACCTCAGGATGGGGGAGGGTCGGGACGAGGCCATCGTGCACCTGGCCGAGGAGATAGACGCCGGACTGATAATCATAGGCAGCCGGGGACGCGGGAGGATCCGACGCGCCCTCATGGGAAGCGTCTCGGATTCGGTGGTCCGCCACGCCCATTGCCCTGTCATGGTGGTGCGGCACCAGCACGCGTAGGCCCGGTAACCCACCCGCCCCTCCGGCACAACCGGCGAGCGGCCCATCGGAGGCGCGTTGGTTTTGCCGCCGTAGGCAGCAAGCTGGTCAGCCCGTCAGCTTTGCGGGCATCTTACGGTGCCCGCTTTTCGTGGGTGACGTTCGGTTTACGAGACTCTAAGCTCCCTCTCAGGAACGTCGTCTATTCTTTGCGACGGTCGTCGAAGGACCGAGAAAGACGGGCCACGCCCGCGGAGAAGCGCGGGAGTAGAATACCGATACGGGGTTGGCGTTCTGCGCAAGAGCCGCGCTTCCCGCAAACCTTCCGCAAACCGCCGAACGAGGAGAAGATGAGAGCAGGAACGCGCGTGTTGCTGGTTGAGGACGACCGTTCTATCGTCGGCTTCGTCGAGCCCGAGCTGGAGCGCCTCGGTTTCCGCGTGCGGTGCGCTTTCGACGGACTCTCGGGCCTGAAGGAAGTCCGGGATTTCGGGCCGGAGATCATGGTCCTGGACATCATGCTTCCGGGGCTGGACGGGGTCGGAGTCTTGAAGAGGATCAGAAGCGGGGGCAGCCGGACGCCGGTCATCATGCTCACCGCCCGCGACACCACGATGGACAAGGTCCACAGCCTCGACCTCGGCGCCGACGACTATGTGACCAAGCCGTTCGATATCGAAGAGCTTCTGGCCCGTATGCGGGCGTTGCTCAGGCGGGCGGAGGGCGAGGAGGTGCTGAGGGTGGCGGACCTGGAGGTGAACACCGCGACCCGCGAGGTGCAGCGCGGGGAGCGGAGGATGGATCTGACCGCCCGTGAGTACGAGCTATTGGAGTTCATGGCCCGCAATCCCCGGCGGGTCCTCTCGCGGGAGTTCCTCCTCAGCCGGGTGTGGGACCAGGAGTACGGCGTCACCACCAACGTCGTCGAGGTCTACATCGCCTATCTCAGAAAGAAGGTGGACGCGCCGGGGGAGCGGAAGCTGATCCACACCGTCAGGGGCGCTGGATACGCCCTGAAAGGATCGTAGTTCCTTGCCGATCCGGTGGCGCCTGACGCTGTTCATCGCGCTGGTGATCGGCGCGATACTGCTCTTGCTGGGCGTCGCGCTCTACCTCTTGAGCCGGGGCGCGCTGTACACCAACATCGAGGATACCGCCCGGAGCCGCGCCGAAGCTGCCGCCCGGACGGTCGAGGCCGGAGAGGACCTGGACGGCGACGACATCGAGGAGTTCACCCTCGACGGGGTCTTCGTGGCCGTCAGGGACGGGACCGGCGCGGTCCTCAGCGAGATGAGCCTGCCACCGGGAGACGCCGCCGTGTGGCGGCGGACGATCTCCTCGGGGGAAGCGGCCTCCGGGATGGCCCGGCTCCCCGGAGACGACGAACCCTACTTCGTCCATGCCGTACCGGTTGACCCGCCGGAAGGCCCGGCGCGGGTGGTCGAGGCCGGCAAGTCTTACGAGCCTGCCGTGGAGACTCTGGAGGTCTTCGGGACCGTGCTGGCCGCCGGCATCGGGGCGGCCTTCCTCCTGTCTATCGGCGGCGCATACCTGCTGGCGGGGGCGGCATTGAGGCCGATGGACGACGTGACGGGCGCAGCCAGGGAGATGGCGAGGAAGACCTGTCGCAGCGGCTGCCCGTGGCGAACACGAAGGACGAGGTCGGGCGTCTCACCACCACGATCAACGGTTTACTCTCGCGCCTCGAAGCTGCCTTCGCCCGCAAGGAGGAGGCCCTGGATCGCCAGCGGCGCTTCGCCGCCGACGCCAGCCACGAGCTGCGCACGCCGCTCACCTCCATAAGCGGCCACGCCAGGATGCTGGACGAGTGGGCTCTGGAAGAAGACCCCGAGAGGGCGAAGCGGAGCGCGGCCGCCATCCGCCGGGAGGCCGGGAAGATGCGGAACCTCGTCGAGTCCCTCCTTGCCCTCACCCGCGGCGACGAGGGCGCCGGCCTGGAGGTCGGACGCCACGACCTCTCCGCCGTCGCCGAAGAAGCCGCGCAGGCGGCCAGGGACGCCGCAGGAGGAAAGGTGTCCGTCGAGCACGTCCCTCCGGAGCTCGGGGTCACGGCCACCTTCGACCGGGAGCGCGTCCTCCAGGTAGCCTCCATACTCCTGGACAACGCCGTGAAGTACACGCCGGATGGAGGGAGGGCCACCGTGAGGCTCCGGGAGGGGGACGGTCTGATCTCCCTGGAGGTCTCGGACACGGGTGCCGGCATCCCGGAGGACCAGCTTCCCCTGGTCTTCGAGCGTTTCCACCGGGTTGACCCTTCCCGCGCCGACGGCGGCGCGGGCCTGGGGCTCTCCATAGCGCGCCAGATCGCCGAGTCCCACGGTGGCGAGATACAGGCGGAGAGCATCCCCGGCAAAGGCTCCACGTTCACGCTACTCCTCCCACAACGACCGCGCCCCTGATACAGAAGCCGGGTGGAAGATTCGCTCCGTCGGCGGTGCGTAAGTCGTGAGTCGCTTCGCTGCGCTCGCTGCGTGAGTCGAGAAATACGACCAACGACTTACTACTCACGGACACACCGAGACCTCCGCCGTAATCGCGAACCTCTCTGGGCAAACTCTAATAAAGCTCTCAGCCGCCTCTAAAGTTCCACCGGGATACTCCATCTCGTAAGCCCACGACGAACGGAGGCAGAGATGGTGGACAGGAAGAGGCTCCTCGCCGGCGCGGCGGTCGCGGCCGTCCTGACGTTGGGCGCCGGCACGGCCGTCGTCGCCCAGCAGGGCTCCCTGGCGGAAGGGGAGAATGAGGCGCCGGGTCGCGACGACGACGCCACGGAGAAGCCAATCACCGGCTCGGCGCTCGAGCAGGTCAGCCAGGCTGCCCTGGCCCACGTCGGCGGCGGCGAGGTCACCGAGACCGAGGTCGGCGACGAAGAGGGGTTCTACGAGGTCGAGGTCACCCGCGCGGACGGCAGCCAAGTCGACGTACATCTGGACCGCGGCTTCAAGGTTCTCGGCGCCGAGGGCGATGGCGCGACCGAGGACGGCTCCTAGCGCGTTCCGGGGCGCTCTCCCGGACCCGTCTCAGGCCGCCACTCCACGATGCGTCGCGTATATCTAATCAACCAGGCCCCGGAACACGGCCGGGCCGGCACCCAACGTCAGGAGCCAGTGATGTACAAAATGGTCCTTCTCGTGATAGTCGCGGCGGCCTTGCTCGCCGCGGCAGGGTGCGGCGGCGCCGGCGTTCAGACTTCTTCGGCCTCGAAGGGCAAGAGTGACCTGCCCCAGGGGAGCGAGCCCGTAAAGCTCGACCCGGCGGACTTCACCACCCGGATAGACAACCCCTACTGGCCGATGGCCCCCGGCGACAAGTGGGTCTACCGGGAGACGGAGCCGGGGGAGCCGGAACTGCGCGTCGAGGTGACCGTCACCGACCGGACCAAGCAGATCGCCAACGGCGTCGAGGCCAGGGTCGTCCACGACGTTGTCACCCAGGACGGCAATCCCATCGAGATCACCGACGACTGGTACGCCCAGGACAAGGCCGGCAACATCTGGTATCTGGGCGAGGACACCGCCGAGTACGAAGACGGCAAGATAACGACGAGGTCGGGTTCCTTCGAGGCCGGCGTTGACGGGGCGCAGGCCGGTATCATCATGCCGGCCAACCCACGGGACGGTATGGCATACCGCCAGGAATACTACAAAGGCGAGGCTGAAGACCGGGCCGAAGTCCTGAGCACCGACGAGCAGGTAGAGGTCCCCTTCGGCTACTTCGAGGGGGCGCTGATGACCAAAGACCTGGTCCCTCTGGAGCCCAAAGTCTCCGAGTACAAGCTCTACGCCAAAGGTGTCGGCCCTGTGCTGGCCGTAGGAACCTCAGGCGGCAGCGGCCGCGAGGAGCTGGTCAGCTACACTCGAGGTGGTTAGCCGGAGATCGGCGCTTCATCGCCAATGGGCAGGGAGTCGCATTTCTCGCGACTCCCTGCCATTCTCCAGCTTCTCGCTGTACTCCACGATGACCAACAAGTTTGACTCCACCACGACGCCGGACACAATCGCGGGGAGAAGTATCCTGCTCCCGACCGCGCCATCAGGGACGGTCGCTGCCGAGTGCGGCATCCTGGGCGTGGGGCTTGAGGCATGCAGCGGCGACGGCCAACGCTGCGGAGGCATAGAAGGCCGTCGCCAGATCGGTTGCCCCGGCCAGGGCTCCCGCGGCCGGCGAGCCAGCCGCCTGTCCCGCGGCGATCAGGAAGACCCCGGCGCCTGCCCCCGCCGACTGACCTTCGGCAATGAGATCAGACACTATTGGGCGAAGGTGGGAACAGACGCCGTATGAGTTGCGCCAACAGCCCACGGAAAATACTTCGCCACTGCTTGCTGCTGAACCTAAGCCGC
>Ga0136619_10000804_pt1 | contig 12045 bp, 14 predicted proteins | sample AntDrymUQ3532106_2_FD_104807 | JGI IMG/M metagenome (GOLD analysis project Ga0136619, IMG submission 104807) | Polar desert sand microbial communities from Dry Valleys, Antarctica - metaG UQ353 (21.06) | ecosystem: Environmental > Terrestrial > Soil > Desert | place: Antarctica: Dry Valley...
GACCCCCGGCCACCCGGCCGCGAAGTTCACGTCGGTCTCCGAGGGATAGGGGTCCGAGCGCGTGTGCGAGTGATAGATCGCGAGTAGCTGCTCGGACTCATCGTCGTCGGCGAACACGAGCGGGAGCAGCTCCCGCCCGTCGATGTCGAAGCGAAACGGGCTGGCCGCGAGGTTCTCAAGCTCCCGCACGGTCGTCGCCGAGTCGTCGCGGCCGAGCACCACGCCGCAGCACTCGTTGGGTGCGTCGCGGACGGCGTGCTCGACGACCTTGTCGAGCAATGTGCGAGCGATCTGCACTGCCGGTCGCTGCTCAGGCCTTGATCCGCTCGGCCTCGGCGCGGTCCTCGTCGCTGGCGGTCATGCCGGAGATCGAGTTCTTGAACTCGCGCATGCCCTTGCCGAGCGACTTGCCGACCTCGGGGAGCTTCTTGGGGCCGAGCACGACGAGCGCGATGATCAGCACGACGATGAGTTCCATGGGTCCGACGTTGAATGGCATATGGTGGAAGGCTCCTTGGCTATCGGACGATGACGTTCGCTTCCATGAAGCGATGGTAGACGCAGTAGTAGGTATACGTGCCAGGCTCCGCAAAGGTGATCTTCTTCTGTTGACCTTGCGTTAGGCGACCGCTGTCGAAGATCGCGGGAGCACCCTCTTCGCCGGTGTTCTCGGCCGTGTGCGGTGCCCTGTCGCGGTTGACCCACGTCACGCGGCCGCCGGCCTCCAGGGTGATCGTGTCCGGCACGAACCGAAACGACGCGATGTCGACCTTCGCGCTGCGCACCGCCGGTCCGGGCGCAGGTGCGGCGGCCGTCGACGTCTGCGTCGCCGTGACGTCACCCTCGCCGCATCCGGTCGCGAGCATGCTCGCCGAGCAGCCGAGCACCGCGACGACGAGGCGTGACGGCGTCATTCACTGCTCGCCGGTCTCGAAGGCGTTGGGGACCGCGGCGCGCTTGACGGTCTGGCGCAGCACGACGAGGTGCTGGGCCTCGTTGGCCATGATCGACGCACCGGCCTGCAGCAGCTTGGCGTCGGTGAGCTTGCGGTGCGCCTCGTAGTAGGCGGCAACCGCCGCCATCTCCAGCTCGATCGCGAAGTTCGCGACATCACCCTGGGACTTCAGCGTGCCGATCCCCTTGACCACCCCGTCGATGTCCTTGATCTCCGGCTTGGCCGGAGGCGTGCCGCCGAGGTCGGTCAGTGCCGTCGTCAACGCGTCGGCGTGCTCCTGCTCATGGTCGCGAAAGCGACGGGCCACCTTCGTGAAGTCGCCGGACAGCAGCCCGCTGTTGATCGCCACGCCGTAGGCGAGGACCGCGATGCCCTCGAGCGTGATCGCGCTCTGCAGGATCTCCACGTCGCCGCTGGATGCCGCGAAGGCGTTGCGGACCGACAGCAGCAGCGGGATGCTCGAGGCGGCGGCGACGACGGCGCCGCCGAGGCCCAGCCCGCGCCGGATCAGCTCGCGGCGGTCGTGCTCGTACTCGGCAATCTGGGCGGTGTCGGCATCGCCGTCTGCGATGAGGATGCGCTCGCGGGCCATCATGCCGCCTTGCCGACGACGAAGGCGTCGGGCACCTGTTGCTCGCCGAGCGCTCCCAGCAGGACGGCGACGTGCTCGGCCTCGTTGGCGACGATCGCCGCCGCGGTCGCGCGCAGGTCGCCCTTGCCGAGCTTGGGCAGCGCGTCGATGTATGCCGCGATCGCCGTGTTCTCGAGATCGACGGCGAACCTCAGCACATCGGTCTGGGAGGACAGCTCGGGAAAGTCATAGGCCGCCTTGGCGCGGTTGGGCTTGCCGCCGGCATCCTTGATCGCCGAGGCGAGGCCGTCGGCGTGCTCCTGCTCCTGCTCGAGGAAGAGCTTGCCCGCCCGCAGCGCGCTGCCGGTGAGCTTCGCGGCCCCGGCCTTGTATGCGGCGACCGCCATCAACTCGAGATCCAGCGCGGAGTTGAGGATCTCGACGTCGGCCTCGTCGGACTCGTCGGGTCCGAGTGACGCAGTCGGCGACTTCGTGTCGTCTCCGCATGCGGCGAGGAAGACCGCCGATCCGCCGGCGACGCTGACACCTGACATGCGAAAGAACCGTCTGCGCGAGAGAGGGTCGCGCAGGAAGCTGTCTACGTCCATTCCAGCCTCCAGTAGGGAATACCGAGCTAGAACAGAGTGCGCGACCCCGCGCTCGGTGGATCACCACCAGATGGTGGAATCCATGTTCTCGATCTCGTCGACCGGCAGCGTGTAGAGGCCGGAGGACAGGTACTTCCAGCCGTCGTCGCAGACGACGAAGACGATGTTGCCCTCGTCGATCTCGTTGGCGATGCGCACGGCCACGCGGGCGATCGCCCCGGAGGACACGCCGGCGAAGATGCCCTCCTCGTTGAGCAGCCTGCGCGTCCACATGATCGCGTCGTGGTTGGAGACGAAGATCTTGCGATCGAGGACGCTGAGGTCGATGATCGGCGGGATGAAGCCGTCGTCCAGCGAGCGCAGCCCCTGCACGGGCTCGCCCTGCATCGGCTCGGCCGCGACGATCTTGCAGGCGTCGCCGAACTCCTCCTTGAAGCGCCGGCCGATGCCCATCAGCGTCCCGCCCGTGCCAAGGCCCGCGACGAACGCGGTGATCTCGTCGAGCTCCTCGAGGATCTCCGGCGCCGTGCCGTTGTAGTGCGCGAGCGGGTTGGCCGGGTTGCCGTACTGGTAGGGCATGTAGTAGTGCTCGGTATCCTGCGCCATCTCCGTGGCCATCGCGACGGCGCCGTTGGAACCCTGGTCGCCGGGGCTGTAGGTGATCTGGGCGCCGTACATCTGCAGCAGCTGGGTGCGCTCGGGCGTCACGTTGTCGGGCATGACGACCTTCAGCGGATAGCCCTTGCGCGAGCAGATCATCGCGAGGCTGATGCCGGTGTTGCCCGATGTCGGCTCGAGGATGATCTGACCGGGGCTGATCAGGCCCTTCTCCTCGGCGTCCTCGATCAGCGAGCGCGCGACGCGGTCCTTGACCGATCCCGTCGGGTTGTGAGACTCCATCTTCGCCCAGATGCGCACGCCGGGCTTGGGGCTCAGTCGCTTGAGCTCGACGAGCGGGGTATTGCCGATCGCCTGCACGATGTCGCCGTAGCGACCCCCGCAGGGCCGGTTCTGGAGCGGCAACGTCGCCATCAGGCCAGCAAGTGTAGCCCTGTCGGTCCCCGACCCTCAGATCGCGGGCGCGCCTTCTTGTCGACGGGCGCGTGGCACCGCGTCGGGCGCAACCAATAGGGTCCGGCCGCTTGCAAGACGCCGGCGCGCTGTAGATGGTCTTCCCCACGATCCAGTTCGCGATCTTCTTTCCGATCGTGCTCGCGCTGTCCTGGGCGCTGATGCGGCGCCAGGCCGTCTGGAAGCCGTTCATCCTGGCGGCGTCCTACGTCTTCTACAGCGCGGCGAACCCGCTGTTCTGCCTGATGCTCGCGGGCCTGACGCTCGCAAACCAGGCCGCCGCGCAGCTCATCCACCGCACCGAGGACGAGCCCCGGCGCCGCCAGATCGTCGCCGCCGCGATCGCGATCGACCTCGGCACGCTCGGCGTCTTCAAGTACTACGGCTTCTTCGCGGAGGAGGTCAACGCCGTCCTCGACACGTTCGGCCTCGGGCTGCCGCTGCCGCTCGCAGCGATCGCCCTGCCGATCGGCATCAGCTTCATCGTCTTCCAGGCGATCTCCTACACCGTCGACGTCCACCGGCGCCTGATCGAGCCCGCGAGCACGATCGACTTCGCGCTGTACCTGAGCTTCTTCCCGCACCTCGTCGCGGGACCGATCGTGCGCGCGCGCGAGTTCATCCCCCAGCTGGCCAAGCCGCGCGACCCGACGAAGGTCGCCGTCGGGGCGGGGGTCTTCTTGATCGTCGTCGGCCTCGTCAAAAAGGTCGCGGTCGCCGACTTCCTCGCCCGAGAGATCGTCGATCCGGTGTTCGGCGTGCCGCAGGCGTACTCGGCGCCGGACGTCGCGCTGGCCTCCTACGCCTACGCCGTGCAGATCTTCTGTGACTTCTCCGGTTACACGGACATCGCGATCGGCCTCGCGCTGCTGATGGGCTTCGTGTTCCCGCAGAACTTCGACCGGCCCTACCGCGCGCAGACCTTCCGTGAGTTCTGGCGACGCTGGCACATGACGCTGTCGCGCTTCCTGCGTGACTTCCTCTACATCCCGCTGGGTGGCAACCGCGGCGGCAAGTTGAAGACCGCCCGCAACCTGATGATCACGATGGTCCTCGGCGGCCTGTGGCACGGGGCGGCGTGGGGCTTCGTGCTGTGGGGGACGATCCACGGCCTCGCGCTCGTCGTCGAGCAGCTGCTGCGCGAGCGCGTGCGCGTCTCGCTGCCGGCCTGGCTGAAGTGGGCGCTCGTCTTCCACGTCGTCGTGCTCGCGTGGATCCCGTTTCGCGCGCCGGACATCGGCCTGGCAGCCACCTTCGCCTCGCGCCTGGCCGACTGGGGGCCGGCGACACTGTGGACGCTGCCCGTCGTCGGCATCGTCGTGATCGTGATCGCCCTGCAGCTCGTGGCCGACAAGCCGCTGGACATCCTGCGCGTGCGCTTCGAGAGCCTGCATCCCGCCGCCCTCGGCGCCAGCATGGCGACGGTCATCGTGCTCGTGACCGCGACGGTGTCAAGCCAGGGCGTGCCACCGTTCATCTACTTTCAGTTCTGAGCGACACCGCCGATGCCCCGCAAAGACCCCTTCATCCTGCAGCGGCCCACCGGCCGGCCGCTGCGCGCGCGCGACGCGCTGCTCTGCGTGCTCGTGACGGTCGTGGCGCTGCTCGTCGTCAAGGGCCAGGCGATCCGCGGATCCGGCGAGCGCATGGACGCGGGGATCGAGCGCACCGTCGTGCTCGCGGTCGGGCAGCCCGCGGGCTGGATCGCTGATCGCATCGGGATCGGCGACGACGTCGAGCGCCTGACGGCGAGACTGTCGCCAGACGACGCGCTCGGCGGCGAGGGCGGCTTCAACGAGACCGTGCCCACGACCGACAGCCCGGCCGGGGGCGCCCGCGCGGGGGCCGTCGTTCCGGTCACGCCCGACGCCTTCGACCCGGCGGCGCTGGGAGGCAAGCCGGACAGGCTGGCCGAGCTCGGCACCTTGCTGGTGGCGGGCGACTCTCTGGCCCAGCCGCTGGACGTCGAAATGGCCCGCCGCCTGGCGGCCGACGGCGTGCGCACGGTCCGCGACGCGCACCTGGGGACGGGGATCTCCAAAAGCGACCTGCTGGACTGGGGCAGCCAGGCGCTGTCGGAGGTGCGCGGGAACGAGCCCGACGCCGTCGTCTTCTTCCTCGGCGCCAACGAGGGATTTCCCTTCGACGCCGCCGGCGGGGAGTCCGTCGACTGCTGCGGCCCCGAGTGGGCGGCGCAATACGCGACGCGCGCGCGCCAGATGATGCGCACCTACCGCCAGGACGGCGCGGCGCGCGTGTACTGGTTGACGCTGCCTCTGCCGCGCGACCCGGCCCGCCAGGAGATCGCCCGCTCGGTCAACGCCGCGATCCTCACCGCAGCGGCGCCCTACCGCGCGCAGGTCCGCGTGCTGGACATGACCGCGGTCTTCACGCCGGACGGGCGCTACCGCGCGGCGATGGACGTCAAGGGCCGCAGCACGATCGTGCGCAGGCCGGACGGCATCCACCTCAACGATGCGGGCGCCGCTCTGGCGGCCGAGATCATCGTCGACCGCCTGAAGGCCGACTTCACGAAGCTGGGATCGGGCTGAACGCCGGGATCAGACGTTCTGCTGATAGACGTGGATGATGCGCTTGGAGCCGTGCTCGGGCTTGCAGGTCATGTGGCCGGTGAACTCCTGGAGGTCGCCGTCGAGAACCAACCGCTCCTTGCCGCGCCTGGCGTCAGCCTCCGGCCATCGCCGGCAGGATCACGATCACGTCGTCGTCGCCGACCGCGGTGTCCAGGCCGCCGAGCACGCGCACGTCCTCGTCGTTGAGGTAGACGTTGACGTAGCGGTTCAGCTCACCGCCGTCGGCGAAGATCTGCGTCTGCGTGTCTGGATGCGCGTCGGCCAGCGAGCGCAGGACGGCGCCGACGTCGTCGCCACCGGCGTCGACCTCCTTCTCGCCGCCGGTCGACGGACGCAGCACGGGGGGAATGCGAACAGTTGCCATATCGATCGCAGACTAACCCGCGGCGGCGCAGAACGCCTCGTAGTCGGGGAACACGCCCAGCTCGTCGTCAGCGATCTCGCCGGGATCGCGCGAACAGATGGCGCATTCGGGGTCGCGGCGGACCTTCAGCTCTGTGAACGTCGCGCCGAGCGCCTCGTAGAGCAGCAGGCGGCCGATCAGCGGCTCGCCGGCGCCGACGATGAGCTTGACCACCTCGGTCGCCTGCAGCAGGCCCATCGTGCCGGGCAACACGCCGAGCACGCCGTTGGCGCCGCAGCTCGGCGCCAGCTCGGCGGGCGGCGGCACCGGGTACAGGCAGCGGTAGCACGGGCCCTCGTAGGGCGCGAAGACCGAGAGCTGCCCGTCGAAGCCGAGGATCGAGGCGCTGACGACCGGGATCCTCAGCCGCACCGTCGCGTCGTTGAGCAGGTAGCGCGTGGGGAAGTTGTCGACGCCGTCGACGATGACGTCGTAGCCGTCGATGATCTCCATGATGTTCGAGGCGTCGATCCGCGTCTCGTACTTGACGACGTTGACGTCGGGGTTCAGCGCGTTCATCGTGATCTCGGCCGAGTCGACCTTCGCCACACCGATCCGGTCGGTCGTATGAATCACCTGGCGCTGGAGGTTGGAGAGGTCGACGACATCGTCATCGACGATCCCGATCGTCCCCACGCCCGCGGCCGCCAGGTACAGCGCGGTCGGCGAGCCCAGCCCGCCGGCGCCGAGCAGCAACACCTTGGCATCCAGCAGCTTGTTCTGGCCCTCGGCGCCGATCTCGGGCACGAGCATGTGGCGGCTGTAGCGCTCGCGCTGCTCGGCGGTGATCTTGCGCGGGACCTCGACCTTGTAGCCGCGGTCCTTCCACAGCGTGATCCCGCCGGTCATCGACTCGACGTGCTCATAGCCGAGGTCGGTCAGCGTCTTGGCGGCCAGGGCCGAGCGGTTGCCTGACGCGCAGTACAGCACGACGTGCCCGGAGCGGTCGGGCGCGGCGGTCTCGATGCGCGACTCCAGGAAGCCGCGCGGGACGAGCTTGGCGCCGGGCAGGTGGCCCTGGGCGATCTCGTCGTTCTCGCGGACGTCGACCACCGTGAGGCCATCGCTGCCGTTGCCGGCGCCGTCGAGCGCGGCATGCACGTCGGCGGGGTCGACCTCGGCGATCTGGCTCTTGATCTGGCGGATGAACTCCGCCCCGGAGGGACTCACGGGCAACAATCTCCTCAAAGGTGGTCGGGCTTTGGCTATTTCCCCCGAGTGTAGCGAGAGGCTACAACGAAGAAAGGACGTCCCGCGCTGCTACGGGACGCCCCTTCGGTCAGATCAGGAGGGCTCTGGAGGGAAACCTTTGTGGACGGCGCTGCACGAGGAGTATCGGTCCCGCGCACCCCTGCCGACATAGGGTCAAGACCCCATGCGCAAAGCCGCCCTCCTCACCCAGGTGCTGACCGTCAACACGATCGTGATCGCGCTCACGGTCATGTCGTCGCTTGCCGTCGGCGTGCGCCTCAACGGCAACGACCTGACCGGGCCCCAGCCGCTGCTCGTCCTCGCCGCGGCGATCCTCATCACGATCCTCGCCAACAACTTCGTCATGCGCCGGCGCTTCGCCCCGCTTGAATCGCTCACGCGCACGATGGAGCGCATCGACCTCGCCGTCCCGGGAACCCGCGCCCAGTCCTTCGACGACGAGCCCACCGACGTCGCGCGCCTGCGCGAGACCTTCAACGTCATGCTGCAGCGCCTGGAGACCGAGCGCATCGCGGCCGCCTCGGCGGTCCTGCACGCGCAGGAGGCCGAGCGCGCGCGCCTGGCGCGCGACCTGCATGACGAGGTCAACCAGGCGCTCGCGGCGGTCTCGATGCGGCTCGCGGCGACGGCCGAGGGCGCGCCGCCCGCGTTGGCCGCCGAGCTCGCCGAGACCCAGCGGCTGGCCACGCAGGCGATGCACGAGCTGCTCGCGCTTGCTCGCGAGCTGCGGCCCGCCGCGCTGGACGACCACGGCCTCGTGCCCGCGCTGCGCACGCAGGTGCGAATCTTCGGCGAGCGCTGGTCGATGCCCGCCACCTTCTCGGCGGACGGGACGCGGCCGATGCTGGGCGAGTTCGAGCAGATCGTCGCCTACCGCGTGGTGCAGGAGGCGCTGTCGAACGTCGCCCGCCACGCCGGCGCCTCGCGCGTCAAGGTCACCGTCATGGGCTGCAACGGGGCCGAGGTCAAGGTGTCCGTCAGCGACGACGGTCACGGCTTCGGACCCGACCGCCTGAACAGCGGCCGCTCCGGATTGGCCGGCATGCGCGAGCGCGCCCTGCTTGCAAACGCGCGGATCGACGTGCAGTCGGTCCCCGACGAAGGGACGACGGTGCAGCTGACGCTGCCCGCGCGTGGCCTGCGCATCGCGTCATGAGGGTGCTGATCGCCGACGACCACGGCATCGTCCGCGGCGGGATCCGGCTGATGCTCGAGCGCCAGCCCGACATGCAGGTGGTCGCCGAGGCGGCCGACGGTCTGCAGGCCGTCGAGCTGGCGCTGCGCGAGCGTCCGGACGTCTGCCTGCTGGACGTCCAGATGCCCGGCTTGACGGGCCTGCAGGCGACCGTGGAAATCCGCGCCCAGGCGCCGGAGATCTCGGTGCTCGTGCTGTCGATGCACGACGACGAGCGCTACCTCTACGAGGCGCTGCAGGCGGGCGCGGCCGGCTACGTGCTCAAGCGAGAGGCGGACACGGTGCTTGTAGAGGCCCTGCGAGCGGTGGCGCGTGGCGAGCCGTTCATGACCAACGCCGCCGAGCGCTCGCTCGTGCGCGAGTGGATGGAGGACGACAGCAGCGGCCCGGTCGAGCCGCTGACGCTGCGTGAGCGCGAGGTGCTCAAGCTCATCGCCGAGGCCCACACCAACCGCGAGATCGGCGAGTTGCTGCACCTCGCCGAGAAGACCGTCGAGTCCCACCGCGCCAACCTCCTGCGCAAGCTCGGCATGCGCGACCGCGTCGAGCTCGTGCGCTACGCGATCCGGCGCGGCCTGATCGAGGCCTGAGCCGAGCCTGACGCGGCCCGCTAGCGCACCGGCCGCACACCCGGGCGGGCTACGCTGCCGCGATGTCGCCCCGTCTGCGCCTCGCACTGTTTCTCACGGGCATCTTCGCGCTTACCGCCGCGGCGGGAGTGCTGCTGTTCGCCGCCGGCGATCGCGCCGCGCGCGGTGGCGCCTTCGAGGGCGCGCTGCGCCCGCCGGACATCCCCGTCAAGGACCTCGGCGGCCTGCGCGACGAGGAGGGCAAGCCGGTCCGCCTCGGCGACCTGCGCGGCAAGCCGGTCGTCGTGACCTTCCTCTACACGACGTGCGAGGACACGTGCCCACTGACCGTCGACCAGATCCGCGGCGCGCTGGATCAGCTCGGACACGACGTGCCCGTCGTCGCCGTCAGCGTCGACTCCGTCAACGACACGCCGCGCGCGGCCAGGCGCTTCTCGCTGCAACGCCAGATGACCGGTCGCATGCGCTGGGCGCTGGGCGACGACGCGCAGCTTCAGCGCGTGTGGCGCGACTACGGCGTGCAGCCGCAGACCGACAAGCAGGAGCACTCCGCCTCGACGGTGCTGCTCGACAACCGCGGCCGCCAGCGCGTCGGGTTCGCGACGAGCGTGCTGACTCCGCAGGCGCTCGCGCACGACATCGCGATGCTCGAGCGCGAGGAGCCGGCGGGCTGAGGCTCAACGGGACGCGGCGCTACTGCGAGTCCGGCTCGTCAGGCGTCCGCGCGGCCGCCTTCTCTGCCGCCTCCGCGCGCTTGTCGCGATGCGAGGACACGGCGAGCATCGTCACGATCAGCACGACGGGCGCGAGATACAGCAGGTTGACGACCCAGTGCCCGGCGTGCGCGAGCGGCGGCGCCGCCATCAGCTGGCCGAGGACAGCAGCCACAGCCCGAGAGAGGTGAACGAGATCATCACGACGAGCATCCAGTATTGCGAACGTGTCGCGGTGGGCCCGTCCTTGAAGGTGATCAGGGCTCGATCATGCGCGAGGACGAGGCCGGCGATGTGCCCGATGAGCAGCGCCGCCACCTGCACGTACCAGATGGCCGTCGCCGAGACCCACGAGTAGTCGATCGTGGCGGTGGCGGTGCCGAAGATGTTCGCGCCGCTGCCCAGCGGATCGGAGCTGAGGTACCCGATCGCCTGTCCCTGAAAGGCGAGCAGGGAGAAGTAGTGCGCCACGACATAGGCCAGGGCGATCGGCACGAGCGTGTGCGCGAAGCGCGCGGCGAGCGCGTCAGTGGACATCTCGATACCCGTGGCGTCGCGCATGCCTCTCACGCCGAGCCGGTAGCAGCCGGCGATCACGGCGACGACCACCAGCAGGCCGATCGTGAACGTGACCTCCAGGGCACCCGACTGGGCGAAGCCGAGGTCGCGCAGCGAGTCGGTCATGCGCGGCGCGAGCGTGCCCCAGGTCTCGCCGGCCGAGAAGCCGTCGAAGGACGTCGAGCCGATCATCGCGCACATCAGCGCGACGGTGCCCGGCGGTGCGTCGAGCGTCGTCAGGCCGCTGAGGGGCGCGCGCCAGGTCACCGCGCCGCCCTTCCAGTGCAGCGGCGAGATGCGCGCGAAGAGCCCGAAGTAGACCGCGAACGCGTCCCCGTTGCGGTTCCACGGCTCGATCCCGTAAAGGCTCATCCCGACGAGCTGGACGGCTGCGTACGCGAGCATCAGGACGGCGAGGTGACTCGGATCGGCGCGCGCCGAGTCGATGAGCTCGACCCACACGAATGCCAGGATGCCCGCCACCGCCGGCCAGCGCCCGAGCGCGGCCGGGTAGGGCATGGGGGCCGGAAGCTCCTTGCGGCTGACGCTCGTGGCGACGGCCGCGAACGCGCGCGCTATCGCGCGCCACGGGTTGAAGGCCTTGAAGACGTCGCCGAAGAGCGCGCTCGCGATCGGTAGGCCGATCCAGAAGATCACGAAGACGAACGTCGGCGTGATGTTGTTCGTCGCCGTCTGCGAGCCGGCGAATCCGGCGTAGACGAGCAGCGCGAAGATCGCGACGCCGATCGCGCCGCACAGCGGATCGAGGATCCGCGGCAACGACGCCACGCGCCGCTCGTCGCGGCCCTCCAGGCGCGGCCTGGGCCACAGCACGGCGAGCGCGATGAACGACGCCACGAGGGCGGCGGTCGCCGCGTAGGCGAACACGACCTTCGGGATCGGCAGATCCTCGCGGCCGACCAGCCCGTGCGCGAGGGCGATCTCGGGGGCGGCAAGGACGATCGATCCCGCGAGCGGCACTGCGGCGAGCAGGCGGCCGTTCATGCGGGCAAGTCTAGGATCGCCTGCCGTCATCGTGCCGAATCGCCGCAGCTCACTGTTAGTTGTCCTGGCGGCTTCACCGTTCGGGGCGGGTGAAAATGGTGGAGGATGCGGTGGTCGCCTGCCTGACGCCCCGCTCTCTATGGTGCCTTTGAGCCCGAGGTTAGACCCTAGGTCGACGGCGCGTCGGGTGAGATGCGCACGCGCCGGTTGCCGGGCGCGACGAGCGAGGTCGTCGCGTTCTGCGCGTCGCTGGCGGGGCCGACGAAGGTCGCCTACGAGGCGGGGCCGACCGGCTACGGCCTCGCGCGTGCGTTGCATGCCGCGGGGATCGGCTGCGTCGTGGCGGCGCCCGGCAAGATCGAGCGCCCGGCGCAGGATCGCGTGAACACCGATCAGCGCGACGGCGAGCGGGTGCTGCGGCTGCTGATGATCGACGGCCTGCACGCCGTGCGGGTTCTGAGCTGCGAGGAGGAGGCGCTGCGCGACCTCGTCCGCGCACGCGAGGCGCTGCGCGGCGATCTGATGCGCGGGCGCCAAAGGCTCAGCAAGCTGCTGCTGCGCCACGACGTC
>Ga0136619_10000806_pt1 | contig 12007 bp, 12 predicted proteins | sample AntDrymUQ3532106_2_FD_104807 | JGI IMG/M metagenome (GOLD analysis project Ga0136619, IMG submission 104807) | Polar desert sand microbial communities from Dry Valleys, Antarctica - metaG UQ353 (21.06) | ecosystem: Environmental > Terrestrial > Soil > Desert | place: Antarctica: Dry Valley...
CGCGGTGATCGTGGCGTGCCGCGCCATCTCGGTGCCGCAGTCCCAGGTCAGGGACCGGCGGATCGCCGCTGGGAGGCCGTCGACGGCGGCGATGACGGCCTCGCCGACGGTGAGGGCGTCCCGTCCGGTCAAGGGCACCAGGATGAGGAACCGACTCACCCGTTCGACCAGGGTCGCGACCGCGGTCTTGCCGTCCTTGCCGATCACCAGATCCCCCTCCCAGTGCCCGGGCACCGCCCGGGCATCGGCCTCGGCGGGGCGCTCCTCGATGTAGCGCGGCTCGCGGATCCGCGGCGCCTGTCAAAGAAGCACCTCGTATTCCATTCAGTATCAATGCGAGCGCCTGGCTGGTCCCGTCGAGCGCGCCTGCTCGTGGCCGTTGCGATAGCGGCCATGGCGATGGTCTTGACCGCGTGCAGCGCCGGGTCGCCGCGCGGTGAGCTGGCCGAGAACCAGCAGATCCTTGCCTCCTGCGACAAGTCCGCCCCGCCCGCCTCACTGGTCGAGGTCGACGGCACCGGGTCGAGCGCCTCGGATCAGATCACGGCCGAGCGGATGACCGCGATCGAGTCGATCGTCCGCAAGACCGCCATCTGTTCGGGGATCCTGCGGGTGCTGGTGTTCTCGTCGTCGAGCGCCGCGACCACGCCGTTGTTCGACGGGCCGTTGCACCCGGACGGCGCGACCGACAACGCCCGGCTCAAGCGGGTGCCCACGCTGGTCGAAGAGACAATGGCGAAGATCCGCAAAGCGTACGGCCCGGCCATCGCAGGGCTGGATCAGGGCGGCAGTGACATCACGGCGCAGTACCGGTTGGCAAGCGAGTGGATCACGCAGGTCGGCGGCAACCTCCGGCTGCACCTGATGATCTTGAGCGATGGGTTTCAGAACATCGGCGTCGACCTGAGCCGCCCGTTGAGCAAGGCGGACGCGACCGCGCTGGCCAACCAAGTCACCGTGCCGAAGCTGTCCGGGGCGTCGATCGTCGTGGCTGGGCTCGGGCGGGTGGCGGGTAGTCCTCCGCGCTCGGACGTGGTGGAGGGGCTGGTCACGTACTACCAGGTTCTCTGTAAGCGGAGCGGCGCGACCACGTGCATCTCGGTCACCGACTACGCCGCGTCTGAGGGTCGGTGAAGATCATGTGGCCGTTCCATAAGCGCAACCACAGCTCGCCCAGCCAGTCCACGGATGCGTGGACGCGGGAGGCCGACGCCACTTCCCTGCCTCGTCTGGACGAAGTCGGTGGGCATCCTCGCCCGTCCGGGATCGGCGTGACGTACGCCGAGGAGAAGTACCACGCGCTGGCCGATGAGCAAGAGTTGGCGTGGCCGGCCGACGGCGAACGTGAAGCCCGCCCGTACCAGGTGCGGGCACGCGGCCTGGATCGCCGGGTCACGGCGACGGAGTTCCTGCTGACTGAGAACGCGACGGAGGTTCGCCAGGCCCACGCCGACCATCAGCACGCGGCGCGGGTCCTGACCCCGTATGTGCGGCGGGAACCGGGCGCGAAGTTGCGGTACTTGATCTGCTGGGTGATCCTCTGGCTCGGCGACACCACCGGCGTCTGGTCGGCTGCCGTGATCAACGGTGATGTCGTCGCCATCGCGTTCGGCCAGGCGCTCTCCGCTGGGTTGGCGGCGGCCTGCGCTGGGCTGGTCGGTTCGGAACTCAAGAACCTGCGGATGGCTCACGCCCGCCAGCGTGACCCGGAAAGCTTGACCAAGGATGAACAGCGTTACCAGCGGTTCTTCACCGGCAGCGACCATGGCATCGGCATCGTGAAGCTGATCGGCCTGCTGTCGCTGACCGTCGTGGTGTTCGTCGGCGTGGGGATCTTCGCCCTGCGCTCAAGCATCGAAGGCAGCGCGTCGGGGCTGACCTTCGGATTGCTCGCGGCGGCGACCGCGATCGCGTCGGGCTTGCTGGGGTTCTGGGCTGCCGACGAGGTCGCGGACCTGCTGGCTACGACGGTCAAGCGCGTTGCTCGGGCCGAGAAGCGACACCGCACGCTCGCCGCTGCGTCTCCGCTCAAGGTTCGGGCGCAGGCCCAGGAGGCCGCTCGCTCGATCCTGGCCGAGTACCAATTGCGTGGTAAGGCCGCCGGCAAGCGGGTGGAGTCGCTCGGGCGGCACGTAATGCTTCGCAACCCTCAGGTCGTCGGGCACGCCTACCCGACAGGTGACCAGAACGGCGTGATCGGAAGGCGGCCGCGTCGGGGTGGCACCGCATGAACCCCCGCGCTCGGCTGCTGACCAGCAGCCTCCTTGCCAGCCGTCTACTCGGTGGCCCGACCCTGGGCGAACCGATCAGGTCACCCGGCCTGGACTACACCCTAGGCGATCCAGGACGACCGGCCGAGGTGCCCACGCTGCTGATCGCGGTGTTCGACAATTCTGAGTCGGTGGCCAGCCCGGCAGGGTCGGACCCGTTATCGAACCGGTTCGCCGAGGTGGCCGAAGCGTTCCGAGTCGTCGCCCGTAAAGGAGCGCGGCATGAGCTGGGCATGGTGCTGCACTTCGACACACCGACGAGCGGCGACGTCGGCCCGGTGCCGATCACCCGGCGCGGGTTGCTGACCTTGCGGGCGGGATTGCGGGTGCCACCGGACGGGGCTGGATCGAGCGAGCTTGCCCCGAGCCTGCGGCGTGCGGTCGAGATCGCTGAGGCGTACCCGGACCATGCGGCGACGCTGGTGGTGCTGTCGGATTACCTGCTCTTCGACCCCGAGCTGGACCAGGTGCTCGGGGAGCTGGCATCGTTCCCTGGCGATGTCCATGCCGTCATCCTGGGCACCCGGATGCCCGCGGGCGTACTCGATCAGCGCATCACCGTCACGTCGATCGGCCACGACGATCCGCCCGGTGCGGTGGCGCGTGCCCTGTTCGCCAGCCTGACCACGCACCGCCCCGGTAGCCGCCCGACCGCCAATGACACGCCGCACCGACGCTCATTGTCGATTCCACAACGCACATCCCGTGCCGTGCGAGGCGAGAGCCACGGCGACGCTTGACAGATATCCGAACGGTCACCGCGATCGAACCCTCGCCCGGATATTCGCCCGACCCCACGGCTTTACGTACTGACGTTCCCGCCGCATATATGAGAGCGGTAGTCGCTCCAAGGGTGCGAGCGTCACAACTAATTATCAATCGTCGTCCCGGCCTCGTGCGCTCTGGTTTCGGGGCCAAGAAAGGAGGACTCACCATGAACACCACCACCAATCCAGCCACTCCGCGTCCCGCAACAGCTCCGCCGTTCCGGACTATTCTGGCCGACCCGCCGTGGGAGACGCATCAGCAGCGCGGCGCGGGCAATCACTACGACCTCATGACCATGGAGCGGATTAAGGCGATGCCCGTCAACGCCTTGGCGACCGAGGACGCAAGCCTTTGGCTGTGGGTTACCAATGCCACGCTGCGCGAGGGCTACGACGTGGCCGAGGCGTGGGGATTCACCGTGCGCAGTCCATTGACGTGGATCAAGTTCCGTCTCGGGATGGGCCACTACTTGCGCAACTCGACCGAGCACCTGCTGTTCGCCACGCGCGGCAAGGCGACGGTCAATTTTCGCAGCCAGCCGACGTGGATCAACGCGCCGGTCCAGGAACATTCCCATAAGCCGGAGGAGCAGTACGCGGTCATCGAACGCATCTCGGATGGCCCGTACCTGGAGCTGTTCGCGCGTCGTCGCCCGCCGAGCCGCGCGGCCTGGTCGGTGTGGGGCAACCAGATCGACTCCGACATCAGCCTGCCGGGCTATCCGGTGCCCAGTGACCGCACGCGCGGACGGGCGGGCTGACTCATGGGCGACAAGAAACCTGAATCTCCGATGCGAAGCCCGTTCGAGTGGGCCTTCCACGCGAGCCTGCTGCTGCTCGGTGCTGTCATCGCGCTCAATCTCTCCGTGGCGTATCTGCGACCTATTCTGCCGTGGCTTAGTGGCGGGATCGCGCTGAGCGCGATCGTGTGGATTGTCATCGCGGTGCTGCGCTGGAGACGATCCCGTTGGTAGCACGGTAGCACCTACCCCTGACCTACCCCTGTTATGCGTATTCAGAGGTCAGGTGTTGTGGAATTAACAAACAGTATTGACACACTGTTCGAAATCAGTAATAACGAGTGGACACGAGCGCTGTTTTTCAACAGCACGCCAGCAAATGCAACGGGAAAGGAGGTGACCCATGGTTTCGAGAAAGAGGCAGAATAGGAATTCACATCACGAGGAGCGCCGGTTGACGGTGCGCGGTATTCGCCGCGACCCGCCCGACATCCTCAAACTGTCCAAGGCGCTCATCGCCTTGGCCATGGCTGAGGCCGAACGGCAAGCCCAAGCCGAGCAGGCCGCACGAACTACGACGCCAGGGGTCACCTCCGACGCACAGACAGGAGATAGCACAGATGACTAAGTCAGCGTTGGTCTTCTCCGGTCTGCATCTGCCCCGGCCGCTCGAGCCCGGTGTGGTCACGCGCTTCCTCACGCGCTTGGCATCCGACCGAGCTGCGCCACGTGTCGTTCTGGAAGTTCGCGCCGACGAGCATGGCGTCCGGCATCTGCTGGGCGCTCGGGCGACCGATGTTCAGGCACTTCGACACCTGCTCGGTGACCTGATCCCGGGCAGCCTGCTCACCAGTCCGAAGCACAGCACGCAGCCGCCACGCCCAGCCATGACGGCAGTCGGGCGACTGCGCGTCGGGCCGGTGGGACTGCCCTTACGCACCGACACGGCCGAGGTGACGACCAGGGCGCTGCTGTCCACGTTCGCCACGCGACTTCGTTCGGGCGAGGCGATGGCACTCCAGGTCGTCCTCGGACCGCGTCGATCCGCTCGCACGGTGCCGGCCAACGTCCCGGATCCGGAAATGACGCTCGTCGAGGTCTTGACCCTCGGCGAGCACCCGGCGAGCACAGAGACACGCACCCGTCTCAAGGAGCGTGCCTCCCAAGTCGGGTTCGCGGCCACGCTCCGGCTCGGCGCTGCCAGTCCCGATCCCGACCGGCGACGGCGTTTTATAGTGAGCCTGCTCAGTAGTCTCGCCACGGCGCAGAGCCCCAGCGTGCGGATCGATCTCGTCCGCCAGCCAGCCGCCCACCTGAACAACGTGCGGTTGCCGTGGCGGTGGCCGTTGCACCTGGGCGTGAGTGAACTGGTCGGGTTGCTGGCCTGGCCGCTCGGCGATGACGAGCTGCCCGGCCTACCACCTGTCCATCCGAAGCCCGTGCGTGCGGCGCGAGCCGTCCACACCGGCCCACGGGTCTTCGCCGCCAGCGCCACGCCCGGCGACGACCGGCTACTCGGGATCGCACCGAAAGACCAGACATACCACGCCGTGGCCTACGGACCGAGTGGCTCCGGTAAGACGAACGCCCTGCTGCACCTGATCCTGGCCGACATCGAGGCCGGACAGCCGGTGGCGGTGCTCGACCCTAAACGGCAGCTCGTGGACGACCTTCTCGCCCGCATCCCAGCTCATCGCCTGGGCGACGTCGTGATCCTGGATGCCAGCGACCCGGCGCCCGCCGGCTTCAACCCGCTCGACGTGACCGGGCGGGATCCCGACGTGGTGGTCGACGGCATCCTCGCTGTGTTCGAGGCCGTCTTCCACGACGGGTGGGGACCACGCACCGCCGACACTTTCTCCGCCTGCCTGCGCACCTTGGCACGGGCCAGCACCCCGACAAGACCGGCCACCCTGGTCGATCTGCCTCGACTGCTCACCGATCCCAAATTCCGACGCCAGCAGGTCGGCCACGTACGCACCGACATGGCACTCGCCGGGTTCTGGTCGTGGTTCGACAGCCAATCACCGCAAGCCCAAGCAGCGGCCATCGCGCCGCCGCTGAACAAGCTGCGTCAAGTACTCCTGCGTCCTGCGCTGATTCGCATGCTCGACCAAGCAGGCGGCCGGTTCCGACTGCGCGACATGTTCCGCGAGAACAAGATCGTCCTCGTGCCCCTGAACGAGGGGCTCATCGGACCGGGTACCGCTTCGCTGCTGGGTAGCTTGGTGATCGCGGATCTGTGGCAGGCCACCCAGGAACGCGCGGGTGAGCCCGGCGCGAGTAAGCGCCCCGGCATGGTCTACGTCGATGAAGCGCCGCGCTTCCTGAACCTGCCCGTCTCGCTGGCGGACGCGCTCGCGGTCTCCCGGTCGCTGTCAGTCTGCTGGATTCTGGCCGCCCAGTTCCGCACCCAGTTTCCACCGCTGTTGCGCACGGCGGTCGACATGAACGCGCGAAGCAAGGTCCAGTTCGCGACCGAGTACGACGACGCCCGCGACACCGCCAAGCTCACCCGCGACCTGGTCGCGGAGGACTTCATGGCGCTGCCGCGCTTCCACGCCTACGCCAACCTCGTCGCCGATGGCCATCCCTCCGGCTGGGCACTGATCAAGACGCTGCCACCACCACCGGCCACTACCGACCCGGAGACGGTACGGGCCACCGCAGCAGCCAACTACGCACCCGATCCACCCACGACCGTGGCCGAGGACGACACACCCGCCGATACCAGCGAGCCGAGCACAGACCCTCCCGCACCCGCCGTCGCGGAACGCATCGGGCGGAAACGGAGACAGCGATGAGTCGTCTTCATATCCGCAGAACATGCGTGCTCGCCCGTGTCTTCGCCCCTGTCTTCGCGACCCTGCCTCTTCCGCATTTCGGCAGGTCACCCCGCCTACCTGTCGCTCGACGGGATGGGACTGACCCCCTACTCGGGGGTCACGGCGGCGCGCCCAGTGCTGGCTGCTGCCCAGCTCGTCAACGGGCAGGAGGTGCGTCATGAACCCGACCGACACCACTAGCCTGCTCATGCGCCTCTCCGAACGCGACGTCGCCATTCTGGAATCCCTGCACGCCCACCGGCTACTCACCACCGTGCACATCCGGCGGCGGCACTTCGCGATCGGTCACGCCACCATCCCGGCAGCGTCTGGCGCGACGCTCCGGGTACTGGTGCGGCTCGAGTCCCACAACCTTGTTTCTCGGCTGGCCCGGCGCATCGGCGGGGTACGCGCCGGTTCGTCGGGGATCGTGTGGCAGCTCGGCGCGACAGGCGAACGGCTGCTGCGCACCATGCACGGACAGAAGCAGCGTCGCCGCTACGTCGAACCGTCGGCCGCCTTCACCGCTCACACCCTGGCCGTGGCCGAGCTGGCCGTTCGGCTCCAGGAGCTCCGTGACTGGCAGACGGTCGAAGTCATCAGCGTCCAGACCGAACCGTCCTGCTGGCGCTCGTTCGTCGGACCGCACGGCCAACTCGAATGGCTCAAGCCCGACCTCTACGCCGTGACCGCCAGCGGCGACTTCGAGGACCACTGGTTCTGTGAGGCCGACCTGGCCACCGAGCACCCGCCGGTCGTCGTCCGCAAAGCCAAGGTCTACCAGCGCTACGCCGCCACCGGTGCCCACCAGGCCCGCCACGGCCTGTTCCCGGCCGTCGTGTGGGTCGTGCCCGACACCGCCCGCCAGGGGGCGCTGGAGGCCGCCCTGGCTGCCGACAAGACCGTTCAACCAGGGCTGTTCCGGGTCGTCACGACTGATGAGTTCAGCGGGCTCATCACCAGCGGCCACGCCGAACCACCTGAGACGGCGGGGGTCGACGCCGTAAATCAACCACTCACTACGAAGGGAGGTACCGTCATGAACAGTAAACCGGAATAGTGAGCCCGAGATGGATATAAACCGTCGAGATCTGCCCAAATTCGCCCAGGTGGACCCCAAATTGTGTTGCAGAATGGTCAACAACCGCTGCCATTCGGCAGCAAACGGAGGTAAAATGGGGAAATAGGTAAAGGAGAAACAAAGAAACATGAATCAAGATGCAGCACAGCGATTCGGGCAATACATCAGACAACTGCGCGAGGAACGGAAGCTCAGCATCCGTGGGCTCGCCAGCGAAGCGGGCGTCGACAGTGGAGCATTGACCCGCCTGGAACACGGCAAAGTCCGCGCCCCACAACCGGACACACTTAAAGCCCTCGCGATGGCGCTGGACGTGCCACTGGCGGACATGTTTGCCATGGCTGACTACATCGTCCCCTACGACCTGCCCGGTATGGCTCCGTACCTGCGCGCTCGGTATGGCCACCTGCCAGAAGAAACGCTCAAGGAAATCAACAACTACCTAGAACGGCTCATCGACGAACATGGCCTGGACCCCGGCGGCCCACTCGCCTTCGAAGATGAACCCAGCGAATCACCAGAACGCTAAACAACGAGGTGGGGAAAGGAGGAACACTATGACCACGATCACGAAAGACGACGCCCCCACCCTCACCCCTGGATCGAGAGCGCTTACTGCTCTGCGCGCCCTAGCAGGTGAACCATCCGAGTCCCTCACCGGCATGCTCGGTGCCGCTGATCGCCAAGCTCAGCTACTCCGGAACTTGCTTCCTGTCCTGGGTGACCAGATCCCGACCCACCTCACCGAGCTTATTCCTATCATCCTCATCGACTACATCGACAGCATCCCATCGGCAGGCATCTCGTTCTGGGCACGCGGGCAGTGGAATATCCATGTACGCGCCAGCGACTCCGTTGACTGCCAGACATTCACGGTCCTACATGAACTGAAACACATCATCGACCACCCGATACGCCGACAACAGCCGGATCTAATCAGAGACGTCGACTGGGAGATGCTGGCGGACCACTTCGCCAGCCGGGTACTGAAGATACGAACCGAGTCCGGTCCCGGCGTACGGAGAAAGGAGGAATACCTATGAACTATTTGTCCACACCAAGTCCCTCAGCGATGGGGAGCGGCGAATCTCCGCTCCTGCTCACCATTCCCGAGGCATGCGACGCACTACGGATCAGCCGCTGGTCGCTGTATCAGCTCATCAACAAGCGGCGTTTGAAGACCGTCCGCATCGACCGTAGACGACTCGTCGCCCCCGCCGACCTGACCACGCTGATCGAGGAACTCCGCCAGGAGGGAAACGGCGATGGGAAGTAGGAAGGCCAATGGCGAAGGTTCTCTCTACCGACGTGGCGACGGACGGTGGGGTGGTTCAGCGTTTGTCAATACCATTAGCGGCAAGCGTAAACGCATCCACGTCTACGCCGCCACCCGTCAAGAAGTTCACGACCGGCTGGCCGACAAACTCGCTACGGCTCGTAAAGGCATCCGGACGCCGGATCAGGAATGGACGGTAGGTGCGTACCTCGACTACTGGCTCACTTCTGTGGTCGCGGTCAAGAACCGCCCCCGCACCACTGAGCTGTACACCGCAACAGTGCGCCTGCACCTCACACCAGCCTTGGACAAGGTTCGGCTGACCAAGCTCACCGTCCAGGACGTCCAGACCCTGCTCAACACGCAGCTGGCCCAGAGGCGGTCCATCCGTTCCGTACAACAGGTACGCAGTGTCCTGCGCGCCGCGCTCTCTCGAGCTGAGCGTGAGGAACTGGTGGTGCGTAACGTCGCCAAACTGGTCGACCTCCCGGCCTGGGAGCGCAAGCCGATCCGGCCGTGGAACACCACGGAAGCCTCTCAATTCCTGACTAGTGCCAAGTCTCATCGCTGGTACCCAGCGTACGTGATGTTGCTGCTCTACGGCATGCGGCGCGGTGAAGTCCTGGGCCTGCGCTGGTGCGACGTGGACTTCACACGCGGCCAAGTGCACATCCGCCAACAACTCCAGCGCATCGGCACGACCTTGGAGCAAGGGCCGGTCAAGACTGCGGCTGGAAGGCGTGATTTGCCGCTTATCTCCATGCTCCGCGGAGAACTCACCTATCTGTACGCGAAGCAGTATGGCGGTAAACCCGACCTTGATGCTGTCGCTGAGCGGGCTGCTTTAGACCAGGGGCTGGTCTTTCGTAGCTGTGCGAGCTCACCGATCGATCCGAAGAACTTCGTGCGTACGTTTCATGAGATTCGCGAACAGGCAGGTTTGCCACGAATCACCGTGCACCACACCCGGCACACTGCAGCCACCATGCTCAAGAACTTAGGCGTACCAGCCCGAGATGCGCAGCTCATCTTAGGGCACTCGCATATTACGACAACACAGCAGCTGTACCAGCATGGTGATATTGAGGGGCAGAATCGTGCACTGGCGCGAGTGGAGGAGCAGTTGTTGACAGCAGGCGTTGCTGTCAACACTGCTGTCAAACGGGATCTTTCCACAGGTGAAGGCACGATACTTCGTGCGCTCACCCCTGGAGGGCCAGGAGGGGCTCGAACCCTCGACACCCTGCTTAAGAGCTTGACGCTGCCAGCTGACAACATAGAGCCTTATCAGAAACTCGGGCCGCCACCAGCATCACTGCAGGTCACGCACACGGTGGCCCGAGTTTCTGATAAGGCTCATAGCTGCCACCCCCGTTATACGACACCTACGCACACGTGCTTACACGCACATTCTTGGCTGGGTTGCTGTCAACTACTGCTGTCAAACTGACTCCCTAGAAAGCGGGCTGGGAGTCGAACCCACCGACTGGGTAATCATCTTACATGCCCTACGCCGCTTCGAAACACACACTCTCGCTCAAAAATGCTTCCCTCTCAACCTCCTCCCACCAGCACGCCCCCGCACCGCCGATCCACCCATCATGACCAAACCTCAGGAAACAGACAGAAACCGCACACCCCGGGAAGGAGAAGCAATATGATGACCAGCGCCTACGCATACGCCGACGACTTCGACGAGCGGCAGCATGAGGACGACAACGAGTTCAGCGTCGCGCCCATCACGGGCGCCTCGTCGACCGAGCCTGGTACCCGCGCGGTCATCTACCTGCGGGTGTCTTCAGCGGGGCAGGTCAACACTGATTACGACCCCGAAGGCATCTCTATCCCCGCTCAACGTGTGGCCTGCCAGCGAAAAGCTGAACAGCTCGGCCTGACCGTCATTGATGAGTACATTGAACCGGGTAAATCCGCCACCGAGATGACCAAACGTGTTGCCTTTCAGCAGATGCTCACCCGCGTCCGCAACGCACGCGACATTGACGTGATCATCGTCTACAAGCTCTCCCGCATGGCCCGCAACCGCCTCGACGACGCCATCGTCATGGCCGACCTCCGCAAACGCGGCGTCACCCTCGTCTCGGCCACCGAGTCCATCGACGACACGCCCGTCGGCCAGCTCATGCACGGCATCCTGGCCACCTTCAACGAGTACCAATCTCGGGAGTCCGGTGCCGACATCGCCTACAAGATGGGCCAGAAAGCCCGCAACGGCGGCACCCTCGGCCGGGCACCCCTGGGCTACCTCAACGTCTTCGACCGCTCCGAAGGCCGCGAGATCCGCACCGTCACCCTCGACCCCAAACGCGCCCCCCTCATCCGGCTAGCCTTCGAGTTCTACGCCACCGGCGACTACACCCTGGCCGACCTCTCCGACGAACTCTACGACCGGGGCTTACGCACCCGACCCACCGCACTACACCCCACCAAGCAGGTCTCGATCAACAAACTGTCGATGATGCTGCGCGACCGCTACTACCTCGGCTACGTGACCTACAAAGACGAGGAGATCAAAGGACGCCACGAGGCCCTCATCGACGACGATCTCTTCGAGCATGTCCAGGACATCATCGAATCCCGCGCCGCCGCCAAGGAACGCCGCGTCCACCACCACTACCTCAAAGGCTCCCTGTTCTGTGGTCGCTGCAAGAAGGCCGGGATCACTCAGCGGATGATTATCCAGCACACCGTGAACTCCCGAGGCAGCGAGTACACCTACTTCTTCTGCCGCAACAAGCAAGACGGCACCTGTACGGCCCCGCACGTCAACGTCCTGCGCATCGAGGACGCCGTCGAAGACCACTACGCCACCATCCGGTTCAGTCCCGGCTTCGTCGCCGACGTCCGCGCTCACATCGCCGAAGCCCTCGCGGATGAAGAAGCCGCTACCCGACTTCTCAAGCAGCAGTTGACCACCGAGTTACGTGGCCTCGACGCGAAGGAAGAGAACTTGATCGACCTGGCGGCCGACAGCACCCTCCCCCAGGCCAAGATCAAGCAGAAACTCCGAGACATCGAGCGTCAACGCCG
>Ga0136619_10000807_pt1 | contig 11999 bp, 11 predicted proteins | sample AntDrymUQ3532106_2_FD_104807 | JGI IMG/M metagenome (GOLD analysis project Ga0136619, IMG submission 104807) | Polar desert sand microbial communities from Dry Valleys, Antarctica - metaG UQ353 (21.06) | ecosystem: Environmental > Terrestrial > Soil > Desert | place: Antarctica: Dry Valley...
CCAGTGTGGCTGATCATCCTCTCAGACCAGCTATACATCGTCGCCTTGGTGGGCCGTTACCCCACCAACTAGCTAATGTACCGCGGGCCCATCCCTCGCCGGATGGCCGAAGCTACCTTTCCTTGTCAGTACCATGCGGTTCGACAAGCTTACGGGGTATTAGCCGGAGTTTCCTCCGGTTGTCCCCCTGCGAGGGGCAGGTTGCCCACGTGTTACTCACCCGTTCGCCACTTTACTAGCCCCGAAGGGTGTTCTCGTTCGACTTGCATGTCTAAAGCACGCCGTCAGCGTTCGTCCTGAGCCAAGATCAAACTCTCCGAACTAACTCGCCCCACCGAAGTGGAGCTAAAGTTAAAGTTGTGCGGGCGCCACCCGCTCGGCGATCCGGTTTTTACTCTCGGATCGCGAGGAGTCGACCTCGGCGTAATGACGGGTTCACCTATCACTACTTGGTCTTTCGCTGCTATTCAGTTTTCAAGGCCTCAGGCTCCTTGCCTCTCGGCGGAGCTTGCGGAGAACGGAACCTCCGGGGACTGAAACGCCCGCCTCTCGGCGGGCCCAGTGAACACTCCCACGTTTATGGGGAGGCTTACCTTCTGTGTCCCTTCTTGGTTGTCAAGTCGTTCTCCGACATCAGCTTTGCGAGTATACCACCTGCCGACCTGGTGTCAAACCTTCGCGGACTCTGTTTCCAGTGGTTTTTCGCCTGGGCTGTTGGCGCCGACCTTGAGATCGGCGACGGCTATTGTAGCCGGGTTCGGGAGAAGGTCAAGCCCGGTCGAATATCATCCGAGTTACAGGGCTGGCTCTAACCGGAGGTCAGGAGACGGGCGTAGCGGCGCTTCCCGACTTGCAGTACCTCTCCTTCCAGACCGGCGGTCTTCAGGGACGACTGCTCGTCTCGAATGACTTCGCCGCCTACTCGCACGGCGCCGCCCCGGACGAATCGCCGGGCTTCTCCATTGGTTCTGGCGAAGCCGGCGCGGGTGATGAGGTCCACTATCCAGACTTCCTCGTCCGGCGGAAGCGCCACCTCCGGCGCGTCTTCCGGGACGCCGCGGCCGGTGACGGTGTCGAAGTGCTTCTCCGCGCCAGCGACTGCGCCGTCACCGTGGAAGGCGCGCACGATGGAGCGGGCTAGTTCGCGTTTCTGCTCCACGGGTGGGGCTTCGGGAGGATCGCGGTCCAGGATCAGGCGATAGTAGTCTGGCATCAGACCGTCGGGGGTGCTCATGGTCTTGCCGAACATCTCGCCCGGTGGGTCGGTGACGCCGATGTAGTTTCCGAGGGATTTGCTCATCTTCTTCTCGCCGTCCGTGCCGACAAGCAACGGGGTGGTTAGCACACACTGGGGCGTCTTGCCGTAGTACTCCATGACGTGGCGGCCCATGAGCAGGTTGTAGAGTTGGTCGGTGCCGCCGAGCTCCACGTCGGCGTCTATGGCGACGGAGTCGTAAGCCTGCATCAGGGGATAGAGGGCCTCGGAGAGAGAGATGGCGTCTCCGGCGGCGTAACGCTTGCTGAAGTCGTCGCGCTCCAGGATGCGGGCCACGGTGGTCGCCCGGGTGAGATGGATGATGTCCGCGAGCGCCAGGGGGGCGAGCCACTCGGAGTTGTGGCGTACCTCGGTCCGCTCGCGATCAAGGATGAGATGCGCCTGATCCAGGTACGTGCGGGTGTTCGCCTCGATCTCCTCGGGCGAAAGGATCGGACGGGTCTTCGACCTCCCTGAAGGGTCGCCCACCCTGGCAGTGTAGTCCCCGATCACAAGCACGGCCGTGTGACCGAGGTCCTGGAAAGCCCGGAGCTTCTTGAGAACCACCGCGAAGCCCAAATGTATGTCCGGGGCCGTGGGGTCTATGCCCAGCTTGACCCGGAGCATGTCGCCGCCCCGCAAACGGCGGTCGAGTTCGTCCCTGAGGACCGCGTCGACGACGTTCTCGTAGATCCGCACCTGTTCCGAACCGGATTCCATTAACCTTACGCAACCTTTTCGCAACTCGAATGTAACATTCTGGCGACTAGTGTACTATACGGTTTCGATGGCTCGAGCCTCTCAAGGAAGCAGGGTGAAGAACACTCGACGCTCGGGTTCGGGCAGGCGGGTCCAGCTGCCCTCCAGCTCCAGGAAGCAGTCCCGAAAATCCGGCGGCATAAGGTCAAAGATACTGCGAGGTATCGGGGTTTTCCTCCTGTGCGTGGTGGTCGGCGCCGCAAGCTTCGCGGCCGGGGGGTATCTGGGGGTCGTGGAGGTCGTCAGGGGTCTGGAGAAGCCGGGACGTATCTCGACGCACCCGACGTACATATACTCGGCGCCGCTCGGGGACACGGATGGGTCGAGGCGAGTGATCGGAACGCTCTTCCAGGGCCAGAACCGCGAGACGGCCTCGAAGGACGAGTTGCCCCTGAGCCTGCTGAACGCTCTGGTCGCCAAGGAGGACGAGCGGTTCAGGACGCACGGCGGCGTTGACGTGTGGGGCATCATGCGTGCCCTGTATGTGGACATCCGGGCCGGCGAAGCCGTGGAGGGAGCCAGCACCATCACCCAGCAGTACGTGAGGAACGCTTACCTCTCCCAGGACCGCTCCATCTCTCGAAAGGTCAAGGAAGCCCTCATCGCCATAGAGATAGAGCGCAAGAACGACGACAAAGACGACATCCTGGTGGATCACCTGAATACCGTGTACTACGGCAGCAACGCCTACGGGGCGGCGGCGGCATCGGAGACGTACTTCGACAAGTCCGTGGAGGATCTGACCATCGCCGAGTCGGCGACGCTCGTGGGGCTCCTGTGGTCTCCTTCCACGCTCGGCGTGGATGCGGAGGCGGCCCGGTACCAGCGAGACCTGGTGCTGAGGAAGATGTTCGACACCGGCTACATCACCGAGCAGGATTACACGGCGGCCCTGGATCAGCCGCTGCCGGAGCAGTGGCCGGCGGCCCCGATGGTCGAGGCCGGTCTCCAAGGGTCGGCGGCCACCCGAGACTTCGCGGAGATGGTGCAGGGAGAGTTGATCGAGAAGTACGGCGCGAACACCGTCTACCAGGGCGGGCTGAACGTGTACACGACCCTGGACCTCGAAGCGCAGGTGTCGGCGCGGGACATCGTCTACGGCCCCGACGGCTATCTTCCCAACCCGAGGGACCCCGACCTTGTCCTCGTCTCCATAGACCCGGAGACCGGCTTCATCAGGACGATGCTCGGCAACAGGGACCAGGACGCCCAGTTCAGCCTGGCGACCCAGGGCCGCCGGCAGCCCGGCAGCTCGTTCAAGCTTTTCGCCCTGATCGCCGCGCTGGAGCAGGGCATAGACCCCGACACCAAGTTCGTCTCGGAGAAGAAGACCTACCAGGTGGACGTGGGGCTCGAGAAGCCCGAAGAGTGGAAGGTCAGGAACTACGACGGCATCGAACGCGGAAAGATCTCCCTCAAGGAAGCCCTCTGGTGGTCTGACAACACGGTGTTCACCGACCTGATAATGAACGCGGACGGGAAGGGACTGGAGAACGGCCCGGAGAAGACCGTGGACGTGGCGAAGAGGCTCGGCATACGCGCGGACTTCGGGGAACGTCTGCACCCTTCGGTGGTGCTCGGCACGCAGGAGGTGTCGCCGCTGGACATGGCGACGGCTTACGCGACGGTAGCCAACGGCGGGGAGACGGTGGAGCCCACCTCCATCGTGCGCGTCACGGCGAGCCGGGGCGAAGACGGAGAGAAGATGATCTACGAAGCCCCCGAACATCCCGAAGGGGAGCAGGTAATAAGCCCGAAGATCGCCGATGAGGCGACGAAGATCATGATCGGGGATGTAACGGAGGGCATCGCCAGGAAGGCGGCGATGCAGGGCCAGCCCGTGGCCGGCAAGACGGGGACGAGCGAGAACTTCTTCGATGCCTGGTTCATAGGCTTCACCCCGCACATGGTCACCGGCATCTGGATGGGGTACGCGGAGGGCGGGGAGACGCTAGAGTACACCCTGGACTACGCCCGTAAGCTGAACGGCCTGTCGGGGGGCATCAACCCGGCGGAGATCTGGAGCACGTACTCGCAGGATACGCTGGCGGGCGAGCCCGTCCGGGAGTTCGAGGGCGTGGGCATGACGCTGGAGGAGCAGACCCGCGGCCCCGAAGACCGCCCGCAACCGCCGGAGGACTCAGAGCCTCCCGCTACGGCCGAAGATGAGCGGGACCGGAACGCTCCAGGCCGTGGGCGGAGATGACTTTCGGGCGCACGGAGACATTGGGGTCGTCGAGGATCAGGTAGCGATACGGTAGCCCGGCGCCGCGGCTGATGCCGATGCGGGTGGTGGCGACTATCTCGCCCTCCGGCGGGTTGCCGTGGCGGATGGTGAGCGGGGCTCGCGTCAGGTCGTGGGCGTCGTGGCCCATCTCTATGCCCAAAGCCTGCGTGAGCTTGCCTGGTCCGGTGCAGAGATCCAACCTCCCCCGGCGCTCGGCCATGAGGTCGAGGCCCTCTAGAGGCTCCAGGGCGCGTATCAGGACGGCGCTGCCCTTGCCTTTCTCCTCGCAGTTCACGTTTACGAGAGGATATCGGCCGTAGATCAGGTAGACGTAGGCGAGACCGGGTCCTTCGAAGATGGTGCGATTCCTCATGGTCATGCCCTTGTAAGCGTGGCAGGCCGGGTCGTCCGCGCACAGGTACGCCTCCGTCTCGACGATGACGCCCGAGGCGACGCCTTCTGGGCTCTCGTGGACGAGGTGGCATCCCAGGAGATCCACTGCCACCTCGCGGGGGTCCCTGTCGTAGAAGGATCGGTCGAGAACCTCTCCGGGCGTCACTCCCCGGTGAGCTCCGTGATGCGGCGGGAGAGCTGGTCGAGGTCGAGCCCGGCCTCGGAGCGTATGGAGGACTTCAGAAGCGGCCTGACCTGCCCGATCTGAACCTGAAGCTCCCGGAGCAACTCGATGGACCCGCTCTCGGGACCGACCATGTCGCGGAGGATGGTATTTTCGGTGCGGCCGGCCATCAGCGGCTCGGAAACGTTCTCCACGTAGACCAGCGTGCGGCGTCCGCTGCCCCGGTCATCCTCGATTGGTACGAGGGCCACGATTCTGTCAGATCGCACGAACTTGCCGAAGCCGAGGGGGACGAGACGATCCGGAATCACCTTCATAAAGAGAGATACTAACATAGCGCCTCGTCCCCGAACCCGATATATTCGGTGCCGTGAAGCTGCCGGCCAAAGCAATGAGACTCGAAGGCGAGCGGGTGGAGCTTCGCCGGCACGTCCGCGGGAACTACCCGCTCTACGGCGAATGGTACGGGGACCTGGAGATATGGCGCCTCACCAGTTGGGCGGCGGCTCCCCTCGGCGTAAAAGCGGTCCAACGGCTGTTCGAGGAGCGCGAGATGTCCAGAACCGACGACTCGTTCGCCATCTTTCGCAAGGACCAGCGCGATCCCATCGGCGTCATCAGCCTGATGAACATCAGCGAGGCCCACGCCTCGGCGGACCTGTCGGTGATCGTGGGCCGCCCCGAGGACCGCGACCGGGGCTACGGGGCCGAGGCTATCGAAGCCGTGCTGGAATACGGCTTCGAAAGGCTAGGGCTGCACCGCATCGGCCTCAGCGTCTTTGATTTCAACGAGCTGGCGATCTCAGCTTACGAGAAACTCGGCTTCAAGGAAGAGGGTCGTTTGAGGCAGGCGATCAAACGCGACCACGCCTTCCACGACGCGATCCTCATGAGCGTCCTCCGTCCCGAGTGGCGGGAGAACCGGGGCTAGGCGCTCCTGATCTCCGCGCCGAACGACTCCCGAAGCCGACGGGAGATGCGATCCAGCTCCGCGTTCACGGCCTCGTCGGTGAGCGTCTCCTCGCCCCTGAACGCGAAGCGTAGCGCGACGCTCTTCTGTCCTTCTGGAACCTGCGCCCCCTCGTAGACGTCGAAGACGCGCGCGCCGACGAGCACCGCGCTCCCCACCGCATCAACTTCCGCCAGCATGTCGCCGGCCGGCACCCCGCTCTCCACGACCACGGCGAGGTCGCGGCTGACAGTGGGCACGTTGGTGAAGGGCTCGAAGCGCGGCGTGGGGTCCGGTTCGCAGAAAGCGAGGTCTAGCTCGAAAGCGGCCGGCGGAAATGAGAGATCAAACCTCTCCGCCGTCTCGGGATGCAACTCGCCGACCCACCCGGCTACTGCGTCCCCAACCCGCACAGCGGCGGAGCGGCCGGGATGCAGGAACGTCCTGGCCTCCGGCGCGAACGACGCCCCCGGCACCAACCGCTCCACGATCCCCTTCGCCTCGAAGAAGCTGGCGCGCCGTTCTGGAGCGTTCCAGGCGGCCGGGCCTATTGTGCCTGCGAGGAGGCCGCCGACCTTCGGAATTTCTTCGACGCCCATGAGAGAGGTCACGTCGGGTTCCACGTACGGGCCGAGGCGGTCCACGTCGCCGGTGAGCCGGAAGTGGATCGCAGCCTCCCGTAACCCCTCCGGCGGCGGATGCGCCTCGAAGACTCGCCCGACCTCGAAGAGAGCGCCACCCTCCACGCCGAAAGCCTCGTTGCGGGCCGCGGCATCGAGGAGGCCAGGGAGTAGCATCGAGCGCATCTCCCTCGCCTGCGCGCTCAACGGGTTCGCGAGCTTCGGAGGCTCGTGACCGTCGTCGAGACCGAGGTCCGTGCGCCAGCGATCCGGACCGAACGGATAGGTGATGGCCTCGGCGAGCCCGAGGTCGGCGAGCAGGCGCCGGAGGGCGCGGACCTTCTGCTGCGCGGGAGTGAGGCCACCGGGGAGCGAAGTCTTCGGCAACTCCTCCGGAACGCGGTCGAGTCCGACAAGCCGTCCGACCTCCTCGATCAGATCAACCTCCCGCCGCAGGTCCCGCCGGAAGGTCGGAACAGTGGCCGAGAGCCGCCCGCCTTCGGTGCGAACCTCGCAACCCAGGGATTCGAGCCGTCCAGCAGCCTCGTCCTCCTCCACGGAGACGCCGAGCAACAGTTCGGCCATTTCGATCCGCAGCGGCACTTCCCACGACCGCACCGGCTCCGGGTAATGGCTAAGGGTGTCATCTGCGGCTTCGCCCCCAGGATTCTGCGTCAAGAGCGCCGTCACGCGCCGCATCGCGTAGTCCGCCATGTTCGGGTCGAGGCCGCGCTCGAAGCGGCCCGAGGCGTCGGTGCGCAGGCCGAGCTTCTGGGAAGTCGAGAGGATGTTTCGGCCGTCGAAGTTGGCGGCCTCGATCAGGACGTCGGTCGTCTCCTCGCCCACCTCGGCGTCCTCGGCGCCCATCACGCCTGCGATGACGAGGCCGCGCTCCTCGTCGGCGATCACAAGCACGTCTTCATCCAGCGCCCGGGTCGAGCCGTCGAGAAGCGTGATCCACTCTTCCAGCCTTCCCCGCCGGACGACGATTCCGCCACGCACCTTCTCCGCATCGAAGGCGTGGATGGGCTGGCCCGTCTCCAGCATGGCGTAGTTGGTCGCGTCCACGACGGCGTTTATGGGACGCATTCCGGCGGCGAAGATGCGCCGCCGCATCTCCAGCGGAGCGCGTCCGCCGGGCACGACGTTCGACACGCGCCTCAGGTCGTAGCGCGGACACAGATCCTCCGCTTCGACACGCAGGCCGTACTCGCCGGTCGGCTTACCGACAGCATCGAAGGCCGGTTCGGGGATGCGGAAATCGGTTCGCAGGATGGCGGCGAGCTCGCGGGCCACCCCGATCATGCCCCACAGGTCCGGCCGGTTCGGGTTCACGTCCAGTTCCAGCACGGTTTCGCCGACGGGGAAGTAGTCAGCGACCGGGCGTCCGACCTCGTATGAGTCGTCGAGGAGCAGGATGCCGCCGTGGTCGTTGGAGACGCCGAGTTCGCGCTCGCTCATCATCATGCCGTTGGATTCGAGGCCCCGCAGCTTCGCCTTTCTGAGCTTTGTGCCGTCGTCCATGATGCTGCCGGGCAACACCACCGGGACGCGAGCGCCGGGATACGGGTTCGCGGCGCCCGCCACGATCTGCACTTCCCGGCCCCCGAGGTCCACCTTCGCAACGGAGAGCCTGTCGGCGTTTGAGTGCGGTTCGAACTCGACGACCTCGCCGACGACGACCTCGCCGTCGCGCACCCCCAGCCGGTGAACTCCGTCCACCTCCTGGCTATGCAGGGAGATGACGTTGACCAGCTCGTCCACCGACAGGTCGAAGTTCACGTACTCGCGGAGCCAGCTCAAAGGAACGCGCAAACGAAAGCCTTTCTATAACCTCGAGGTTGATCTCATTCCAAACCCACTCCTTGGGAGAGTCGGTCTATGATAGGCTGATTCTCTGCCACTACTTCTTGTAGCTCTTTATAACGAACAAATTGTTTTTCGGTCATGTCTCCCAAAGAAGCGTACTGGTCGAGGTGACTCAACCAACTCTCCCGTATGCCCCATTCAATGATAACGACGCGGCCCCAATAATCCCAGTCCCTGATCTCAGCTTCGAGTTCAGGCAACTCTTTCCAACAGGAGGAGCTTCGACTCAATAAGAAGTCTATGCGTTCGTGGGTTTTGCTATCCACTTGCACCACTGGTTTTAGAACTGACGGAGGAAGCGGATATCTCCCTCGAAGAAGAGCCGGAGGTCCGCCACGCCGTACCTCGTCATCGCCATGCGGTCGGGGCCCATGCCGAACGCGAAGCCGGTGAACTCCTCCGGGTCGTAGCCGACCTCTTCGAGGACCGCAGGGTCAACCATCCCGGCGCCGAGCATCTCCAGCCAGCCCGCACCTTTGCAGACCTTGCACTTCGGGTCCGTGCCGCCGCACACGAAGCAACTCACGTCCAGCTCCACGCTCGGCTCGGTGAACTGGAAGTAGCTGGGACGGAGCCTCACCGTCACATCCTCGCCGATTACGTGCCGCGCCATCGCCGCCAGCGTCCCCTTCAGGTGGGACAGTGTGATCCCACGGTCCACAGCGAGACCTTCGATCTGGTTGAACATCGGGGTGTGCGTCGGGTCCGAGTCACGCCGGTAGGTCCGTCCCGGACACACCACGTAGACCGGCGGTTCCCGGTCGAGCATCGTCCGGATTTGGACCGGCGATGTATGCGTTCTCAACACCAGCCCCTCGTCGAGGAAGAACGTGTCCTGCATGGTCCGCGCCGGATGCCCCGGCGGAATGTTGAGCGCCGTGAAGTTGTAGTAGTCGGTCTCCACCTCGGGACCTTCGGCGACCCCGTATCCCAGACCCACGAAGAAGTCCACGACCTCGTCCACGATGCGCATGGAGGGATGCAGGCTACCCTTCGGATACGGCACGCCCGGTAGCGTTACGTCAACCGCCTCTTCCCGAAGTCGTCTCTCCCGCTCACCGCCGGCGAGATCCTCGCTCCGGGAGCCTATGGCAGCTTCGAGGGCGCGCGAGACGCGGTTGGCCGCCCCACCGACCTCCCGGCGCTCCTCGACCGGCAAAGTCCCGATGCTCTTCTTGATCTCCGTCAGCTCCGCCGAACGGCCCAGGTAGCGTACCCGAACGGACTCGAGATCCCCCGTGGAACCGGCGCCCGAAACCGCCGCCAGCGCCTCGGATTCCAACTCGTTTATGCGCTCGATTACCGCCATGTGAGGCGCTATGGTAGCACACGCAAATACGCCTCGTAGAGCAGGATCGAGGCCGCCACCGCCGCGTTCAAAGAGGCCGCACGAGAGGGTATCGTCACCGCCACATCGCACGCCCGAACGACCTCATCCGGCAGCCCGGCGCCCTCCGCCCCGACCACCAATACTAGCTTCCCGTCAGGTAGCGAAACGGGCAGTATCCCTTCCTCCGGCATCGCCGCGGCGGTGGTAAAATCTGCGGTCCCGGCTTCTTCCAGGAAGCTGACCGTCTCGATCTCCCGGGCTATCGAGGCATGGAAGATGGAGCCCACCGTAGCCCGCACGGTCTTGGGGTTGTAGAGATCGGCGCACCCCCGGGAGAGGGCGACGCCGGCTCCGAAGGCACGAGCCGCCCGGATAATGGTCCCGACGTTGCCGGGATCCTGGACGCCGTGAAGCGCGACTATTCGCTCGCAGGTTAGCAGCAAATCGTCGGGAGCCACGTCCAGAAATGGAAAGACCCCCACCGGCCCCGTCGGGGTGGTGAGGGTCGAAAGCCTGCGAACATCGTCGTCGGCGGCGAAGAGGTGACGGGGCGGCTCGGGGGCTTCCGATACCAGCGTCTCCCCCTCCGCCAGGAACAGCCGCTCTGCCTCCCGGTGCTTCTTCCGGGCGAGCTTCGCGGCCCGCTTCAAGGAGAGCGTCCGGTCGCCCCTAGCTCCCGGAGTTGGCGGCCTTCTCGACATCGCCGACGGTGATGCGGCCGTTGGCGCCAGTCCCCTCGACCGTCGAGAGATCCACGCCAAGCTCTTCGGCCTTGCGCTCGGCTGCGTCCGTGGCGTCCGCCGAGTCATCGTCCCCGGCAGCTTCTTCCACGTCGCTGACCGTGATGCGGCCTTGCGCGCCGGTACTTTCGCCGGACTCGAAGTCCACATCCGGTTCCCCGGCCTTGCGCTCCGCAGCATCCGCGGCCTCGACCTCGGTGGCGGACTCGTCGGCAGATGCCTCCGGCTCCTCGGCGGATTCGGGGGCGGGCTCCGTCTCGCGGGTTTCGGGCGTCTGTCGTGCCTGCGGCTCGGGCTTGCGATCGGCCTCGATGCGCCGCTGGACGGGGTCGCCGTTCAGGGCGTTTTGCGCCTGGGCGACGACTGCGGCGAAGGCGTCCGGCTCCGTGGCCGCGAGGTCGGCCAGGACCTTGCGATCCAGGTCGATCTCGGCGAGACGCAGACCGTGGATGAGTTGCGAGTAGGAGAGGCCATGCTCCCTAGCCCCGGCGTTGATGCGTTGGATCCAGAGCGACCTGAAGTCCCGCTTGCGCTGCTTGCGCCCCTCGTAGGCGTAGACGCCGCTCTTCCAGACCTGCTCTTTGGCCCTCTTGTACGAGCTATTCTTAGTACCCCGGTAGCCCTTTGCCTGCTTCAGGATCTTGCGGCGCTTCTTGCGGGCGTGAAGGCTGCGTGCCGTGCGCGCCATACTAGCGCTCCCCCAGCAGGCGCTTCAGGCGCTTTTCGTCCTGGGTCCTGGCGAACGTCTCGCTGTTCAGGCGGCGCTTGCGCTGCTGAGACTTCTTCTCCAGCATGTGGTTGTGACCGGCTCGGCGACGCCGGACCTTGCCCTTCTTGTTCACCGAGAAGCGCCCGGCGGCGCCCTGGTGGGTCTTCATCTTCGGCACGTTTTTCCTCCACGTTTCTCTTGCTGACAGACTCATGAAGCTCGCGGCACGGGAGTCGAAGCCGGTTCGCCTCTTGGATCTTCCGGATCAAACCGGAAAGTCCTTCGCCGTTCGGACGGCGGCTGAAAGTGTATCAAACTGTTACGTTAGCTGCGGGCGGCGCTCTCCTCGCGACGGGCCGCAGCCTCTTTGGACTCCTTCTTCGGGGCCATCACCATGACCATGTTGCGGCCATCGAGGTTCGGCTGGCTCTCGACGCGCCCGAGGTCTTCGAGGTCTCCTGCGAGCCGGCGGAGGATCTTCTCTCCCAGCTCTGGATGTTGGACCTCACGGCCCCGGAACATGATGGTGACCTTTACTTTGTCGCCCCCACGCAGGAAACGCTCGACGTGACCCTTCTTGGTCTGGAAGTCGTGGTCGCCGATCTTGATGCGGAACTTGATCTCCCGCACGTTCACGTTGACCTGGTTCTTGCGGGCGGCTTTGCGGGCCTGTTCCTTCTGGTACTTGAACTTGCCGTAGTCCATCGTGCGGACGACCGGCGGGTCGGAGTTGGCTGCGACCTCCACGAGATCCAAGTCCATCCTCTCGGCATAGTCCATCGCCTCGCGGATGTGCTTTACCCCCAACTGCTCCCCACTCGCCGAGATCAAACGCACCGAACGGGCCCGGATCTGACCGTTGATCCTCGGCTCTTCTTCAGCGGCTACTGTGCATCACTCCTCTCGAAATTCCTGTTTCGGGACCGTTGATCCTTCCGCGAGATCTTCTTCGATGCGCCAGAAC
>Ga0136619_10000810_pt1 | contig 11987 bp, 10 predicted proteins | sample AntDrymUQ3532106_2_FD_104807 | JGI IMG/M metagenome (GOLD analysis project Ga0136619, IMG submission 104807) | Polar desert sand microbial communities from Dry Valleys, Antarctica - metaG UQ353 (21.06) | ecosystem: Environmental > Terrestrial > Soil > Desert | place: Antarctica: Dry Valley...
GGACGAGAAGGGCCGCTGGCGATCGAGGACCCCGGCGATGGCAGCGGGATTGGCCGATCATGTCTGGTCTCTCACGGAGTGGCTATCTTTCCCGACCGTTCAATGCATGTAGGACACCAGGAACCTTTCCGCAGACTGCTTTATTCGCGGAAGCCGAGGCAGCTTGATATCTCCGCGGCGGCTTCCCGGACATGCTCTCCGACTTCCTCGAAGACCTCCTCCGGCAATCGGAAGGCCGGAGCGGAGACTCCCACAGCGGCCACGACTCCCCCGCCGGGGTCGTGGATCGGCGCTCCCACCGCGTTCAGCCCGGTCTCCAGTTCCTCCACGGTGTGCCAGTAGCCGGCCTTTTCGCCTGCGCGACCTTGTTTCTCCAGGAGATCGGGGTCCAGGATAGTGTTCCTGGTGTAGCTCTCCAGGGGTTCCGCCAGGATGCGGCGCCGCTGATCTTCCGGCATGTAATGGAGGAAGATCTTGCCTGCCACGGTGGCGTGCAAGGGGGTGTGTCTACCTGACCAGTCCACGCTCAGAGCCGAGAACCTGGAGGCGCTCTGGTAGAGGATGATCGCATCATCGCCTTCCAGGACCGCGACGGTGACCGTCTCGCGCGTTCGCTGCGCCAGCCGGTCGCAGACCGCCCGAGAGCAGCGGACCACGTCCAGGTCGGCGGTCACCGAGCTGGCGAGCAGCACAAGCCCGAACCCGAGCCGGTACTTCTCCGTCGAGGTGTCTTGCTCGACCAACCCCCGATTCCTGAGCGTCGTGAGCAGCCGGTAGGCGGTGGACTTGTGGATGCCTAATTCTTTGGCGACCTGCGTAACGCCGGACCAGCCCGTGACGGAAAGGAATTCAAGCACGGAGACGGCCCTGTCCACGGATTGTAGAGATGAGCTTTTGCGGTCAGCGGTGTCCACTGGCACGGTATTCTACACTCTTCCCGATCCATCCTGGGACGGCGATGGCAACGCTGCGCTGTCCAGCACGTGGCGGAACCAACCCGGCGCCACACGGGGCGAAGCCGTCCAGGTAGGGCCTATCCGCCGGGGCGAGTCTTCCGGGCTCACCAGAACGGCCTGATGTCCGGCGCCTTGGGGAAGGAGCGGGGCACGCCGTTCTGCTCGTGAGCGTCATGGGTGGTGTTTGCTGTCCGGGAGGCTGGCGATACGGACCCTCTCCGGGAGTAGCCGGTCAGTCGGTCGAGGCGGAAGAGGCTTATATCGTGGCGGGTCATGCCGGTTTCGGCGAGGTCAGCCATGATCTCACCGACGACGCTGGCGAACTTGTAGCCATGCCCCGAGCACGGAGAGGCGAAGGACACCTGCGGGTACTCGGGATGTACGTCTATGACGAAGTGGTTGTCCGGCGTGTTGGTGAACATGCACGCCTGCAGGTCCATCGTGGGACCGCAACCGTCCGGGAAGTACCGTTCGGCGAATTCCCGCAGCAGTTGCTCGTCGTGGCCGTGCGTCTCCCGGTCCATGCCGTCCGGGTCCACGACCTCTTCCAGATGGTGGTATTTGCCGAACTTGAAGCCGGGGACGCCGTGGACGGGGAAGCCGTAGAAGCGGCCCTCGTCCACCAGCAGGTTGAAGACTGGGAAGTTGTCTGGCCGGAAGAGCTCGGGACGGGTGGGCTGGAGCCAGGCGAGGACCTGCCGCTCCGGGACGGCCAGACCTTCCAGCACGTCGAGCAGCTCGCCGTCCCAGGCGCCGGCGGTGACGACGAGCTTCTCCGCCTCGTAGACGCCGCGATCCGTGCGGACGCGCACCCCGCTTTCGAGCGGCTCCCACTCCAGTGCTCGCTCGTGGCCGTGGATCTTGGCTCCGTGCGCCTGCGCTGCCTCCACGTAGGAGACGATGCATCTCTCGGGCGTGAGGAAGCCGCCCTCGGGCTGGACGAGCGCGAGGTGGTCAGGCGGCGGTTGGTAGCCGGGGTGACGGCGGCGCAGTTCCGCCCCGGTCAGCACCTCGTGGGACAGGTCGTGCAGCCGACATGATTCCCACGAGCCCTTGAAGACCCAGGAGTCCTCGGGGCCTGCGTCAACGGACCCGGTAATGTGCAGGAGCCGCTCTCCGGCTGTCTGTTGGATCTCGCGCCACAGCTCGTAGGCGCGCTGGAGCAGCAGCACGTATGACGGGTGCTCGTAGTATGCTAGCCGGATGATGCGGGTGTGGCCGTGCGAGGAGCCCATGGAGTGCGGGATGCCGAACCGCTCCAGCCCGAGCACCCGCTTGCCGCGCCGGGCGAGGTAGTAGGATGCCGCGCTCCCCATCCCGCCGACGCCGACGACGATGGCGTCGTAGCGGCCCGAGTACGTGACGCTCAAGAGCCTGAGCCCCCGTCCACCGACTGACGGGCGGTGACGCTTGGGCGGGAGTTGGCCGTGGACGCCGGGCGGTTCGCCGCGGGCTGCGAACTCCTTTCGTCATCTGCGGGCTCGGAGCGGATGCGGGCGTTCTCCGGATCGAAGAAGGGAGTGGGGGAGACTTTGGCCGGCACGGGGCGGCCGTTGATCTCCGCGATCAGATTGTTCCCAGGCCAGGAGTGTGCTGTGTCCACGTAGGCGAGGGCGAGCATCCGGCCGACGCTGTGGCCCATCGCGCTGGAGGTCACCCGCCCGATCTGGCGGTCTCCCTGCATGACCGAGTCCTCGTACTCGCCCGCCTCGGCGCCAGTCTCCACGACCTCGCGGAAGGTCGCCACGTCGCCTACGCTGTAGACCTTCGCGCCCGGAGTGGCGGGGACCTCGCTCTCCAGGGTGAGGCCGACCCAGCGGCGGTCAAGCCCCTCGCCCTGCAACCGCAGGAGGGCTTCCCGCCCGACGAAGTCGCGCTTCTGAAGGCGGATCCAACGACTCAAACCCACGTGGAACGGGGTGTCTTCCTCGCTTATGTCGGGGCCGTAGAGGGGCAGGCTCTTCTCGATGCGTAAGCTCTGCATCGCCTCCACCCCGTAGGGCCTGAGATCGAACTCTCGGCCCTTCTGCAGGAGGTAATCCCACAGCACCCCGGCCTGATCAGCCGGAGTGTACAGTTCGTACCCTAGCTCCCCGGTGTACCCGGAGCGGGAGATGATGAGATCCACCTCACCGATGCGGCAAGGGGCGAAGCGGAAGAATCGCAGGGAGTCGAGATCCACGTCCTCGGCGATGGTCTTGAGGAACCTTCGGGAGCGCGGGCCCTGCACCACGGGCAGGGCGATGGCGGCGGTCATGTCGGTAGCGTAGGCGCTCGCGCCGGTGGCGTGCTCGGAGATCCAACGGTACGTCTTCAGGCGCGGGCCTGAGCTGGTGACGATCATGAAATGCTCTTCACCGAACTTGTAGACGGTGACGTCGTCCACGATGCCGCCCCGCTCGTTGCACATCGTCGAGTACCTTAGCTGCCCAGGCTCCATGTCCTGGACCTCGTTTACCAGCAGCCGCCTGACGAGCCTCTCCGCGCCCGGCCCCTTTATGTCTACCTCTCCCATCGTGGAGAGATCCTGCATCCCCACGTTACGGCGCACGTTCAGGTGCTCCTCGACCGGCGAGGTGTATGAGGTCGGAAACACAAAGTCCCCACCGCCCTTCACGACGTTTCTCGCCGAACGGAAGTGGAAATCGTACAGCGGCGTCCTTCTCTCCGTCATCGGATCATCCTTTCCCCCTCGATAACCTTTCCGTGCATCTTGCACGCACCCTTACGATTTTAGCGGGGCTCCCATGCTGCCGCCAGGAATGGGGGCCGGCCAAGATCCCCCGGCCTGCGGCAGCTTCTCAAAACAGCCCCACGATCTCGCCGTTCTCGGCGATGTCTATGTTCGCTGCGGCGGGCGAGGCGCTCAGGCCCGGCATGGTGCGCATCTCGCCGCACAGAGGGTAGATGAAGCCCGCCCCGACCGAGGCTCGCACCTCGCGCACCGGCAGCGTCCAGCCTTTCGGCGCTCCCATCAACGCCGGGTCCGAGGAGATGGAGAGGTGCGTCTTCGCCATGCACACCGGCAGCTTCCCGAAGCCGTTCTTCTCGTAGGAGTCGAGTTGTTGAGACGCTTTCATGTCGTAGGCTACGCCGTCGGCCCCGTACACCTTCGTGGCGATGGCTTCGATCTTCTCGCGCAGGCTAGCCTCCTCCGGGTACAGGAAAGCGAACTCGGTCTCCTCTTCGGCGGCCTCGGCGACGGCCCCGGCTAGCTCGACGGCACCCGCGCCGCCCTCCGTGAAGTGATTGCAGACGGCCACGCGGGCGCCCATTCCTTCGGCGATCTCGCGTATCGCGGCGTGCTCGGAGTCGTGGTCCGTGGGGAAGGCGTTTATCGCTACGACCGGCGAGACCCCATGCAACCTTATGTTTTCGATCTGCTTTCTGAGATTGTCCGCCCCGGCGTAAACGTCGTCGGGGTTCTCCTCCAGAAGCTCCGGCGGCAGCGGACGCCCGGCGACTATTCTGAAACGGCCCGAGTGCGCCTTGAGGGCGCGCACGGTTGCGACGAGCACCGCCGCATCCGCCTTGAGGCCGGAGTAGCGGCACTTGATATTGAAGAACCGCTCCGCGCCCATGTCCGCCCCGAAGCCGGCCTCGGTGATGAGGAAGTCCCCGGCCTTTATGCCGATCCTGTCGGCCACGATGGAGGAGTTGCCGGTTGCGATGTTGCCGAAAGGTCCTGCGTGTACCAGCACCGGCGTGTGCTCCAGGGTCTGCATCAGGTTCGGTTTGATAGCCTCCTTCATCATCACGGCCATGGCGCCCGCGGCCTTGAGGTCTTCGGCGGTGATCGGCCCGCCCTCCGTGGTGTTGCCGACCACGATCCGGCCCAGGCGCTCGCGCATGTCCCGCAGCGATGTGGAGAGCGCCAGTATCGCCATGACCTCCGAGGCCGCGGTGATGTCGAAGCTGGTCTCGCGCGGGATGCCGTCCGCGCGCGGCCCGAGGCCGACGATGACGTTCCTCAAGGCCCGGTCGTTCACGTCCAGGACACGCCGCCAGGTGATGCTGTGGCGGTCCACGTGGAAGAAGTCGTCGTTCTGGTAGACGTGGTTGTCCAGCATCGCGGCGAGCAGGTTGTGCGCCGCCGTCACCGCGTGCGTGTCGCCGGTAAGGTGGAGATTGAGCATCTCCATCGGGACGACCTGGCTGTAGCCGCCTCCGGCCGCTCCGCCCTTGATGCCGAAAGTCGGTCCCATCGCCGGCTGCCGCACCGCGACCGTTGCCCGACGACCGATGTGCCCGCCGATGTGCCCGAATGCCTGCCCCAGTCCGACCGTGGTCGTTGTCTTGCCTTCGCCCAGAGGCGTCGGCGTGATGGCCGAGACCACTACGTACTTCGCGTCCGGCCTGCCGGAGAGTTCGTCCATGGCGTCGAGCTTTATCTTCGCCACCGAGCCGCCGTAGGGTTCCAGGAGATGCTCTCCGATGCCCATGCCGGCGGCGATCTCCGGCATGGGCTTGAGCTTCGCCTGGCGTGCGATCTCCAGGTCGTTCGGTATCCTGGTGCGATTCTTCATGTTGGATCCTCCCCGCGCCCGGAGGCGCTACGCGGCCTCGAAGCGTTCGATCAGAGCGCGACGCCACGCCTCGATGTCTCTCAGTTCGTTGAAGGTGTAGATGTGGAAGCCCCGGACCTTGAGCTTCGGGTCCTCCAGGGCCGGTTTCAGGCTCTGGATCAGACGCTCCGGGCGGTAGCCGCCTGGTAGGAACATACGGAGCAGCCAGCCCCTCTGCTTGCTCAAGAACCGCGCCGACTCGCCGAGCCCGATCTTGGTGGAGATCCGGAGCAGCTTCTGGTTGCTCACCGGCCCAGGTAATCCGACGAAGACCGGCAACTCCACGCCTCTCTCGCGCACGGTTCGGACCCAGGCGTCTATCACACCAGGGTCGAAGCAGATCTGGCTGACGATGTGCGTCGCATAAGGCGACTTCTGGAACATGGCCTGGATGGTCACCTCGTCGCTTATGAGGGGATGGCTCTCAGGGTAGCCGCTGATGCCGATCTCCTCAACGCCCGATCCAGCTTCATCCATCGCCCGCAGCAACGCGCCCGCATCCTCGAACTTGCCGGCGGGTTCGCTCGCGTCGCCCGCGATCACGAACAGGTCCCGCGCCCCCATCCCGCGCACCCGGTCGAGTACTTCGGCGAGGTGCGCCTCGTCCCGGACCAGCCGCGCCGCGAGGTGGGGGACGACCCGGTAGCCGTACCCGGAGAGCTTCTCGGCGAGGCCCAGCGTCGGCCCAACGCCCCTGCCGGGCGAGGCGGTAACCGTGAGCGTGACCTCTTTTGGGACGTGCTCCAGGACGGCCTGCTCCACGCCGTCCAGTGGGATCACCTCGTACCGTGGCCGCCGCAACGCCTCTACCACCGGGCCAAACTTCGGTCTGGTCTGCATGTCTTTGTGCAAAATTCCGCGTTTCTCGGATCACGGAGCGCGGACGGTCACCCGATCCGCGCTCCGCCCGGACTCTATGCTCCCTTGCTGGAGCTGGTGGCGCTCAAGGTCTGCTCGGCGTGCTCCGGCTTGAAGAAGACCCGGTCGGCCACGGTGGCGGAGACCGTCTCTTCCGGGCGTTCCACTTCGAGCTCGATACCGATCCCGCTGTACTCGACCGGCACCATTGCGAACCCGATGTTCTTCTCCAATCGCGGCGAGTAGCAGCCCGAGGTGACTTTGCCGATCCTCTCGCCGTCCTTGACGACCGGGAAGTAGTCGATCATGGAACCGTCGTTGTACGATCCGAGGTTCGAGCCCCCGATCTCGACGCCCACGAGCTTGCGGCTGACGCCCTCCTCGCTGACCTTCTTCAGCGCCTCCCGGCCGACGAAGTCCTGTTCCTGTTCCAGCTCCACCATCCACTTGTAGCCGTAGCCGACCTCGTAGGGGTTGGTGTCGTACCACATGTCGCAACCCAGGGCGAGAATGCCGCCCTCGATCCTGCGTATGTGGCACGGCCCGATCGGGGAGATGCTGTGCGGCTCGCCCGCCTGCAACACGTGGTCCCAGAGCTTGAGCCCGTCACGACTGGCGTTCTTTAAATAGAGTTCGTAGCCGAGCTCGCCCGAGTAGCCGGTACGGGAGATGACGAGCTCCATCCCATCGAGCTCCCTGTGAACCATGTAGTAGTAGGGCACGTCGAGGATGTCCTCGCCGAAGAGGTCCGTCATGACCTCCCTGGACTTGGGTCCCTGTACTTGCATCGGGCCGACGTCGGGCTCCCGGATCTCCACGTCCATCCCAGCGTTGTAGGCGAGGCCCTGGGCCCAGAGCAGCACGTCGCTGTCGGCCAGGGAGAGCCAGAAGTGGTTCTCGTCCAGGCGCAAGAGCACGGGATCGTTGATGATGCCGCCCTCGGCGTTGGTGATAAAGGCGTACTTGCACTGCCCGATGTCGCACTTGTGGAGGTTGCGCGGGGTGAGCATGTTGGTGAACTCGAAGGCGTCGGGGCCGGTGATCTCCACCTGCCGCTCCGCGCCCCCGACGTCCCACATCGTTACGCCTTCGAGAAGGTGCCAGTACTCCTCGACCGGGTCCCTGTAGTAGCGTGGGTGGTAGTGGTGGTTGTAGACGCTGTACTTCTGGACCCCATGTTGGCGCGAGCCGTAGAAGTAGGGGGACTTGAATAGCCTGGTGTACTGCAGGATTCCCGGGTCTTGGTTTACCGTCATGCGGATGTCTCCTCTCATTTTTCGGGTTGGTCGAACTTCGGTCATCGTCGGTTGCCGATCCGCCGCAACACCCCCTCAACCCCGCATGCGCTTCATCGCCGGATCGAAGAGTGGCTCCTCGGCGACCGACGCCCCGTGGCTCTCCCCGAAGTACGCGACCTTGACCGGATCTCCTTCGGAGAGCCCCGGCGGCAGCCAGGCGTAGGCGATGCTCCGCCCAATGGAGTACCCGCACCCCGCGCTCGTGACGTAGCCGGCTGGCTTGCCGCCGAGACAGACTGGCTCGCCGCCCATGACCACTACGCTCGGATTGTCGAGGAGCAGGCACGTCAGCCTCCGCCGCGGCCCTTCCTCCTTGCGGCGCAGCAGAGCCTCCCGTCCGACGAAGTCTCCTTTCTCCGGCTTCACCGCGAAGCCCAATCCCGCCTCATAGGGGTCGTGCTCCGAGGTTATGTCCTTGCCCCAGGCGCGATAGCCTTTCTCCAGCCGGAGCCCTTCGAAAGCTCCGCGCCCGCCCGAGATGACGCCCAGGGGCCGGCCTGCCTTCCACAGCAGGTCCCAGAGTCGCAAGCCCATGTCCGCCGGGGCGTATAGCTCCCACCCAAGCTCCCCCACGTAGGAGACCCTCAGGGCCACGACCGGCACTTCGCCAACGTATATTCTCTTCGCCTTGAAGAACCCGAACGCCTCGTTGGAGAGGTCGTCGGGGCTGAGGCCCCGCACTAGCTCTCTCGCCACCGGACCCCAGACGCCGAGGCAGCATGTGCCGTCGGATATGTCCCTGACTTGCACCGAGCCGTCCTCGGGCAGGCGGCGCTCCATCCACTCGATGTCGCGTGGGCCGTTGAGGCCGAGTTGGAAATGCTCCTCTCCGAGTCGGGCCACGGTGATGTCGCTCCTGACGCCGGCCTTCTCGTCGAGCATCAGGGTGTAGGTGACGCTCCCGACGGGTTTGTCCAACTCGTTGGTGTTGAGCTTCTGTAGGAAGTCGAGCGACCCAGGCCCGGTTACCTCGGCCTTCTTGAGCGACGCCATGTCGAAGAGGGCGCCTCGCTCGCGCGTAACCTGGTGCTCGGCTCCGGCGATGGGCGACCAGTAGCGGCCTGACCACTCGTCGCGCTCGGGGATGTCGCGTCCCGCCAGGAGCGGCTCGTTGGCCTTGTACCACTGCGGGCGCTCCCATCCCGACGCCTCCAGGAAGTACGCCCCGAGCTCCTTCTGGCGGGTGTAGAAGGGGCTGGTGCGCAGGGGGCGCGGTTCGTCCACCGGCTGGAGGGGGTGGATCACGTCGTACACTTCCTGGAACGACTGGGAGCTGCGCGCCAGCACGTAGGCCGGGCTCTTCTGATACTCGTCGAAGCGATGCACATCGAGCCCGCTCGGGTCGAGGCTCGGGACGCCGTCCGTCATCCACTCGGAGATCATGCGCGCCGCCCCGGCGGCGTGCGTCACCCAGATGGCCTCTGCCATCCAGAAGCCTCGCACCTCCCTGGATTCCCCGAGCAAAGATCCACCATCCGGCGTGAAGGAGAACAGCCCGTTTATGCTTCGCTCTATCCCGACATTCCGCAGATCGGGCAGAAGCCTCCGCGTCTCCTCCCACGGTCCCTCGAAATCCTCCGGGGTGAACTCTTTTATGGACGGCATCTCCTCGCCGGCCACGTAGCCCCCGATGCCGTCAGGCGAGACGGGCATCGAGCGGTGCCTGTACGAACCGACGCCGTAACGCTCGCCGTGCTGGCGAAAGTACATCGAGTGGTCCTGGTGGCGCAGGATCGCATGGTCCGACTCCTCGGAGTCCGCCTCCAACTCCGGCACAGGGGTGGTCCAGGCGTACTGGTGCTGCATCGGCGTCAGAAGCGGCACGAAGGCGCCGGCCATCCGACCGATACGAGGCCCCCACATGCCGGCGCAACTGAGCACCACCTCGGTCACTATGCGTCCCCGCGATGTCTCGACGGCCCGGACGCGCCCGTCCCTGACTTCTATCCCCGTTACCTCAGTCTCGCCGTGGAACTTCGCGCCGAGCGCCTCCGCCTCCCGCGCCATCGCCCCGGCGACGCGGACGCCCTTGGCGATGCCGTCGGTGGGCACGTAGAAACCACCATGTATGAGCCTCTTGTCCAGGAGCGGGCTCCGCTCGACGCACTCTTCGGGCGAGAGTAGATACGACTCCACACCCCAGGCGGTAGCGATGCCGTGCTTGCGCCGCAGGTCTTTCCATCGCTCGGGGGTGGTTGCGACCTCCAGCCCGCCGACCCCATAGAAGCACGGCTTCCCCTCGAACTCCAGCCCCGAGTAACGCTCCACACCGTAGCGCGCGAGCTGTGTCATGGTCTTGGCTGGGTTGGTCTGGAAGACGAGGCCGGGCGCGTGGGAGGTGGAGCCGCCAGCCTCGAAGAGCGGACCCTGATCCAGGACCACCACGTCTTGCCAGCCCAACCGCGCCAGATGCTCCGCCGCGCTGCAACCGACGATGCCGGCGCCCACGATCACGACCCCGGCGCTACTCTCCACCGAACTTCCTCTCTCCCCAAGAACGAACCCGCCCGATGCGTTCCGAAAACCCACCGGTAACTCTCATTAATGTGTTGCGCATAACGAACTGATCTTCCATTTGCGGAACAAATACCATACGCTACTTCATGAGTCAAGAATTGCGTTCGGGGTGTCTGAAGCACGGAGTCCGTGCGGGTGTTCCGGGGACGATCAAGACCGGGGTTTTTGCGCGACGTCTCGGGGCAGACGGGTTGTGATTAGCGGTGTTTTTCTGGCGCGGTCTCCGGAGGATAGAGTCGTTTCTCTGTGAGGATCAGGTCCACCGGAACGTCGCTTTCGTCCGTGGGGACCTCGGCGACCATCTGGACCTCGAAGGCCCCCGCGACCAGCGAGGCGCCCGGCGGTATGGCCTGCGCCAGCAGCCGGTCATAGAAACCCGCCCCGTAGCCCAGGCGTCCGCCTCGCTGGTCGAAGGCGAGGCCGGGGACCAGGACGAACTCGATGGAACCGGGGTCGGCGGGCGCGCATCGTTTCGGGTCGGGTTCCGGTATCCTCCAGGCGCCGCTATGTAGGTCTCTCGCCGGATCTTCTACCTGATAGAGATCCAGGCTTCCGTCCTCGCGGTTGACCCTGGGGAGGACCAGCGTTTTCCTGCCGGCCAGGATGTGTTGCACGAAGCCACCGGTCTGAAACTCGCTGCCGATGCTCATGTACGCTATCACGGTACCGGAGATCCGGTAGGAGGGGAGGGCGATGAGGTCCTGCGTGATGGTCCGGCTCAGGGCGGCCCGCGCGCCGGCATCAAGGGCGTCGCGCCTTTCGAGGATAGTCCTTCTCAGGCCGCGCTTTGTACTTCGTGTTTCCGCCACGAGCAGATTCTACAGCCGCGGCGCGCGCCTGACTCGCGGGAGCCGTTTATGCGGCTCGGGGTTCGCTCTTCCGTGAGGTAGATGACGCGCCCGACTTCTGGACGCTCCGGATCACCGTTACAGAACAAAATTCGATGAAGCGTAGCGTATATCGCACTGTATTTCTAATAACGGTACAAAGCACTGACCCGGTTCGGGGATGTTCCGATGGTTATGAGGTTGCGTCAACCGCGCTATTTCGTGGTGGCGACGTTTGGCTAGCAGGCGCGGCGCCAGGGGCCGAGGTTGCGCTTCTTGAGCATGGCGTCGAAGCCGAGGTCCGCAGCTTTGGGACAGAACCTGGTGCGGGTCATGCCGGTGTCGGTGTCTTCGGCGGCGAGCACGACTTTACCGCTCTGCACGAAGGGTTTCATGTTCCCGTATCAGCGGCCGTCGGAGCAGTCTTCGGTGATCGTGAAGTCGTAATGGGGCAGGAGGTCCCGTACCTGGGACTCGTCGTTTTTCATGGCGATGGAGAGGCTGCGTTCGTGAGCCTCATCGGCGAGCCATTTGTTGTAGCGAACTGGTAAGCGGGAAGCCGGTCTTGTTGGTGTAGCCGTCCATGTTGTCCTGCTCGATGGCGTCGAAACCCTTCGCGGCGCACATGTCCATGCGAGACTCCATGATCAAGCCTAGCAGGTCTATGCGACGGAGGTTGAGCCACTTCTCTCCGGGCCACCCATGGTACTTGTTGTCGAGTACCTTATCCGGGAGCCGATCCTTGTCCGGCCTCCAGTTCTCCCAACTTCCCACGCTCACGTAGCAGACGACCCGGCTGCCGTCCGCGTGCAGCCGGTCCACGGTGGCCTTGCTGTTGTCTAATACTACAGTTGTAAACAACAAGGTCATTTGGCATCATGTCCTCTCCGACGAAGGAGGACGTGATGTCACAGACGGTGGATCGAAGGACGGTGCGCTCGTGGACCTGTGAGTTGGATACGGTAA
>Ga0136619_10000814_pt1 | contig 11960 bp, 10 predicted proteins | sample AntDrymUQ3532106_2_FD_104807 | JGI IMG/M metagenome (GOLD analysis project Ga0136619, IMG submission 104807) | Polar desert sand microbial communities from Dry Valleys, Antarctica - metaG UQ353 (21.06) | ecosystem: Environmental > Terrestrial > Soil > Desert | place: Antarctica: Dry Valley...
ACTCTTCCTGCCATCCGGTGATCCTCTCGGTCTGCTTCTGTTCCGTACGACTTGCCACCATTTGCCTCCCGCTCCTCGCCTATATGAGAAGCGTACATCACTAAAGTGCGGTTGTAGAATTAAAGGTTTGCGGGGTGGTCGTCGCAGTCATGACGATCATTGGGTTAATCGTAGCTGTCGTAGAGTGGTTTATTGAGCACCCACTGGCCCTCCTTCCAGTCTTCGCAGTTATCGTGGTAGCGATGATCCTTAGCGGCCGTAGGGCTCAGCAGAAAGAACGAGACCGGCAGGAGGCAGAGGAAGAGCGTAAAAGCTTAGCAGCCGAGAAGAAGCGCAAGGAGGAAGAGCTAGCCAGGCAGAAGGAAAAAGAAAAGCGCTTACGCATTGAAGCCCTGTTTCGGCGGGACGTGGTTCGGGACGAGATCAACTACATGACCGGTTCGGAATTCGAGCGGTTCATGGCCGATCTCTTCCGGCAGAAAGGGTACGCTGTCCAAGAGACTCGGGCTACGGGCGATCAGGGAGTGGACCTTCTCCTCAACCTCGATGACAAGAAGATCGCCGTTCAACTCAAGCGGTGGACTGGGCCGGTCGGCAATTCCGTGGTCGCAGCCACCTTCGCGGGCATGGCGCACTACGAAGCAGTTGAGGGGTGGATCATCACGACCAGTACCTTTACAAGGTCTGCTCGTGAGCTTGCCAGAAGTACCAGGGTACGCCTCATTGATGGAAAGGAACTGGCCGACTGGTTAGAGGGTTTGAGGGAAGAAGAATGATCGACTCCCTATTCGCCCAAGTGCCGGGAAGATGATCAGTCCACGGCGGGGTTCTTCTTTACACGATCCCATCCCGGCGCAGGGCCGCCACCACATCGTCATCGTAACCGAGTCTCATGAGGATAGTGTCGGTGTGCTCCCCGACCGAGGGTATCGGTGCCATCACCGGCTCGACGCCGCCCGTCGCGGGCGGAGGGACGAGGGCGCGCAGGGGACCGGCTGAAGACTCTACTTCTCGCCAGCGGTCTCGGGCTTCTAGCTGCGGGTGGTCGAGGAGGCCCCGCACGTCCCGCATCCGGGCGTTGGCGATGCCGGCCTCTTCGAGACGTTCTATAACTTCGTCGGCGGAGAGGTTCTCGAAGACGGACTCTATTCTTGCTTCCAACGCGTCCCGGTTCTCCACGCGGCGCGAGTTGGTGCCGAAGCGTTCGTCATCTGACATCGTCGGGTCCCCAATCACGGTCTCGCAGAACCGCTCCCACTCCCGCTCGTTCTGGATGCCGAAGAAGACGACTTCGCCGTTGCCGCACCGGAAGGGGCCGTAGGGGGCGATGGAGGCGTGCCGGGCGCCGCTCCTCTTCGGTTCGTCGCCTTCGTACATCGCGTAGTACATGGGGAAGCCCATCCACTCGGCGAGCGCATCGAACAGCGAGACCTCGACCGACGCGCCCTCTCCCGTCCGTTCTCGCCGGAACAGGGCGGCGAGGATGCCCGAATAGGCGTACATCCCGGCTGCTATGTCGGCGACCGGGATCCCGACCTTCGAAGGCGTCTCCGGCGTGCCGGTGATGGACACCAGGCCAGCCTCGCACTGCACCAGCAGGTCGTACGCCTTCTTGTCCCGGTACGGCCCCGACGTGCCGTAGCCCGACACGCCGCAGACCACGAGCTTCGGGTGCTTCTCCTGCAGTGCCTCCGTCCCGAAGCCGAGCCGTTCCGCCGCGCCCGGCGCCAGGTTCTGCACGAACACGTCGGCGCCTTGCAGCAGGCGCTCCAGCACCTCTTGCGCTTCCCTCTGCTTGAGGTTCAGGGTGAGGGATTCTTTGGAGCGGTTGAGCCAGACGAAGTGGCTGGAGAGTCCCTTGACCCGTTCGTCGTAGGAGCGGGCGAAGTCGCCGGTTCCGGGGCGCTCGACCTTTATGACGCGGGCGCCGAGGTCGGCGAGCTGGCGGGTAGCGAACGGAGCGGCGACGGCCTGCTCCAGGGAGACGACCGTAATTCCATCGAGCGGCAGCACTAGAAGGACCTCGGGAGGCCGAGGACGTGTTCGGCGACGTAGGAGAGGATGAGGTTGGTGGAGATCGGGGCTACCTGGTACAGTCGCGTCTCCCTGAACTTGCGCTCCACGTCGTACTCCGCGTCCACCCCGTAGCCCCCGAAAGTCTGCATGGCGACGTTCGCCGCCTCCCAGCTGGCGTCCGCCGCCAGGAGTTTCGCCATGTTCGCCTCAGCCCCGCAAGACTCGCCGCGGTCGAACATCGCTGACGCCTTATGGCGCATCAGGTCCGCAGCCTCGACGTTCACGTGCGCTTTTGCGATGGGGAACTGCACGCCCTGGTTGCGGCCGATCTTGCGCCCGAACACCTCGCGCTCCTTCGCCCGCTCGGCCGCCCGCTCGACGAACCAGCGGCCGTCGCCGACGCACTCGGCGGCGATGAGGATTCGCTCCGCGTTCATCCCGTCCATGACGTACCGGAAGCCCTCACCTTCCTCGCCGATGAGGCTACTTGCCGGTATCCGCAGGTTCTCGAAGAGGAGCTCGTTGGTGGCGTTGTTCATCATCACGCGGCGGAGCTTCACGGTCAGGCCGTCGCCGATAGCGTCGCGCAGGTCCACCAGGAACACGGAGAGGCCCTTCGATCTCTTCTCGACATCTTCCAGTGGCGTGGTGCGGGCGAGGAGGACCATGAGGTCGGACTGCTCGACGCGGGAGATGTAGATCTTGCGCCCGTTCACCACGTAGTCGTCGCCGTCGCGCGCGGCTGTGGTCCTGAGCGCCGTCGTGTCGGTGCCGGCCTCGGGCTCCGTGACGCCGAAAGCCTGCAGCCGCAGTTCGCCGGACGCTATCTGCGGCAGATACTCGTGCTTCTGATCTTCGGAGCCGTGTCGCAGGAGGGTGCCCATCGTGTACAGCCCGGCGTGGGCGGGGCCGGCGTTGCCGCCCGAGCGGTTGACTTCTTCCAGGATCACGCACGCCGCAGAGAGGTCGAGGCCCATACCGCCGTACTCCTCCGGGATCATCGCCCCGAGGTAGCCGGCTTCCGTCATCGCCCGCACGAACTCCTCCGGGTAGTGGCGCTCGGCGTCGAGGGCGCGCCAGTATTCGTTCGGGAAGCCCGCGCACACCTCGCGGACGCCTTGCCGGAGGCTCTGCTCCGTGGTCGCGGTCTCCGTGGTCCCTCTCCTCTCCTCTCCGTGGGGCTCCCAATATAGCATCCCGATCCGACGCTCCGGGTTGTATAGTATGTGCCTCCATGTTCGGCCGTCTTCAAAACACTCTGCGGGAACTGCTGGATCTGCGGGATTGGATTTACCTTCTCTCCTTGCTGATCCCGCTCGTTCTCTACAACCTGGTCCTGAAGGCCGCCGGCGTCGCGGCGCAGGAGGATGTGGATGGGGCGTTCGGGGCGCTGTCCCTGATTCGCTCGGACCTGCTGTTCAACGCGGGGTACGCGGCGTTCTGGATCGGGCTGTTGTCCGTGGCGCGCTCCGGGGTTCCGCGCGGCGTCGCCGTCGCGCTGTTCCACGCGGTCTCGCTGCTGGTCGTGATCATCTCCACGACCGCCTACCAGTACTTTCAGTCCACCGGCTCCACGCTCGACTACAGCGTCGTCGTGTTCTACCTGGGCACGCTGGGCGAGGTTCGGGACATCATCGCCAGCGAGGCGCCGTGGTACGTCTGGATCGTGCTCCTCGCCGCCCTCGCGTACGTGATCTTCGGCCCGTGGCTCGTCACGAGGGTCGTCGCGCGCCCGGCCGCCCGGCGCGAAGCCGGACGCGGGTCGCGGCGGGAGCCCGGCGAGTCGGTGGAGATCATCCGTCTCGGGGCGGCGGGGCTGTGCCTGATCTCGTTCGGCCTCGTGGCCTTCTCGCTGGTGCCGGGGACGGCGGACGCCAACCAGTCTTTTTCGTTGAGCCCGCCCGTCAACGTGCTCGTAACCGGCGTCAGGGGCCCGTCGGCCGACGTTCTCACCGCAGAGGAGGCGAGCCGTCTCGCCGTCTCCCTCAAAGACGCGCGTCTGCGGGCCACGCCCCAGACCGAGAAGCGTAACGTCGTCCTGATTCACCTCGAGTCCGTCCGCGAGCGGTCCACCGACCCGTACAACCCGGGCGTGAACACCACGCCGTTCCTGGACGCTCTGGCCGACGAAAGCCTCCTGGTCGAGCGGGCATACACCACCATCCCGCACACCTCGAAGGCCCTGACCTCCCTGAACTGCGGCATCTACCCCCACCCGGAGACGGCCATCCACGAGGCGGAGCCAAACGGCGTGCCGGTGCGCTGCCTGCCCGACATGCTGGAGGAGCAGGGTTACAACAGCATGGTATTCCAGGCGGCCATCGGGCAGTTCGAGGACCGGCCCCAGCTCGTGGAGAACTTCGGCTACGATGGGTTCATCGGCGTGGAGGACATGGACAAGACCGGGTTCGATCGGGCCGGCTACCTGGGTTACGAGGACGACATCATGCTGGAGCCGAGCCGCAAGTGGCTGGAGGAGAACGGCGATGATGCGCCCTTCCTGACGTCCTACGTCACCATAACCGCGCACCATGAGTGGCTCGCCCCGGATCGGTACGGGCTGCGCGACTACGGTGTGGAGGACGAGCGGTTCAATCGCTACCTCAACACGGTGCGCTACGAGGACTTCTTCGTGAGGAACCTGGTCCGGCAGTACAAAGACCTCGGCCTCTACGAGGATACGATCTTCGTGATCTACGGCGACCACGGCGAGGGCTTCGCCGAGCACGGCGTCAGGGGCCACGACAACGTGATCCACGAGGAGGGTTTGCGCGTCCCGCTCATCATCCATGACCCCAGGCGCTGGCAGAACGGAGAGGTGATCGGGGCCGACGACCCCGCGAACCACATGGATATCCCACCGACCATCATCGACCTGCTGAACTTCGATGTGGTCAACGGGAAGTATCCGGGATCTTCCGTCCTCGGCGTGCCCGACGGCCGGACCCTCTACTTCAACTGCCGCCCGGATCTGCTGTGTATGGCGAGCACGAAGGGCTACGAGAAGTACATCTACCACTACGGTAAGCAACCCGAGGAGTTCTACGATCTGCGGAGGGACCCCCTCGAAAAGAACAACCTCGCCGACGAGATGCCGGAGCGAGAACTGAAGCAGCGGCGAGAGGACCTGATCGAATGGCGCGCCCGCTCCGCCGCCACCTTCGATGAAGCCCCGGAGAAGACCACGGCTGAATAGCAGCCACCTCTTCGGCTACCTTGTGGACACAACTGTGGTTTCTCATCCATCCCTCTTGGGCCAAGGTCCGTATGCTTGCGGCGCAGGCTCTTCGATGGAGGAGGTATGCTGAGGTCCACCAAACGGGTGCGGGAAGAGAGGGTCCAACACCTCAACGGCGAGGAAGTGCGGGACGGTGGGTACGTCCTTTACTGGATGCAGTCCTCCCAGCGGGCCGAGCACAACCACACGCTGGAGTACGGGGTGCAGCGGGCCAATGACCTCGGCCAACGCCTGCTCGTCGTGTTCGGCCTGACCGATGACTATCCCGAGGCCAACCTCCGCCACTACGCCTTCATGCTGGAGGGCCTGCAAGACGTTGAGGAGGCGCCGAAAAAGCGCGGCATAAAGCTCGCCGTTCGCCGGGGATCACCCGACGACGTGGCGATCGAAGCTGGCAAGGACGCCTCCCTGATCGTCACGGATCGAGGCTACCTGCGCCCGCAGCGGACGTGGCGGGAGAAGGTGGCGAAGGATGCCGGCTGCCTCGTGACGCAGGTGGAGTCAGACGTGGTGGTGCCCGTCGAGCTGGCCTCGGATAAGCGGGAGCACGCCGCGAGGACTTTGCGGCCCAGGATCCACGAGTACCTCGACGACTTCCTCGTCGCGCTCACGCCCACGAAGCCGGAGAAGCAGTCGCTGAACATGCAGACAGATGGCCTTGACCTATCGGACATCGGAGCGGTTCTCGACGGCATGGATCTGAACCGGAGCGTTGGGGCGTTGAGCCACCTGTACCGGGGCGGGACTTCGGAGGCGAAGAAGATCCTGCGCCGCTTCCTCGAGGACAGCTTCGGCTCCTACGACGAGAACCGCAACCAGCCGCAGACGGACGATGTGTCGCACATGAGCAAGTACCTCCATTTCGGCCACATCTCGCCGGTCTACGTGGCGCTCCAGGCGCAGGAGAAGGGCAGTCCGAAGGAGGACGTGGACTCTTTTCTGGAGGAGTTGATCGTGCGCCGCGAGCTGACGATGAACTTCGTTTTCTACACGGAGGACTACGACTCGTACTCCAATCTCCCCGATTGGGCGAAGCAGACGCTCGAAGACCATAAGAAGGACGACCGCGAGCATACCTACACGCAGAAGCAACTAGAAGCCGCCGATACCCACGACGAGTACTGGAACGCGGCGATGAAGGAGATGATCCACACTGGTTACATGCACAATTACATGCGCATGTACTGGGGGAAGAAGATCCTGGAGTGGTCGAATACTCCGGAGTACGCCTACCGCACAACCCTATACCTCAACAACAAGTACTTCCTTGACGGCCGCGACCCCAACTCGTTCGCCAACGTCGCCTGGGTCTTCGGCCAGCACGACCGCGGCTGGACCGAACGGCCAGTCTTTGGGAAGGTACGCTACATGGCCGCCAGCGGCCTGGAACGCAAATCGAAGCCGGATCAGTACGTCGAGAAGGTGGAGAAGAGGATCGAGGCGTCAGGCTAGCCCGGACGCCGCCACCGCTCCCTGCCCTCCCGGTACAGGTCGCCATCGTGCAGGTCGTTGACGACGACTACGGGGAAGTCCTCCACGACGAGGCGACGTACCGCCTCGGCGCCCAAATCTTCGTAGGCGACGACTTCGGCCTCCGTCACTCGGTCGGCCAGTAGCGCCGCCGTGCCCTCGACGGCCCCGAAGTACACGCACCCGTGCTCCCGCATCGCTGCCTGTACCGCCTCCGAACGCACGCCTTTGCCGACCATGCCCCGGAGGCCGCGTTCGATCAGGAGCGGCGAGTACGGGTCCATCCGCGAGGCCGTCGTCGGGCCCGCCGGCCCGAGCGCGTGCCCAGGCCGGGCCGGCGCCGGCCCGGTGAAGTACACGATTTGCCCCTCGGGGTCGAAGGGCAGCGGCTCCCCAGCCTCGATGGCCGCCTTCATGCGGGCGTGCGCCGCGTCGCGGGCCGTGTACAAAACGCCATTCAGTAGAACCACATCCCCCGTCTTCAGCGGTTCGATGTCTCCCCGTGAAAGGGGCGTCTCCAGCCGGATCGGCTCCCCTTTCATAGCTCTGCGGAGGCGGTACGATGGGAGTGGCAGTCCAGGTTCACGGCGACCGGGAAAGCGGCGATGTGTGTCGGGAAGCTCTCGACGTGGACCGCAAGCGCTGTCTGCGTACCCCCATAGCCCGCCGGCCCGATGCCGGTGGCGTTGATGGCGTCGAGGAGGTTCTTCTCCAGCTCCGCAAGATCCGGGTCCGGGTTCGGCTGGCCTGACGGACGGGTGAGGGCCTTCTTGGCTAGGATAGCCGCTTTCTCGAACGGCCCGCCGATGCCGACCCCGACGGTGAGCGGCGGGCTCGCGTTCGGACCGGCATTCTCTATGGTCTCGACGACGAAGCGCTTCATCGCCTCCACCCCCTCGGCTGGGGTGAGCATCTTGAGGGCGCTCATGTTGTCGCAGCCCGCGCCCTTGACCAGCATCGTCAGCTTCAGGCCGTCCCCAGCCACGGGCTCGTAGTACACGACCGCCGGGGTATTGTCGCCGGTGTTCGTCCGGTCCACCGGGCTCCTGACGATGGACTTCCGCAGGTAGCCCTCCTCGTAGCCGCGCCGCACGCCTTCGTCCATGGCTTCGCCCAACGCCCCCCCGACCACCCGGACTTCGCTTCCCTGCTCTACGAAGAATACGGCGTAGCCCGTGTCCTGGCAGAATGCCACGCATCGCTCGCGGGCGACCCTGGCGTTCTCCAGCAGCCGCTCTAGGACCTCGTGGCCCAGGGCAGACTCCTCCTCCCCGAGCGCCCGCCGCAGGGCCTGGAGGTGGTCTTCGGGCAGGCGGGTGTTCGCCTCGATGCACAGATCACGCACCACCCGTACTATCTCTTCAGCCGGTATCTCTCGCAACGCTTCTCCTCGCCGGTTTGACACGCTCAAGCATAGCACTGTCCCCGTTCGCGCTTTACAGGCGTACACGCCAAAACTCGCCACAAACCCCGCGACGTATAGAGGGATCTAGCCCGGTAGAGACCAGAGAAGGCGGCTGTCAGCCTGCCCGTTCGTCTTCAGAGGCCGAATCGGGGCGCAGCCACAACGATACGTGCTCGGGCTGCATCGTCTCCCGCACGACCGTGATCAGCTCCGCGTTCAAACTGTCCAGGTCCGTTTCGTCTCTGAGCCTGGTCGAAAAGGTTTCCAGGATCTTTGCGGCGTCGTACTTTCTGCGGTAGAAGCGGCGGTCTATGAAGGATTGAATGCGCCGCCTCAGGGGATTGAACAGCGCGGCTATCACCAGGGTCGAGGCGACGATGGCGAGTTGTGGGAGCTTCTCCTGACCGGTGAGGCCAGCAAAGACTCGCTGCGATAGGACGATGCCGCCGAAGTAGACTACCGCGAGCGTCGCGCTCAGGAGGGCGTAGACCAGGGTGAGGTTGATGACCACGTCTATGTCGTAGAGACGGTACCTCACGATCGCGATTCCCGTGAAGACCGGCAAACCGAGTAGGGCGACGCTGATGATGGCGATGCTGATCGGTACGCTCCAGATAGATATACTGCCGGCTACGACGATGGTGCCAACCACCACCGCGCCCCCGTAAGCGAGCCACTTGATCTGCTGGCGCTGCTCGCTTCCCGCGCGGCGCATCCGAACGATGAGCGAGACGGCCGACGGCGCCATGGAGCCTCCGGCCACCACGGCAGTCGCGACCCCCACTATCCTCAGAACTGGGCTATCGACGCCGTAAGGGTTCACAATCTGTGGGATGTCCCCGAGCGGCCCGGCCTCCAGCGCGTAGCTCGCGACGAAGCCGGCGATCCCAAGCCCCGCGCACCATGCCACGGGCCGCCAGCGGGGCGAGGGTAGCCGGCCGTCGGGGAACAACAGCAGCAGGAAGCTCGTTGGGACGAGTACCAGGGGGATCCACGCCCACGAGCTGAACCACGCAGCCGTCTCGGCGAGGCTACTGGGGCCGGAGCCGCTTGCGAGCCAGTACTCGGTGTAGCCCCTCGCGAGGGTGCTGAGGCCTTCTCCGAGGCCCGTGGTGCAGAAGATCCAGCCTATGGCGTTGCGGGGTTGGCGGGAAGCGACGATGGCGCCCACGACCGAGAAGGCAAGCACCCTGGCCAGGGTAAGTATCGCGCCATCCGCCGCCCCGCCGTTCGGAAGCTCCGCAACGGTGGACCTCGTCACTAGAGCCAGCGAGATCCCGCCCACGAGCAGCGCCACGGATAACGCAACCAGCGACCATGCCAACCAGGTGGCGGCGCGGCGGCTCATCCCGGCGACTCCTCACGCCGATGTATTTCGTCGGGGGACCGTAGCCACACGGAGACGTGGGCGGGCTGCACGGTCTCCTTGACCGCCCCCACAAGGTCCTCTCTCAACCCGTCCAGGTCGGTCTCGTCCCTGAGCTTCGTCGAGAAGGCTTCGAGGGTCTTTCTCGCGTCGTATTTTCTCCTGTAGAAGCGGCGATCTATGAAGGACTGGATGCGCAGCCTCAGGGGATTGAACAGCGCGGCGATCAGGAGCGTGGAGGCAACGACCACGAGGGTGGACCTCTGGCCGGTGAAGGCGACGAAGAGCCTCTGCGACAGGACGATCCCGCCGAAGTAGACCGCAACCAGCACCGTCGTCAGCGAACCGTAGACGAGGGTGCGGTTGATGAGGATGTCCACGTCGAACAGACGCGAGCGCAGCACGGCCACGCTTACGGACAGGGGGACGAGCAGGAAGGACAACGTGAAGCCCGTTTTGAGAAGCAGCAGCGTGAGCGGCGTGTCCCCGCCGACCAACGAGAGATCCACCGGCAGCTGGAAGGGGAAGGTTCCCGCGACACCCAGGGTCGTGCCGAACACGACCCACTTGGTCTGCCGCCGTTGCGCTGGAGAGGAGAACCTGCGGTAACGATAGACCTGGGACCAGACCAGGCTCACTACGCCCCCCAAGAACACCAAGAACGAAACCGTCTCCAGGGAGGGCGAGCGAGAGTACACCCCTGGGAAGAGTACGCCGCTAACTTGGAAAGCGATTAACGCGACCGCTAGCCAGCGCGTCCAATGCGGCACGAACCGTCCGCTAGGAAACAGTAAGAAGAACAGTACGACGCTGACGTCGCCCACGTTCTCCACGCTCCGGACAGGCAACCACCAGGCTGGTTGGGAGGAGATCAAGGCGTTTGCGGCCGTCGGGTCGACCGTGACCGGCCCGAAAGACACCAGAAACACCGAAACCAGCAGCGCCATACGGTCGTCTGAACGTCGCCAGAAGATGAGCGCGCCCACCGCAAACCACATCAACTGGAAGACCTTGTCCACGACGACGTTCAGGAGCGCGTAGGAACGCACCGACAAACCAACGTCCTGTAACGCCCGCACGCCTTCCGGGGTGGGCTGATCCACCGCCCGCTCCACACATACTTCGGCCTCGGCGGTGCACACGCCACGATAGTGCTCAAAGCTGCTCGGAACACTGAAGACGACTATAGCCAGCGCCGTGATGGCCACCGCCACCCACGCCACGCGGGTAAGGAAGAGCCAGCGCCCGTGCAGGGCGGTGGAAGGTGGGGAGGCGCGTGGGCTCATCCTGCTGACGCCCCGAGGTGTCTGCCGAGGAGCACGAACCAGACCGGGATGCCGAGCCAGGCGGGCAGCCCGATCACCAGGCCGACGCCGAACACCACCAGCTGCGGCCAGGACATCCAAGGCAACAGGAGGCCCAGCCCAACGATCAGGAATCCAACCAGGTAGCCGGCACCAGCAAACTCACCGAACCGCGTTACCCGAAGCCCGAGGGCATCCGACAAGCGCAACCACCGGTTGGTCAGGAACAGCCAAATACAGAGGACTATGTAGGATGCCACTGCGTTCAGCGTCGCGGCGTCGAACGCGAGCACCTCGAGCACGAGCAGCGGACCTCCGACGGTCAGGAGCGCCATGGCGATGAGACCGGCCGCCTGCGTGACGCGCGTGGCCGGCCGCCGCGGCAGGTGTCTGGCCAGGGCGAGCGCGACGGGGATCATGAACGCTGCCGCGAGAGATCCCAACAGGTCGTTGGCCGAACCTGCCAGCTCGCCGACCGGGCCGAGCAGGGTCCCGTCCTCGGGCCGCCCGGCCTGCAACCCGAGCTGGATATACAGGATGATGAGGAAGAGGTTGGCGATGATGCCGGTGACGCCGGCCGCGTACGCGAAGAGCGCCGCCCACTCAACGCTCGACTTGTCTGCGGTGTTCCCGATCATCTCTCGCTCTTTCCCAGGCGCTCGGACCGCCTCTCTTCCCCATCACCGTAGCGGGCGAGCGTCTCCTAACCGTTACGACAAGCGTTACGAGCGAGAATCTCTGGAAACTTTCCTGGCAACCTTCTGATACGTTTCCGCGGCTGCTCATCCCTACCACACCGCAAGGACAGAGGAATGCTACATGAGCGGTTTCCGCGCCGGCATGGGGCATCGGTTCAGATCACCGAGTCGAACCGGCGTCGTTTCTGCCTGGCTGAGTCCTTCCATGGGGCGCGGGTTTTGTAGCGAGGTTCATTTACACCAGGACTGTGTTCCCGAGAATATCGTCAACCGAAGTTGACAAACTCTACTACGTCAACTATAGTTGACGCATGGATGAGAAGGCGAAAACGCGGGTTGGTGGGCAGGATGATCCCAGGGATGGTCTGGAGTCGGTGGTGGCCCTGAGGCGGACGCTGGAGGCGGTGGAGGCGGCGCAGGTCGAGAACGCCATCATCGCGGGATGGTCGTGGGCGAGGATCGC
>Ga0136619_10000816_pt1 | contig 11934 bp, 13 predicted proteins | sample AntDrymUQ3532106_2_FD_104807 | JGI IMG/M metagenome (GOLD analysis project Ga0136619, IMG submission 104807) | Polar desert sand microbial communities from Dry Valleys, Antarctica - metaG UQ353 (21.06) | ecosystem: Environmental > Terrestrial > Soil > Desert | place: Antarctica: Dry Valley...
ATCGCTGTCATCGCCATTGCCGTGATCGTCGCCATGATCTTCCTGCGCGGCCAGATCCAGAACATCTTCAGCAATATCGGGAACACCCTCACCTAGGGCACCGTCAGAGACGAGCGGCGAACGGCCCGGCTCCAGGCCGGGCCGTTCGTTCCTATGCCGAATCTGCGTATATCTCTGAAGGCGACTTGAGCCCGCGCCGTGGCGGCTGCATGGTCTCCTGGTGGCACGGCTTGCGGTCGCCCGCGTCCATCACGGCAGCGCGGTCCTCGAGGTCAGGGAACAGTTCGCCTCTCAGGTCGCCGCCGCGCCGCCGGGGCCCGATCTCCTCCCGCTGCTCACGTGCCACCGCTCAGAGGTCTACGGCGCCGTGGAGGGTCGCGAGGAGCCGCGGAGCTGGTTCCCGGAGCGGCTGGGGCCGCTTCCGGACGTCGTCCGCATCGCCGCGGACGAGGAGGCGGTCCGGCATCTGTTCCGAGTGGCGTCCGGGCTCGACTCGGCGATCCCCGGCGAGCGTCAGATCCTTGGCCAGATCCGCGTGGCGTACGAGCGGACCCGCCCAGCCGGGGCACGGAGCGAGCTCGCGGGGCTCTTCGAGCGTGCGCTGCACGTGGGTCGCACGCTCCGCGCGACGACATCGCTCGGCAAGGTCACGACGTCGCTCGGCTCGCTGGCGGTCGCGGCCGCGCTCGCGCGGGTCGATGACCCCGCGGGCGCCACGGTCGTGGTCGTCGGCGCCGGCGAGATGGGGAAGCTCGCGTCTCGCTCGCTCGCTCGCCGCGTCGAGGAACTGCTCATCGTCAACCGCACGGTCGCTCGCGCTCTGCCGCTCGCCCACCTGTCCGGCGGTGCCGCTCTCCCATTCGAAGCGTTGCCCGAGCTCCTCCAGCGCGCGGACGCGCTCATCTCCGCGGCGGACACGCGCGGCACCGTGCTCACGCTCGACCTGCTCCGGGAGTCGGCGGCGCGCGGCCTCGTGGTCGTCGACATCGCGATGCCCCGCAGCGTCCCCCCGGATGCTCGCAGGGCGCTCGGCGCGAACTACATCACCGTCGACGATCTCGTCCCGGCGGATCAGGCGATCGGAGACATTGAGCGCGCTGCGTGCGAGGACCGCTGCGCGCGGGAGGCAGCATCCTTCCTCGCCACGCTGCGCGGCCGCGGCGCCGGGGAGACGATCGCCCGGCTCCGCGAGCGTGCCGAGGCGCTGCGCAGGCGACGGCTCGACAGGGCGCTCGGGGATCTCGGGCACCTCTCCGAGCGCGACCGGCGCGTCATCGAGGCGTTCTCGCACGCGCTGACGAACGCTCTCATCCATGAGCCCGTCATCTCGCTGCGCGAGGCTCCGGAACGCGTCCCCGCGGCGCGCGAGCTGTTCCGCCTCTGATGCTGCGCGTCGGCACGCGCGGGAGCCGTCTCGCGCTCGCTCAGGCCGCGCTCGCGACGCGTTCGCTTGGCGAGGTCGAGCTCGTCGTGATCCGCACGCGAGGCGACGAGAGCGCCGCGCCCCTCTCGGAGCTCGGGGAGGGCATCTTCGTGCGTGCGCTCGAGGACGCGCTCCGGCAGGGAGAGATCGATGTCGCGGTGCACTCGCTCAAGGATCTCCCGACCGAGGAACCAGCCGATCTCGTCCTGGCCGCGATCCCGTGCCGCGAGGATCCACGCGACGTGCTCATCACCCGCGGCCGCTCCGGACTCGCCGGCCTGCCCGACGGGGCCACCGTGGGGACCTCCAGCGTGCGGCGCGACGCGTTCGTCCGCGCCGCACGCCCGGATGTGCGCACCCGCACGATCCGCGGGAACGTCGACACGCGTCTCGCGAAGGTCGAACGCGGCGAGTACGGCGGGGTGATGCTCGCGCTCGCCGGCCTGCGTCGGCTCGGGATCACGGTTGGGGAGATCGAGGTCCTGGCCCTGGACGTCTGCCCGCCCGCGCCGGGCCAGGGCGCGCTCGCGATCCAGTGCCGCGCGTCGGACCGCGCCACCCGGACGGTGCTCGCCCACGCGGACGATGCCTCGACGCGCGAGGCCGTCACCGCGGAGCGCGCTCTCCTGCACACGCTGGGCGGGAGCTGCGAGATCCCGCTCGGCACATATGCCCGCGTCGAGGCGGGTGAGGTCATGCTCGATGCCGCGCTCGCGACCAGCAGCGGAGTGCACCGAGCGCATACGACGGGGCGCACGGCCGCCGAAGCGGCGGAGCGGGCAGCGCGAGCGCTCCGGATGTTCGCCCATGCGTAGCGTTGTGGTGCTCACGCGTGGCGCGGGCCGCAACGCGACGCTTGCCGCGGCCCTGCGCGCCCGCGGGCACGACGTGCTGGAGCTGCCGTGCGCGGACACGGTGCCCCTGGAGGACGAGCGCGAGCTCGCGGACGCCCTGCGGGCTCTCATCTCGGATGACCTGCTGGTCGTGACGAGCCGCACCGGCGCCGAGGCGGTCCTACGCTCGCTCGGTCGTCCGCCCGAGGCGCGCGTCGCGACGGTGGGCCGCCAGGCGGCGTCCGCCCTCTCCGCCCGCGGCATCGTGGTGGAGCTGGTCGCGGCCACCGGTGCCGAGCTCGCGCGTGACGTCGCCATCCCGGTCGGGCATGTCCTCCTCGCGCGCTCCGATCGGGCGCTCCGCGACCTCCCCGACATCCTCGCCAGGCGCGGAGCGGCCGTGCGCGAGGCGATCGCCTACCGGACGGTCAGCGGGATCGTCGGTGACGCGGCTGCGGCCGGCAGACTGCTCGCACGCGGCGCATCGGTGGTGGTCGCGTCGCCCAGCGCCGTCGACGCGCTGCTCGGCGCGCTCGGTCCCGACGCGCTCGCGGCGGCGCAAGTCATTGCGACCGGACCAACGACCGCGGCACACGTGCGCGCGCGCACGGGGCGCGACGCGACGGTCGCTCGCTGGGAGCGTATCTCGGAGGTCGTGTCGTGACGCTCGAGTCACGCGAGCGCGCACACGCGATCCGCCGGACACGGCGCTTCCGTCGCACGCCGGCGTTGCGCTCGCTGGTGCGCGAGACGCGCCTCGATCCGCGCTCGTTCGTCCAGCCCGTCTTCATCGACGCCCGCGCCACCAGCGAGACGCCGATCCCCACGCTGCCCGGCCAGTCGCGCTGGCCGATCGACGCCGCGGCCGGCCTCGCCGTGCGCGCGGCGAAAGCCGGGATCGGCGGGCTACTCCTGTTCGGACTCCCCGATGACAAGGACGATCGCGGAGCGGCGGCCGCCGATCCGCTCGGCCCCGTGCCACGCGCGCTCCGTGCGATGCGCGCCGCCGCACCGGGGACCGTGCTCATCGCCGATGTGTGCCTGTGCGAGTACACGACCCATGGGCACTGCGGTGTGTTGCGGGCGGGAGAGGTCGACAACGATGAGACGCTGCCGCTGCTTTCGCAGGCGGCTGTCGCGTACGCGGAGGCCGGTGCGGACGTGGTGGCCCCGAGCGACATGATGGACGGGCGCGTCGCCGCGATCCGGGAGGCCCTCGACGCCACCGGCCGCAGGGACACGGCGATCCTGAGCTACGCCGCGAAGTTCGCTTCGTCCTTCTATGGACCGTTTCGCGCGGCGGCCGACTGCGCGCCGCAGTTCGGGGACCGCACCGGCTACCAGATGGACCCCGCCAACCGCCGCGAGGCGCTCCTTGAGGGCGCCATAGATGTCGTCGAAGGCGCCGACGCGATCATGGTGAAACCGGCCGGCCCGTATCTCGACGTCATCGCCGCGGTCCGCGTGAGGGCCGACGTGCCGCTCGCGGCGTACCAGGTCAGCGGCGAATACGCGGCGCTCCACGCGGCGGCCGAGCATGGCTGGCTCGACCTCAGGGGCGCGGCGCTCGAGTCGCTCGTCGCCATCGCGCGCGCCGGCGCGGACATCACGATCACGTACTTCGCGCTGGAGGCCGCGGCATGGCTACGCGAGTGAGCGGGGCGAATGCGGAGCTGCTCGCGCGTGCCGAGCGCGTGATGCCCGGCGGCGTGTCGAGCCCCGTCCGGGCGTACCGCGCGGTCGGAGGCTCTCCTCCCTTCATCGTCTCCGGCGACCGCTCGCGCGTGCGCGACGCCGAGGGTCGGTCGTACATCGATCTCGTCTGCTCGTGGGGTCCACTCATCGCCGGGCACGCGCACCCCGATGTCGTTGCCGCGATAGAGGCCCAGGCGCGCCGGGGCACATCCTTCGGGGCACCGACCCCGCTCGAGGTGGAGCTCGCCGAGACGGTCGTCCAAGGCGTCCCCGGGGTCGAGATGCTGCGGTTCGTCTCGTCGGGCACGGAGGCGTGCCTGAGCGCGGTCCGGCTCGCACGCGCCGCCACCGGTCGCGACCCGATCCTGAAATTCGCGGGCTGCTATCACGGCCACGCCGATCCGCTCCTCGCCAGGGCCGGGTCCGGTGTGGCGACCCTCGGGTTGCCCGACTCGGCGGGGGTCCCCATCGCGGCGACCCGCGACACGGTCACTGTTGCGTACAACGATCTCGACGCGACCGAAGCGGCCGCGACGGCGAGGCCGCTGGCGGCGATCGTCGTCGAGCCGTTCGCCGGGAACATGGGTTGCGTCCCGCCGGATCCGGGGTTCCTCGAGGGACTCCGCCGGATCAGCGACCGCACCGGCGCGCTGCTCGTGTTCGACGAGGTCATCACCGGTTTCCGCGTCGCCCGTGGCGGCGCGCAGGAGCGCACTGGCGTGCGAGCGGATGTCGTCTGCCTCGGCAAGGTCATCGGCGGCGGGCTCCCCGTGGGCGCGTACGCCGGGACCGCTGCGATCATGCGGCACGTGGCGCCCGTCGGTCCGATGTACCAGGCGGGGACGCTCTCCGGGAACCCGCTCGCGATGGCCGCCGGGCTCGCCACGCTGAAGCTCCTCGACGCCGCCGCCTACGCGCGCCTGGAATCCCTCGGCGCGCGGCTCGAGGCCGGCCTCGATCGCGTGGCGCGCGACGCCGGCATCCCGGCGCGGGTGCAGCGCGTCGCGTCGCTGCTCACGCTGTTCTTCGCGCCAGGTCCGATCCGCAACGAGGACGACGCCAAGGCAGCCGACCGCTCGCGCTTCGCGCGGTTCCACGGCGCGATGCTCGCGCGCGGCGTGCTGCTGCCGCCCTCGCAGCTCGAGTGCCTGTTCCTCTCGCTCGCACACACCGACGAGGACGTCGACACTGTCACCTCGGCGGCCGCTCTGGCGCTTAGGCAGATCGCCGGGTGAACGAGCTGTATCGCTACCTCACGATCGCGCTGCCAAGTGAATGGCGGCGCCTGCCCGGGCGCGAGCGCGATGCGCACAAGCACGCCTTCGCCGCAGCCGTCCAGGACTCCGGCGTCGCGACCCACACCTACTCGCTCGTGGGAACGCGCGCCGACGCGGACCTGCTGCTCTGGATGGTCGTCGAGGATCTCGAGCGCATCCTGCTGGCGGAGTCGCGGCTCGCGGCGACCGAGCTCTGGGCTTGGAGCACACGGCCGTACGGTTACCTGGCGGCGCGGCGCCGCTCCCCGTACCTCGGCTCGCACGCGCACGCCGGCAACGAGCACGCGCGTCCCGCGGCCGGACCCGCCGGCGACAAGGCGTACCTCGTGCTCTACCCGATGACGAAGCAGCGGCGCTGGTACGCGCTCCCGCAGGAGGAGCGCGCGCGGATCATGGGCGCGCACTTCGCGGTCGGGCACCGTTACCCGCAGGTGCGGATCCACACCGCCTACTCGTTCGGCATCGATGACCAGGAGTTCGTCGTCGCGTTCGAGGTCGACGATGTCCGTGACTTCGTCGCGCTCGTCGCCGAGCTCCGTGAAACGGAATCGGCCGCCTACACGGAGCGCGAGACGCCGATCTTCGTCGGACGCGCGCTCCCACTGGCCGATGCGCTCGACCGCGTCGATGGCGCGAGCGTTCGCGTGACGCCGTGAGCGCGCCGACTCCCAGGCCGATCCCGGTCGAGGGTGGTGCACGATCGAGCGCACCGCTGCTGGTGCGCGCGCTCCGCCGCGAGCCTATCGAGCGCACGCCGGTCTGGTTCATGCGTCAGGCGGGCCGTTGCCTCGCGGAGTACCGGGCGCTTCGCGAGCGGCACGACATCCTCGAGATCGCGCGCACGCCCGAGCTGTGTGCGCGCGTGACGCGCATGCCCGTCGACCGCCTTGGCGTCGACGGAGCGGTCCTCTATGCCGACATCATGCTGCCGCTCGACGGCATGGGCGTGCCGTTCCACATCCAGGCCGATCTCGGCCCGATCGTCGAGCGCCCGCTGCGAACGGCGGCCGACGTCGCTGCCCTCCGCGTCATCGACGCACAGGAGGCGACGCCGTACCTCTTCGAGACCATCCGCGCGCTCCGGCGCGACCTTCCGGGCGGCATCGCGCTGATCGGGTTCGCAGGAGCGCCGTTCACGCTCGCCTCGTACCTCATCGAGGGACGCCCCTCGCGCGATTACACGCGGACGAAAGCACTCCTGTACTCGGATCCCGTGCTGTGGGACGCGCTCATGTCGACGCTCGCGGAGGTGCTGATGCGGTACGTGCGGGCCCAGATCGAGAGCGGCGTGGACGTCATTCAGCTCTTCGACTCGTGGGCGGGAGCGCTCTCGCCCGCTGTCTACGAGCGAGCCGTGCTGCCGTACACGACGCGGATTTTCGCGGCGCTCGCCGGCACCGGCGTGCCGCGGATCCACTTCGCTACCGGCAACCCCGCCCTCACGGAGCTGCTCGCGGCCTCGTGCCCGGACGCGGTGAGCGTCGACTGGCGGATCCCGCTGGACGAGGCGTGGTCGCGGATCGGCCACCACCTGGGCATCCAGGGGAACCTCGATCCTGGTGTCTGCCTCGCGCCGTTCGAGGTCGTCGCCGATGCCGCGCGCGATGTCCTCCGCCGGGCGGGTGGCCGCCCCGGCCACGTCTTCAACCTCGGTCACGGCGTCCTTCCCGAAACGGACGCGGAGATCCTCGCGCGGCTCGTCGAGCTCGTCGCGCGCGAGACCGAGGCCGTCCCGGCGTGACGACGGGCGTCGTGCTGATGACGTACGGCGCGCCGTCGGGCGCCGCCGACGTCCCCGGCTACCTCGCGCGGGTGCGCGGAGGCAAGGAGCCGGCCGCCGAGCTCGTGCGCGAGTTCGTCGCGCGATACGAGCGCATCGGCTGGTCGCCGCTGGTCGAGCGGACGCGCGCGCAGGCCTCGGCGCTCGAGGTCGAGCTCGGTGCCGGGTGGCGCGCGCGTGCGGGCATGCGCTTCTCCGCGCCGTCGATCGCCGATGCCGTGCTCGCTCTCGAAGACGTCGGGAGTGTGGTCGGCGTCGTCATGTCACCGCAGTTCTCGTCATTGCTGATGGCCGGCTACGGACGGGCGCTCGAGGAGGCCGCCGCGGCGCGCGGCACCAGAACGACGCTTGTCCGCGCGTGGCACCGCGAGCCGGCGTTCGTCGACGCGCTCGCCGCGCTCGTGCGGGACGTGCTCGCAGAACGGGACCCTGACGGCCCGATCGTGTTCACCGCGCACAGCCTGCCGAGGCGCGTGTTCGACGCCGAGCCGGGATACGTCGCGCAGCTGCGCGAGACCGCGGAGCTCGTTGCGGCTCGCCTCGGGCTGGCGTCCGGAGCGTGGCGCTGGGCCTACCAGAGCGCCGGACACACGCAGGAGGAGTGGCTGCGGCCTGATCTCAAGGAGCTCTTCCTGGCGATCGCCCAAGGCGGGGCCCGCGATGTGATCGTCGTGCCGGTCCAGTTCCTCGCGGACCACCTCGAGGTGCTGTACGACCTCGACGTGGCCACGGCCGCCGAGGCAGCGACCCACGGGCTTCGATACCGACGCATCCGGATGCCGAACACGGATCCGCGCTTCATCGCGGGCCTCGCGGACGTCGCCCGACGCGCGGCAAGGGAGACGGTCGCGGCCTAGGCGATCGTTGCGTCGCTTTCATTCGCATCCCTGGCCGATCGTCGCTCGCCCTCATCCGCGAGTGCCCAGGAGGGCTACACTTGGTCTGGACCGGCCGCACGCCGGTACTTCACACGCCGGCCTGGACAGCGCCCTCCCCTGAGAACGACAAGGGGCGCTCGCGTAGGCGGCGGCGGAACAAGGGAAGTGAGAGCCATGCCGGTCGTCACCATGAAGCAGCTGCTCGAGTCGGGCGTCCATTTCGGCCACCAGGCCCGCCGTTGGAACCCCAAGATGAAGCGCTTCATCTTCATGGAGCGCAACGGGATCCACATCATCGATCTGCAGCAGACGCTCGCGCGCGTCGAGGAGGCGTACACGTTCGTCCGCGACCACTCCTCGAACGGTGGCCAGGTCCTCTTCGTCGGCACGAAGAAGCAGGCCCAGGAGTCGATCGCCGAGGAGGCCAAGCGCGCTGGGATGCACTACGTGAACCAGCGCTGGCTGGGCGGGTTCCTGACGAACTTCACGACGATCCAGCGCCGCATCAACCGTCTGAACGAGCTCACCGACCGCAAGGAGCGCGGCGACTTCCTCACGATGCCGAAGAAGGACGCGCAGCGGCTCGAGGACGAGCGTATCCGGCTCGACCGCTTCTTCCAGGGCGTGCGCGAGCTGAAGCGCCCGCCGACGTGCCTGTTCGTCGTCGACCCGCATCGCGAGCACATCTCGGTCGAGGAGGCGCGTCGCCTTGAGATCCCGATCGTTGCGATGGTCGACACGAACTGCGACCCGGATCTCATCGATGTGATCATCCCGGCGAACGACGACGCGATCCGCGCGGTGAAGCTCATCTGCCAGAAGATGGCCGACGCGATCCTCGAGGGCCGACAGGAGTACGACGCCGCGCACAAGGAGGCAACTCCCGAGGACATGGGCTACCGGACGGCGACGGACGGCGAAGAAGAGGCGGCTGAGGCCGGCGGCGCGCCGCGCGGGCGGCGGACGCCGCGCGTCTACGAGCCGGAGGAGGACGAGTACCCGATCGGGGGCTACGAGGAGCCGGTCGCGGACGCATCCGAGGGCCGCCCGGCGGCCGACGAGACCGCTCCGTCGACCGACGAGTCGATCGCGCAGCCCGCGCCCGACGCGAGCGGCTCCGCGCCCGCGAAGCCCGCACCGGGCACGAAGAAAGAGGGCGAGTAGCGGGTGGCCGGCGCGCGGGAGGTCGCGAAGCTCCGGACAGAGACCGGTGCCGGCGTCATGGACTGCAAGAGGGCGCTCCAGGATGCCGCCGGCGACTACGAGAAGGCGAAGTCGCTCCTCAAGGAGCGCGGGCTCGCGCGCGCGGCGAAGACAGCGGAGCGCGAAGCCAACCAGGGCGCCGTGGAGGCGTATATCCATGCCGGCGGGCGCATCGGCGCTCTGGTCGAGCTGTCGAGCGAAACGGACTTCGTCGCGCGCAACCAGGACTTCAAGGACCTGGCGCGCGAGATCGCGATGCAGGTCGCGGCCATGGAGCCCGCCGACGTGGACGAGCTCCTCGGGCAGTCGTACATCAAGGACGCTGGCAGGACCATCGGCGATCTCGTGACGGCGCTCGCGGCGTCGACCGGAGAGAACGTGCACGTCCGCCGCATCGCTCGGTTCGAGCTCGGCAAGACGTCGTAAGGGCTTCGCCCACACCATTCGTCGCGCGCTCGGTCGAGCATCTGCGGATGCACTCCCTCGCGTGCTCCTCGGCCTCCTTGGCCGCGGCGTCCCGGCCCACGAATCTGCGCACGACCTCCGGGTCGCGACACTAGACTCGGGCCGTGGCCACGACGGCGAAGTACAGACGGGTCCTGCTGAAGCTCTCCGGTGAAGCGCTCCTGGGTGAGCGGACATTCGGCATCTCGCCGAGCTACGTCCGGTACCTCGCGGAGGAGATCCGTGAGGTGCGCTCGCTCGACGTCGAGGTGGCCGTCGTCATCGGCGGTGGCAACTGGCTCCGCGGCGCCGCGGTCGCCGAGCAGGGGATCGAGGAGGCCACGGCCCACTACATGGGCATGCTCGCCATGGTCATGAACGCGCTCGCGCTCCAATCGCAGCTGGAGGCGATCGGTGTTCCGACTCGCGTGCAGTCGGCCCTGCGGATCGAGGAGGTCGCGGAGCCCTACATCCGGCGACGGGCGATGCACCACCTCGAGAAGGGGATCGTCGTGATCTTCGCCGCGGGCACCGGCAACCCCTTCTTCACGAGCGACACGGCCGCCGCGCTCCGCGCCGCCGAGATCGATGCCAAGGTCATCCTCATGGGCAAGAACCACGTCGATGGCGTGTACAGCGCCGATCCGAAGACCGACGCAAGCGCCCGCAAGTTCACCGAGCTCACGTACCGGGATCTCCTGGAGAAGCGGCTGAGCGTGATGGACGCGACCGCCGCCGCGCTCGCGGAGGAGCGCGGCCTCCCGATCATCGTGTTCGACCTGTCGGCGAAGGGTGCGATGGTCCGGGCCGCGAAGGGCGAAGCCGTCGGCACGCTGGTGAGCAGCTGATGGCCTTCGAAGAGGTCCTCGCCATGAGCGACACGCGCATGAAGAAAGCGATCGAGGCGCTCAAGAAGGATGCCGCGACGGTCCGGACCGGCCGCGCCGCGCCGTCGCTCGTGGAGTCGCTCGAGGCCGATGCCTATGGGACCCCCACGCCACTCATCCAGCTCGCCGCAATCAGCGCTCCTGAGCCGCGGCAGATCGTCATCCAGCCGTGGGACAAGAGCCTGATCAAGCCGATCGAGAAGGCGATCATCGCGAGCGACCTCGGGCTCACGCCGTCGAACGACGGCGCGCTCATCCGCCTGCAGATCCCCACGCTCACGGAGGAGCGCCGCAAGGACCTCGTGAAGCAGCTGCACAAGAAGGTAGAAGAGGGTCGCGTCGAGATTCGCGGCCTCCGACGGCACGCGCACGACGAGCTGCGCGCGAAGGAGAAGGGCGCCGGCGTCTCTGCGGACGACATGAAGCGGGCCGAGGCGGCACTCCAGAAGCTCACCGACCGCTACATCCTCCAGTGCGACGAGATCGGCTCCGTGAAGGAGAAAGAGATCCTCAGCGTGTGACCGAGCGAGCGGTCCCGCACCATATCGCCTTCGTGATGGACGGGAACCGCCGCTGGGCGAAGCGCCGGCATCTGCCGGCGATCGCCGGCCACCGCGCGGGGGTCGAGACCATCCGCCGCACCGTGAAGGCGGCACGCGATCGTGGCGTCGAGTACGTAACGCTGTACGGCTTCTCGACCGAGAATTGGAAACGCGGCGACGAAGAGGTGGGCGCGCTCATGGCACTCCTCGAGGAGACGATCCGTCGCGAGACGCGGGCGCTTGTTGACGACGGCGTCCGCCTCCGGGTCATCGGACGCCTCGGGGAGCTGTCGGAGCGATCGCAGCGCGCGATCGCTGAGGCGGTGGCGGCCACGGCGGCCGGTACCAATGGCACGATGACCATCGCCTTCAACTACGGCGGGCGCGCCGAGATCGTGGATGCAGTGCGGGCCATCGTGCGTGAGGGCATCCGGCCCGAGGGGGTCGACGAGGAAGCCATCGGCTCTCGGCTCTACGCTCCTCTGCATCCTGACCCCGACCTCATGATCCGCACCGGCGGGGAGCTGCGTGTCTCGAACTTCCTGCTCTGGGAGGTCGCCTACGCCGAGATGTGGGCGACAGACGTGCTGTGGCCGGACTTCTCGGTCGGCGATCTCGATCGCGCGCTCGAATCGTTTGCGACGCGCGAACGCCGCTTCGGCCGTTAGCCCGCCTGGCCCGAGCGCGGCACCCGGCCGCGCCGGAACCCGCGTCGTCGCGGGCGCCGGGTACGGCGCGCTCGTGCTGCTCTCGTTGCTGGTGTTCTCGTTCGCGTGGATACCGCTGCTGATAGTCGGTGGCGTGCTCGCCTACGTCGAGCTTGCCCGTCTCGCCCGTCGCGCGTTCCGTGGGGCGGCCCTTGGCGCGGCGTTGATCGTGGGCGGCCTCTACCTGACGGGAGGGCTCGCCGCGCTCGCGCAGCTGCAGTTCGCCTGGGCCGGCGAACGGGGCACCGTCGCGCCGTCCTTCGCG
>Ga0136619_10000817_pt1 | contig 11930 bp, 14 predicted proteins | sample AntDrymUQ3532106_2_FD_104807 | JGI IMG/M metagenome (GOLD analysis project Ga0136619, IMG submission 104807) | Polar desert sand microbial communities from Dry Valleys, Antarctica - metaG UQ353 (21.06) | ecosystem: Environmental > Terrestrial > Soil > Desert | place: Antarctica: Dry Valley...
CCTGGGTGATCGGGATCGCAGACGTGTTCGTCGCCAGCACCGCGTCCTCGCGGGTGACCCGGTCGAGCGCCCGGAACACCTCGTGCTTCGCGTCGAGCTGCTCGAACACCGCCTCGATCACCAGCTCGGCGTCGCCCAGGTCGTCGAGAGTGGTGGTCGTGGAGATCCGGGCGAGTGCGGCGTCGGCATCCTCGCGGCTGACCCGGTCCTTCGCGACGAAGCGGTCATACGACGTCCGGATCGCAGCCATCCCGCGCTCGGTGGCAGCCGTGTCGAGGTCGCGGAGCATGACCTCGTGACCGGCCTGGGCGGCGACCTGCGCGATGCCCGACCCCATCAGACCGGCACCGACGATGGCGATCTTCGCGGGCATTGGACGTCCTCCGGGTTGGGTGGCACGGCAGGCTTGCCTCAGCGGCAGCCCGGCCGAGCCTAATGGGGCCGCACGGGTCCCGGCTCGACCTCGAACGGGCTAGGAGATCATCGGGTCGGGCGAGCAGACTGGTCAGGTGGGTGGCCTGGAAGGGATCTCGTTCGTCGCCGGTCCACTGGTGGGCTTCGTCGTCATCGGCTTTCTCGTCCTGGTTCTGCGCTGGGCATTCGGTCGGGGCGGCTCGTTGATCCCCGGACCGGCCCGACGTGGCCCGCCCACCGACTACGGGCTGCTGGTCGAGGTCGCGTCGCCCCGGACCGCCGACGACGCCGACCGCACCGCCCGGCGGCTCACCGCCGCGGGTATCCGGGCGACCGTCGCGCCGACCACCGATGGTCGCCGGGTCATGGTGTGGCCCCAGGACGAGGCCCGCGCCCGCGAGGTCCTCGGCTGATCGGGTCAGCCCACCGTGACGTCGGCGCCGAGCGCCCGCAGGTGCTGGACGAACCGCGGGTAGCCGCGGTCGATGTGGTGGACCTCGGCCACCCGGGTCGTGCCCTCGGCGACCAGGGCAGCCACGACGAGGCCGGCACCGGCCCGGATGTCGGTCGCCACGACCGGCGCGCCGGAGAGTCCGCCACGACCTCGTACGACCGCGTGCTGGCCATCGGTACGGATGTCCGCGCCGAGGCGCACCATCTCGTTCACGAAGTTGAACCGGCCGTCGTACACGTTCTCGGTGATCATCGAGGTCCCGATGGCGACCGCCGCCAGCGCGATCATCATCGGTTGCAGGTCGGTCGGGAACCCGGGGTAGGGCAGCGTGACGACGTCGACCGCGTGCGGACGGTCGTCGGCCTGGACCCGGAGCCAGTCGTCGCCGGTGTCGACGCTCGCCCCGCTCTGCACCAAGGTGTCCAGCACCAGACCGAGATGCTCCGGACGGCACCGCTCGACGAGGACATCCCCGCCGGCGGCCGCGGCGGCGATCGCGTACGTGCCTGCCACGATCCGGTCCGGCACGGTCGTGTGGTCGACCGGGCGCAACGACTCGACGCCCTGGATCTCGATCGTCGACGTCCCGGCGCCCTCGACGTGAGCTCCCATCTTCACGAGCAGATCGGCCAGATCCACGATCTCCGGCTCGCGGGCGGCGTTGTCGATCATGGTCGTCCCGCGCGCGAGCACGGCGGCCATGAGCACGTTCTCGGTCGCACCGACGCTCGGGAAGTCCAGGTAGACCGGCGCACCCACCAGACCGTGCGGTGCCCTCGCGATCACGTTTCCGTGCTGGTTGGCGAGGTCGGCGCCGAGCACCGCCAGGCCGGAGAGGTGCAGGTCGACCCCCCGCGACCCGATGGCATCTCCGCCGGGCAGCGCCACCGACGCCTCGCCACAACGAGCCAGGAGCGGGCCGAGGACGCAGAACGACGCGCGCAGCCGACGCACGCGCTCGTAGGAGGCCGTGGTTGCCAGCCGCGCCGGGACGTCGATCACCAACACGTCGTCGGCGCGCTCCACCTTGCAACCGAGGCTCTCGATCAGTCCGCCCATCCAGACCACGTCGAGGATGTCCGGCACGGCGCGCAGGATGGTGCGGCCCTCGGCCAGGAGCGCAGCGGCCATGAGCTTGAGCGCGCTGTTCTTCGCCCCGGAGATCTCAGCGGTCCCCGACAGCCGCCGCCCGCCGGTCACCGTGATGTGGTTCACCCGGCGCATCGTACGGATCCGCGGCCATGTCCTCGTACGCTCGTCCCATGGTTGTTCTCAGCAAGATCTACACCCGTACGGGTGACGCCGGCACGACCCGGCTCGGCGACAACACCGAGGTGGCCAAGACCGACGCCCGGCTCGCCGCGTACGCGGAGGTCGATTCCGCCGGCGCGGCGATCGGCGTCGCGCTGGCCGCCGGTCAGCTGCCCGCCGACATCGCCGTCCTGCTGGTCCGCGTGCAGCAGGACCTCTTCGACGTCGGCGCGGACCTGTGCACGCCGGTCGTCGAGGACCCGGAGTACCCGCCGCTGCGGGTCGAGCAGCCCTACATCGACCGGCTCGAGACCGAGTGCGACCGCTGGAGCGAGGGACTCCCTACGCTCCGGAGCTTCGTGCTGGCCGGCGGCACCGCGGGTTCGGCCTTCCTGCACGTCGCTCGGACGGCAGTCCGGCGGGCCGAGCGGGACGCCTGGGCGGCGATGGCCGCGCACGGCGACTCCATGAACCCGCTCGCCGCGAAGTACCTCAACCGGCTCTCGGACCTGCTCTTCATCCTCAGCCGCGCGGCAAACCTGCCCGAGCACGGCGGCCCCGGCGACGTCCTCTGGGTACCTGGCGCGAACCGCTGACCGCCGCCGGTTTGGCACGGACCACCCGTGCCAAGAGGTCCAGCACTGGGTGGCCCCGTGCCAGACGGACCGTGGCGCTCAGACGATGCCGACGTTGCGGCCGGGCGGCCCGGCTTCGAGCCAGGCGACGAAGCCGGTGACTGCCTCGACGCTCATGGCGAGATCGACCTCGGACCCGGCCTCGGTGCACTCGAGGATGACGTGGCCGCTCATGATCGCCAGCGTCTCGGGGTACTCCGGCTCGCGCCGACCGACGATCTTGAGCCGCTGCCGGGGCAGCACCTGCTTCGGCCGCAGCGACATGCTGAAGACGCGGTACCACTCGATCTGGTCACCCGTGTAGCGCGCGACGCCGAGCGCCCAGCCCTGGCCGAACAGCTTTCGCTTCAGGCGCAGGCTGCAGTCAAAGCTGCCGCCGCGCTGCACCACCCGGCGGCGGAGGGCGATGAGGACGATGCCGATCAGCAGGGCGACCGCGACCGCGCCGAGCACCTCGACCGTGGTCAACAACATGCCGGGTCCTGGCGGGTCGCGCGACGGCTACTGGTCGGCGCCGGCGGCGCGCAGCTGGGCTCGAGCCCGGAGCGCCTCCGCCGCAGCGTCATCGTCCCCTTCGCCAGCCCCGGTCGCCCGCTCGAGGGCGGACCGGGCCGCGGCCACGTCGATCTCGTCGCCGAGCTCGGCGCCCTCGGACAGCACCTGGATCTCGTTTCGGCTCATCGAGATGAAGCCGCCGTGCACCGCTGCGATGAGCCGCTGCTGCCCACCTTCGATCACCCGCATGACGCTGCCCTCGGCCAGCTCGGCCAGGACCGGCGCGTGGTTCGCCATGATCCCCATCTCGCCCTCGGTGGTCTTGACGACCACGAGGTCGGCCTCGCCCTGCCAGACCAGCCGGTCCGGCGCGACCAGCTCGACCGCCAGCTTCGTGTCAGGCATTGAGCTTCTTCGCCTTCGCCTCGACGTCGTCGATGCCACCGCACATGAAGAACGCCTGCTCCGGGAAGTGGTCGTAGTCGCCGTCACAGATCGCCTTGAACGACGCGACGGTCTCCTCGAGCGGCACGAACGAGCCCTCCTGGCCGGTGAACTGCTTGGCCGAGAACATGTTCTGCGAGAGGAAGCGCTGCAGCCGGCGGGCTCGGCCGACGAGGACCTTGTCCTCCTCGGAGAGCTCGTCGATACCGAGGATCGCGATGATGTCCTGGAGCTCCTTGTAGCGCTGCAGGATCTCCTTCACGCGCTGGGCCGCTCGGTAGTGCTCCTCACCCACGAGCACCGGGTCGAGGATCCGTGACGTGGAGGTCAGCGGGTCGACGGCCGGGAAGATGCCGAGCGAGAAGATGCCGCGCGAGAGCTCCGTCGTTGCGTCGAGGTGGGCGAACGTGGTCGCCGGTGCCGGGTCGGTGTAGTCGTCGGCCGGTACGTAGATGGCCTGCATCGAGGTGATCGAGCGACCGCGCGTCGAGGTGATGCGCTCCTGAAGCTCGCCCATCTCGTCGGCCAGGGTCGGCTGGTAGCCCACCGCGGACGGCATGCGGCCGAGCAGCGTGGAGACCTCCGACCCGGCCTGGGTGAACCTGAAGATGTTGTCGATGAAGAGCAGCACGTCCTGGTTCTGCACGTCGCGGAAGTACTCGGCCATGGTCAGCGCGGACAGCGCCACGCGCATGCGGGTGCCGGGCGGCTCGTCCATCTGGCCGAACACGAGCGCGGTGTCCTTGATGACGCCGTCCTCGGTCATCTCGAGGAAGAGGTCGTTGCCCTCCCGGGTGCGCTCGCCGACCCCGGCGAAAACCGAGGTGCCGCCGAAGTTGCGGGCGACCCGGATGATCATTTCCTTGATCAGCACCGTCTTGCCCACTCCCGCACCGCCGAACAGGCCGATCTTGCCGCCCTGCACGTACGGGGTGAGGAGGTCGATCACCTTGAGCCCGGTCGGCAGCATCTCGGTCTTGCCCTCGAGCTGGTCGAAGGAGGGCGGCCTGCGGTGGATCGGCCAGCGCTCGGTGATCTTCAGCGACGAGGTGGGGACGTCGAGGGACTCGCCGAGGGTGTTGAACACGTGTCCCTTGACGACGTCGCCGACCGGGACGGTGATCGGGCCGCCGGTGTCCTGCACCGGCTTGCCGCGGACCAGGCCGTCGGTCTGCTGCATCGAGACCGCCCGTACGAGGTTGTCGCCCAGGTGCTGGGCGACCTCGAGCGTCAGCATCTTGGTCTCGCCGCCGAGCTCAACGTCGACGTGCAGCGCGTTGAACAGCGCCGGCATCGTGTCGGCGGAGAACTCCACGTCGACCACCGGCCCGATCACCCGGGCCACCCGACCGATGCCGCCCTCCTCCGGGGTCGACTCCTCGCCCGTGTCGCCCTTCGTCTCGTCGACAGTCGCGGTCATGGCGTCTACTCGCTTCCTGCGGTCGCATCGGCGAGTGCGTTCGCACCGCCGACGATCTCGCTGATCTCTTGGGTGATCTCGGACTGGCGGGCCTGGTTGGCCTCGCGGGTCAGGGTCTTGACGAGCTCCTCGGCGTTGTCCGTCGCCGACTTCATGGCCCGGCGGCGCGACGCCAGCTCCGCGGCAGCGGCCTGGAGCAGGGCGTTGTAGATCCGGCTGCCGATGTACTGCGGCAGCAGGGCGTCGAGCACTGCCTCGGCCGAGGGTTCGAACTCGTAGAGCGGAAGCGCTCCCTCGGCCGGCTCGTCGGTGGTCTCCTCGTACTCCAGCGGCAGGAGGCGACGCGCCACCGGTCGCTGGGTGAGCATCGAGACGAACTCCGTGTACACGATGTGGATCTCGTCCACGCCGCCGTCCTCGGTGGGGCGCACGAACGCCTCGATCAGCGCGTCGGCGATCTCCTTCGCCACCGCGTACGTCGGCTGGTCGGAGAACCCGGTCCACTCACCCGCGATCTCGCGCTGGCGGAAGCGGTAGTAGCCGACGCCGCGGCGGCCGGTCAGGTAGGGCACGATCTCCTTGCCCTCGCCGCGCAGCAGCGCGGCCAGCGCCTCGCCCTCCCGGATCGCGTTCGACGAGTACGCGCCGGCCAGGCCCCGGTCGGAGGTGATCACCAGCATCGCCGCCCGGGTCGGGTTCTCCGGCTCGGTGGTGAGCGGGTGGTCGGCGTTGGAGAAGCTCGCGACGGCCGACACCGCGCTGGTGATGCCCTGCGCATACGGCGTCGAGTCCTTGACCCGCTGCTGCGCCTTGACGATCCGCGACGCGGCGATCAGCTCGAACGCCTTGGTGATCTTGGCGATCGACTTCACGGATCGGATCCGCTGTCGGTAGACCCGGAGTTGGGCTCCCATGGGGAGTGCCTCGCCCCCCTACTTCTTCGCCGGCTTGCGGACGTGCTTGACGATCTTCTCCTGCTCGACCTCGTCCTCGTCGAGCGCCTCGGACTCCGCCTCGTTCAGCAGCTTGCCCTCGCTGGTCTCGAACTGCTCCTTGAACGAGCCAAGGGCGTCGTCGAGCGAGGTGACCGTGTCGTCGCCAAGCGCCTTGGTCTCGGCGATCGTGTCGAGGATCGCTTTGTGGTCACGCCGGAGGTAGTCGAGGAACTCCGCCTCGAACCGCCGGATGTCGACGACCGGGACCTCGTCGAGCTTGCCGGTCGTACCGGCCCAGATCGACACGGCCTGCTCCTCCATCGGGAACGGGTGGTACTGCGGCTGCTTGAGCAGCTCCACGAGCCTGGCGCCCCGGTCGAGCTGGGCACGGGACGCCTTGTCCATGTCCGAGCCGAACGCGGCGAACGCCTCGAGCTCGCGGAACTGGGCCAGGTCCACCCGCAGGCCGCCGGCCACGGACTTCATCGCCTTGGTCTGCGCAGCGCCGCCGACGCGGGACACCGAGTTCCCGACGTTGATCGCCGGCCGGACACCGGAGTTGAACAGGTCGGACTCGAGGAAGATCTGGCCGTCGGTGATCGAGATGACGTTCGTCGGGATGTAGGCCGAGATGTCGTTGGCCTTGGTCTCGATCAGCGGGAGCCCGGTGATCGAGCCGCCGCCGAGCTCGTCCGACATGCGCGCGCAGCGCTCGAGCAAGCGCGAGTGCAGGTAGAACACGTCGCCCGGGTACGCCTCACGGCCCGGGGGGCGGCGCAGCAGCAGCGAGACCGCACGGTAGGCCTCGGCCTGCTTGGTCAGGTCGTCGAACACGATCAGCACGTGCTCGCCCTTGTACATCCAGTGCTGGGCAATCGCCGATCCGGTGTAGGGCGCGATGTACTTGAACCCGGCCGGGTCCGAGGCGGGTGAGGCGACGATCGTGGTGTAGGCGAGCGCGCCGTTCTCCTCGAGCGTGCGCCGCACGGCGGCGATCGTGGTGCCCTTCTGACCGATCGCGACGTAGACGCACTTGACCTGGCGGTCCTTGTCGCCGGACTCCCAGTTCGCGCGCTGGTTGAGGATCGTGTCGATCGCGATCGCGGTCTTGCCGGTCTGCCGGTCACCGATGATGAGCTGGCGCTGGCCGCGCCCGATCGGGGTCATGGCGTCGATCGCCTTGATCCCGGTCTGCAGCGGCTCGCTCACCGGCTGCCGCTGCACCACCGACGGCGCCTGCACCTCGAGCGGTCGGCGGGTCTCGGCCTCGATCTCGCCGAGCCCGTCGATGGGAGCCCCGAGCGGGTCGACGACGCGACCGAGGAACGCATCGCCGACCGGTGCCGAGAGGACCTCGCCGGTCCGGCGGACGGTCTGCCCCTCCTCGATCGCGTCGTACGCGCCGAGCACGACGACGCCGATCTCGCGGACGTCGAGGTTGAGCGCGACGCCCAGCGTGCCGTCGTCGAACTCGAGGAGCTCGTTCGTCATCGCCGAGGGCAGTCCCTCGACGTGCGCGATGCCGTCACCGGTGTCGATGACGGTCCCGACCTCCTCGCTGGCGACCGACGAGGGCTCGTACGAAGAGACGAACTTCTCGAGCGCGTCCCGGATCTCCTCCGGTCGGATCGTGAGCTCCGTCATGGTGTCAGTTCCTGCTCTCGTGGTCGCTGGCGGGTGAGTCGAAGTTCTGGGCGGCGGTCCGGACGGGCATCGGCTACCCCGCCAGCCGTCGGCGGGCCTCGTCCAGGCGCGCGAGGACGGTGGCGTCGACGACCTCGTCGCCGAGCCGGACGGCAAGACCACCGAGCACGGTCGCGTCGATCTCGACGTTGAGCGCCACGCTGCGGCCGTACATCCTCGACAGCGCGGCGGTCAGCCGGTCGCGCTGCTCGGCGGTGAGGTCGGTCACCGAGCGGACGTGGGCCACGAGCCGCTCGCGCCGGGCCGCCGCGACGCCCGAGTAGCGCTCGAGCGTGTGCTCGACGTTTCGGCTGCTTCTGGCGAGGACCGCCTGGTCGATCAGCGTCCGCGTCTGGTCGGCCACCTTGCCGCCGCCGATCAGCGCGTCGAGCAGGGCAGACTTGCGATCGGCGTCGACCTCGCCGGTGAGCGCGCTGCGCAGGTCCTGGTCGCCCACCATGATCCGGCGAAAGCGAAACAGCTCGTCCTCGAGCCGGTCGAGCGCTCCGGCCTGGTCGGCGCTGGCCACGACGGCGCGGACGGCGAGGTCCTCGACGGCGTCGGCAAGATCGCGCGGGCTGGCCCACCGCTGGCCGACCGCCGTCCGGAGCACCTTGCGGGTGGGGTCGGAGAGCTGGGCGGACAGCATCGTGTCGAGCAGGCCAGCCCGATCCGTCCCGGACCTGGACCGGTCCCACAGCGTCCGGCGCAGCGCGGTCTGCCGGCTGAGCAGGCGGCCGACGGCGAAGAGCTCGTCGCCGAGCGCATCGGTATCGGCCCGGTCACTCTCGATCACCTGCTCGAGCTCGGCCGCGGCCGCGGCGAGGGCGTCCCGGCTGGCTCCCTGGTTCATCGAGCCGCCCGGGCGTCCTGCGTGTCCTCCGCGGTCGCCTCCAGCTCCTCGAGGAACCGGTCGACCGTGCGGCGCTGGCGCGCCTCGTCCTCGAGCGATTCACCGACGACCCGGCCGGCCAGGTCGACCGCGAGCCGGCCGACCTCCGTGCGAAGCGACGCCAGCGCCTGCTTGCGCTCGGCCTCGATCTGCTGATGGGCCTGCGTCGTCAGCCGCTTGGACTCCGCCTGCGCCTCCTCGCGCATCTCCTTGAGGATCACCGCTCCCTCCTGGCGGGCCTTCTCGCGCAGCCCGGCCGCCTCGTGCCGGGCCTCCGCGAGCTGCTCCTTGTACTTGGCCAGCGTCTCGGCTGCCTCGGCCTGGGCCTCCTCGGCCCGGGCCAGCCCGCCCTCGATGGCATCCGCGCGCTCTTCGAGCGTCTTCTTGATGCGCGGCAGCAGGACCCGGGCCAGCGCGAAGAACACGACGAAGAACGCGATGCCGCCGACAACCAGCTCGGCCACCGGCGGGACCAGGATGTTCGGGGCTTCCTCGGCCGCAGCGAGAATGCTCATCGAGGCTTCCTTCCGACGTGGTACGTCGTCAGCTGGTGGGGTAGACGAACGGTGCGACGAACCCGATCAGCGCCAGCGCCTCGGTGAGGACGAAGCCGAGGATCATGTTCTGGCGGAGCAGGTTGTACGCCTCCGGCTGGCGCGCGATGGCCTGGACGCCCAGCCCGAAGATCAGGCCGACGCCGATCCCCGGGCCGATCGCCGCGAGGCCGTACCCGATGGCGCCGACGCTGCCGAACAGCTCAGCAAGAAACATGGAGGTTCCCTTCGGAGTTGGTGCGTGTGATGGGGGGGCCTGACGGGTGGGGTGGTGCATACGGTCGCTGTGCTTGCGCGTGCTCCTCGCTGGTCAGTGGTCGACCTCCACCGAGCTCTGGATGTAGACGGCGGCGAGCAGCGTGAAGATGAACGCCTGCAGCACCTGGATGAACATCTCGAACCCGGTCATCGCGATCGTCATGACGAAACCGGCCACGCCGATGACGATGCCGAGGCCCTGGGTCTCGACGATGAAGTAGTACGCGGTGACGGCGAAGAACGCGATCAGGACGTGGCCGGCGAACATGTTCGCGAAGAGCCGGACCGCGTGGGTGAACGGGCGGACCAGGATCGTCGAGATGAACTCCAGCGGCGCGAGGATCACGTACACCGGCTTGGGGATGCCCGGCGGGAACATCATGTTCTTGAAGTAGCCGACCGGTCCCTGGTGCTTGATCCCGAGGAAGATGAAGAGCAGGTAGACGGTGATCGCGAGGACCGCGGGGTACGCGATGCGCGACGTCACCGGGAACTGCAGGAGCGGGATCACCGCGAACAGGTTGAGGATCCAGATGAAGAAGAACAGCGACACCAGCAGCGGGACGTACTTGTCGCCCTTCTTGCCGCCGATGATGCTCCGGGCGATGTCGTCCCGGACGAACGTGTAGCCGAGCTCGACCAGCGCCTGGAGCCGCCCGGGGACCATCGTCGGCTTGGCGCAGGCGACGTAGAACAGCGTCACCACGATCGCGGACCCGACGAAGGCCATGAGCATCGGCTTGGTCACGTCGAGGCCGCCGATCGAGAACAACGGCTCGAAGTTGAAGATCTCGGTGCCCGGCGCGTGGAAGCCGCTCTCGGTGGCGAGGTTGATCGTCATCGCCGGGCTCCTTCCGTCACGACCGCAGAAACCGCATGTACCCGAGGTACCCGCCGGCGGCGACGCCGAGCACCAGACCGATCGGGAAGAACAGTGAAGCGAAGTCCAGCCATCGGTCGAGCAGCCAGCCCGCGCCGCCGTACACGACCATCCCAGAGATCAGGTAGCTGAGCAGTGCCATCGGGTCGACCGCCCTGGGCTGCGGGTCGTCCTGGGCCTGCGCTCGCTCGTCGTCGTCCACCGCAGACTTCACCTGGCTCATCGCTGGCGGGACCATAGCAGGCGCTCACCGGCGCCCTTCCAGCCTCGGTCCGGTGGCTTCGGGGTCGACGTAGAGCACCCGCTGACGCATGAAGGCACGCACCTGGAAGCTGGTCCAGCAGATCACGCCGACCAAGATCGTCCAGGCGAAGGCCTGGAAGTCGAACTCGTCGGTCTCGCGGAACGAGACCAGGAGGATCCCCAGCAGGACGACCTTCACGAGGTACGTGCCGAACGCGGCACCCATCATCACGGCCGGCCCCTTGGCGCTCGCCGTGCTGACGACGTACCACGAGAGCGAGAAGAACGCGAGCACGACGACCAGGCCGAGCCCCGCACCGAGAAGACCGGGCATCCCGGACAGGAGGCCGAAAACGATCACCAGAACCACCCCCACGACGAGCGTGGGGATCGCGGCACCCTTGAGGATCGGGGTGTCCTGCGCCTGCATCGAGGCCTCCGGCCAGCCGGTCGGGGGGTGGGGTGTGGCTGCTCGTGAAAACTATCACAAAGTCTTGCGCACGGGGGCTCCGCCCTGGACCCCAAGAACCCTGCAAACCCTGGGAGTTCAGCCCCGACGAGCGCGGACGCCGGACTCGATCCGGGGCAGCACGACCGTCGCGAACGTGAGCAGGGCGAGGGCTGCCACCGCGGCGACCCGAACGGTCCACCCCTGGAGCAGGGAGACCGTCACCGCGCCGAACGCCACGGTCGCCGACCAGCCGTACATGAGCAGGACGGCGCGTGAGTGGGAGTGGCCGAGCTCGAGCAGGCGGTGGTGCAGGTGCAGCTTGTCCGCGGAGAACGGCGAGCGCCCGGCCCGGGTGCGCCGGACCACCGCGAGCAGAAGGTCGAGCAGCGGGACGGCGAGGACCGCCACCGGCAGCACCAGCGGCAGCAGCACGAGCAGGAGGTTCTGCCCGTCCGGGACCGCGCCGGGCGGGAACTGACCGGTGAGCGTGATCGACGACGCAGCGAGGAGGAGCCCGATCAGCAGCGCGCCGGAGTCGCCCATGAACACCCGGGCCGGGCTGAAGTTGTGCGGCAGGAAGCCCAGGCACACACCGCACAGCACGACGCTGATCAGCGCCGGCGGCGTCGCGAGGTCGAAGGACTGCCCGACGGACAACAGGTACGTGTACGCGAACGTGGCCGCGGCACCGATGCCCACCACACCGGCGGCCAGACCGTCCAGGCCGTCGACCATGTTCACCGCGTTCATCGTGCCGACGATCACCAGGATCGTCAGCAGCGTCCCCTGGGCCGGTGACAGCACGTACGTGGTCCCCGGCAGCGGGATCCAGTAGAACGTCACGCCCTGGACCACCATGACGCCGGCGACGAGGACCTGCCCGGCGAGCTTGGTGACGGCGTCGATGCCCCACTTGTCGTC
>Ga0136619_10000818_pt1 | contig 11906 bp, 11 predicted proteins | sample AntDrymUQ3532106_2_FD_104807 | JGI IMG/M metagenome (GOLD analysis project Ga0136619, IMG submission 104807) | Polar desert sand microbial communities from Dry Valleys, Antarctica - metaG UQ353 (21.06) | ecosystem: Environmental > Terrestrial > Soil > Desert | place: Antarctica: Dry Valley...
GGATCAGGCAAGCAGTGTCCTCAACGGCAACTTCGACAGCGGTCCACAGGCCTATTAGCGCATGCGAGTTGATGGGGTGAAGCTCTGCTGCAAGCAGTGCCTTTGCCCACGGTCCGAGCGTCTTCTGATGCGCAATCAGTTGGTCGATACCTTCGAGCGGCGCCAAGGCTTGCTGAAAACCTCGACGAGCAAATCGAAGAAAAGGGTCTAGCCCGGCCAGGGCCACGAGCGCTCGCTGAAGCACTGCTGCGACCCGCGTCTCTTCGGCAACGTATGTCACGCATCGGCCGACTGGGCCGACGACCCAGTTGGACACATCGGCGTCCAGAATACTCGGCATACGTTTCGTGCTTTCTAACTAGTGATTAGATGATTTCTGGATTTCATCCTGTGCATTGATATCACAGCGCTTGTCTCGTGACAATAAGGCCTTTTGACGAGCATCGTCCAGCTGTATATCATCCGCATTAGCAAGATACGCAGGCTAGGATGCGGCCTCCCCGTATTCCGCTGCGCTGCATACAGGCTACCTTGCTGCTCGCTCGGCGCTTCATCCGCCCACATAGAGCATATGCGCCCCCAGGCTGATCGCGCCGACGGCCACTCCGGAACGGAGCGCAGTGATCACGCCGTCGCCCCATCGTCTTAGCCAGGTCATCAAACCACCCGGGAGTCCGCCGAATATCATCATGGCCGCCAGCACCCCGAGCCCGACGAGCACCAGATAGGCGATGCCGATCCAGGGCGATCCGAACTGTGACACGGGTAGATGCGCCAATACCGGCGCCGGAGCCCGCATGCCGTGCATGAGCCCCACCAGCACCGCGCCATGGTCGTGGGCATGCGGATCCCGCGCATGGGCCCGGCGCGCAGCGCCGCGCTATCGTTCAAGGTAAGGGGCGGCGCCGCTTTTTGGCGCGTCCGGTGCCGCGAATTGTTGGGCCGCTTAATCGGTAGGTACTTGCTCTTTAGCCAGCTTCAGCAATAACCGTAACGCCTGGTTAACTGACGTTGAGTCTCGAAATACCTGCGCCACGTCAGAGTCGAGAAACACGACGTTGGTACCCTTTCGACAGGCTTCGTAATGCTTGCCCCGAACTCCACCCGTGAAATCATACTCCGGGCGTAGTTCATCATCCTGGTCTGAGCTATGTGCCTGTTTCATACTGCTTATGCTCTCTTGCGGTCGCTAACCGTGCGGTGATGATTCTCATACGTTCACCGCGCTCCGTGTACCCTACCACCACCAGCCGGCCAGCCGACGACATACCAACGCTAACAAATCGAAACTCCGCTTCGGAATGGTCCGGGTCGGCGATGGTCAGTTCAAGCGGGTCGCCAAATACCGTCACCGCTTCGGTAAGTTTGATCCCGTGCTTGGTACTGTTGATCCTTTCTTTCTCTCGGTCCCACTCGAATTCCACCCGCTCATTTTAGCATGGTAATACCTTGAGCCGGCGCAAGCGAGAGCAGCCTCGATGGAGTGAAACGGAATCCGGGATTGATGGCCGCGACGGCGTCTTCCCCCGACCGGGTCGCTGATCGGATGGGGACCAACCGGGCGACGGGTCTGCCGTGGTTGGTGATGATGAAGGTCTCGCCCTGTTCCACCTCCTTTAGTAGGCGGGGAAGATGAGTTTTAGCCTCGTAAGATCCTATCTGCTTCATGGTCTGACTGACTACCCTAGTCTAAGACTAGTCTGAGCCGGCGTTATTGTCAAAGCGCCCGATCGCGGTTGACCCGGCCGGGATGGGCGTCGGCGCATGCGCATCAAACTGCCAAATAGCGCTGAATCAGCGCGTCGGTGAGCTCGGCCGTGGCGCCGGCCGCGACGATACGGCCTTTGTTCATGATACAAAAATGGTCGGCCACGCGGCGGGCGAACGGGAGCTTCTGCTCGACCAGCAACACCGTCAACCCATGTTCCCGATTCAGGCGCAGGATGATGTCGCCGATTTCGCGCACGATATTGGGCTGTATTCCTTCGGTAGGCTCATCCAGGATCAACAGCCGCGGTTCCAGGACCAGGGCGCGTGCGATGGCAAGCTGTTGTTGCTGGCCGCCGGAGAGATCACCGCCCTGACGATGCAGCATGTCCTTGAGTACCGGAAAGATCTCGAACACGATCGGCGGCATTCGTCGCGCTCCGTTGCGGCGCGCGCCGAGGCCCACCTTGAGGTTTTCCTCGACCGTGAGCAGCGAAAAGATCTCGCGCCCTTGGGGGACGTAGCCGATGCCGAGCGCCGCGCGTTTGTGCGCCGGAAGGGGAGTCAGGTCGGTCGCCTCCATGCGCATGACGCCGGACTTGAGCGGCAACAGTCCCATGATGCACTTGAGCAGCGTGCTCTTGCCGACGCCGTTGCGGCCGATCAAACACGTGCACGAACCGGCCGCGACTTCCACATCGAGATCCCACAGGGTGTGGCTCTCGCCGTAATAGTGGTTCAATTGCGCGATGCTCAGCATGAGAGCCTGTTCCGATTACGCCCCCAGATAGACCTCGATCACCTTCGGATGGTTTTGGACCTCCTGCATCCTGCCTTCGGCCAGCATCCGCCCTTCGTGCAACACCGTGACCCGGCGCCCGATGGAACGCACGAACTCCATGTCGTGCTCCACGACGATAATGGTGTGCCGGCCTGCGAGGGAGAGCAGCAATTCGGCGGTATGCTCGGTCTCCTCATGCGTCATCCCGGCCACCGGTTCGTCTAGCAACAGGAGTCTCGGGCTCTGCATGAGCAGCATGCCGATCTCCAGCCATTGCTTTTGGCCATGGGAGAGCACGCCGGCCCGGCTGTACCGGGATTCGGTGAGGCCGATGATCGCAAGAACTTCCTCGATGCGATCCCGCTCCGCGCCGTTGAGCCGGGCAAAGAGGCTCGGCCACACCGCCTTGTTGCTGTAGAGCGCCAGCTCCAGGTTCTCAAAGACACTCTGGTGCTCGAAGACGGTGGGTACTTGGAATTTGCGGCCGATGCCGGCTTGGGCGATCTCGGGTTCGCTAAGGCTCAAGAGATCGACGCTTCGGGCAAAGAAAGCCGTTCCTTGATCGGGACGCGTCTTACCGGTGATCACATCCATCATGGTGGTCTTACCGGCACCGTTGGGGCCGATGATGCAGCGGAGCTCGCCGTCATCGACATAGAGCGATAGACCGTCTAAAGCCTTGAACCCGTCGAAGCTCACGGTGATGTCCTCGATATAGAGGATCGGCGCACTTGAGGCATCCGGGGCCGGCTCGCTCGCCGATCCGAACCCGTAGGTCATCAAGTCTATTCGCCGCACGGGTTTGCGCGGCCGCTGCGGCTCGAACTGCATCAGGGCGGCTCCTTGCGCCCGCGGAATAAACCGACCAGACCGCGCGGCAGGAACACTGTCACCAGGACAAACAGACCGCCCAATGCGAACAGCCAGACCTCCGGCAGCGCCCCGGTCAGATAGGTCTTGGCGTAGTTGACCAGCCCGGCCCCGGCCACGGCTCCGTAGAGGGTCGCGCGCCCGCCCACGGACACCCAGATCACGACCTCGATGGAGTTCAAGGGCGAGAACTCGCTGGGGTTGATGATCCCGACCTGAGGCACGTACAAGGCCCCGGCGATCCCGGCCAGCACGGCCGACAAGACGAACACCCAGAGCTTGAAAAGCTCGACCCGATAGCCGAGAAAGCGGGTGCGATCCTCGGCGTCGCGGATCGCCACGACCACCCGCCCGAGCTTGGAGCTTACCACGGCGCGGCAGGCGACGTAACCGAGCGCTAGGGCTAGCGCCGAGACGACGAAGAGCCCGGCCCGGGTGCTGTCCGCGTGGACGTCGAAACCGAGGAGAGTCTTGAAATCCGTGAGTCCGTTGTTGCCGCCGAAGCCCATGTCGTTGCGGAAAAAAGCCAGCATCAACGCATAGGTGAGTGCCTGGGTGATGATCGAAAGGTAAACGCCGGTCACGCGCGAGCGAAACGCGAGCCAGCCGAACACCAGCGCCAGCAAGCCTGGCACCAGCATCACCATGAGCGCCGCGAACCAGAACTGATCGAAACCGTACCAATACCACGGGAGCTCTTTCCAGTTGAGAAATACCATGAAGTCCGGCAGCACCGGATCGCCATAGACCCCTCGGGGGCCAATCGCGCGCATGAGATACATGCCCATGGCATACCCGCCCAAGGCAAAGAAGGCGCTGTGCCCGAGGCTCATGATCCCGCAGTACCCCCAGATGAGATCCAGGGCGATGGCGAGCAGGGCATAGGTGAGATATTTTCCCAGCAAGGTGACCGTATAGGTCGAAAGGTGCAACGAAGAGGACTCCGGCACCGCTAGATTGAGCACCGGCACGACGAGGATTGCGATACCCAAGAGCGCCAATAATAGGGTTCCGCCGAGATCGCGCTTGAGCAGCATGCGCTAGCCCTCGGCCGCCCGGCCTTTCTGCGGGAACATGCCTCGCGGCCGCTTCTGGATATAGATGATAATGAACACCAGCACCAGAATCTTGGCCAGCACCGCCCCGGCGTAGGGCTCCAGGAATTTGTTGACGATCCCGAGCGACACCCCCCCGACCAGCGTGCCCCACAGGTTGCCCACGCCGCCGAACACGACGACGATGAAGGAATCGATGATGTACGCCTGGCCGAGGTTCGGCCCCACGTTGGTGAGCTGGCTGAGCGCGACGCCGGCGACCCCGGCAATCCCCGAGCCCAAACCGAAGGTCATGGCGTCCACCCACTCGGTGCGGATCCCCACGGCCTTGGCCATGGCCCGATTCTGCGCCACCGCCCGCACCTGCAGGCCGAACCGGGTGTGTTTCAGGAGCGCTAGCAGCGCGAGAAACACCAGTAGGCCGAAGAGCGTGATGTACAACCGGTTGTAGGTCAGCGAGAGGGCGTCGTTGATCTCCAGCGAGCCGCTCATCCAAGCGGGCGTGGAGACCGATCGGTTCAACGGCGAAAAAATGCTGCGCACTGTCTGCTGCAAAAACAGGCTGATGCCGAAAGTCGCGAGCAGTGTCTCGAGCGGCCGGCCGTAGAGGAAGCGAATGATGCTTCGCTCAATCGCAATCCCGACGAGGCCCGCGACCAAGAATGCCGCCGGGATCGCGACGAACAGCGAGAGATTCAGGTGCGCCGGCATTAGTTGCTGTATCACGTAGGTCGTGTAAGCGCCAAGCATAATCAGCTCGCCGTGGGCCATATTGATGACCCCCATCACCCCGAAGGTGATGGCGAGGCCGATGGCGGCCAGGACGAGCACCGATCCCAGGCTCAGTCCGAAGAAGATGGTTTCTATGAGCCCATGGATTTGAAGCTGGAACTCGATCGCGCTCAAGGCGCGCTGGGCGGCCGTGTGCATCTGCCGATCCTGTGCCTGATCGTGCAACAAGGCCGTCAGCCGGTTGCGCACCGCGGGATTGAGGCTGCTCTTTAACGATTCTATAGCGGTCAAGCGAGTCCCGGGGTCGGGGCTGTCTAGCTCCATCAGCGTAAGCCCCGTTTGCATGGCCTCGCGGACCCCGGTGTCGCTCTCCTTGGCCAGCGCTATGTGGAGGAGGGCGCGCGATGATTCGTCGAGATCGCTTGTGATCTCGTGTACCGCCTTCAGGCGCACCGCCGTATCGTCATGAAATAGGCTCAGACGGGCGATGGCGCCGCGCAGTGTGAGACGCAGTTGGTTATTGATGATGACTTTCTTGAGCTTATCCTTGCCATCCGCGTGTTCTACCTCGCCGCTGAGCACATCACTTAGCTCGAACGCTTCGCCCCGCGGTTGGGCGATGAATAGCCTCCTGTCGCTGGCACGGTAATGCAGTTCGTCTTGGAGCAGGGCCCTGAGGGTCGGCAGGGTACGCGGATCATTTAAGCTTTGCAGTTTTTCGACGGCCTCGGCTTTCTTGATGAAGCTTGCGTCCTTTAACAGCTCTAGTGCGGCAGCGAACGGGTCCTCCTGCACGTCCGCGGCGAACGCACACGGCAAGAGTGAGAGCCAGGCGTTGAGGATCCATGCAAGGATCACTGATACGCGAGGCAAGTGCTTGGTGATAAGAACACGCGCGTGGGGTGTGCTGCATCCACCTCCGCGCGTACGACGGCTCCTCAGTAAACTTGGCCGAAGCACTTCTTGGTTTTGGTGTTATAGTTTCCGCAGGTGATGGGCGGCGTCCAATCGGCGATGATGTCCTTGCTCCCCGGGAGGAAATCCGACCAGGCATCGCCTTCGACCGGGCCCTCGGTCTGCCACACGGTGGCGAATTGGCCATCCCCCTGGACCTCGCCGATCAGCACCGGTTTGGTCAGGTGATGGTTTTTCAACATCACCGCTTTTCCGCCCGTGAGGTTCGGCACCTCGATCCCGATGATCGCCTTGGCCACGGCGTCAGTATCCGTGGTGCCGGCCTTCTCGACGGCCTTGACCCACATCTCGAAGCCGATGTAATGGGCCTCCATTGGATCGTTCGTGACCCGCTTCGGGTTCTTGATGAAGGCATGCCACTTCTTGATGAACTCCTGGTTTTCCGGGGTATCCACGCTCATGAAATAGTTCCACGCCGCGAGATGGCCGACCAGAGGTTTGGTATCGATGCCCGAGAGCTCCTCCTCGCCGACCGAGAAGGCGACTGACGGGATGTCGGCCGCCGAGACCTTCTGATTACCGAGCTCCTTATAGAACGGGACGTTGGCGTCGCCGTTGATGGTCGAGACCACGGCCGTCTTCTTGCCTTGCGATCCGAACTTCTTGATCTCGGCAACGATGCTCTGCCAGTCCGAATGGCCGAAGGGCGTGTAGTTGATCATGAGATCCGCGTCCTTGACGCCCTTGGATCTAAGATAGGCCTCGAGGATCTTGTTGGTCGTGCGCGGATAGACGTAGTCGGTTCCCGCCAGCACCCAGCGTTTCACCCCGATGTCGTTCATCAAGTAATCGACCGCGGGTATCGCCTGCTGGTTGGGCGCGGCGCCGGTGTAGAACACGTTCTTCGAGGACTCCTCGCCTTCGTACTGCACCGGGTAGAAAAGCAGGCCGTTCAGCTCCTCGAAAACCGGCAGTACGGACTTGCGGGACACCGAGGTCCAACAGCCGAATACGACCGCCACCTTCTCCTTTTGAATGAGCTCACGGGCCTTCTCGGCGAATAAGGGCCAGTTCGACGCCGGGTCCACCACCACCGCCTCGAGCTTCTTGCCCAACAGGCCGCCTTTCTTGTTCTGCTCGTCGATCATCATGAGCACGGTGTCTTTGAGTGTGGTCTCACTGATCGCCATGGTCCCCGAAAGCGAGTGCAGCACACCGACCTTGATGGTGCCCTCCATCTCCACCGCACCTGCCACGGCCTTCTTCGCTTCGCCGGCCGCCGCTTCCAGGGCTTTCTTGGTCTCGTCCATCGCCCCTGCCGAAGCGTGCTGAACGGATGTCAGCCACGTGCAGGCAACGAGGACGGCCACTGCCGCATAAATTACCTTGTTATTGAACCTTGTTAACATACCTTATCCCCTCGCTGATTATAATTGAATTTGGAGCCCAAGCTTGACGGCGCTGACCTCATCTTCGCGCACGCCGGGGCGATAGTCGAGCCCCTCGGTCGCGATGTCCCCGTGCTCGTAGAACAAAGAGACGCGGGCATTGTGGCCGTCAATGACATAGTTGACCCCGGCCTCGATCTCGTCGCGCTCCGAGCTATTCTGGGGGTCGACATTGGTGTAGCGCACGTAAGGCTGGAATTGGCCGATCCAGACCTTCTGCGGAAACAGATAAAGCGCCGTCGCCGTGTAGGAATCACCCTCGAACATGCAGAAGCACGTGGGGTCGGAGAGGGTCGCGAAGCTGATATCCTCGAGGTTGAAGTACTTGTACTCGCCCTCGAAGGTGAACACGCCCTCGTTCGGCAGGACCTTCTCGAACAGCAAATCGACGCTCGTCCCGAAGAAATCGGCGGGATCGACTATCGTTCCGGCCCCGTCATCCTGATACTGGAAGGCCGCGGCGAGCGTGAGGATGTCCCCGGCCTTCCCGTAGTAGGTGCTGCTCGTGTAGTAGCCCGGATTCTCTTCGATGTTCAGGAAATTGAAGCTCAGCCGCGCGGCATAGAGCAGGTTGTCGTCCTGGTTCGCGCGCGAGTCGTCGAGCCCGTCGAACACCCCGGCCACATACGTCAACCTGCCACTCGGAATGAGTGTGCCCCAAAATTGTACGCCATCATCTCGGCCAAAACGCCCCGCCTCATTGCTCTCGCCCGAGAAGTCCGAGGGGTAGAAAGGCGTCTTGTTGAACTCGAAAACGTTTTGGTAGAAAGGGCCGTTCAATTCCGCGCGGTCGGCGGCCACCAGCATGCGGCCGAACCAGACGTTGAGGTATTGGTTGAATTCAAATTTGCCGATGGCGTCAAGCACCCGCAGATCTCCACCATCGCTGCAGTTCTCGCACTCGGTGTTGAACTCGAGCTTGAGATACTCGAAGAGCTGTCCGTTCACGTACAAGCGGATGTTGTTGAGGTCGAAGTCTTTGGACCACTTCCCGCCGTCGCGCCCCGCGATGTCTTCGATGGCCGCAAAGCTTGTTCTAAGCCCAGCGCCGATACTTATCCACTTCGTCTCGTCGATCTTGAAGGTAGCGCCGGCATGCGCCAGTGGACTGGTACATAAACTGGCGACGAGCATGGCACCGGCAAGCCGCTGATGGCTTTGAAGGACTCGCAATGTCTTTAGGTTCATTGGTGACTTTCTCCCCTAGTTCGTAGGCGCGTTGGTGTTGTACAAACGCATACTACTCTAGTCTTACTGTATGCTAAATGCAACGCCTGCTCCGAAGTCTCGCTGCATTACCCCGTCGAAGAGAACTTAAAAAGAGGGCGCCATAGGCGCCCCAAGAAGGTGGAGGCACAATCAGACAGACTTGTGCTGAGCTACAAAAGCACAATTGATGCCATGCAACACAGTCATAGCATATTCAAATCGTAAGAATAAATTAGTTTATTTAAGACAATGAGTTAATAAAACTTCCGTAAGTATTTATAGGCTTCACCCACGGCCGCCGGGAGTAGGAATATTTAGGTAATGCTTCAAAAGTGTGCGCATCCACTCGAAATCGCACCAATCGGGTTCGTTTCTTTATTGCAACAGAGCCAAGGATCTGTTGCAAATGCGTCACCAGGTCCCTCCAGGTCTTTTCTTAACTCAAGGCTCCGCCGCAACTACTGCCCGCCCCCGCGGTACATCCATAACAGTGGTTGGCTACCCGGATGGGATTGCCTTCGAGATCCATCTCCATTAGCTCAACCAGACGGAGGCGCCGTTTGTCCGCCACGCGCAACGGCAGGTCCAGCATCTGATTGAAGTCGCAATCGTAGACATAGCCCTGCCAGTCAACGCTGATGAGCGAGCGGCACATTACCGCCTCCAGATTTGCCTCCTGGTGCGCGTGACGCAGCAACTGCATATAAGGCGTGAACTGACCCTTGGAGATGAGCAGGCTGCCAAAACGCTGGATAGGCATATTGGTGAGAGCATAGAGCCGATTGAAGACGATGCCGAATCTCTCGCCAAGATGCTTGCGGTAAGACTCCTTCAGCGTCGCTTGTGGGGGCGGCAGGCTGGGACCCTGCGGGTTATAGACGAGATTCAGTACGAGATTGGTGCCGGGCGCGGCATAGCCGAGGGCGTTGAGCTTTAGCAAAGCGCGTATGCTGGCGTCGAATACCCCGGCGCCGCGCTGCCGATCCACATTATCCGCAAGGTAACAAGGCAGGGAGGCGGTGATCTCGACGCCCTGGGCAGCGAGAAAGTCGGCCAGATCTTCCTGTGCGGGTTGCTCCAGAATAGTCAGGTTACAACGATCAATGACCTGTACACCTAGCCGGCGCACAGTGCATACCAGGTCACGGAAATGCGGGTTTAACTCCGGCGCACCACCGGTCACATCCAGGATTTTGATATTTGACACCTCTAAGAAAGCGATCACCTCATCGATGGTCTTCCGGCTCATTTCCTCGATACGATTCGGACCGGCGTTGACATGACAATGGACACAGGTCTGGTTGCATCGATAGCCCAGGTTTACCTGCAGGGTATCCGGCCGCTTGCGGCGAATGGGGGGAAAGTCCGTGGTTTCAAGCAATTGCAACGTGGCATGCATGGAAGTGTTTCCCTATCAGAACGATCTTGCCAGAAATAGGCTCAACGCCGAGAGACGATCACGGTGTCCGAAGTGATCCCGGCGCCGCGCGCTCTCAGCACGCCACGGCCGATATCGGCTTGCGGCTGAAACGAGGCCATCCGTACCGCATCGGCGTGCTTGCGAAAGAAGCGCACCAGGGCTGGGATCTCATGAAAATTGCCGGCGAAGACGCTGGTGTTAAAAAACACCGAAAGCGGTAAGCCCCGCGCGCGTTCGATGTATTGCTCTCGAATCACGTTGAGCTCGACTTCGGAGCCATAACCCTTCCGTTGCTGCGTCAAATCGACGTGGAAGGCGACATCGGTAAGCCCAGCATCGCATAGCGCCGCGAGCAGCGCACGGGTGGCACGGATGCCGTTCGTGAAGAGCGAAGCCCGCATGCCGTAGTGGGTGATCCGCTGCACGATCCGGATGAGCTTGGCTCGGTTCCTGAGCGTCGGATCGCAGCCCGTCACCTGTACGTCCGTATTCTGCCCGTAGTGCTGATAGATCATCTCGATGCGGCGAAAGACTTCTTGGAGCGGTACATCCTTGACCGCCTCGGAGGTGTCTGAGAGATAGCACAGCGTGCAGTCGAGATTACAGCGCTGAGTGATTTCGAGCGCCACGCAGCCGATGTTCCAGCGCTTGCCCGCGATCTGCTCAGGCGTCCAGCAGCCGATGTCCAGGAGGCGCCCGCGCAGTGCTTCGCGACGCTGGGCGGGCTCCGGCAGGCTCGTGTAGGGCGGCCATGCGTGAATCTCTTCGGGGCTCAAGTAGTTGACTTCAAGACCCTCAGCGGCACAGAGCGACCCCGCCGGTTTCCTGTTGCGCGTGACTGAGGGTTTGATGTCGTCCATAGCATTGCCGTCAATCGAATTCGGTAGCACGCCGGCGGGAGCAATTGGATTGCCGCCACAACAGGGCCACGTCATTCCTCCGATTCAATCGTGCTCGGCGAGCAGCGCGGCAATGTCGGCGCGCATGGGTGGGTAGGTGAAAACGCTCATCGCCATAGATCCTCCGCTACCGCTTGCGGTCGTTGAGTCCCCAGCCATAGTCCAGATACTCGAGCGGCGCCTGTTCGGTTCGGATCAACTCTCGGTCCGCCGGCCGATCGGCAAGTAGCCCTGCATGCGTGGCAAGGAATGCCGGTACCGACCGGATGCCGCGGTAGCCGCGGCTGAAGTCCTCGGCATACCCACTTGAAGATGCTCGAGACTTCGAGCGCATTGCTCGCTGCCGAATAGCGATTGCGAGTACGATCGGACAGGAAACGTCTGACCTGGTCGTCGAGCTGTGCGTCCAAGCGCGTGCCTACGTACGCCTCTTCGCGCAGCATCGGGCAACCGATGGACGCGCAGTTGACGGCCATATGGACGCGCGGGTCGTCGAAGGCACCGGGTTTGCGCATGGTCTCATGCTCGATATCGTCGAGGCTTTGTTCCTGACCGAGCAGCGTGAAGAAGCGCTGTTTCCAGGGACTGCGTAACAGGCTGCCCAGGTCCTTGATCGATTCGAGTTTTGAATAGCGGGTGAGAATGAGCTTGAGTGTGAAGGCATTATAGGCATTGATGAGGAAGGCCAATCCATCGTTCTTGGACCACTCAGTGAATTCTGCTTGGCTCACAGCGGAGAGACCCTGGAGATAGTTCTGCAAGCGCCCGCTGTCGGTCTGCAGATCTGCATAGGCGACGCGCGAGGCCCGCCCTTGGTCGATCAATACCACGTGTTTGCCGAGCAGCTCGGTCCAGGCGCGATGACTGAGA
>Ga0136619_10000819_pt1 | contig 11902 bp, 12 predicted proteins | sample AntDrymUQ3532106_2_FD_104807 | JGI IMG/M metagenome (GOLD analysis project Ga0136619, IMG submission 104807) | Polar desert sand microbial communities from Dry Valleys, Antarctica - metaG UQ353 (21.06) | ecosystem: Environmental > Terrestrial > Soil > Desert | place: Antarctica: Dry Valley...
CACACCGATGTGGGCCGCGTGAACCGAAAGAGGACGACATCCAATGACCAAAGCAGAACTGCTCGATGCCGTGGCAAAGTCGGCCGGCGTGTCGCGGACCGACGCCGATCGCACGATTGCGGCGTTCTTCGAACACGTCACGAAGTCCACGAAGAAGGGCGAGCGCGTCGGCTGGCCCGGTTTCGGTACGTTTTCGACCTCCAAGCGCAAGGCTCGCAGCGGCCGTAACCCCCAAACGGGCGGAACGGTGAAGATCCCGGCGTCGACGGCGATGAAGTTCACGTCCAGCTCCACGCTGAAAGGCACACTGAACCCGCGCCGCACGAAGTAGCTGCGCACGGGGGCCTGCCGCCCCCGTGGACCCCAAGAAACTGGCCGACAGGATGATTGACGAGGGGACTCGCTCCGTCGGGTCCCCTCGTCATGTCCCGGCAATGGGATGATGGGACCCGTGCAGCAGATCTGCGACGACTGCGTCGCCGAGGCAGAAGCGCTCGACGGCATCGTCAGTGACGATGGTGTGGACTTCGACCGTCCAACACCGGCACCGGGCTGGAGCATCGGCGATCAGATCAGCCATCTGTGGTTCTTCGACCAGCGAGCGCACCTGGCGCTCACCGATCCCGAGGCCTTCCTGGCCGACGCCGAGACGCTGCTGGCCGACAGCGGTGCCGGCACGCAGGCATCCGTGCAGGTGGGCCGCTCGATGGTGGCGGAGGAGTTGTGCGATGCCTGGCGAGCTGACCGGGTCCGGCTGATCGCAGCGGCCCGGGATGTCGACCCCACCGTCAGGGTCAGATGGTACGGGCCGCCCATGGGCGCCCGGTCGTTCATCACCGCCCGCCTGATGGAGACCTGGGCGCACGGCCAGGACATCGTCGATGCGCTGGGCATTGGACGGGCGGCGACCGACCGGTTGCGCCACGTCGCCCACATCGGCGTCGGAGCCAGGGTCTTCAGCTACCTGGCCAACGCACGCCCGGCGCCCACCCATCCGGTGCGCGTCGAGTTGCGGGGCCCCACCGCTGACCTGTGGACCTGGGGACCCGAGGAGGCAGCTGATCGGGTGTCGGGCGATGCGCTCGATTTCTGCCTCGTGGTCACGCAGCGCCGCCACCTCGACGACGTGACGCTCGTGATCGACGGGGCGGGCGCGCAGGAGTGGATGTCCATCGCCCAGTCGTTTGCCGGCCCGCCTGGTCCCGGGCGCCAGCCCGGACAGTTCGAGCGCTGACGCCGCGCAGGTGCCGGTCGGCGCGCTAGAGCTGGTCGATGCGCTTGAACACCTCGGCGGCGGCGAGCCCATGGGGCGCGCCCAGCTCAGCCAGACGCGACGTGACGCGGTCGCGGAACGCCGACAGCTCGGTGTCGTCAGCGGCGTACATGGTCGACTCGAATTGGCTCCGGTGGGCCTCCAGCGCCGCCAGCTTGGCGGCCACGGTGCCGGCGATGTCCTCCACATGGTCCGGTTCGTCGGCCTCGAACAGCAGCAACGCAGCCGGCCGGTGAGCGGCCAGCCCCTGGTCGCCGAACGCATGGGGATCGCGGGCCGAGGCGATGGCGTCAACCGTGAGGAACCCTGCGTGACGATGGTCTGGGTGGATGCGGTACCGCTTCCACGGGTCGTGTCCGAGCACCACATCCGGTCGCAGCTGGCGCACGACGCTCACGACTTGCTCTCGCAGCGACAGTTCTGACGACAGTTCCCCGTCGACCTGACCGAGGAACCGAACCTCGCCTGCCCGATCGCCCGCCAGCAGCCGGGCCGCCTGGCGCTGCTCGACCTGGCGGATCCCGACGAGGGCGACGGTATCGGCATCGACGTCCCACGTGCCCTTGGAGCCGTCGGTGCAGATGAGGTGGTGCACGGTGCAACCGTCCTGGGCCCACTTGGCGAGCGTGCCTCCGCACCCGAACTCCACGTCGTCGGGGTGGGCGCCGACGGCCAGCGCCACCTTTGGGGTGGGCAGGTCCGACGTCCACCCAGCCGGGCGGTTCAGCGCCGGCCGTCCAGGATCGTCTGTAGCCACGGCGGAAGCTGAGGTCGGACGAGCGGATGGGTGAGGTCGGCGGGGGTGTCGACGTCGAGGCTCAGATCGACGTCGTAGCGAACCTCCAAACGGCGTCCCGCTGCGCCATCGAGATGGCGGCGGAACGAGCCGGGCCCATACGACGCAGGCATCGGCAAGCCGTGGCCGGCCAGCGGCACAGCCATCACGTTCGTGCCATCACGGCGCCGGTCGGGTACGAGCGTGACGGTGCCGGCCAGAGCGACGGAGGCGATCGGCGCCGGGCGCGGCAGGTCGCCGTGGGCGACGATCACGTGGTCGAAGCCCTTGCCGGCGATGGTGCGGCAGCCATCGTCCACGGCGCCGTTGAGCCCGAGGCCGGGGGTCCACAGCACCTGGGCACCGGCCCCGTCGGCCCATGACGCCACGTCGTCGTCGTCGCACGCCACGAACGTCGTCAGCGGGGCGGCTGCGCGCAGCACGCCCTCGGCAAGCCAGGCGGCCAGCGCTGCGCGCTGCGAGGCATCGAGCAGGGTTCCGAGACGGCCTTTTGCCGCACCGAACGCCTTGATCGGTGCCAGCAGCGCCGTCTCCACCATTTTGAGCCTACGACGTAGACGCCGTGCCGCCGCTCTCGCTCCCTGCGGTCGCTTGAGTCCGCCGAGTTGCTGGCGCTTCCCTCGTCGGGTCGCTGGCGCTTCCCTCGTCACGCGTGCCCGCCCGGGTACGATCGACACGTGAGTAGGCAGGCGGCGCCGCGGGTGGCGGTGGTGGGCGCCGGCTCGTGGGGGACGACGATCGCCGCCATCGCCAGCGAGAACACGCCGACGGTGCTGTGGGCCCGTCGAGCCGAACTGGCCCACCAGATCAACGATGCTCGCATGAATGCGGACTATCTCGACGGGTTCGAGCTGCCGGAGGCGTTGCAGGCGACGGATTCACTGGAGGAGGCGATCACGGGCGCCGACGTGGTGGTCATGGCCGTGCCGTCGCACGGCTTTCGCGCCGTCGCCAGTGAGACGGCGGCCTACCTGCGGCCATGGATCCCGATCGTCAGCTTGTCGAAGGGCCTGGAGCAAGGCTCCCTGAAGCGCATGAGCGAGGTCACCGAGGAGGAGATGCCAGGACATCCCGTCGCCGTGTTAACCGGTCCCAACCTGGCCAAGGAGATCCTCGCCGGGCAGCCGGCGGCGAGTGTCGTCGCCATCGACGACAAGGTCATCGCCGTGGAACTGCAACGGCTGTTCTCGCGCCCGACGTTGAGGATCTACACGAACCCCGACGTCATCGGCGCAGAGTTGGGCGGCGTCGTGAAGAACGTGATCGCCATCGCTGCCGGCATGGCCGAGGGCATGGGTTTCGGCCACAACAGCCGCGCCACGTTGATCACGAGAGGCCTGGCCGAGATGACCCGACTCGGCATCGCCATGGGCGGGGATCCGATGACGTTTGCCGGGCTGGCCGGCATGGGCGACCTGATCGCCACGTGCTCGTCCCAGCAGAGCCGCAACAACCAGGTCGGGCTACGGCTCGGGCAAGGTCAGCCGATCGAGGAGATACTGGCCAGCATGAACATGGTGGCCGAAGGCGTGAAGAGCTCGCCGAGCGTGCTGGAGCTGGCCGGTCGCCACGACGTCGAGATGCCCATCACCGAACAGGTCGCCAGCGTGTGCCACGACGGGACGCCGGCTGCCGACGCCATGTGGTCGCTGATGAAGCGGTCACGGAAAGGGGAGTTCGACTGATGCCGACCACGGCGCCGGCGCTGACCGGCGTGATCGGCCACCGCTGGCGAGCCGAGGTGACATCGTCAGGCGGAGTCGTGCCCCTCGACGGCTCGCCTCGGCTCGACTGGTACGTGGCCGCCGAGGACCGCTGGCACACGCCGGCTGACGAGATCGCCGTCCGCCAGCAGCGCACGGCCGGCACGCCGGTGTTCGAGACCCGGGTACGTGTGCCCGACGGAGATGTGGTGCAGCGCATCTGGTCCATCGCCCACAGTGGCGGGCTGACGTTGCTGGAGTTCACGAACGAGTCGTCCAGGGCAGTGGCCGTAGCGCTGACCCGCGGTGACGTTCTCACCGCCCGGCCGCCGGCCGTCGTCCCGATCGAGGGCATCGATCTGCCGCCGGGGTCGATCGTCGTGCCGATCGCCCACGGGACGAGTGCGCTTGCCGGTATCCGCCATGTTGGTCGCGGTCCCGGACTGTTGCCGCCCGGCTTGCCCGGCATCGACAAGACGGTCAACGGCTGGCTTGCTCTGGCGGCCACGGCCAGCCGGGTCGAACTTCCTGACGAACCACTCTCCACGGCCGTGATCGGCGAACGCTCCGACGTGCTGCTGGCGGGGCCACCGTCGGTGAAGGACGACCCCGTCGGCACCGTGCTGGCCATCGTCGAGCTGGTCCGCATGGGAGATCCGGCGCCGCCCTGGGTGCCCGACCTGGCCCACGCCGTCGAGGCATGCGCCTCGCTGAGTGGGTGGGATGCCGACGCCGCCTCGGAGCGGGCGGCAATCGTTCTGGCGCGGGCCGATGAGCGCCGCGCCCAGCGCGACCTGGAGCGCGTCCTCGCCCGCCGCCGGGCGGCCCTGCCCGCAGTGGCCGATCCGAGCGAGCCGCCAGCGGGGATCCGCCTGGTCGCTTGGACCGAGCGCCTCTTGTGCCGCTCGGGCAAGCTGCTGGCCAGTGGTCTGCCGGCGTCCTGGCGCGGCCAACACTTCGAGGTGTTCGACGTGCCGACCGGTCCTGGCGGCACGGTGTCGTACGCCGTGCGCTGGCACGGTGAGCGGCCAGCCGTACTGTGGGAGCAGCAAGGGGACCGCGTCACGCTCACCGCCCCTGCCGTCGACCCGTCGTGGTCGAGCGACGCTGAGCGCGGCGAGGCGTTGTGGCAGGCGCCTGAAAGACTCCCCGCATGACCGAGTCACAACCGAGTGAGCGCAGCGAACGAGGCCAAGCAGCACAGATCCGGCTCACGGAGTGGACGGACTGCGGAGGGTGTGCGGCGAAGTGGGGGGCGAGCCTGCTGAGTGAGCTGGTCGGCCGCTTCGAGGAGTCGACGGACCGGTCATTGATCGTCGGACTGGTCCCGTTCGACGATGCTGCCGTGTACCGCGTCAGCGACGACCTGGCGATGGTGACGACCACAGACTTCTTCCCACCACTCGTGGACGATCCCGACGACTTCGGAGCCATCGCCGCTGCCAACGCCTGCAGCGATGTTTTCGCCATGGGCGGACGGGTGGTGTTGGCTCTCAACGTGGCCGCATTCCCCGAGCACTTCCCGCCCGCTGCCATCACGGCCATCTTCGACGCCGCCGCCCGTGTCGTTGCCGAGGCCGGCGGCTCGATCGGCGGCGGCCACACGATCCGCAACCCCGAGCCGCTCTTCGGCCTCGTGGTCAATGGCCTCGTCCATCCCGACCGTGTGTTTCGCAAGCGCGGGGCGCAACCCGGCGACGTGCTCGTGTGCTCGAAACCCATCGGCACGGCCCTCGCCCTGGCGTCCGGCGACACGGACGCGGTCTCATCGGCGATTGTCGGCATGCGCGTCACCAACCGCGAAGCCTGTGCCCGGTTGCTCGACGCCGCGGTTTCCGTGCATGCCGTCACCGACGTCACCGGGTACGGCCTAGGTGGCCATGCCTGGGAGATCGCCGAGCGCTCGGGCGTGCGTATCCTGGTCGAGACCGACGGCCTCGCCGCCTATCCCGGCGCCCGAGAGGCGGCGGCTCGGGGTGTACGCACCGGTGGCGATGCCCGCAACCGTGAATACGTCACGCACCAGGCGCTCGGCGATGACGAGACGGCGGCAGCGCTGTGCTTCGATCCCCAGACGTCGGGTGGCCTGCTCGCCTCAGTCACGCCTGGCCTTGCTGACGAACTGGTCGGGGAGACGGTCGGCGGGTCGACTTGGTGGCGCGTGGGCACTGTTGTAGCCGGCGGGGCCGGTCTGGAGCTGCAGTGAGGGGCCCTGCGCCGACGCGGCAGCTCGAACGCGTATTGCGCGAGCAGGGCTACGAGATCGTTGTCGGCGTCGACGAGGTCGGCCGCGGGGCGTGGGCAGGACCACTGGCCGTCGGCGCTGCCATCGTGCCGCAGGACCGGCGCGTCAACGGCATCCGCGACTCCAAGATGCTGCCGGAGCGTGACCGCGAGCGGCTGTTCACGAAGGTCTCGGGGTGGTGCCTGGCCTGGGGCGTCGGTATGGCGTCGGAGACAGAGTGCGACGAGCTCGGGATGTCGGCGGCGCAACGCCTCGCCGCCAGGCGCGCCCTCGAGCAGCTCGGCGTCAAGCCCGATGTCGCCGTCGTGGACGGGCTCTGGGACTTCGTGTCGCCCCACGTGGCTCACGTGGAACGCCGCGTCCGCGCTGACGCCACGTGCCTCTCTGTAGCCGCGGCGAGCATCCTGGCCAAGGTGACGCGCGACCGGGTGATGCGTCGCTTGTCCGAGGACTACCCCCAGTGGTCGTTCGACACGAACAAGGGCTACCCGTGCCCGGTCCACAAGGCGGCACTCAGCGGCTATGGCCCTTCGGTGATCCACCGCAGGAGCTGGGTGTTCATGGACCACTTCGTGCCATGGACCGGGATCCAGCGCTCGAGTCGAGCAGCCGCCCCCACGCTGTTCGACCCTGCCATCGGCCTCATCCGCTGAAACCGCAACCTTTGAGTGCAGAGCGTCGTGTTTACGAGGCTCTGTGCACTCAGAGGTGCTGGAGGCGGTCGGTCAGGTGGCGCAGGAAGTGCTGCACCGCGACTGGGTCGGCCAATCGGTGGCGCGCCACTGTCGGTCCTGGGCCAACGCGCACGGGCCAGTCGTCGGGCCCGAAGCTGGCGAACACCTCCTCGTCGGTGGCGTCATCGCCGACGAACAGCGCCGTCTTGGCTCCGAGCTCGTGGCGCAGTTCCACCACGGCGGCCGCCTTCGAGGCCGGGCGGGCCATCAGCTCGACGACGCCCTGGCCCGACTTGAGCATCCCGCCGTCGAACTGCTCGAAGGCGTGAGCGAGCCACGCCGTGGCCTCTGCGGACCGGCCCGGTGCCGCCCTGCGCGTGTGCAAGGCGACCGACAACGACTTGTGTTCCACCCAGGCTCCTTCTCCGGCGCGCTGGGCCGCCCGCTCGACCAGCTCGGTGAATTGGCTGAGCCGTTCGGCCTCGGCGCCTGCAAACTCTGTGAGGCGGCCCCGGCGCTGCGCGCCGTGTGTGCCGACGACGATGACATGGTCAGGGAACGCGAACAGCTCGTCGATCGACTCCAGGTTGCGTCCTGACACGACGGCCACCGGTGTGCACTCGCTCAGGGCGACAACGTCATCGAGCATCCCTGGCAGCAACCGGGCGTCGGGTGCGTGATTCACGATCGGTGACAGGACGCCGTCGATGTCGAGGCCGACGAGCAGCGGCGTGCGGGCGCTGTCGGCCACCCTGTGCGCCAACGGCGCTGGATCGTCGCCGGATGGCTCCCCGCTCACCGGGGCTCGTCCTCGACGCTGGCCAGCTGGTTGAGGAACCGCTCGGCCCAGCCGGCAACGTCGAAACGCCGGATCGTGTCACGCAGCTTGCTCATCCGGTCGCGGCGTTCGTGGCGGTGCATCTCGACAGCGGTCATGATCGCCTCCCGCATGGCCTCGGGATCGTGAGGGTTCACGAGCACGGCATCCGTCAGCTCGTCGGCGGCGCCGGCGAACTCGGACAGCACGAGCACGCCGTCACCGTCGAGGCGCGTGGCCACGAACTCCTTCGCCACCAAGTTCATGCCGTCGCGGATCGGGGTCACGAGCATCACGTCGGCCGTGCGGTAGAGCGGAACCAGCTCATCGAGGGGGAGCGCCCGGTACAGGTAGTGCAGCGACGGGAAGCCGATGCGCCCGTGCACGCCGTTGATCTCACCCACCAGCCGCTCGATCTCTCGCCGCTCGTCGCGATAGTGCTCGACGGCTTGACGCGTCGGCGTCGCCACTTGCACCATGACCACTCGCTCGGCGTCGAGCGTGCCGTCGTCGAGCAGCGACTTGTACGCCCGCAGCCGCAGGCCGATGCCCTTCGTGTAGTCGAGCCGGTCCACGCCGAGCAGCACCACCTCTGGCTCACCCAGCCTGGCCCGGTACTGCGAGTACAGGCGGCGGGTCGCCCGCCCGGCAGCGATGGTGGCGAACTCCTCGACGTCGATCGAGATCGGGAAGGCACCCACGTGGCAGCGGTGGTCGTCGGTGATCACCACGTCGGTGCCCGCCAACGAGCGGCTGTACTCGACGTCGGCGCCGGTGATGACGCGGCTTGCGGTCACGAAGTTGCTGGCCCCCATCGGGCGTTGGAACCCGATGAGGTCGCTGCCGAGCAACCCTTTGAGGATCTGCTCGCGCCACGGCAGGCGCGTGAACAGCTCCATCGGCGGGAACGGGATGTGCAGGAAGAAACCGATCACGGCGTCGGGGCGCAGCTTGCGCAGCATCGCCGGCACGAGGTGCAGGTGATAGTCGTGGACCCAGACGATCGCGTCGGGTGGGGCAACGTCGGCCACGACGTCTGCGAAGCGCTGGTTGACCCGCACGTACGAGTCCCAATCCACGGCGCGGTAGGTCGACTCGCGCAGGGCGTCGTGGTAAAGCGGCCACAGCGTGTCGTTGGAGAAGCCCTCGTAGTACGACTCCATCTCTTCGGCCGAGATCGGCACCGGACGCAGCTCGACACCGTCGATCTCGAAGGGCTCGGCATCGTCGTCGGCTTCACCCGTCCACCCGACCCACGTCCCCCCACTGGCCCGCAGCATCGGCAGCAGTGCCCTGACCAACCCGCCAGGGCTCGGCGTCCACCCCTCCGGCGTCCGCATCACCGGCAACCTGTTCGCTACGACGACGATCGGCTCGCTCGCCTCCTCTGCTCGGTCTCGCACGCTGCGCTCGTTCGACTGCTCCTCGTCGCTGGCGCTTCCCTCGTCGCCTGACGCTTCGTCGTTCACATCCTGGGGGCCGAAGCGGTGCGCCGCCGACTCACCTGATTTGTCGGTCATTGGTCCATGCTTCCGTCCTGGGTCCGCGTGCCGAGGGAAGCGCCAGCGACGAGGCACACGCGGCGCCGAGGAGGCGCCGCCAGCAGTACGGCCATCATGACAGCGCTTGTTCGAGGTCGGCGACGAGGTCGGGGGCGGATTCGAGGCCGACGGAGAGGCGCAGCAGGTTGGCGGGGACCTCGAGCGGCGAGCCGGCCACCGAGGCGTGGGTCATCACGCCAGGGTGCTCGATCAGGCTCTCCACGGCACCGAGCGACTCGGCGAGCGTGAACAGCTCCGTGCGCTCGGCCACTTGGATCGCCCGCTCTGGCCCGTCGGCGAGCGTGAAGCTCACCATGCCACCGAAGTCGAGCATCTGCTTCGCCGCTGCGGCGTGGCCGGGATGGTCGGGGAGCTGGGGGTACATCACACGGTCGACCGCCGGGTGGCGCACGAGCAGGTCGACGACGGCTCGGGCGTTCTCGCAGTGGCGATCCATCCGCACGGCCAGCGTCTTGGCGCCGCGTAGCACGAGGTAGCAGTCGAACGGCCCCGGTACGGCACCTGCGGCATTCTGCAGGTAGGCCAGCCGCTCGGCCAACTCGTCGTCGTCGACCGTCAGCACTCCGCCGATGACGTCGCTGTGCCCGCCGAGGTACTTGGTGGCGGAGTGCACGACGATGTCGGCACCATGGCTCAGCGGACGTTGCAGGTACGGCGTGGCGAACGTGTTGTCAACCACCAGCACGGCGGAACGGGCGTGCGCCACGTCGGCCAGCGCCTCGATGTCGATGCACGTCAGCAGCGGGTTGCTCGGCGTCTCCATCCACACCAGGGCCGTGTCGTCGGGCCATTCCTCGGCCAGCCGGGCGGGGTCGGTGAGGTCGATCGCCGTCCACGCCGCCTGGCGCTCGGGTGCCCAGACGGCTGTGATCAGCCGGTACGTGCCGCCGTAGGCGTCGAGTCCGATCAGCACCCGCTTCCCAGGGGGCACGAGGCGCAGGATCGCGTCCTCGGCGGCCAGTCCGCTGGCGAACGCCAAGCCGTGGCGGGCGTCCTCCAGCGAGGCCACGCACGTCTCGAGCGCGGTGCGGGTGGGGTTGCCCGACCTGGCGTACTCGTAGCTCCTCGGCCGGCCGACCGCGTCCTGGGCGAACGTGGTCGACAGCGAGATCGGCGGGACCACGGCGCCTGTCACGGCGTCGGGCGCCTGGCCGTCGTGGATGGCGCGGGTCTCGAACCCGAGGCGCGACCGTTGCAATTCGGAGGACTCGGTGTCACCCATCACACGCATCCATCAAGCGGTCCGGTGGATCTCGCCGACGTCGGCAACGGCCTCGAAGTACGACAGCACGTCCGTGCGGGTCAGGATGTTCACCGGCCGGCCGCCCGACAGCACGAGCAGGGCCGGCGACCGCTCCAGCATGGCGATCGCCTGCTCCAGTCGCTGACCGACCCCGACCGTGGGGAGTTTCGGACCCATGACGGTGTCGATGGGCGTGTCCATCACGGCCGGATCGCGGTTGATGGCGTCCATCAGGTCCAGCTCGTCAACGGCGCCCGACACCTCGGCGGCCGCAAACGGCGGCGTGTTCTTGCACACAGGCAACTGGCTGACGCCGTTGATGCGCATCAGCTCGATCGCCTGGCGCACCGTGTGGTCGGGGTTCACGTACAGCAGCTCCTCGATGTCGCGCGCCACCTCCAGCACGGTGCCAACGCACTGGTCGCACTCGGCAAGGAACCCGTAGTTCACCATCCACTCGTCGTCGAACACCCGGGACAGGTAGCCGCGCCCAGAGTCCGGATTGAGCACGACGACGATGTCGTCGGGCTGTGCCCGCTTAGCCACTTGGATGGCGGCTGCCACGGCCAGCCCGCCCGAGCCGCCGATCAGGATCCCCTCCACCCGGCTCACCTCGCGGGCGGTGAGGAAGCTTTCTCCATCGCTGATGGCGATGACCTCGTCGTACAACTCTGGTACCCAAGCCGCCGGAAAGAAGTCCTCGCCAACGCCCTCCACCAGGTACGGACGCCCCGAGCCGCCGGAGAACACAGAGCCCTCGGGATCGGCAGCGACGATCTGGATGTCGGGGTTCTGCTCCTTCAGGTAGCGGGCGACGCCCGTGATCGTGCCGCACGTTCCGGCGCCGGCCACGAAGTGGGTGATCCGCCCGTCCGTCTGGCGCCACAGCTCGGGCCCGGTGGTCAACGTGTGGGAGATCGGGTTGCTCGGATTCTCGTACTGGTTTGGCCGGAAGGCGCCGCGCTCCTTCGTCAGCCGTTCTGCCACCTTGTAGTAGCTCTGCGGATCGTCTGGCTCAACGGCCACCGGGCACACGAGCACCTCGGCGCCGTACGCCTTCAGGAGGGCGATCTTCTCGGGCGCCACCTTGTCGGTCATGACGAACACGCAGCGGTAGCCGCGCTGGGCGGCCACGATGGCCAGGCCAACGCCGGTGTTGCCGCTCGTCGGTTCGACGATCGTCCCGCCGGACTGGAGCAGCCCCTCGCGCTCGGCGTCGAGGATCATCTCGAGCGCCGGTCGGTCCTTGGACGACCCGCCCGGATTCTCGGTCTCCATCTTCATCGCCAGCACGCTCGGGATGGCGTGGGTCTCGCTGATGCGCTTCAGCCGGACGAGCGGGGTGTCGCCGATGAGGTCGACCACCGACGAGTGGATCGCCGTGCCATCGAGACGGGGATCCCGCTGGGCGGGTTCCGGCGGCGTCATGCCTCCGAGGGTAACGGTTCGCCTGCGGCGCGGCGTCGGTCCAGCGCCGTGGCGACCATCACCACCAGGAACGTGGCGACCGCGCATAGCGCCATCGTGGCGCCCGTGCCCGTGCCGTGGTGGTACGAGATCAGCAGACCGACGATGGCCGAGAACGCTCC
>Ga0136619_10000823_pt1 | contig 11861 bp, 10 predicted proteins | sample AntDrymUQ3532106_2_FD_104807 | JGI IMG/M metagenome (GOLD analysis project Ga0136619, IMG submission 104807) | Polar desert sand microbial communities from Dry Valleys, Antarctica - metaG UQ353 (21.06) | ecosystem: Environmental > Terrestrial > Soil > Desert | place: Antarctica: Dry Valley...
CCCTGCTCCAGTGTCTCGCATCCTGTCGCCTATGCTCTCAGAGCACGACGCATCTTCGACGACCGATACGACATCGTTCATAGCCACCTTCACGACTTCAGCGGCTTCGTCCTTGCTGTGGCCGCCTCCTCCGGTGTCCGGGTGCGGATAGCGCATAGCCACCTTGCGCCACCTCGCGATGAGGCATTAAGCCGGCGCGCCTACGTGGCGGCCATGGGGTGGCTGATCGACCGCTACGCGACCCACGGCTTCGCCTGCTCGAAGGACGCCGCTGCGTCGCTCTTTGGGGACGACTGGCAGCGCCATGCGCGCTGGTCACTGCTCTATTACGGCATCGACCTGTCTCGCTTCTCCGAGGAAGTGGATGTCACCCGGATACGCGAGGAACTAGGAGTACCGGTCGCCGCCACGGTCATCGGCAACGTAGCTCGTTTCGAACCACAGAAGAATCACAGCTTGTTCATCGACATCGCGGAGGCTGTCGTCCGACGCATCCCAGACGCCCACTTCCTGCTCGTCGGCGAAGGCGAGTTGCGGCCGGCCATCAGTGCCGAGATCGCTCGACGCCATCTCTCCGATCGCTTCACGTTCACCGGGCTACGCATGGACGTCCCCCGGGTGCTGCGGGCCATGGACACCTTCGTCCTCCCCTCTCACTTCGAGGGACTGCCGGTAGCCCTCGTCGAGGCGCAAGCCACCGGGCTCCGCGTTGTGTACTCCGACGCCATCTCGAGCGAGTGCGAGGTCATCCCCCAGCTCTGCCGCCGCGTCCCCCTCGATGAGACACCGCAAGAGTGGGCGACGAAGGTTGCCACGATGCTGACAGACGTTCGCACTCCTTCGCCCGCCGAGTGCCTCCGGTCCTTGAAAGGCGGTACCTTCGACGCTCGGACTACGACGAGTACGCTTGAGAACTGGTACACGAGGTTGTCTCGCCCGGCGGTCGCAACCAAGACGGGCGACTGACCTACCCTCTTCCGCTGCCGGCAGCGGGTTGCCGCTCCAGCCAGGCACTCGTCCGCTCGATCATGAAACGGTGAAACTCACGTCGTCGCGCCTCGAGCACGCGTGCACCGTACGCATCCGCCGTCTTCCTGTTTCGCTTCGACATCTCTGTCAACCGGTCGGGCCGAGCGACCGCCATGATCTTCTCCGCGAGTGCGATGTGATCGGCCGGGGGGACGAGGTCGTCGGCGGACAACAGCTCCGGGATGCCTCCCACAGAAGAGCCGATGCAGGGAAGACCACGAGCCATCGCCTCCAACATGGCCTTGGGCAGACCCTCGGTCAAAGACGCGAGAACGAACAGGTCCGCGGAGTCGAACACATCACGTACCGGCCGCCCGGCAGGAAGCTGCCCGAGGAAGCGCACTCGACTTGCGATGCCCAGTCGCAACGCGCGTTGCTGCAGCTCGGCGCGATGGCGTCCATCCCCCACGACCGCCAGCCGCACGTCGAAACTTCTTCGACAGCACTCGGCGACCGCATCAATCAGCACGTCGACCCCCTTGTAGAGCTGATCGAGTGATCCGACCGTGACAACCGTTATTGGTGCTGGCACGGTAGAAAGCTGGCGAAAACCTCCGCTCATAGCTTCCTCGGGCAGATAAACATCCGAGAGACACGCTACGAACGCGTCCGACCGTGGCGGGTAACGAGTCTGGAGCCTTTCTTCCGTCACATACGCTACGGCGGATGCACTGCTGCATTGCTGGTGCAGACGCCTTGCGAACCACGACCGATAGAAGTAGCGGACGCCGCGAGGGAACGCCGACGACGAGAAGACGTCGTACGGATCGCCGATTACCTCCACACCGAAGGGGCGGCCTGTGGGCAGGAGATCGTAGACGACGTTCGCCAGAAAGCAGGGCGCTCTGAGGTGGAGGACACGGGCGTGCGCTAGAGCGTCTCGGACGATCCCGCGTACGGTCGTGTACACCCGTGGCAGTTCGAGCGGGGTGTGAAAATCGGGAACCGGGATCGCTCGTACTCGCCTTCCCGTCACCTGTTCCCAACCAGCTGGGGGCGCGGTCGCCCGATGGGCTCGAACGAGGAGCGCCACCTTCTCGTACGGATCGAAGTGACGCGCCCAGAAATCGTATCCCAAGGCGCCGTTGGGCACCCACAACTCGCCGTCCGGCGTCTTCGCGCAGCGCGCGCTTGATGTCACGACCACATCCACGGATGGCCCATGATACGTCGGTGACTCGTCGCACCTTCTATGTGATACTTCTCGGCATCTATGCCGTCATGGTTGGGCTGATCACGTTGGCGCCCATTACCGGCTCGCTCAGCACTGCACCGAGCTGGATCCCGCTCGCTCAGATCTGGTACCTGCTCACGAGCCCTCAGGAAGCCTTTTACACGTCCATCGGCCAGGTCGCGGGTAACGTAGCTCTCTTCGTGCCCCTAGGCTGGCTCCTGCCTGCCATCTGGAAACAGCTTCGCTCTGCGTCACGGACGGGGGCGGTAGCAGCTACGTGCTCTATCGGGATCGAGCTCTACCAGCTACTCGCCCTGACCGGGCGCTCGCCGGCAACGGACGACGTTCTCCTCAACACCGCGGGAGCCGTGCTGGGCACAGGGATGTTCTTGGCTGCGCGCTCGGCGTGACGGTGGAGGATCCGCTGCGGCGATCCCCTCAGAACGGAGGAAGAAGACAGTCCCCGGACCCTTTGCACAATCGTCCGGCTTCCGTACAGGAACGCCAGCAAGAAGGCGGCTTGAGCGCCCCGAACGGGACGGCTGTCTCGATTGCGAAGCTGACAACAGCGCATAGCTTGACGCGACAGGGCCGCTAGCGAGCCCGGCGGCGACAGGGCCGATAGCTCACTTCGAGGGGGAACGTCTCGGCGGGCTGGGACGACGCCCGTGCCGCTGCTCCGCAACGCGGCTAGGCGATGTGCGGGCGTCCCATCGGGTAGTAGGAGAAGCCCGCGTCCCGCAGCGTCTCTGGGTCGAAGAAGTTGCGCCCGTCGATCACCACCGGGTAGATCATCGCGTCCTTGAGCTTGTGGAGGTCGAGCTCGGCGAACTCCTCCCACTCGGTGCACAGCACGGCGCAGTGGGCTCCCGAGGCGGCGCCGTAGGCGTCCGCCGCGATCTCGAGCTCGGGGGACCTCCGACTGCGCCTCGGCTGCGGCCTCGGGGTCGTAGCCGACCACCGATGCGCCGTTGGCGGCCAGACGGCGCGCCAGGGTGAGCGCCGGTGCGAAGCGGACGTCGTCGGTGCCCGGCTTGAACGCCAGCCCGAGCAGCGCGATGCGCTTGTCCTCGAGGTTCCACAGCGCCTCGCGTATCTTCTCCACCGCGACGTCCACGGCCTCGTCGTTGATGCGAGCGACCTCACGCAGCAGCGGGAAGGCGTAGCCGAGCTTGGACGCGAGCCGCTCGAACGCGTCGAGGTCCTTGGGGAAGCAGAACCCGCCGTAGCCGAGCCCGGCTTGCAGGAACGCGGGCCCGATGCGGGGATCCTTGCCCATCACCTTGGTGACGGAGTCGACGTCGGCCCCCGCTCGCTCGCACAGGCGTGCGAGCGCGTTGGCGAACGAGATCTTCATCGCGAGAAAGGCATTGGATGCGTGCTTCGACAGCTCCGACGTGGCGATGTCGGTCTCGATGATCTCGTAGCCCTGCTCGACCAGCGGCGCGTAGAGACGGCGCATCACTTCGAAGGCGCTCTCGGACTCGGCCCCCACCAGGATGCGATTGGGCTCGAGCGCGTCCTTCAGCGCCTTGCCCTCACGCAGGAACTCTGGATTGGAGACGACCTCGAGCTGCGACGCGAGGTCGGGACGCTCGCGCGCCAGCGTGCGCCGCAACCTCGTTGCGGTCCCCGTGGGCACGGTCGACTTCTCGACCACGACCACCGGGCCGGTGGCGTGCTTGGCGACGCTGCGAGCCGCGTGCTCGACCGCCACGAGGTTGGCCTCCGTCGGCGCGCGGCGGAGTGCCCACGCAGATGAAGACGACGTCCGCGCCGGCGACGGCCTCGGTTGCATCGGTGGTGAAGCTGAGCCGGCCCGCCTCGAGCTCACCGACGAGCAGCTCCTGCACACCAGGCTCGAAGAAGGGGGATTCGCCCGCCTTGCAGCGCTCGACCTTGCGGGCGTCGGCATCGTTGCCGACGACGTCGTGACCGAGCGAGGCCATGGAGACACAGGTGATGAGCCCGACGTGGCCCGTTCCGATGACGCCTACACGCACACCAACCGCCTCCCCACCTGACGTCCGCCGGACCCAGAGAGTCCTCCCCGGCGAGTATTCCACGCACCCTGCACTGGGCTCGCCCTCTAAGGGTCGGCGCACCCGGCGAGGCACTTGAGCGTCGCGACGGTGGACGGCGCCGGCGCGGACTCAGGAGTCCTTGAACGGGATCGCCACCGGGCGACGCGGCCACGCCGCCATCGCCATCCGGATCCTGCGCCGCAGGGTCGCCCTGTAGACGTCGAGCCCGCGCGCCTCCGCCTCGGCATCGATGCTCTCGACCAGGGCGACCATCTTGGCGGCGTGCGGCTTGCCGGCCCAGTCGACCTCGACGGCCCCGAACCACGCTCGCAGCCGATCCCACAGGGCCCCCAACGGGCCGCCGGCGCGCCCGAGGTCGGCCGCCCGCCGCGCCGTGTCCTCCGCTCTCGGCCGCCAGCGGACGTCGGTGGGAAGCACCATCAGCTCGAGGCCCCGGCCGGCGATCGCTATGGGCTCCTGCTTGAGCTCGCGCGCTCGTTGCTGCAGCCGCTCGACAGCCTCGGGCTCGGTAAGCCCGCCGAGGTCGGTGCCCTGGACGCTCACGCCGTGATGGACCCGGCCCGCCGAGACGCCGAGGTCGAGCACGAGCAGGTAGGCGGCGGTCGCCAGGACGGTAACCAAGGCGACGAGCTTGGGCGGGAGCACCGGCGCGGCCATGGTCGCGATGTTAGGAGCCATCCTCGCCTCGGTGCGTTTGGCACGCTCCACGATGCACCGAGGCCCTCTCCAAAAGACGGAGAGGGCCTCGGTGACCGTTGTGGAGCCGGGGTTACTCGGCGTACTCGGGGCAGAAGGGGGCGGTCGCGTCGTACACCGAGCTGGTCTGGCGGAGGACGGCGCGGCGGGCGTTGATGCGCCCGTTGCCGAAGCACTTGTCGTAGCCTCGCTGACCGATGTCGATCACGGTCGACTGCAGGTACGACTCGACCTTGGTAGGCGACATCTTGACGTCGCCGTCGCCGCCCAGGGTGCCGAACTGGCTGACGATGAGCGCCGCCACACCGGCCGTGTGGGGCGAGGCCATCGAGGTGCCCTGGATGCACTCGTACGCCTGAGCGGGGAAAGTGGACAGGATCGTCGTCTGGCAGTTCCCCGTCGTGCCGTTGCCGCCGGGCGCGGCGACGTCGGTGGCCCCGGTCCCGTAGTTGGAGTAACCGGCCTTCTCGCTGCGGCTTCCCAGCGCCATCGTGCCCACGACGCCCTGGGTCTCGGCCGGGACCACCTCGCACTCGTTACCGGCGGCGGGATGGGCGAGGTCCTCGTCCGAGTTCCCCAGCGCCGCCACCGGCGTCACGCCCTGGTTGCGGGCGTATTGCACGGCCCGCTCCACCGCGTGGCGGAAGGCGCGCTGCACGGGGTCGTCGGCGCACTTGAACTCCGTGGATCCGAGGAACACATCGTCGTCGACGAAGAAGCTCATGTTGATGACGTCGAGCTTGGCGTCGCCCGAGTAGGTGATGCCCGCGGTGGCCGAGCTGGCGTAGCAGTAGCCGGCGGTGTCGCACACCTTCACGGGCACGAGCGTGACGTTGGGGGCCACGCCTACGATGCCGTGATTGTTCGCCTGCGCGGCAACCGTCCCCGAGACGTGGGTGCCGTGGAACTGGTTGTCGGTGCAGGGGTCGGGGTTGCCGAGCCCGGGCCCCACCAGGAGCACGAAGTCGCGCCCGCGCGCGGGCACACGACCGTGGTGCGGCCGTCCTCCATCTCGGCGGTGGCCGTGGCGACGGGAGGACAGCCTCCTCGCCTTCAAGCGCCGCTTTTCCCCCCGGCGTCACTCCTTCTACACGGGCCGCTGGATCCTCGATACCGATGCCTACCGCGAGCTCAGCGCCACCCGGGCCAGCGTTAGGGGACCGTCAGCGGGCCGGTTCTTCCCCGCCTACCGGGATGAAGGCGACGGCCTCCCCTCGAGTTGAGCCTTTGTCGATCCTGCTGCGAGAGCCCCGTCGAGCCGTGCCTCCGTGACCGGGCAGATCCCGACGGGCACACCGGTGCCGAGGAACTCCAAGCCCGTGTGCGAGCCCTCCTGGCTGTAGCCTGAACCGCTAGCCGCCGCGCGGAACGTCCGCCGGGCAATCGCCAGATCCAATCGGAGTGACCGATGATCGACGTACCACACGTCTTGCTCTAGACGATCCTCCCAGTCCAGATCCGTCCGACCGTTGATCTGCGCCCATCCGGTGATGCCCGGACGGACCTCGAGCCGCCGACGCTGACGCGGCGTGTAGCGGTCGACGTAGCGCACCAGGAGTGGACGCGGTCCGATGAAGCTCATATCGCCGCGCAGGATGTTCACCAATTGGGGCAGCTCGTCGAGCCCCGTTCGACGCAGCACGACCCCAAGCCCAGACATGCGAGCGCCCGGCGCCATCTGAACGCCGACACAGGCGTCAGGCCTTCCGCAGCACCGTGCATCGCTCATCTCCATCGTTCGGAACTTGAGGATGGTGAAGGGCCGGCCGGCTCGTCCGGCACGCTCCTGCAGAAAGAGGACCGGCGCACCCAAGAAGCGTCGGATCAGGACGGCACCACGAGCATTACCGGCGACAGCACGATGAGAGCCGAGACCGCACCGACAACATCGAGCGCCCGCTTGACGAGGTCGGACGATCGTGAGGCGGACCTCCGTTCTGCCATCATTTCGTTCAAGCTCATTGTGCTTTCCCCCCACGACCCCTCTGCCTCTTGGCCGAAGGCTGAAACGCAGCTCGTGATTGACTCGAGCCGGATCCGTCACCGTTGAGGTGCACGTGCTCGCGCTCGCCCGTGCTCGAACCATCAGAGGGACCTTCAAGTCCATTGATGAAAGGGTTCTTGTGCACCGAGTTCGCCTTTCCCGTACTCCTTCCCGTAGTAGGTGCCGTAGCCGGCAGAGGATTTCTTCAATCGGTTCAGAACCACACCCAGAACGTTGGTGCCGACCCTGTCCAGATGGTGACGGGTTGAAAGCACAGCCGAGCCAGACGCCGATCGGCGACTCAGTACGACGATCGCGCTCCGGACGCAGGACGCCAGTATCGACGTATCAGCAGTAAGGAGGGCCGGAGGAGAGTCCCAGAGCACGTAGTCGAAGTTGGATTCGAGCGCCTCGACCAGGCTCTCGATGGCCGGGGAGTGGGCGACTCCACCGGGAATCGAGGCCGAGCCACTCGAGAGAACCAAGAGATCCGGCGTGGACGTTGTCATCAACATCTTCATCAACGCCGCATCGCCAATCTGCGGATCGGATCTCGTCTGTGCCCTCCGCCTACCGGCTCTTCCTTGGCCGACTTTGGGCGCGCTCGCCATCCGCTGACACCAGTCTGTCAAGCCGGGCCCTCGCTCGAGACCGAGGTAGGTCTCGAGCATCGGCCGGCGAACGTCCGCCGACACCAGCGCCACTGCGCTGCCCGCTTGTGCCAGAGCCACACCGAGGTTCGCCGTGACCAAGCTCTTGCCATCCCCCGCGAGAGGACTCGCGACCAGAACGCTTTGTGCCCCGCCGCGCTTGGCGGCAAATCTCAGCGACGTGGCCAATCCCCGGTAGGCCTCTGCGGCGGGGCTCGACGGAAGCGACGCCGCCACGACCGTGTCGGGGGCATCCGGTACTTTGTATTCCGGCACGGAGGCAAGTACGGGGGCCGCAAGCTGCCTCTCCACCGCCGCACTGCTCATCAAGCGATCGCTGAAACGCTCGCGCAAGAAGGCGAGCCCGAGGCCGATGAGCAGGCCAAGAAGTCCTGCGAGCAAGCCGTTGGTAAGATGCGAGGGCGAGGAAGGTCGGCTGGGTACGGAGGCAAGCTCGAGTGTCTCTCCCGCCGCGAAGTTGAGACTGGGCTCCGGGACCTCCCCGAGCCGCTGCTCCAAGATGCTGAGGCGAGCGATTAGCGCTGACTCCTGGGCCTCGAGCGTGGCGATCCTCTCTTTTTCGTCGTCATCGCGCGCGGTCTCGATATCACCGGCAAGAGCGGCTAACTCTTCCTGAACCGACGTGATGGAATCCTCTAGCGCGTCGCGTTCGTCACTGACGGTCGCAATGGCTTGGGCGGTGCGGTGATCGATATAGCTCTGGGCGAACGAGTTGACGATGCCTGCAGCGAGAGCGGGATCCGGCGACTCATAGCTCAGGGTCGCAACCTGTGCGTTGACCGTCGGTAGAACGGTCAGCTCCTCGAGAAGCGACTGCGCCGATGTAGCCAGACCAAGATCCGCGCGTACCAGCCTGGCTACCGAGAGCGAGGCGACGACTTCGCTCTCAGTTTGAACGCTCGTGGCGGCGTCCTCGCCGAACGCTTGGGGACGAAACAGGATCCGGCTCCGAGCCTCGTAGACAAGGGTTTGGCGTAACGACAAGGCAAGGCCAGCGCTCAGCATCACAAGGAAGGTGATCAGAATCGTCCACTTGCGGCGCCAGAGAACGGCACCGATATCGGGCACGCCGGACGCTCGGTCGCCAGCTTGATGGTTCATTCGTCCCTTTCGGCCCGGTCTACCCGCTTCTGACAGCCAGCTTATCCCAACTCTCGGGGACTGACCGGCTAGAACGAATCCCAGTTCCATGTCATTCTGAACTTGTGTCAGCCGCGACCGGATCACATCAACTGGTTCCCATGATGGAGCGATCGAGCGTCAAGCGCAGTCGCGCCCTCCGGCTCGTTTTCGTAGCGGGCGCGCTCATCGTGCTGCTGCTGTTCGCTTTGTTCGTTCCGAGCTCGCTCTGGGAGCAGGACTGGGCTGTGCTCGGGCTCGTAACTGCTCTCACAGTGGTGGGGGCGCACCTCTTTCCCGGTGGGGCGTTGTGCTGGCCCAACGTCTTTCTCGTCCTGCTCACGCTTTTCCACCTTGGGTACCTCTTGCTCGTCAAGCACGCCCTCGTGCCGGCAAACCCCCACATGCCCGGCATCGACGCTCCCCACGTCCCGCTCGCGTTTCAGCTCTTCGCTGTCGCCTGCATCGCTTTTGCATTGGGGGCCGCCGTCGCCGGCTTCATCCCGGTCGGAAGTCCCCCGCCTCGTGACCCCCCCGACTCATCGGCGGTCCTTGTTCTGGGCCTTGCCGTCTCGGGGTTTGGCATCATGGCCTTCCTGCTCTACGTGGGTCAGGTCGGAGGGCCCGTCGCCCTGTTGAATTCTTCCTATGGCGCTTACTGGTCCTTCCTCAACAACGGTGACCCCCGCTTGGGGACCATGGCATTCCACTACCTTCCCGCGGGATTGCTCGTTCTCTACGGCGCCGTACGACGCTTTCCGGAGCCTCTTCGTCTCCGCCTGCGGATCCCGCTGGTAGTGGCCTTCCTCTCCTTCACCATGCTCCTACTCTGGTTGGGAAACCGAGGAAGCGCGTTTTTGAGCGCGGTGGCTCTGCTCTATGTGCACCACCTCTGGTACAAGAAGTTCAACGCACTTCATGTCGGCCTACTCTGTGGCGTCGTGCTTCTGACGATTCCCGTCGTGGCGCAACTCCGAAACATCGATCCCTCGCATCGACGACTCGCGCTAGATTCCGTCGAAACCAGCCCGCTCGATGGCATCGCAGAGATGGGCGGCGCGATCCGACCCTATCTGGCGTTCCTCGACCTGTTCGGAGAGAGTCGGGTGCGCCTCGAGCGCTTGGGTTGGGTCCCCTATCGTGCCGCGCTGGCGGACGTCATCCCGAACCTGAGCTCGCGCAAGAGCGCAGACGAGTCCGAAGGATATGTCCGCGCAGACACGTGGATAACGCAGCAGGTCGACCGAGTGGCCGCAGACGAGGGTTTCGGCCTTGGCTCCTCGCCCATCGGGGAGGCATTCGCAGCGTATGGGACGACGGGAGTGATCGTCACGTTCCTGGTCCTGGGATGCGGCATCGCATACCTCGAGCGGTTCTTCGCCGAGGCACATTCCTATTACGGCATGGCCGCCGTCGGGCTCCTTTTCTATTCACTCAACTGGTTCGTAAGAGACGATATCTTCGGGTTAGTCCGCCCCGTGATATGGGCGTTGATCCTTCTCGGCTTGACTAGGGCTGCACAAGCTTTGTTGGGAACGAAGGGTGGCCCCTTTCCCTTGACGCAACACGAGCAAGACCTCGCGCACCAGGACTGATCGATGCTGCAACCGTTAAGGAGCTTGAAGCAGCGCACGCCGTGCGCTACACTTCAGTCACCGGGCAGTAGAAGGCGGACGAAAGTAGAGGTAGCAACTGATGTCCACGCTGGTGCGCGGAATCCTTCGGCGCGCAACCATTAGGCATCGCAGATTCATAATCATTGTGCTTCCTGCTGTCCTGATCTCACTGGCGTACATCTCGGCATTCCTTCTGATTTTCGACTCGCCTTTCGATCGCGATCGAATCATGCTGATCGCCGAAACGCTTGCGCTGTTGTTGATCATCCGCCTTACCGTCTTCGCCCATTTCAAGCTATTTCACGGTTTATGGAGATACGTCAGCCTAAGTGACCTCGTCACATCGCCAAGGCGATCGCAGCCAGCACCATCACCTTCGTGGCAGCAGTCCTTCTCCTCTACGGCCATCGCTATCCATGGTCGATCTTCGTTCTCGATCCAATGATGTGCCTGTTCTACGTGGCGGGTGCGAGAGCGCTCAGGCGGCTCCTGAGGGAAGCAGGACGAGCATCCATCGAGGACACGGACGTGACTCGTCCGGTCAGCAAGCGGGTCTTGATCGTCGGTGCAGGGGACACGGCCGAACACCTCATAAGGGAGATAAGGGCCGTCCACCGAGCGCGCCTCGAACTGGTAGGAACGGTAGACGACAACCCTCCAACGCAACACATGCGCATCCACGGCGTGGAGGTATTGGGCAACATTGACCAATTGCCCGCCCTTTCCAGCTCTCTGGCGATCGATGAGATCTTCGTCGCGCTTCCATCTGCGACACCAAGTCAATGCGCGCGCGTCATGCAGAAGCTACGCGAGAGCTCCGTGCCCGTCAGGACAGTGCCCACCCTCCAGGAGCTGCTTTCCGGCAAGCGGATCACGCATCTTTCTCACGTCGGCCCCGAGGACTTGCTCGATCGTCGACCCGTAACCGTCAGCGTCGGCCTGAAACGGGACATCGACGGGAAGAGGGTTCTGGTCACGGGAGCGGGCGGTTCCATCGGAGGAGAGCTCGCAAGACAACTAGCCTTGCTCTCGCCGGAGCTACTGGTTCTCTATGACCGCGCAGAGAGCAGCGTTTACTACCTGCAGACCGAGCTCGCCCGCCAACGTCCGGATCTTTCAGTCATCCCCGTGGTCGGCGACATCTTGGACCGTGCGCTCGTTCGAGAGGTCATGCAGCGGTGCTCCCCTCACTTCGTCTACCACGCCGCAGCCTACAAACACGTCCCCCTGATGGAAGACAGCCCACTAGAGACCATCCGCAACAACGTCATCGGCACCGAGAACGTCGCCGAGGAGGCAGAAGCGGCGGGGGTCAAGACGTTCGTTCTGATCTCTACCGACAAAGCGGTAAAGCCCGTGGGCGTCATGGGTAAGACCAAGCGCCTGGCCGAGCTCTTGATCTCGACGTTGCAGTCCGCCGAAACGGCTTTCTGCGCGGTGCGTTTCGGCAACGTGTTGGGCAGCAACGGGAGCGTTCTTCCTTTGTTCCAGTGGCAGATCTCGAACGGCGGTCCCGTAACGATCACG
>Ga0136619_10000827_pt1 | contig 11828 bp, 9 predicted proteins | sample AntDrymUQ3532106_2_FD_104807 | JGI IMG/M metagenome (GOLD analysis project Ga0136619, IMG submission 104807) | Polar desert sand microbial communities from Dry Valleys, Antarctica - metaG UQ353 (21.06) | ecosystem: Environmental > Terrestrial > Soil > Desert | place: Antarctica: Dry Valley...
GGAGGGCTCGCATAGTGGCCTAGTGCGGCGGTCTTGAAAACCGCTATGGCTGGTGACAGTCATCGTGGGTTCGAATCCCACGCCCTCCGCCCGTGCATTCTCCTTTCGGCCGGTCGCCGGCCGTGGCTCACCAAGCCGGGGCGAAGCCGTTCAGGACCGCTTCGGTGGTCAGCAATCGAAGGCCGCTGCCGTCGGCATTCATGATCCACAGCCGCTCGGCTCGGACCCCACTTCCGTCCGCTCGGTCGGAAATGAAGACGATCATGGAGCCGTCCGGTGACCAGGCAGGTTCCTGGTCGACGCCGTCGCCCGTGGCCAGGGGTGCGGGATTGGAGCCATCGGCCTGCATCACGATGAGCTCCGTATTGATCGGCGTACTTTCGGCATCCACCAAGACCTGGAAGGCGATCCGGGTTCCGTCCGGTGACCAGACCGCGGAATCGGCCGGCCCGCCCACGGCCATGGTGGTGAGCTGCACCGGTGGCGTACTGCCGTCGGCCGCCATTGCATACAGCGGGCCGACGGTGACGCCTGCTTTGGCGCTGGCCCAGTAGACCAGTGATGATCCGTCCGGGGAGAACGCAAGGCCGCCAAACGTGCGCTGACCCGTTTCAAGCGTACGGATGCGACCCCCCCATGGAGTGAGCAGTTGGAGTGTCCATGTCGAATCGTCGTCCAAGCAGACCACCGCGAGCATGCTTGGATCGGCCGGATTCCATGCCGGTCGTCCCCGGATACGGTCGCACCCGTCGGGCTGCTCGGTAAAAAGTGGGCGGGCCCCGCTGCCGTCGCTGGCCATGACCCACAGCTCTGCGACTTCCAGGCGGTTGATGTAAACGATGCTGGTCCGATCGGGCGAGATCAGCGGCAGATATTCGCGGGTGGCATCGGAGGTCAGCTGCGTTTGGGTTTCTCCGGTAACGCTGTCGACGGTGTACAGGTCGAGATTCTCGCCGGTCTCGTGAGAGGTCACCAGCACGGAGGCGGCCAGCGGTGGTCCAATCGGCAGCCCGAGTTCGGAACTGTTGGCTGATCCCGACTGGCCACCGCTGTCCGAGCCTGGGCTGGTGGACGCAGTGGCGTTGTCGCGACTGTCCTTGGTGAGGAGAAAGGCGGTCAGCCCGGCAGCGATCACGAGGATGGCAGTCGCCAACGCGGCCACCAGCCGGCGTTTGCGTCGGGGTGGAACGGGGAGCGGGTCCGGCTGCGCTCGGGGCGACTTCGACCGAACTCGGGGCGGCTCAGGACGTATGGGCCCGGTGCTTGCTGATGGCGACTCAGTAGTGGGCGGGACGTACGGCGGGAAGGTCTGCGGTCTCTGCTCGACGGCAGTTGCCGGAGCTCGGGCTCCGATCGGCGGTACGGGAGGACCAGCGTGCACGGTTTCCCACGGCAGTCGGGTCTCCAGCCGCATCAGCAGATCGTCGAGTTCGACTGGCCGCGGCGAGTTCGCCGACAGGTAGCTGACGGTCCCGGTGCGGTCACGTGCCCGGATCGCGATCGTGATCGCGTCGCCGGGGAGCTCGGTCGACTCTTCGGCGGAGGAGGTCTCGGCGGGCGGCAACGTTCCCGGAAGGTCGAAGAGCCGCGACTGGCGGACCAACCCGACCAGGTCGTCGCGATCGGCGGCGGAAAGGTCGTCAGTTTCCAGCGGCCCCAGCACCATGGACGTGCCCGAACCTGGCTGGGCCCGCGTCGCACTGACCGAGTACGGAAGTGGCGGTGGGGCCGGAAAGGCGCTCACCGCGTACTGAGCGGCTGTGCTCAGCGCCCGGCAGCTCGGATACCGCCCGCCAGGGTCTTTGGCCATCGCCCGGATGATGACGGCGTCGAGTTCGGGAGCTAACCAGGGGATCCGAATGGTGGGCCGTGGAGGTGGCAGGTTCAAGTGACCGTGGAGCGCGGCGGCCACGGTGGTACCCGGATAGGGCACCGAGCCGGTCAGCAGCTTGTAGAGCACGCAGCCCAGCGCGTAGATGTCAACGCGATGGTCGAAGGGCCGGCCCTCGATCTGCTCCGGGGGCGCGTAATCGAAGGTTGCAATGACATTTCCGGTCTTGGTCAGCCCACGCGCCTCGTCGGCGGCCTTGGCGATGCCGAAGTCGGTGAGCAGGACCCGCTCGGGTCCCTCGTCATGGCCCGGGGCGAGCAGGATGTTGGCCGGCTTGACGTCGCGATGCCATAGACCGTTGCGGTGGGCGTAGTCCAGGGCCGCGGCGATCTCGGCGACGATCCGCACCGCCCGCCGGGCCGGCATCGGCCCACGGCATTCGGCCAGCGCGTCTTCGGCGTCCATCCCGTCGATGAACGGCATGCTGATCCAGAGTTGGCCGTCCTCCGAGCCACGGTCGTTGACCCCCACGATGTTCGGATGATTCAGTCGGGCGGCGATGTCTGCCTCGCGAGCAAAGCGCACTGCGAAGTCCGGGTCGTAGGACAACTCTGGGCGCAGCAGCTTGAGGGCCTCCACCCGAGGGAGCCGGGGGTGCCGGGCAAGGTAGACGGTTCCCATCCCACCGACGCCGAGGGTCCGCTCGATGGTGAAGCCCGCGAACGTTGCTCCTGGTACCAGCGTCACGATCGCCTCCAGGTACCCCTTCGCCAGGAGTGGATCGTAAGGCACCGACGCCGTGTCAGGGGGCCGAGGCGGTCCCTGCTGTCGGGCAGGCGGGTGACCTGTCCAGCGAGAACGGCAGGAGATCGGGCTCCCATGCGGCATCCGGTGCGGCACCCGCCCGCAGACGAACCTGCGCGCCGGCCAAGGCGACCACCCCGCCGATCGCCACGGCTGCGGCGGCGAGCTCCGCGGCTGCGATCCACCATGGGAGGCCGGCCGCCTCCCCGAGCAGGACGGCACCGATCAGCACCGCCACGATCGGGTCGACGATAGTCACCGAGGCGACCGCCAACTGGGGCGGGCCAGCCGCATAGGCCTGCTGCATGAACCAACCACCGAGGGCCATCGCCAGCGCCATCCCGGCTACCGAACCGGGTGCGACACCGCCGAGTCCGTTGCCGTCGAAGTCCTGCGCCACCGCTCGCATCAGCAGCGCGGTGAAACCGTACGAGATCCCGGCGGCTGTGCTCGCGGCAAGGGCGCGTACCCGCCCGTGCGCTCGGGCGGCGGCCAACGCGAGTACGAGCACCCCCAAAGTCACCGGAAAAGCGGCTTGCAGTTCGGCGCTGCGAGGTACGGCGGATGCAGTGACGTTGCCGCTGGCCAGGAGCAGAAAGCCGACGACGCCAGCGGTACTGACCGCAATCGCGATGACCGCAGGCCGGGTCAATGCCTGCTTCGAATGGCGGGCGTTGATAACTGCGGTCAGCCCCAACGCCAGTACGCCCACCGGCTGCACCACGGTCAGCGGGGCGATGCTCAGCGCGACGGCATGCAGTAGCGCGCCGATCGAGGAGGACAGCACTCCCAACCACCAACGCGGAACGCGAGCAAGGGCGCCAAGGGAACTCGGGTGAAGGGCGTCGCCGGTCCGTACCAGCCCGACCCCTTGATGCTGCAGGGACGCGCCGACTGCAAAACAGCCGGCACCGAGTGCGGCCAACAGGATTCCCAGTGAAATCATGCACTGCGCCGTTGGGTAGCAACTGAATTCACCTGAGCTACGGCGATCCCAATGGTGAGCAGCAACCCGAACAGGCTCAGGATCAGGAGCCGTTCGACAAGGCCGTGGACCAGGTGACCGTCGAAGATGTCGGCGACTGGCGAGCCGGGGAAGAGTTTCGGCGCATGGCTGAGGGTGAACACCCCGCCCAGCACCGCGCCGCTCAGGCTGAGCGCGCCTACGACACGGCGGTACGGCGCCCAGGCCGGTACGCCTCGCGAGCGCAGGTACACCAGCCATCCGGCCAGCGGCAGGCTGACGTACATCATGGCCCCGGCGTACCGGTGGATCTGTCCCACGAGCGATACCGTGTCCATCCCGATCGGATCGGTCGGGAACGCCGCGGCGGTGACCAGCCCGAGCGACCAGAGGCTGAGCAGCCCGGTGATGAGCGCAGCGCCGGGCAGTCGGATCCGCGCCAGCGCACGGGTCAGGGCGGTGGAGGCAACGGCGAGCAGGCCGGTGCTCACACCGAACAACCAGCCCAGGCCCTCGACGAAGATCAGGTCACTGACGGTTGTTGACACGGGGCTCAACTCGCCGACCGAAACCGTGTGCAGGTAGACCATCGTCAGGAACGCCCCGGCCAGTGCGACGGCTGCAAGGGTGACCAACGCAGGCCGCGGTCCCGCGATTTGAGAAGTGGTCGACGGACGCCGCACCGGGCGTGTCAGGTGGTGGGGCTGGGTCGCCGCCAAGGCTGTTGTCGTCACGCCTTGACCGTCTCAGCGGATCCGGTTCGCAACGATCCGGTAGGCACCCCCCTTCCGGGTGGTCATACCCCGAAGATCCTCAGGGTGCTGTCTACGCCCAGAACCGTACGCCAAGCACGAAAGGCGATGCGACCCAAGGGATCGGGGATGATCTCCGTACCCTGAGTGGTTTGCGCCCTTGTCGCGATAACTGCTCGATTCGCGTGCCCAATCGCATGGTTATCGCGATAACTGCTGCTCATGATGTGAGGATGTCGCCGTGATCGACTCGCGGGCTATGAAGGTCCTGGGCGTGGTGCTGCGGGTCGGCTTCGGAGCGCTCGCCCTGGCAGCAGTGATCAGTCAGTTGTGGATCCAGATCGACGCCGGCTCGCCGGTAACGAACTTTCTCAGCTATTTCACCATCGAGAGCAACATCCTGGCCGGAATCGTGCTGCTCGCCTCAGGCCTGATGCCGGTCGCCAGGCGGCCGAGTTGGTGGGAGGGCCTGCGTGGCGCGGCGACGCTGTACATGGTCGCGACCGGCATCGTCTACAACACCCTGCTGCTCGACGTGGACGTCGGCAATCTCGCGTCCTGGGTCAACACCGTCACCCACCGAGTGATCCCGCTCGTTCTGCTGGCGGACTGGCTGATCGCGCCACCCAGGGAGCGGCTCAGTCGCCGTACGTCGCTGTTGTGGTTGGCCTTTCCGCTCCTGTACTGCGCCTACTCGCTGATCCGCGGCCCGCTGGTCGACTTCTACCCGTACCCGTTCCTCGATCCGCGCCTGGACGGTGGGTACGGCCGGGTGGCGATCCTTATCGTGATCCTGGCGGTCGCCTTTGCCCTGCTCGCCCTGCTGGTCGCGTGGGTCGGCAACCGGCTGCCTGCCCGCGATCATGAGCTGTGACCATGAATCGGCCTTGGACCTGGTCACGCATGATCACCCGAGTTGATGACCTCGGCATAGTCCGCGGGCCGAGATCGTTTGCTGAGGTGTGACCGCCATCAGCCCGCTGCGACTTGTCGTCCTAGGTGACTCGCTCGCCTATGGGACAGGCGCGTCGCAGGTCGACCAGACGGTCGGGCCCAGGCTTGCTCAGGCACTGCGACGCGAGGGGTACGACGTTGACCTGCGGGTGCTCGCCGTTCCGGGCGCGACCTCGCGCGAGCTCGCCGCCCAGCTACGCCGAGCGGTGTTGCTCGGTGTGGACCTCGCCCTGATCGTCGTGGGTGCCAACGACCTCACCCGGCTGGTGCCACCGGCGCAGGCCGCGGCGGCCCTGGGTACGGCGGTGACCGCGCTCCGGGCCGCTGGTGCGCGGGTGGTCGTCGCTCCGGCTCCGGACCTGTCCGATTTTCCGGCCGTACCGCCGGCTTTCCGCCCCCTCGTGCATTCAGCCTGCCTGCGGCTGCAGCAAAGTCAGGCCGCGGCGACGGAGGCGGCCGGCGGCGTGGTGGCCCCGGTGTCGGCCGAGCTCGCCCGTGCCTTCGCCGCGGATCCGGCGCTGTTCTCGCGGGATCGCTTCCACCCGTCCTCGGCTGGATATGCCCGCATCGCCGACACCCTGACTCCGTACGTCGTGACGGCCGCCCGCTCGCACAGCGCAGCCCTGCAACCCGAGCACTGACCTGCATAGTGCGGTCAGGTGAAGGCAGAGATGCCGGTGACCGCGCGGCCGATCAGGAGCTTCTGCACCTGGCTGGTGCCCTCGTACAGCGTCGTCACCCGGGCATCGCGTAGCAGTTTGCCGACGATGAACTCGTCGACGTACCCATAGCCGCCGTGCACCTGCACCGCCGCGTTCGCAGCTCGTACGGACATCTCCGAGGCGTAATACTTCGCCATCGACGCGGCCAGGGTGTGCCGCTCGCCGCGGGCCTTTGTGTCCGCGCACTTCCAGGTCAGCAGCCGCGCCGCCTCGACCTCGACCGCCGTGTCGGCGATGAGTTCCTGGATCAGCTGGAAACCCGCGATCGGGCGGCCGAACTGCTGGCGGTCGGTGGCGTACGCGGTCATCACCTCGAGCGCCGACTGGCCCACGCCGGTGCACGAGGCGCCAAGTGACATCCGCCCGTCGTCCAGGGCAGACAGGGCCACCTTGATCCCGTTGCCCTCGCCGCCGAGTAGGGCCTCCTCGCCGACGACGACATCGGTCAGGGTGAGTTCGGCCGTGTCGCACGAGCGCAGACCGAGCTTGCCGTGGATCGCCTTGGCCTCGAACCCGCCCGCGTCGTTCGGTACGAGGAAGGCCGAAACGCCGTTGGCCCCAGGACCTCCGGTGCGCGCCATGAAAAGCGTCACCCCGGCGATGGTCCCGTTCGTGATGAAGATCTTCGAACCGTTGAGCTTGTACCCGCCGTCCACCTTGTCCGCCGTCGAGCGCAGGCTTGCCGGATCCGAGCCGGCGTCGGGCTCGGTGAGGCCGAAGCAGCCCAGGCACTCACCGGTAGCCATCCGCGGCAGCCAGTGCTGCTTCTGCCCCTCGGTGCCCCAGCGCTCGATCGATCCGGCAACGAGACCGAGATGGACCGACACGATCGATCGAACGTTGCTGTCGCCCCGCGCGAGTTCCTCGATCAGCAGCACGTAACTCAGCGGATCGGCCCCGCTGCCGCCGTACTCCTCGGGAATCGTGAGGCCGATCCAGCCGTCCCGGCGTAGCCCGTCGAGGGCCTCGCTCGGGAACGTCTCGGTGCGGTCGTTCTCGATAGCCTTGGGCGCCACGACCTTGTCCACCCATGCGCGCACGGTCTCGCGTACGGCGGTCTGTTCCTTGCTCAAGCTCAGATCCACGGTTCCCTCCAGCCACCGAATCTAGTGGCGGCCCGTCCAGGCGAGCAGACCCTCGGCCGTACGCGTGTTGAGGACGGACTCGGCCGTGACCCCGCACTCCTCGGCCCGCTCACAGCCGTACGGTTGCCAGTCCAGTTGGCCGGGAGCGTGCGCGTCGGTGTCGATACTGAACAGGCAGCCCATCTCCACCGCCATCCTGAGCAGCCGCTTGGGCGGGTCCAGCCGCTCGGGCCGGCTGTTGATCTCGACCGCGACCCCGAACTCCTTGCAGGCGGTGAAGACCAACTCCGGGTCGAACTGGCTCTCGCCGCGTTGTCCGCGCCCGCCGGTGATCAGGCGCCCGGTGCAGTGCCCGAGTACGTCGGTGTGCGGGTTGGCGATCGCCGTACACATCCGCACCGTCATCGCGTCGTGCGGCATCTTCAGTTTCGAGTGGACGCTGGCGACGACCACGTCGAGGCGGCTGAGCAACTCGTCGGTCTGATCGAGCGACCCGTCGTCGAGGATGTCGACCTCGATGCCGGTCAGGATCCGGAACGGGGCGAGCTCCTCGTTGAGCGCCGCGACGATGTCGAGCTGTTTCATCAGCCGCTCGGGGGAGAGCCCGTTGGCGACGGTCAGCCGGGGGGAGTGATCGGTGAGTACGACGTACTCGTGGCCGAGATCCCTTGCCGTACGCGCCATCTCGTCGATCGAGCTGCCGCCGTCGGACCAGTCGGAGTGCGTGTGCAGGTCCCCGCGCAGCGCTGCTCTGAGCTTGGCGCCTCCGGCAGCCACCGGCTGGTCGGCGCCGTCGGCCTCCAGCTTGGCAAGGTAGTCCGGGGTCTGCCCCTTGGCTGCCTGCATGATCGCGGCCGCGGTCTTGTCGCCGATTCCCTTGAGTTCCTGCAGCGTGCCGGCGGCCACCCGGGCTGCCAGCTCACCGTCGGGCAGGGCGGCCAGAGCCGCCGCAGCACCCCGGAAGGCTTTGACCCGGTACGTCGGTTCCCGGCTGCGCTCGAGCAGGAACCCGATCCGCTGCAGGGCCGCGATCGGGTCCCCGGCCAGTTCAGCGCTCATGGACCCGATTTCTTACTGACTCAGGGCGTCCCTGAGTCGAATCATTCGACTCAGGGACGCCCTGAGTCGGGTTAAGCGGTGGGTTGACGGCGGCGTTCAGGGTTCGGGCGATGGCCGTCGCGATGGGATGGGCGGCCAGATCCTCGACCCGGACCGGCATCGGCAGCGCCCAGTTGGGTCGGGCCGAGACCCCGGGCATGTTGGGACGCCGCTGGTCTGCGACCGCATCCTCCAGGGTGGCCGACAGCAGAGTGGCGTCGCTGCGGGCCAGTAGCTGATAGGCGGCCTCGACCGCGGCTTGCGGACTCGCATTGGCATCCAGCTCCGACGGAGCAACTCGGGCGCGCAGTTCGTCGGCGCCGTCGATCAGGCTCTGTTCGGGTCCGCTGCCCAAGCTCAACTGTTCGGCCAGGTCAGCTCCGGACCACAGGCCGGCCACGGTAGGCAGGTCGTGAGTGGTCACGGCTGCCATCGACTGCGCTGGCCAGCGTTCTGGCGCATCGGTTTCGAACAACAGCAGCTTGTACGACAGGATCGCGTGCTCGGCCATCGCCTCACGGACACCGGGCTCGACCGTACCCAGGTCCTCGCCCACGACGATCGCCTGCGCTCGATGACTCTCCAGCGCAACGATGTTCAACAGATCGGCGCTGGGATAGCGGACGTACGCACCGTCGACCGGTGAGCCGTCGGTCGGAAGCCACCACAGCCGGAAGAGCCCCATCACATGGTCGATCCGCAGACCACCGGTCGCTGCCATCGTGGCCCGGATCGCGGCGATGAAGGCTGCATACTCCGCTGCTCGCATCCGCCAGGGGATCAGCGGCGGTGAGCCCCAGTTCTGCCCCCGAGCATTGAACAGGTCTGGTGGCGCCCCGATCCGTACACCGCCGGCGAGTTGGTCCTGCCATGCCCACGCATCCGCACCGCCGCCGCCCACCCCGATCGGCAGATCCTGCAACACGGTCATCCCGGCAGTGGCCGTGATCAGCTGCTGCTCCAAGGCCCACTGCAGCCAAGCGTGAAACGCGATCCGCGGCTCGTGATCGGCGCGGAAGCGGGCCACGGCCGCACCGTCCGGCCGATGCAGATCTGCTGGCCAGTCGTGAAAGTCCAAGCCGAAGTCCTCGGCCAGTGCGCACCAGGTGGCGAACTCCTCGAGCGGCTGGCCAGCCGCCGCCCGCCACTGCGCGAAAGCAGCGTCCCGGTCGCCCGCGTCACCGTCGTCCGTGCCCTGATCTTCCTCGTCGGCCGCGTCAAAGATCTGTTGCAGCGCTTCGCGTTTGATCCGCCAGACCGCGTCCCGGTCGATCAACGGCAGTTCGGACAACGCCCGGCCCGCCTCCTTGGCGGCCGAAAGGTCGATTCTCTCCGCCCCCGCAACGGCCCCCACCCGAAGATAGAGCGGATTGCGGAAGCGGCGGCTGGCCGGAAGGTACGGCGAGGGCTCCTGCGGGTACGTCGGTGCTACGGCATGCAGCGGATTGACCAGTAGAAAGCCGGCGCCGACTTCCTGTGCCCACTCCCGGAGCGCCTGCAGATCGCCGAGATCACCAATGCCCCAACTGGATTGCGAACGGGCGGCGTACAGCTGGACTGTCCAGCCCCAGGCCCGCCAGCCCTCCGGTAGCCAGCATCGGCCGGGGGACACGATCAGCATCCGTTCGCCGCCGCCGCCGCCGTCGTCCGACGCACGTACTCGGTGGTAGCCCAGCGGAAAGTCCGCAGGCACTGCCCTCTCGATCCGTCGAGACGAGCCATCCTCGCAAATCAAATCCAGCGGTCCGGAGACGCCGGGCAGTCCTTCCAGGACAGCACCGGGCCGCACGACCAGCGGTGCGGTCTGTTCCAGATCAGCCGGTGGTTGGCCGATGGCTGAGCGCAGTGCCTCGACAGTCGGCTCGGCGACTGACTGCTCGACCTCGTGGGCATCCATCCAGTGCAGGTCGATTCCCCAGGCGTCGGCGCTCGCCGACGTCATGCCAGACCGGGCTCTCGTACGGATGCCTTCGCGATTGGGCTGGGAGTGTCCATGCGGTCGAGGGACGCGGCTCAGAGGTCGTGCGGGCGGTACACGATGAGTTGGCGCGGCCGCTTGACGAAGTGGAACTCGGTGGCCGACTCCGCGGGCTCGCCGTCCCGGGCAATCTCCTGCGGCCCGGACAATGAGCGAACCTTCAGTTCCTTGACCATGTGGTCGCGATAGAGCCCGGTGTGCTCGGTGATGCCGAACATCTGGGTGAGGACCGTACGGCTGCGGCTCCACTTGGTGTCGGCGCGCAGGTACTGCACGTCGAGCAAGCCGTCCTCCAGCCGCGGGCGCCAGGCGGGCGACAGACCACGCGGGGTGTACGAGCAGTTGCCGACGAAGACGATCCAGGCGGTGACCGGCACACCATTGAGCTCTACCCGGAACGGCTTCTGATTGCGCAGCACCTGCGCTGCGGCGAGGACCAGCGAGGGCCACTTCCCCAGCCGCGGTGCCAACTCGTCGCGGCGGCGGACCATTTCGGGATAGGCGCCGATGCTGGCCGTGTTGAGGAACGGGATGCCGCCGACCTCGGCCACGTCGACCCGTACCGCCTCGCCGGCTTCGATGCCGGCCACCACATCCTCGATCGAGGAGATGCCGACGTCGGCAGCGAAGTGGTTCAGGGTTCCGGCGGGGAAGACAGCCAAGGGGAGGTCGTGCTCGATCGCAACCGCAGCCGCCGCTGCCACCGTCCCGTCTCCGCCGGCAACCCCGAGGGCCTTGGCCCGTCCGGCGATCTCGTCGAGAACCTCGGCAAGCACCCCGTCCGGAGCCAGATCCACGATCTCGGCCCCTGGTAGGGCCGACCGGATCTGAGTGATCGTGGCCGGCGTCGCGCTACCAGAGTTCGGATTGATCGCGACGATCATGCCGTGGCCTTGCGCAAGAGCGGGCGCCGCTTGCGTCGTACGTACCTTCGCCGGGCGAGCGGGCCGGACCTTCCACCAGTGCTGAGAAGCCAGTGCCACGGTGGTGCCGATGGCGAACCCGGCCGCTACGTCGCCTGGATAGTGCACGCCCACGCGGATCCGGGAGTATCCGACGGCCAGCGCCACGGGTGCGATGGCTGCGCCCACGAGCGGCGCCTCGAGGGCCAGGCCGGTGGCGAATGCGGCAGCCGACGAGGAGTGCCCGCTCGGGAAGGAGAAGGTCCGTGGGGCCCGGCGCAGGGTCCGGGCCAGTGGCTTGTCGGGATAGGCCACCGGGCGTACCCGTCGGAAGATCGGCTTGATCAATCCGTTGCTCAGCGCGCTGCTGAACCACAAGGAGCCCATGGCCCGCAGCGCGGCACGGCGGGTTGGCCCCTTACGGACACCGAGCAGCAGCGCGATGACGATCCAGATCTTCCCCTTGTTGGCTGCTTGGGACAGCCAGGTGATCCAGGGGTCCGTGGGATTGCTCGGGATGTCATGGATGCTGCTGAACAGCGCCAGATCCAGCGGCTTCTTCTTGGGCGTGAGCGCATCCGGCAGCTTTTCGGTGAGCCCAGTCGGCAGCTTGGGCGTGATAGCTTCCGGAACCATCGTCTGTCGTCGGGGCATCCGGCGAGGTTACTGCGTAAGCCCCCGGCTACCGCAGGCCTTCTGTTCTTAGCTGGCGCTGACGCTTACGAGTTGCGTTCCACA
>Ga0136619_10000828_pt1 | contig 11818 bp, 12 predicted proteins | sample AntDrymUQ3532106_2_FD_104807 | JGI IMG/M metagenome (GOLD analysis project Ga0136619, IMG submission 104807) | Polar desert sand microbial communities from Dry Valleys, Antarctica - metaG UQ353 (21.06) | ecosystem: Environmental > Terrestrial > Soil > Desert | place: Antarctica: Dry Valley...
AATCTCGCAAGGAGGCGCTGCGGTGCCTCAAAAGACGCGTCTGCGATGCCGTCTTCAGGAGCCTCCTGGCGGATTCGCAGGCAGCCTCGCGCGGCGCCGCTTGACAAAGAGGAGCCGAGAACCAGATACCTGCAAACTTTCGGGAAAGCGCCACCTCCGATCCAGCAGGTTCGAGGATGACTTACATTGGCGATCCACTTGTTGCACCATCAACTGACCCGAGAGTCTCAGTCCATCACCCCGCCGGGGCTCTGTAGCGCGTAGGCTCAGAACCAAATAACATGTGAGGCGGTCTTGCAAAGGCCCTCTGCCTATAATATTTGTGGCTCTTTGTTGTGCTACGGCTCAGGGAGAGGCTTGGCGACAAAGACGTAAAGGGGATCGCGCATGAAACTGATTTCTGCCAGGGCTCAGAGCTACAAAGCTATTTCTGACTCGGGTACGGTTCTTATAGAGTCCGATGTAACGACCTTGGTCGGTAAGAACGAGAGTGGCAAGAGCGCTTTCCTTGAAGCCCTTTATAGAGTGAATCCGGCCTCGTCTGACCTTCGTAGCAAGTTCCAAGAACTGTACGATTATCCCAGACGTCGGCGGAATGCAGATAAAGAGAAGATACCGGAAACCCAACCCATACGAGCCGTTTTCGAGTTAGAAGACGCCGATGTTCGAGCCGTCGAGGAAAGACTCGGTGCTGGTGCTTTGACATCCAATAGGATTACTGTAGCGAGGAACTACGACAACAAGCAGATATGGTCCTACAATTCGGATGAGGCAGCGGTCGTTCGCCAGTGATGCGCGTCTTCCGAGCGGTTTCACGAACGGCATCAGCACAGTGGGCAATCTTCGCGAGGCTCTTGAAGAGCAAGAGGAACGCACCGAGCTTGCTGAAGAGCTCCTCAAGAAGCTAGCAGACTTTGATTTCTCCCAAGAGTTGCTAAAGGCGCTCGAACCACGTCTACCAAAATTCATCTACTTTGATGAGTACAGTACGATGCCGGGCCGTTTCTCTATCCCGTATATACAGAACGCGGATGAAGACAGCTTAGACAGCCACGAACGAACGGCTCTAGCTTTCTTACGCCTGGCTGGTGTAGATACTCAAGAATTTCTTGAAGCGGAGTATGAGGCTAGGAGGGCCGCCCTCGAAGCCGCCGCTATCCAAATATCGGATGAGGTGTTTGAGTTCTGGAGCCAGAACAAGGAACTGGAAGTAGATGTCGATGTCGATTTCAAGGCTTCTAACCAAGACCCGCAAAGGATAACGCCGTTTCTTGAAATCCGTATCCGAAACAACCGACATAGAGTTTCGTTGAACTTCAGCGAGAGATCCACCGGCTTCGTGTGGTTCTTCTCGTTCCTCGCTTACTTCTCGGAGTTTCGGAGCAGAAGCGAAAAGCTAATCATACTCTTGGACGAACCGGGCCTTGGTCTCCATGCAGCGGCCCAAGCAGACCTATTACGGTTCATAGATGAACGCCTTGCCCCTGACCATCAGGTGATCTATACGACGCACTCGGCCTTCATGGTGAACCCAACCCAACTAGAGAAAGCTCGTACCGTCGAAGACAAAGACGGAGAGGGCACCAAGATCAGCAAAGAAGTTCTCTCGGTTAGCCGGGACACACTATTCCCGTTGCAAGCATCGTTGGGCTATCAGCTGTCACAAACCCTATTCGTAGGGCACGATAACCTCATCGTCGAGGGACCATCCGATATCCCTTATCTACAGATCCTTAGCACGTATCTCTGTACGCAGGGACGAATGTCCTTAGATCCGAGATGGGTGCTGGTCCCCGCTGGCGGCATTGACAAGATACCTACGTTTATCGCTCTCTTAGGAACTCAGTTGAACTTGGCGGTCGTTCTGGACGTTACGGCTCGCGGAAATCAGAAGATAGACTCGATGGTAAAGCGTGGCGTATTGGAGCGTGGGAAGCTGTTTCCGTTAACAGAGATCACGGGTGGTAGCGAGGCAGATATCGAGGATCTATTCGATCCCGGATTTTACCTTGAACTGCTGAAAGGCACAGGTACAGCAAACCTTAAAGTCAAAGACTTGGGATCGGAAGCAAGCATACTAAAGAGAGTGGAGCAACAGCTTGGTCGCAGATTCGACCACTATCAGCCTGCCGCTTATTTACAACGGGAGCAGTCCAGATTGCTAAAGAAACTGAGCGACAAAACGATAGAGCGATTTGAGCAACTCTTCGAGCGAATCAACACCGCGCTTACTTAGAAGCTTCGCTAATTGGTGGTCTGGTTCTCGGCACCCTTTCTCCTATGCTTGGACGTTCGTCACCAAGCTTCTACCTGCTCACGGACGTGAAGCAAGCCCATCGGGGAACATGTCCTCCCGGAACCTCTATGTGAACAGGTCTATGAGTTGCAGGTTCTCGAACTCGGCGGCGAGGGCGGGGGAGAGCTGCGCGCCCTCTCGCGTCTCGCCTAGAGTACTCGCAAGCTCCAGGAAAGCGGCGACGGAGCCGGTGGAGTGGACGTCGCGGCGCTTCAGGGCGACGATGGAGCGGCTCAAGGCCGGGCCTCCCCGGACCGGGATCAGGACGAGATTCCCAGCCCCCACGCTCCGCACCACCGCCGTCCGGGGCAGGAACGCCACACCGAGCCGGTGCTCGACCATCCGCTTGGCTGCCTCGATGTTGTCTACCTCCAGCGTCCTGAACTCTCTGATGCCCGCATCCCGCAGCAGAGCCCGCGTCTGCTCCGTGTAGCTAGAGTCGTTGTCGAAGAGTATGATCTGCTCCCTCCCGAGCTCGGCCAACTCCGCCGATCCGCTCTCCGTGAACCTGTGCCCAGGGTCCACCACCAGCACCAGCTCATCCTCGTACAAAGGCAGACTCTCCACCTCGGGATGACTCATCGTCCGCGTCAGGCCGATCTGCACGTCCTCCTTTAACACCATCTCTAGGATATTCTCCGAATGCCCGGTCTTCACCGATACCGACACCCGCGGATACGCCGCCACGAACCGCTCCAAAAGCCCCGGCAGCCCATACGTCCCGACCCCAGGCGAAGCCCCCAAAACCAGCCGCCCGCCCGAACCTCCCCGCAACTCCTCCAGCCTCCGCTTCCCCTCCCCGAAACTCCCCACGCATCGCTCCACGTGCGGCAAAAACTCCCGGCCCGCCTCCGTCAACCGCATCCCCCGGCTCGTCCTGACGAACAATTCATCCTCAACCTCCTCCTCCAACGCCTTCAACCGCGCCGTCAACGCCGGCTGCGTCAAAAACATCTCCTCCGCCGCCCGGCTCACGTTCCCGAGCCGCGCAACCGCCAGAAAGCACTCCATCTGTCTGAATAGCATGCTGGCTCCCTCCGGTCGCGCTGGTCAGCTTTTGTTTTGCGGATCGCTGACTGCTGATAGCTATAGAATATTTCTATGGCAATAATATAAACGAACAATTGGACTTATGGCAAGGGGGTGGTTAACGTTCCGTTTACATTAGGGGCGTATATGAAAGGAAGTGGGCCATGATCCCGGTTCAGTACAGGGATTCGCAGACGGAGGAGGTTCTGGAGCGGCGCTACGAGGAGAGCGCTCCGGGTATCGGGGAGCGGGTCCGGATTGGGTTCGGGGAGTTCCAGGTGCTTTTCCGGTGGCGGTGCGTGCCGACTTCGTGCATCGTCTACGTGCGGCGGGCTCCGGCCGAGGTCCGTGTCAGCGCCGCAGCCTAGTTCTCGCGGGCTCCGAGCGTCGGTTGCGGCGGCTTGCTAGAGTAGCTTTTCTCTAGGAGCTTCAGGAAGGAGCCTCATGCAGAACACCGGGCAGCGGTTTGGAGAAGGGGTCGAGTTCACGGCCTCTATACCGGAGAAGTACGACGAAGTCCTTTCGCCGGAGGCGGTCGCCTTCGTGGCGAAGCTGGCGCGGGAGTTCTCCGGGAGGGTGGACGAGGTCCTCGGCGTGCGCGAGGAGTGGCAGGCGAAGATAGACGCCGGTGAGATGCCTGACTTCCTGGAGGATACTCGGGAGATCCGCGAAGGTGACTGGAAGGTCGCGCCCGCGCCTGAGGATTTGCAGGACCGGCGCGTGGAGATCACTGGTCCTCCGGATCGGAAAATGCTTATCAACGCGCTCAACTCCGGCGCGAGCACGTACATGACGGACTTCGAGGACGCCAACTGCCCGACTTGGGTAAACATGCTGGAGAGCCAGCAGAACCTGCGCGAGGCGATAGTCCGCACCATCTCCTTCGACGACCCGGACACGGGCAAGCACTACGAGTTGAACGAGGATACTGCCGTCCTGATCGCGCGCCCCCGAGGCTGGCACCTGTTCGAGAAACACATGCTGGTTGACGGCAAACAAGTGCCTGGCGGCATCTTCGACTTCGGCCTGTACTTCTTCCACAACGCCCAGAACCTTCTCGACCGGAACTCGGGGCCGTACTTCTATCTGCCGAAGATGGAGCACTATCCCGAGGCGCGGCTGTGGAACGACATCTTCAACGCGGCCCAGGACGAGCTCGGGATACCGCGCGGTTCCATAAAGGCGACGGCGCTTCTGGAGACGTTCCCGGCGACGTTCGAGATGGATGAGATCCTCTACGAGCTCCGCGACCACTCGGCTGGCCTGAACGCCGGTCGCTGGGACTACATCTTCAGCTACATCAAGACCTTCCGTAACCGCGAGGACCGGCTGCTGCCCAACCGGATCGAGGTAACGATGACCGTCCCCTTCATGCGGGCTTACACGCTGCTCCTCATCAAGACGTGCCACAAGCGCGGCGCGCACGCCATCGGCGGGATGGCGGCCCAGATCCCGGTCCCCAACGACCCGGAGGCCAACGAGGCGGCCTTCGAGAAGGTCCGCTCGGACAAGGAGCGCGAGGCCAACGACGGACACGACGGGACGTGGGTGGCGCATCCGGGCATGGTCGCCCTCGCCAAAGAGGTGTTCGATGAGATCATGCCCCATCCCAACCAGCTAGACAAGATCCCTGACGCGAACCCAACCGCCGAAGAGCTCTCCGCGCCATCCGAAGGCAACATCACCGAGGACGGCCTGCGCAACAACGTGAGCGTCGGCCTGCAGTACATCGGGGCATGGTTGGCGGGCCGGGGGGCGGTTCCCGTCTTCAACCTGATGGAGGACGCGGCGACGGCGGAGATCGCCCGCGCCCAGGTGTGGCAGTGGGTCCACAATCCCGGCGGCGTCTTCAACGACGGCACCGAGGTTACCGAGGAACTGTTCGACCGCATCCTCAGGGAGGAGATAGACCGCCTCCCCGAGATCGTCAACAAGGATCGCACCAAGAACGACCGTTTCGAGGACGCCTCCAAACTCTTCGAGCGCATCTCCACCGACGACGATTTCGTCGCCTTCCTGACCCTGCCCGGATACGAGATCCTGGAATAGAGGAGAGGATTCACGATCCAGGCAACATAGAGGCGGGTGGCGCCGGGGAAAGGCCGCCTGCCTTTCTCGTGCCCGGAAACGGCCAGCCCATTCCTTTCTTGACACACCCTGAAAAAGTGTTCACAATGGTTAGATACAAAATACACGTATGTACGTTCGCAACATACGTATAGCGGGAAATCGTTGATGGAAAGGGGAACAGGATGTTGAACGGAAAGAACGGTATCGGGGCGGCGGATATCTCGCGTGGCTGGGAGGACGAGCGCTGGGCCGGGGTGGAGCGTCCGTACACGGCTGAGGATGTCGTGCGGCTGCGGGGCTCCGTGAAGATCGAGCACACGTTGGCGCGGCTGGGGGCGGAGAGGCTGTGGCGGCTGATGCACGAGCGGCCGTTCGTGCGGTCGCTGGGGGCATTGACGGGCAACCAGGCGGTGCAGCAGGTCAAGGCTGGGCTCGAGGCGGTCTACCTGAGCGGCTGGCAGGTCGCGGCGGACGCCAACGGGGCTGGCCAGATGTACCCGGACCAGAGCCTGTATCCGGTGGACAGCGTGCCGAGCGTGGTCAAGGCCATCAACCAGGCTTTGCAGCGGGCGGATCAGATCCACCACTCCGAAGGCCGCAACGGCGTCAACTGGTTCGCCCCGATAGTCGCGGATGCGGAGGCCGGTTTCGGGGGCGCTTTGAACGTCTTCGAGTTGACGAAGGCCCTGATCGAAGCGGGCGCCGCCGGCATCCACTTCGAGGACCAGTTGTCGTCGGAGAAGAAGTGCGGGCACATGGGGGGCAAGGTCCTGTTGCCGACGGCGCAGGGGATCAGGAACCTCATCTCGGCGCGGCTGGCGGCGGACGTGATGGGTGTTCCGACAGTCCTGGTCGCGCGCACCGACGCCGATTCGGGTGCTCTCATAACCTCGGACATAGACCCGACCGACCGGCCGTTCATCACCGGGGAGCGGACGGCTGAGGGCTTCTACCGGGTCAACAACGGCCTGGACTACGCCATAACCCGCGGCCTGGCCTACGCGCCCTACGTGGACGTGGTGTGGTGCGAGACCTCCGAGCCGAACATCGAGGAGGCCCGCGAGTTCGCCGAGGGTATCCACGAGAAGTTCCCCGGCAAGCTGCTGGCGTACAACTGCTCGCCGTCGTTCAACTGGAAGCGCAAGCTCGGGGACGAGGACGTTGCCACCTTCCAGGAGCAGCTCGGGGAGATGGGCTACAAGTTCCAGTTCGTCACCCTGGCGGGCTTCCACTCCCTGAACTACTCCATGTTCGAGCTCGCCCGCGACTACGGCGAGCGCGGCATGGCCGCCTATGTAGAGCTTCAGCAGGCTGAGTTCGCCGCCGAGAAGTACGGCTACACCGCGACCAAGCACCAGCGCGAGGTCGGCGCGGGCTACTTCGACGAGGTCGCCCAGGTCATCGCGGGCGGCACTGCTTCTACCACCGCCCTCACCGGCTCGACCGAGGAGGAGCAGTTCGAGACGGCCGAGAGCCCGGTCACGGGACTGCCCGGCTCCACGGAGAACGAGCAGTTCGTCGGATAGCGGGTCAGCACTTCAGCTTGTCCGCCGGTCAGCAACAGTGGAGAGGACCACGACCGTCGGTCCTCTCCGCAATATGGGCCAGCGGAGAGGAGGGCGCATGCGTGCAGGCGAGTACGGTATTGAGAAGTCGGGGGTAGCCGGAGATCCAGAGGAACCGATGCCCGACGTAGATCTCAAAGAGGTGCGGAAGGCAATGAACGGGGCGGAGGACGAGGATCTGTCTGCGGCCACCGAGGACCCTGCGTGGTCCCTCAAGGAGTCGGGTTCAGGGTAAGGAGCCCGGATTTGCGCAGACCTGACAGGCGCGAGCGGCTGCTGCCTGGCGGCTCTCCGCGCTACGCCTGAATCTACGACGACGGTGGCGTGACCGCCGAACGTTACACGGTCGTCTTCATGGGCCTACTCACGGATCGGAAAGCCGGCGAGTACCCGTACCTGACTATGGGCAGGGGGTCGGACGGTTCCGGGAACAATACGCTGCGCCGGGGATGCCCTCCCCGCGAGAGGCTGAAGCGTGAGATCTCCTTCCAGGGTTTGCCTGACGGATGCCGTGAAGCCGTCCTGGATGAGTACGCGAAGCTCTGGAATCTTTAGGAGCCGTCAGCGGCGGTGATGGGATGGCGCATCCAGGCGTTCGGGTCGTCGCAGCGTCCTTCGTTGCGTTCGAGGTCTATGTGGATGGGTTGCAGCGCGCCGGGGACGACGTAATCTCCGCTCTCCGGGAAGCGCATGCCCGTCCATTCTTCCCACTCGGCGACGGAGCCGGTGACGGTGATCGCCTCCGGCGCGACCTTCACGAACTCCGCGCCGAGCCGATGGTGGACGCGCAGCCAGGGGTCGAAAGGCGTGCCGTCGTCCCGCTTCCACCCGACGTACCGCTCGAACGGCGTTAGCGGATAGGCGCTTTTGAGCGTCGGCCTGACAGGCGCGACCAGGGAGTGCATGCTGTGTCTGGCGGCCAGCGAGCGCATGGCGTGCAGGATCTCCGCGCTCAGTCTTCTCCTCTGGTGATCCGGCGCCACTATGGCGGCCAGCGCCGAGAGCGTGTTGGGTTTGTGTCCCCGCCGGCGGGCCTCCAGTCCTCGTGCCAACGCCCCGCTCAGTTTGGCTGGCAGGTCATCCGCCGTGCCGTCCCAGACGAAGGGGACGGTGTGGCCGATGGCGATCACGTCGGCGTCGGGGTCGAGGAATGCGATCTGGAACGCGGCGAACTCGTCGAAGAGCGAGCCCCAGTACAGCGTGTCGGCGTGGAGCAGGAACGGCGGCCACGCACCCCGGCTCAGGCTCTCGAACCGATCCGCGAGATCCGACCTGCGCTCCAGGCTCGTCACCTCAAAAGGCGTTCCACCTTGCATTCTCAACCCTCCGCGAGCATCTTCTTCAAGAAGAAGAGCGAGTGTCCTGCCGGATGGTCCGGTATCTCCCCGACGACTTCGTACCCGAACTTCTCGTAGAAAGGCCGTGCCTGGAAGCTGTGCGTGCTCGTGTGTACGCCCCGGCATCCTTGTGTCCGCGCCTCCTCTTCGGCGGCTTCGAGGAGCTGCTTGCCGTACCCCTGTCCTCGGAGCGGCTCCGCCACCCAGAGGAAGGTGAGGTCAAGCCACCCTCCCCAGATATCGCCAAGAACGCCGCCGAGGATCGCGCCTCGTTCGTCACGCAGGAAGATGGCGAGCGGACTGTAGTAAGCGTTCCTGGGTGACCGCCACGTTGTGTAAGGCGAGGGCCTCGCGGACGAAGGCCGCGTCTTGCTCGCTAGCGTGCGGTTCGGAGGTGATCTCCGGTTCCGGCATGTCATCCCCTCTTCGCTCTCCGTACCATTCGTCCCTCAGTATGGCGTACAGGTACTCGTCCGCCCATCCCCCCTCGAACCGCGCGCTCTGTAGGAAGCGTTCTTCCCGGCGCATGCCCAGCCGCTCTAGCAGGGCCACCGACCGCTCGTTCTCACAGAACGCGATGGCGACCACGCGGTGGAGGCCCAGGTCTCCGAAGACCGAGTCAAGCAGCCGCGAGACGGCCTCCGAGGCGTAGCCCTTGCCCTGGTGCTCGCGGGAGAGGGTGAAGCCGATCTCGGCCTGGTACTGCTCCTCCTCGTCCACCTTCAGGGCACAGTCTCCCAAGAGTGTCCCAGTTTCCTTCAACTCGACGGCGAACTGGAACCACTCTCCCGGCATGCCCGGTTGTGAAGATTTCATCTCCTGGATGAAGGCGATGGCCTCTTCTCTGCTGCATGAGTCCCAGGACTGGTAACGGGCGACTTCGGGGTCGTTGCTGGTAGATGAGGAACGGCTCGAGGTCGCGCTCCTCGAAGCGGCGCAGGATCAGGCGCCGTGACTCGATATGGATGAACTCCTCCGGGCTCATAGAGGCCGCAGGCGTCCTAAGCGGGTATCTGGAGGACGATCTTGCCTATCCCCGAGCCTTCCTCCATGTGTTGCATGGCGGCTGTCGCCTCTTCGAGCGGGAAGGTTTCGTTGATGACCGGATGGATCCCATGCTCCTCGTAGAACCGGAGCATGCTCTCGAAGTCCTGGCTGCTCCCCATCGCGGTGCCGAGTACGTCGAGGTGTTTGAGGAAGACTTTAGGGAGCATTAGCTTCTCCACAGGCCCCGCCGTAGCCCCGATGGAGACGATACGCCCGCCCGGCTTGGCGATGGAGAGCAAAGCGTCGAAGACCTCGCCGCCGATGGTGTCAGTCGAGAGGTCAACGCCCCCTGTCATGCCGCGAAGCTCTTTGGACCACTTCTCCGTCTCGTAGTTGATGCCCCCCTCGGCCCCGAGTTTTTTCGCCGTCTCGATCTTCTCGTCGCTCCCGGAGGTAACGAAGACCCGCGCTCCGAGAGCAGCCGCGATCTGCACCAGGAAAGTCGCCACCCCGCCCCCGATGCCAGGCACCACGACCGTCTCGCCCTCTTGTAGCTGCCCGCGGGTGACGAGCGCCCGGTAAGCGGTCAGCGCGGCCAGCGGGATCGCAGCCGCCGCCTCCGCCGAGAGGTGCGACGGCTTCGGAAATACGTGATCCGCCGGCACCTTCACGAACTGCGCGAACGTTCCATCATCCGGCAACCCGAGGATACGGTAGTCCTTGCCTGACTTCCTCGGGTCGTCGCCCCAGTAGAGCGCCGGGTTGATAACGACCTCCGTGCCTTCGGATGGGCCGTCGGCGCCGTCGCCCCTGGCCGCGACCTCGCCGGAACCGTCGGAGCCGAGGATGATGGGCAGGGCGTCGGGTTTCGCGCCTGGGTACATGCCGCGGGTCACGAACACGTCGCGGCGGTTAAGGGCCGCCGCCCGCAGCCGGACCACAATCTCGCCTGGACCTGGCTCGGGCTCCGGCACGTCCTCGTACACCAGCTTCTCCGGACTCTCTATCTCGTGCAACCGGATGGCTTTCATGCAATATCCTCCTTCGAGCTCGCTCCCCCTCATCTTACCCGGATATACTTGGCAAATATTTTGTCAATATGATAAATTAATTGTCGTGGAAGAGGTTGGGAACGCTGCGGATGTCGAGAGGATGCTGGCGGAGGTGGGGGGGAAGGTGCGTCGGGCGCGGGTGGAGAGGGAGATGACGCTGGAGGGGTTGTCGGAGTCGAGCGGTATTTCCGTGGCGCATCTGTCGCGGCTCGAAAGCGGGCAACGGCAGCCGTCACTGGCGACGTTGTTGAACGTGGCGGCGGGGCTTGGGGTTTCCATCTCGGAGCTTGTGGAGGAGCGTCCGAGGCCCGGGATCGTGGTGCGGGGGAGCGAGTCGCCATTCTTCGAGGTGCATGGTTCGCGGGTGCAGATGCTCACGCCGGAGGCCGGGCCGGTGGGGCTTTCGGCGGTTCGGGTCGTGTTCCCGAGCGGGATGAGGCAGTCGGAGCATCGGGGGGTGGATGATCCGGAGTACCATCGCCACGAGGGTGAGGAGTGGCTCTTCGTGGTGTCCGGGCGGCTGCGCCTGACGCTCGGCCTCGAAGTTGTCGAACTCGGATCGGGCGATGCGGCGTACTTCGACGGAATGCTCCGCCACGCCTTCGACGTCATCGGCGACGAGGACGTACACATGCTCATGGTCGCCGGAGCCACCGGACGCGACCTCTCGAAGCTGCACCACAGGCACGTAACTAATGATCGATCCAACGAAAAAGGAGAAGCGCATGACGGATAAGTACGACGCGGTAATAGTCGGGGCGGGCACGGCCGGGCTTTCGGCGGCGCTCGCGCTCGGGCGTGCGATGCGGCGAACGCTCGTCCTTGACGGTGGCGCACCGAGGAACGCCTCGGCGGACCACTCACACAACCTCTTCACGAGAGACGGCGTTCCGCCCGACGAACTGCTGCGCCTCGGCAAGCGCGACCTCGAAAAGTACGAGACCGTCGCGGTGCGGGAGGGCGTTGCGACCGGGGCGTCCGGTGCGGACGGGGGCTTCACGGTAACGCTATCGGACGGGGATTCGGTACTTGCGCGGAAGCTGCTCATCGCGTCGGGGCAGACGGACGTGATGCCGGATGTGCCGGGCTTCGCGGAGGCGTGGGGGCGGGGAATTTATCATTGCCCGTTCTGTCACGGGTGGGAGGTTCGGGAGAGGCCGCTCGCGGTATACGCGAGCGGGGAGATGGTGATGTTCCGGGTGACCTTGATCAGGAACTGGAGCCGCGACCTCATCGCCATCACGGACGGAACGGAGGTACCGGACAAGGACCGGAAGAAGCTGGATGCGCTCGGTGTTCCGCTTTACGAGGGGCCGATCTTCGTCATCGAGTCGGACGCGGAGGAACGGAAACTGACCTGTATCGTCCTTGAAGACGGGACGGATATAGAGCGCGAAGGTCTGTTCACGAACCCGCCGCAGCGGCAGAGCTCGGGGCTGGCGGAGATGCTTGGCTGCGAGACGGAGTACGTGGAGATGATGC
>Ga0136619_10000831_pt1 | contig 11807 bp, 12 predicted proteins | sample AntDrymUQ3532106_2_FD_104807 | JGI IMG/M metagenome (GOLD analysis project Ga0136619, IMG submission 104807) | Polar desert sand microbial communities from Dry Valleys, Antarctica - metaG UQ353 (21.06) | ecosystem: Environmental > Terrestrial > Soil > Desert | place: Antarctica: Dry Valley...
CCCCTCGAACTCCTCGGCGAGCATCTCCCGGTAGGCGTCGAAGGCCGGCCCGATGGGGACGACCCGGGTCTCTATGCCGAGGTTTTCGGCGAGCGCCGCGGCGTCGGTGTTGCTTGCCTCCGAGGTATAGCGGCTCGGCATGAGGACGCCGGTCACGTTCTCCGGTCCCAGCGCCTTCGCGGCGACGACGGCGCCCAAAGAGGAGTCTATGCCGCCGGAGAGGCCGAGCACGGCCCGCGAAAAGCCGTTCTTGCGGAAGTAGTCCCCGAGGCCCAACACCAGCGCCTCGAAAACCTCGCCCTCCTCCGAGTACAGGTCTTCGACCCTCGGTCCCCCGGACCTCTCGCCGTCAGGGTTTTCCCGGTAGGCGGGGACTTCTATGACTTCCGGTGGGCGTTCGGGGTTCTCCTTGCGGGGCCGCGACTCGTGGAGGCGCTGTATCAGGACTTCCTCCGGGTAGAGGTCCACCAAGAGCAGATCCTCCTCGAACTGTTTGGCGCGGGCGACAAGCTTCCCCTCCGGGTCGAACACGACGGAGTGCCCGTCGAAGACCAGCTCGTCCTGGCCGCCGACGAGGTTGCAGAACACCACGTAGCAGCCGTAGTCCGAAGCCCGCACGGAGAGCATCCGCTCCCGAAAGGCGCCCTTCTGGCGGTGGTACGGCGAGGCGGAGATGTTCAGGAGCACGCCGGCCCCGCCGAGGGCCTGCTCCCGCGCCGGCCCGCCAGGGTACCAGATGTCCTCACAGACGCTGACCCCAACCGTCGCTCCGTCCAGCCGCAGCACCGGGGCGCCGGAGCCCTCCCTGAAGTAGCGGTTCTCGTCGAAGACGCCGTAGTTCGGCAGGTAACGCTTGTGGTAGCGGTGCAGAACCTCGCCGCCGGAGATCAGGGCGCACGCGTTGTACAGGTCCACATCCAGGTCCACGAAGCCCGCCGCCGCGACGACGCCTTCGGGGACTTCACCGGCGAGCGCCTCCAGGCCCTTCAAGTTGTCCGCGATGAAGCTAGGGCGCATCAAGAGATCTTCCGGCGGGTAGCCGGGGATGGTGAGCTCCGGGAGGGCGACGATCCCCGCGCCCACGTCCACGGCCCGGTCCAGGGCCTCCGCCGCCTTCTCGACGTTGCCCCACACGTCGCCGACGGTCGTGTTGATCTGGGCCAGCGCAACCCTCATAAGGCCAATATACCGCGTCGAAGCGCCTCGTGCGGGTGTAGAGTGTGCCGGAGGAAGGCCGAAGTGAGCCGGAGCCGGGAGGAGATCAGCTTGTCGCAAGATGGTTCGTCCACGAAGGAGGCCCGTCAGCAAGCAGAGAAAGCCGCGAGGAAGGCGAGCCCCTGGATCGAACGCCTCGCGCGCTTCGGGTATCTGGCCTACGGGGTGGTCTACGTGCTGGTGGGTTTCCTGGCGGTCCAGGCGGCCATCGGCGGCGGCAAGACGGCCAGCCAGGAGGGCGCCCTGAGCACGGTCCTGCGTGCGCCGCTGGGGAAGGTCCTGCTCGGCCTGATCGTCGTCGGCCTCCTCGGCTACGCGATGTGGCGCCTCATCCAGGGCGTCCGCGACCCCGAGAACGAGGGCAAGGACGCCAGAGGGATCGTGAAGCGCGCGGACCACGTCGTCAACGGCCTCTTCCATGGGGCCCTGGCCCTTAGCGCGGGACAACTGGCGCTGGGTGGCGGCGGTGGGAGTGGCTCCCCGGACGACCTGGCGGCGCAACTTATGAGCCAGCCCTTCGGCCGGTGGCTGATCCTGGCCGCCGGGGCGATAATCATCGTCGCCGGCCTCTACCAGTTCCGCAAGGCGTACAAGGCCGACTTCCGGGATGAGATCAAAAGCGGAGAGATGTCAGCCTCACGGAAGCGATGGACCACGCGTGTCGGGCGCGTCGGGTACGTCGCCCGCGGCGTCGTCTTCGGCGTCATAGGCGTCTTCCTGGCCCTGGCGGCCCTCCAGACCGACCCCCAGCAGGCCCGCGGCCTGGGCGGCGCGCTACAGACCCTGGCCCAACAGCCCTTCGGCCCTTACGTCCTGGGCACCGTCGCGGCCGGGCTCATCGCCTACGGCGTCTTTATGTTCGTCATGGCGCGCTACCGCCGCATCCGGCCGGCCTGAACGCGATGGCCGTAATCCCGGAAAAGCTGAAGCAGGGCGACGAGGTGCGAGTCGTCTCCCCAGCCACGAGCCTCGCGTTCATCCCCGAAGACCAGAGACAGACCGCCGAAGAGCGCCTCACAGGGCTGGGTCTGGAGGTCACGTATTCGCGGAACGGAGAAATCCTCGACCGCTTCGACTCCGCCCCGGCCGAGGCCCGCGTCGCGGACCTGCACGAAGCCTTCAGGGAGCCGAGTGTCAAAGGGATGCTCACCACTTTGGGCGGCTACAACAGCAATCAGCTCTTGCGGCATCTGGACTACGACCTCATCCGCGAGAACCCCAAGGTCCTCTGCGGCTTCTCCGACATCACGGCGCTGGCGACGGCCATCCACGCCAGGACCGGCCTGGTGACATACTCGGGGCCGCACTTCTCCACGTTCGGCATGAGGCGCGGCATCGAGTACACCCTGGAGCACTTCGAGCGATGCCTCACGCGCGGCGAACCCTACGAAGTGGAGGCCGCCGACCACTGGAGTGACGATGCCTGGTACGCCGACCAGGAGGACCGGGATTTCGTCCCCAACCCCGGCTACCGGATCATCCACGAGGGCGAGGCCGAAGGGAAGCTGCTCGGAGGTCATCTCGGCACCCTACTCCTGCTGTGCGGCACCTCCTACATGCCGGAGCTTGGAGGTTCGATCCTGCTGCTGGAGTGCGACGAAGAGACCCAACCCTACCACTTCGACCGGGAGCTACAATCGCTCGCCCACCAGCCGGGCTTCGAGGACGTGAAGGGGATCATACTCGGCAGGTTCCAGAGGGCTTCCGGGATGGACGCGGATACGCTCGCGGCCATCGTGAGGTGCAAGCCCGAGCTCGCCGGAATACCCATAGTCGCCGACGCCAGCTTCGGCCACACGACGCCCCAGTTCACCTTCCCGATAGGCGGTTCGGGCAGGCTGGAGACTACGGACGGGACGGTCCGGTTCGTGATCGAAGAGCATTGAACCTCAGAAGATCACGCCGGGCCGCTGGCCTTTGAGGGCTTCGCGCACCACCCGAACCACCCGCGCCAGATACCCGTCGTCGCCCGGCACGAAGTCCGCGAGGCTCACCCTGATACAGGCAGGCCGACCATGGCTCCACTCCTCTGCGGATACTTCCTCTCCAGCGCCCAGTCTCTCCGCATCCTCCAGACCGATACGAAGCACCGCCTCGACCTCTTCTTTCTGGAGCCGCAAATCCTGCGGGGGCGTGGGATCGAGGAGCAGGAAGACCTCGTGGAACTCGCGGTCGCATCCGTTCGGTATCTCCTGCTCGACGCGCCGGGTTCCCAGCGGAATGAGCCTCTCCGGCCCGGCCCTGAGTCCCAGTTCTTCCTCCAACTCCCTGAGACCGTCCATTACCTCCTCTCCGCTGCGCAGGTGCCCGGCCGCGGTAACGTCAAGGCAGCCGGGCCAGGTGTCTTTCTCCGGGGCGCGGCGCTGGACGAGAAGGTAAGGGCCTTCAGCGTCGGAGCCGGCGACCCAGCAGTGGAAGCATCGATGCCAGAGCTCCATCCGATGCGCCTCGCTCTTCCACGCGACCTCGCCGGTCGGCTCTCCCGATGCGTCCAGAACATCTATCCTCTCGTCCATGCCCCGGAATGTAGCATCCGCTCAAGCCAACCGGCGAGCAACGAGCCCGAAAAACTGACAGGCTGAAATGCTGACAAGCTGAAATGCTGACAAGCTGAAATGCTGACAAGCTGACCAGCGTGACCATAGGGAGGCAGAATGACCACCGTGGTGATAGCCAGCTACTTCGAGGAAGAGCACATCCGCCGCATCCGGGAGGTAGACGAGGGTTTGAACGTCCTGTACCGGGAGGACCTCGTCCCTCCGCCGCGATGGCCAGGAGATCACAACGGCCCGGAGGACTGGGAACGCTCGCCGAAAGCGGATGAGGAATTCCTCGCCATGCTCGCTGAGGCCGAGGTGCTCTACGACTTCCCCCGAGGGCACTTGCAAGACCTCACGAAGTCAGTCCCGAAGCTCCGCTGGCTGCAGGCGAGCATGGCCGGCGCCGGGGAGGTGGCGCAGAAGGCCGGCCTGCTGGAGGCGGACGTGGTCGTCACGACGGCGAGCGGCATTTACTCCAATCCGCTCGCCGAGTTCGCCCTCATGGCGATGCTCCAGCACGCCAAGAAGCTCGACCGGCTGCGGCAGGAGAAGGCGGAGAAGGTCTGGCGCCAGGACTTCGTGGACGCCCTGGAAGGCAAAACGCTGTGTATCGTCGGTATGGGCAACATCGGGCGCGCCATAGCGCGGCGGGCGCGGCCCTTCGGGATGCGCGTCGTCGGGGTGAAGCGGACGGTGCGCGACGACGACCCGGCTCGCGGGTACGCCGACGAGTTGCACACTACGGAGGGGTTGCGCGACGCCGTGGCGGAAGCGGACTACGTTGCCGTCGCGCTGCCTGGCACCCCGGAGACCCGCCATCTGGTGGACGCGGCGGTCGTGGAGGCCATGCGGCCGGGGGCGTACTTCTTGAACGTCGGACGCGGGGCGGCTGTGGAGGAGGGAGTCCTGATCCGGGCTCTCCAGAACGGCCATCTCTCGGGAGTGGCGCTGGACGTGTTCGAGGTGGAGCCGCTGCCGGAGAAGAGCCCCCTGTGGGAGATGGAGAACATCATCATCAGCCCCCACGCCACGGACATGGTCCCTTCGCTCATCAACCCTCTCCAGACGGATCTTTTTTGCGAGAACCTTCGGCGCTACCTGGCGGGAGAAGAGTTGATCAACGTCCTGGACAAGCAGTTGCTCTACTAGAGCAATTCAGCTTGTCAGCCGGTCAGCTTGTCAGCAAGAAGTGGCAGTTAGTTCGTTGCTCGATAGCGTCAGACGGAAGGTTTGTCCGAAGTATCGCTGTCAATAGCCGCACCGCAAACATGTCTGGACAGAGATCTGATGGCAAAATGATGGCCAGTTGAAATGCCGACCGGCTGAGGTGCCCCTCCCGTTTGCCATAGCGCGGCGGATGGTATATTTTCAGGCTATCGCATGGACTTGAGCGAGACATCGAGTACCAGCGCGTCTCCTGCCTGGGGACGCGCCCATAATTCCCTTTCCGAGGAGTCACCCTGGATATAGCAGCCGTTGGTCTGCCCGCGTTGAGGATCTTCGTCGCCCTGTTGCTGGTCGCCTTAAATGGCCTGTTCGTCGCGGCGGAGTTCGCGTTCGTCAGGATACGGGCCACCCAGATAGACCAGCTCGCGCGTGAGGGCCGCTCGTCGGCCGGGCTGGTCCAGGCCGCCCGAGATAAGCTCGACCAGTACCTCGCGGTGTGCCAGCTCGGGATCACGATCTGCTCTCTTGGTATCGGTGCGCTGGCGGAGCCGGCCATCGCGAACCTCATAGACCCTCTACTCGAAGCTGTGGGGCTGCCGGGTGGCCTCGTACACCCAATAGCAATAGCGATCGCCCTGTTCATCGCTTCGTTCCTGCACGTGGTTTTCGGGGAGTTGGCGCCCAAGACATTCGCCATCCAGAAGGCCGAAGGGACCTCGTTCTTCGTCGCCCCGTTCATGCGCTTCTCCTACTACGTGCTCTATCCGCTGACCATGCTATTCAACGGGACGGCCAACGCCATCACCGGCGCCCTGGGCGTACCGCCCGCCTCCGAGAGCGACGAGACACACACGGAGGAGGAGATCCGCCAGCTTATAGCCCAATCCACCCGGCACGGTGTCCTGGAAGAGGACGACGAGCATCGTCTCACCGGCGTCTTCAACCTCGAAGACACGATAGCCCGTGAGATCATGGTCCCGAGGCCGGACGTGGTCGCGCTATCGGCGGAGACGAAGCTGGAGGACCTCGTTTCAGTGGCGGCGGCTGGACGGTACACCCGCTATCCGATCCACGAGGGAGATGCCACGGATCGCATCATCGGGGCGGTCCACGTGAAGGACGCGCTGCGCGCCGTGGACACGGAGAAGAGCATCGAGGCGAACGTCACGGCCAAGGACATCATGCGCGAGGTGCTCATCGTCCCTGAGAACAGGGCCATCGAGAACATTCTGGAGGATTTCCAGAGCCAGGAGATCCAGATGGCCATAGTCATAGATGAGTGGGGCTCTTTCGAGGGGCTCATCACCATCGAGGACATCCTGGAGGAGATCGTCGGTGAGATCCGAGACGAGTTCGACGAGGAGGAACCCGGCATGGACCGCCTCGACGACGGCTCGTACTCCGTGGACGGGCGCGTCCCGATAGGCGCCGTGAACGACTCACTCGGTTCCGACCTCCAGAGCGAGGACTTCGACACCATCGGCGGCCTCGTCCTCGGCCAGCTCGGCCGCGCCCCCGAAACAGGCGACGAGGTATCCCTCGACGGCCACACCCTGCGCATCGATGAGACAGACGGCCCCCGCGTGGCCCGCGTCGTCATCAGCGAAGGCCCGCATTCCGAAGAGAGCGCGGGGAAAGTGGACTAGCGAACCCCGGCTACTTCGTACTGCCCATTATAGCATGGATCAGTCCGGGATGGTGGCGTTCTCCAGCCCTTCTTCGGCGGGCGGGAACTTCGGGTCTATCTCTTCCAGGGTGTCGGCTATGGCGCGGGCGATGACGAGGTTACGGTACCACTTCTTGTTTGCCGGGACGACGTACCAGGGTGCGTACTCCGTCGAGGTCTCGCCGATGGTCTCCTCGAAAGCCTCCTGGTAGGCGTCCCAGTAGGCACGCTCCTTGATGTCGTTCGAGGAGAACTTCCACCGCTTCTCCGGGTCGGCGAGGCGGCTCTCCAAGCGTCGCTTCTGCTCATCTTTGGATATGTGGAGGTAGAACTTGATCACCGAGATGTTGCTCCGGGTCAGGTTGTACTCGAAGTTGTTGATCAGCTCGAAGCGCGGTCGCCAGACCTCCTCCGGCACGAGGTTCTTCACGCGCACCACGAGCACGTCCTCGTAGTGGGAACGGTTGAAGATGCCGATGCGTCCGACGGCGGGCGTGCTCTTGTGGTAGCGCCACAGGAAATCGTGGTTTCGCTCCTCGGGGTTCGGGGCCTTGAACGACGAGACCCTACATCCCTGCGGATTCACGCCGCTGAAGACGTGCTTGATCGTGCCGTCCTTCCCGCCGGTGTCCATCGCCTGCAACACGATCAGAAGCCCCTGTTTGTTCTCTGCGTACAGCTTGCCCTGCAAGTCCTGGATACGCCTCCGCTGCGTCTCCAGCTCCCCGAGCACATCCTTCTTTCTGGTGTACCCCTCGGATTGGCCCGCATCCACGGATGACAGATCCACACCCACCCCAGGCGGGACGCGGTAGTCGGGATAGGTAAGACCGTTAGCCGAATGCTCTGTCTCCGCCGGGTTCTTACTCTTCTTCGCCAAGCTGGTTCCTTTCCCCTCGTATGTTGACGTATACCCGTCCGATACAGGATTACACAGGCGCGGAAGAGTCTGAAGAGCTGTTCGTCAGCCGCGTGTGTTCCAGCGGCGCCATATCAGGAAGATCACACCCGCCAGGATGAGGATTGGGGCCGTCCACTCCACGATCGGCATGTACTCCTCCACCAGCTCCCACCTGGCGCCGAGTGCCCATCCCAGCGCGATGAACACCCCGTTCCACAGCGCGCCGCCGAGCACGGTGAACCCGAGAAAACGTCCGAAGACCGGCATCCTCTTCATACCTGCGGGAACCGAGATCAGGGCCCCCACGTTCGGCATGATCTGACCGATCAGTACGGCCTTCCCGCCGTGACGCTCGAAGAACTTCCCCGCCCGGTCGAGGTCCGACACCGTGACGATCTTGAACCGCTCGACCCGCTTCACGAGCCGTCTCAGACGATGCTCTCCCACCTTGAGCCCCACGTAGTACAGCAGCAGAGACGCCGCAACCGAGCCCGTCGTCGCGGCCAGCAGTACCAGCGGAAAGGAGAACCGTCCCCGCCCGACCAGGAAGCCCGCGAAGGGCAGGACCACCTCCGTATAGACTGGCAGGAAAAGGTTAGAGAGCGCGACCAGTACCACCAGGCCCAGGTATCCGAAGGAGTGGATGACCTCCTGGATCCAATGTGCGACGTCTCCGACCGTGTGTCCCATGCCGCCATTCTAACCGCGGCCACCCCGGAGGTACGCCGGTGCTACTGCGCGAAGAACACGTAGATGGCGACGACCATGGCGGTCATCACGATGCAGAGTATCAGCAACTCGCGCATGGCTTTCCTTTCATGGGCGTACCGGATCCTGGGCCTGCAAATCGTGGAGCCTTGCGTACAGGCCGCCCGCCGAGATCAACTCCTCATGCGTCCCGCTCTCAGCGACCCGTCCGTCATCCAACACGAGGATGCTGTCAACGTCCCTGACCAGCCTCAACTCGTGGGCGATAACGAATGTGGTGCGGCCCTCGGTCAGAACCCGCCAGCTCTCCTCCACCGCGCCCGCCACCTCGGCGTCAAGGCCGGACTGGGGTTCGTCCAGTATCAGGATCGGGCTCTCCCTGAGCATCGCCCTGGCTATGGAAATCCTCTGCCGCTGGCCGCCGCTCAGGCTCTCGCCCCGCTCGGAGAGCAACTCGTCGTAGCCTCCGGGCAAGCTCCGGATGAACCCGTCCGCACCCGCAAGCTCCGCCGCGTGTTCGATCTCCCCGCGCGTCGCGTCTGGTCGCCCGTAGGAGATGTTCTCGGCCACCGTAGCCCGGAACAGCATCGGCTCCTGCGGCACGAAAGTCACCGAATCCCGCAGTGATTTGAGGGTGAAGTCCCTCATGTCCTCACCGTCCATCAGGACACGGCCCTCGCGCGGGTCGTAGAGGCGTGCGATCAGGCTGGTGATAGTGGTCTTCCCGGCGCCGCTGACGCCGACGAGGGCGACCCGGCTCCCAGGCTCCACGTCGAAGCCCACATCTCGCAGCACGTCCCCGGCCTCGCCGTCGTAGGCGAAGCTCACGTCCTCGAACGTCACCCTTCCGGCGAACCGGGGGGCGGGACGCGCATCAGGGGACTCCTTCACCGAAGGCTCGGCGTTCAGCAGCTCGATGATGCGCTCTCCCGAAACGAGTGACTTGCCGATCTGGTTCGCCTGCCGGGACAAAGCCCACAGAGGCGAGAGGAACAGGCTCAGGTAAGCCACGAACACCGTCAGGTCGCCGACTGAGAGCGCACCGGAGATGACCTGCCGCGCCCCGAAGTATGTGACGAGCGCGGTGCCGAGGCCGCCGACCACCCCGAGGACGGTGCTGAACTTCGCTTCGATCAGGGAGGAGTCAACGCTGGCATCGAGCGACTCGCGGCTCTCGTGGCGAAAGCGGTCCATCTCGTCTTCCTCGCGGCCGAAGATCTTCACCGCCCGGATGCCGGTTATGGCCTCCTGCACCACGGAGGCGATAGCGCCTTCGCGGGCGCGGACGACGCGCATGCGCTCGATCAGGGACCGCCGGTAGCGCCGCACCGCTATGAACAGGAACGGAACGGTGAGCAGCGCGAGCAGGGTGAGCTGCCAGTTCAGCCAGATCATCACGACGAGCATGCCGATCAGGATCAGGGTTGACGAAAACACCTCGACCACGGAGTCGACCAGCAGCGTTCTGACCTCCTTCACGTCGCTGGTGACGCGGGTTATCGTGTCACCAGTGCGCTTCCCGCCGTGGTAGTCGAGGCCGAGGGCGTGGACCTTCGAGTAGAGCGCCTCGCGCATGTCGAAGACGGTCTGCTGCCCGAGCTTCTGCAGGAGGAAGCGCCGGTACGACGCGACGGTTCGGGTGAGGGTGAAGATCACGACGATCAGGAACGCTATTCCAGCGAGCAGAATGGCCTTGTCAGCCATGAGGTCGGGCACCCACTCAGGCAACTCTTTGTGGTCGCCGAGTATGTAGTCTATGGTCAGAGCCAACGGCCAGGGCTGGGCCAGGCTCGTTGCCGTCTCCACGAGCAGCACGGCGAGCGCCAGCAGGAGGCCCCGCCAGCGCGGCGACAGAAACGGCGTAAAGTTGGAGAGCGTATCCTGGGTGTGCCGCAGCCCGGCGACCAATCCGGCGAATCGTTTATTCATCCGCATAGGATACCGCGCAACGCGGGTTTAGAATGTGTCAGCTATACCCCCAAGGTACTGGAGGACACTGTGGCGCGAAGAGTTCTGGCAGCCATGGAAGACTTGCTCTTCAAGAGCAAAATATCCGAGACCGCTTCCCAACTCGGCGTCGAGGCGAAGTTCCCCCGCAGCCCGGAGAAGCTGCTCGCGGCGATCCGGGAGTCCCCGCCCGACCTGCTCGTCCTCGACCTCAACTCGTCCCGCTTCGATCCGCTGGCACTCCTGCGGGAGGTAGATGGGAAGAACGTACCGACGGTCGGCTTCCTCTCGCACGTCCAGAAGGACCTCGCGGTCGCGGCGAGAGAGGCCGGCTGTGACAAAGTCATGGCCCGCAGCGCCTTCACCCGCGACCTGCCGGAGATCCTTTCAGGCGGCGCCCCCGCCGATACCAACGACGAGGCCGGGGTTGGCTGAGAACGGTATCTGGGAGAGAATCTCCTCGGAAAAGCTCATGGAGACGCCTTACTTCGTCCTCCGCTCCGACGGATACCGTCTCCCCGACGGTGCCGTCAAGGACCCTTACTACATCCTCGAACGCCCGGATGCCGCGATCATCTTTCCGCTCACGGCGTCGGGCGATGTGATCCTGGTGCGCCAGTACCGTCCGCCCCTGGGGCGGATGGAACTCGGCCTGCCTGCCGGGCTCGTGGAGCGGGACGAAGATCCGGAGGAGGCGGCCCGACGGGAGCTTTTTGAAGAAACTGGCTTCGGGGGCGGAGAATGGGAGCCCCTGACGGCCCTGGCCTCCTCGCCGAGCCTGAAGGACAACTGGGCCTATCTCTTCCTCGTCCGCGGCGTGGAGAAGACCACCTCGCCGGACCTCGACGAGCACGAGCGGGTCGAAGTGGTGACGGTCCCTCTCGGGGATCTTACCGGACTGGTCTTCTCCGGTAAGATCGTCAGTTCCAGCGGGGTAGCGGCGGTCATGCTGGCGCTCCACCGACTGAAAGGAAGTGGTGTGCGATGAGCGCGGAAGTCTGGCAGTTCGGGGCGGTTGCAGCCGTCGGGGTGATCGTGATCCTGCTGTGGTTCTTCCTGATATACCTGCCGCGCCGGACCGGGGAAGGCGAACGCGAACGTAGCACGGAGGATAAGCGGGAAGATAGCTCAGAGAGGGATGACCTCTCTTAGAAAATCCCTAAACAAGAGGAGGGAGCAAGTTGGCATTGGCGCTAGGCACCGGTCCGTTCGGCCCGAAGAGCGAAGGCGAATTCAACTTCGACACGGGCGTACTCAAGGCCCACACCCTGTACTTCGAGGATTCTCCTAAACGGGTGAGGACCATTTTCGGGGGCGAAACCGTGGTGGACAGCCGGAGGGTAAAGCTGCTGCACGAGACGGGACACCTGCCAGTCTACTACTTCCCGATGGAGGACATTCGACGCGACCTTTTGGAGGAGAGCGACCACACCACCCACTGTCCTTTCAAGGGCGACGCCTCCTACTACTCCGTGCGGGCCGGGGGCCGGGGCGCGGAGAACGTCGTCTGGTATTACCCGGAGCCGCTGGAGTCTTTCTCAGCGCTTAAACGCTTGGTGTGAATTATCTGTACGGAATTTGAGAGGAAGGTGTCCACGCTCTAAAGTCGGCTTGCTCACCAATCCCGAAGGGAAAGGAACCGACTCCTCATGCTCGACGTGGA
>Ga0136619_10000832_pt1 | contig 11807 bp, 9 predicted proteins | sample AntDrymUQ3532106_2_FD_104807 | JGI IMG/M metagenome (GOLD analysis project Ga0136619, IMG submission 104807) | Polar desert sand microbial communities from Dry Valleys, Antarctica - metaG UQ353 (21.06) | ecosystem: Environmental > Terrestrial > Soil > Desert | place: Antarctica: Dry Valley...
ACGAGGCCGACACCAAGACCTTCCAGACCCAACTGGCTGCCGGTGACCAAGCCGGGAAGACAGCTGACGTGGAGATCACCGTACGGTCGGTCAAGGAGAAGGAGCTCCCAGCGCTCGACGATGAATTCGCCTCTACTGCAAGCGAATTCGATACTCTCGATGAACTCCGCGCGGATATCACGGAGCGGCTCACCCGAACGAAGCGTCTCCAGCAAGGGGCACAGGCCAGGGACCGGCTCGTCGAGCATCTGATCGCCGCGACCGACGTTCCCCTCCCCGAGAAGGTCGTGACCGGGGAACTCGAGTGGCGCCAACAGGCGATGGCCGCTGAGCTCGAAGAGGCCGGCATGGCTCTGGAGTCATATCTCGAGGGCTTGGACACCACGGTCGAGGAACACGAGGGAGAGTTGCGCGGTTCGGTCGAGCAGGCAGTTCGTACGCAGTTCATCCTCGACGCGATCGCCGACCAACGCGAGATCGGCATCGAGAACGATGACCTCGTCACCTACATCGTGAGTCGGGCCCAGCGGCTTGGGGTCAGTCCGGACGAGTACGCCAAGCAGGTCAGCTCGGCCGGTCATCTGCCCGCAGCCGTCGCCGAGATCCGGCGGAACAAGGCGTTGGCCCAGTTGCTCGAGGCCACCACGGTCACCGACACCGCCGGGGAGGCTGTCGACCTGGACACCTACCTCGGCAAGAATTCCGGCGGAGTCACCGAGCACGTCGGTCACGACCACGAGGGTCACGATCACGGTGATCAGAACGACCACGAGGGTCACGATCACGGTGATCAGAACGACCACGAGGGTCACGATCATGAGGGTCATGACCACGAGGGTCACGATCATGCTGACCACGGATCCCGCCCGGTCGAAACCGAGGGCGGGGACGGCAGGCCCTGACGCCCTACGGCCGGTGCGCCGACAGCGAACACCGGCCCGAGCGGGAGTCCGCCGTCGTCGTCGAGCGTTAGGGTCGGCAGAAGAGCTAATCCAGTCGACGGTTCGTCGGCATCACCCGTAGGAGAGGGATCATCGCTGTGAGCACGCCCGAGCCCGCCCAGCGCATTCGCGTGTACCCGGAGCTGTCTGACCGCCAGACGAACGCCCCTCAGATGCGGGGCGCCGGCTCGGGGATGACCCTGACCGACTCGGTGTTCGAGCGGTTGCTCAGAGAGCGGATCGTCTTCCTAGGTAGTCAGGTCGACGATGAGATCTCCAATCGGCTCTGCGCCCAGTTGTTGCTGCTTGCCGCCGAGGATCCGACTCGGGACGTGAACCTCTACATCAACTCCCCGGGCGGCTCGGTCACTGCGGGCATGGCCATCTTCGACACGATGGAACTCATCGAGTGCGACGTGGCCACCTGGGCCATGGGCTTGGCGGCCTCGATGGGCCAGTTCCTGCTCTCGGCCGGCGCGAAAGGCAAGCGGTACGCCCTGCCGCACTCGCGGATCCTGATGCATCAGGGTTCGGCGGGCTTGTACGGCTCGGCCTCTGACATCAAGATCCAGGCCGAGCAGTGGAATCTCACCAAGCAGGAGATGGCCGTCATCACTGCCGAGCACACCGGGCAGACCGTCGAGCAGATCGAGAAGGATGCCGACCGGGATCGCTGGTTCACGGCGCAACAGGCGCTGGAGTACGGCTTCGTCGATCAGATCGTGACCCGGGTCGGTCAGGTCGCCGCCGACGTACCGATCAGCTCCGATGGCGTCGGTGCCTCAGAACCCACCGACGACTCCGACACAAGCTCCGATTCCAAGAAATGAGCTCCGACACCATGAGCGACGCAAGCAATCTGCATCTGCCCAGTAACCGGTACGTGCTGCCCTCCTTCGTGGAGCGCACCAGCTACGGCATGAAGGAGTCCAACCCGTACAACAAGCTCTTCGAGGAACGGATCATCTTCCTCGGCGTACAGATCGACGATGCCTCGGCCAACGACGTGATGGCTCAGCTGATCTGCCTAGAGTCCACCGATCCGGACCGCGACATCATCATGTACATCAACTCGCCCGGTGGATCCTTCACAGCGCTGACCGCGATCTACGACACGATGATGTTCGTCCGCCCGGACATCTCGACCGTCTGCATGGGTCAGGCCGCCTCGGCCGCCGCGGTCCTGCTCGCTGCCGGTACGCCCGGCAAGCGGATGGCGCTGCCCAACTCCCGGGTGCTGATTCACCAGCCGCATGGTGGGACCGAGGGCGCGATGCAGATCTCCGACCTGGACATCCAGGCCAAGGAGATCCAGCGGATGCGCGAGTTGATGGAGAAGATGCTAGCCCAGCACACCGGCCAGACTGAGGACCAGGTCCGCCTCGACATCGAGCGGGACAAGATCTTCACCGGCGAGGAGGCCAAGGCCTACGGCTTGGTCGACAACGTGATCGAGTCGCGCAAGCTCAATGTGGTCAAGTCCTGAGCTGTGGACCGGAAGCGGCAATGCGCACCATCGCTCTTTACCGGTAGGACGAGCGCCGCGCCGCGCCGTACCCTGGGAGAAACCGGCAGCGCTGCGCAGAGACGGTAGCGTCGCCGGACGGCAAGAAGTTCGGACCGCAGTTCAAGTGGAACGAGTGAAGGAGAAGGGGACCGCGTGGCACGCATCGGTGAGAGCGGCGACCTGCTCAAGTGCTCCTTCTGCGGGAAGTCACAGAAGCAGGTCAAGCGGCTGATCGCCGGCCCCGGGGTCTACATCTGCGACGAATGCATCGATCTGTGCAACGAGATCATCGAAGAGGAACTCTCCGAGACCGCGGATCTCAAATTCGACGAGCTGCCCAAGCCCACCGAGATCTTCGAATTCCTCGAGCAGTACGTCATCGGCCAGGACAGCGCCAAGAAGAGCCTGGCCGTCGCCGTCTACAACCACTACAAGCGCATCCAGGCCGGCGGGGACAAGCCTGGGCGTGACGACGGGGTCGAGCTTTCCAAGTCCAACATCCTGATGATCGGTCCCACCGGGTGCGGCAAGACCCACCTTGCCCAGACGTTGGCTCGGCTGCTCAACGTGCCCTTCGCGATCGCCGATGCCACCGCACTCACCGAGGCGGGATACGTCGGCGAGGACGTCGAGATCATTCTGCTCAAGTTGATCCAGGCCGCGGACTACGACGTCAAGCGCGCCGAGACCGGGATCATCTACATCGACGAGATCGACAAGATCGCCCGCAAATCTGAGAACCCGTCCATCACCAGGGACGTCTCCGGTGAGGGCGTACAACAGGCCCTGCTGAAGATCCTCGAAGGCACCACCGCCTCCGTACCGCCCCAGGGTGGCCGCAAGCACCCGCACCAGGAGTTCATCCAGATCGACACCACGAACGTGCTGTTCATCGTCGGGGGGGCCTTCGCCGGGTTGGACAAGGTGATCGAGGACCGCACCGGCGCCAGTGGGATCGGGTTCGGTGCCGTCATTCGCGGCAAGGCCGAGATCGACTCCCGCAACGTCTTTGCCGAAGTGATGCCCGAGGACCTGTTGAAATTCGGCATGATCCCGGAGTTCGTCGGTCGGCTCCCGGTCATTGCCAGTGTGCAAAAACTAGACCGCGAAGCCCTGATCAGAATTCTTACCGAGCCGCGCAACGCGCTGGTCAAGCAGTACCGCCGGCTGTTCGAACTCGACGGCGTCGAGCTGGAATTCACCGAGGACGCGCTGGAGGCCATCGCCGACCAGGCGATCCTGCGCGGCACCGGTGCCCGAGGGCTGCGGGCCATCATGGAAGAGGTGCTGCTCTCGGTGATGTACGAGGTGCCCTCCCGCACCGATGTCGCAACGGTCAAGATCACCCGTGAGGTGGTCCTGGACCACGTGAACCCGACGATCGTTCCGCGCGCCGCTCCCAAGCGTGAGCGCCGCGAGAAATCCGCCTAACCGCCACCCGGCCATCCGACCCCGCGCATATCCGCCCGAGACCAGGTTCCGCCCACCCGAACGGGTTCTCTCGGGAGCCGCGCTGTTTCCAACTATGCAGGGGGCATCCTGCTTGCCCTGATTGCTCCTCGCGCGGGGGCAGGGGGCAGCCTGCAGTGTGGCTCGGCAGGATCAACCGCCCGAGTGGTGGCGCGGTTGTGGGCAGCGACCGTCGCGTCGGTCAGGCGCTCAGCTGGGCGCGTCGAGTGGCAATGATTCTCAGAAGTTCGCGAAGGACACCATCAGGGTCCTCGCGCAACCGACGGTAGGTGACCCGGATGACCTGCCAGCCCAGAGCAGCCAGCGCCGCATCCGAGGCAACGTCACGTTCACGTGCTGCCTGAGACCCGTGGTAGGCCGCGCCGTCCAATTCGACGGCCAACTTGAGGTCGGGCCATGCAACGTCGAGCACCCGCCGCCGTCCGTTGACCAGGAGTTCCCATTGGTGCCGCGCTGGCGGCAGACCTGGAGCTCGAAATATGCGGTGCAACCCGTAGATCTCCAGCTCGCTGTGCGCCCCGGCTTGCAGATCCTGCGATAGCTCGCGCAGTTCGCGGCGCCCGCACAACTGCGACCACTCCGCTGTCGCGGCGAGTACGTCCCGGGGGCGGACATGCCCGTCGCGCACCGTATCGATGACCACCGCCCGACGATGGTCGCGTCCGAGTATCGACCAGGTCTGGATCAGGGCATGGACAGCGGTGACCACTGGAATACCCCGCCGCGCAACGACCAGCCCTTCGGCCAGCACATCGCCTCGGGGACGGTGTACCACCACGAACTCAGCGCTGCGATGATGCACGCTGCGGGCCGTCAGGATGTGCACACGGTCATCGACGACCTGAGACAACGGGAAATCCCAACGGCGGGCGGCGCTTGTGTGGCTCAACGCCGCGCCCGGGCCGGCAAATGCGATGGCACCGCGCACCCTGATCTCGGGGGCGGATTCCCGGCCGGCCCAGGTGTAGACGCAGGGCAGCAGTCGGACCAGCTCTCCGCGCCGAACGGCGAAGTCGAGATAGGTGCGCGGAACGGCGGACAACAGCTGGTGCCGTGTCGCGACCCCGTCTCCTGCCCGGAGAACCTCGCCGAGAATCGTCGCCCGGGCTGTGCCAACCATGTCGCCACGATCCAGCTACCCCGATGCCGGAGCAATGAGGTCAGTGCGGGTGTGGACAGCCGCGGTCAGGCATCCACAGTGCCCACGCAACTGCAGGGGGCATCCTGCCCAGTGTTCGCCAGGACCTGGACCAGGCAGGGGGCAGCCTGCATACACCTGCCGGGCTCAGCAGATGCAGCAGGGTTCACGGGGTCGTACGGGCGGATTCGGCGAGTGTGACCTGAGCCATGATCGCGCCGTCGGATTCGCTTAACTCCAAGGACTGGATGCGTCCCGCGTTGCAGAGGTCGTCGCGACCGGCCTCCAGCAGGGCGAGCTGTCCTGGAGTCCCGCTGACCACGACCGTCGCGACCTCGGCGCGCATGGACAGCTTGGCCTCGGACTTGGCCTTGCGCACGGCGGAGAGCACTTGACCCACCACCGCCAGAGTGGTCGGAACCGCGTCGCCGGCGACCGCGCGCAGTGGTTCGGCCGTCGGCCAACTCGCCCGGTGCACCGAACCCTGCTGCCACCAGGACCAGACCTCCTCGGTCGCGAACGGCAGGATCGGCGCGAACAGTCGTTGCAGTACCGACAAGGCGATGCCCAGTGCGGCGTGAGCGGAGGCAGCGGCTGGGTCATTGGGCGTCACATCACCGTACGCACGTGCTTTCACCAGCTCGAGATAGTCGTCGCAGAACGTCCAGAAGAACGCCTCGGTCACTTCCAGGGCGCGCTGGTGTTCGTAGCCATCCATGGCCGAACTCGCTTGGGCCACAACATCTGCCAGGGCCGCGAGCATCGCTCTGTCCAGCCGTTCGGTGACGGCATCGGCGTCGGTTCGGATGTCATGACCGAGGGCGAACTTGCTCGCGTTGAGAAGTTTGATCGCCAGCCGACGACCGACCTTCATCTGACCAGGATCCAGAGCGGTGTCGATGCCGAGCCGCCCGCTGGCTGCCCAGTACCGCACGGAGTCCGACCCGTGCTCGACCAGCAGGTCCATCGGTGTGGTCACGTTGCCCTTGGACTTGCTCATCTTCTTGCGATCGGGGTCGAGGATGAAACCGGAGATCGCCGCCGTGCGCCACGGCACGCCGTCGTGCTCGAAGTGCGCGCGGACCACTGTGGCGAACAGCCAGGTGCGGATGATGTCGTGGCCCTGCGGACGCAGATCCATGGGGAAGGTCTTTGCGAAGAGGTCCTCGTCGCGGCCCCAGCCACACGCGATCTGCGGGCTGAGCGATGAGGTCGCCCAGGTGTCCATAACGTCAGGATCACCGAGAAAGCCACCCGGCTTGCCCCGCTGGTCCTCGGTGTAGCCCGGCGGGATGTCCGAACTCGGATCCACCGGCAGACTCGCCTCCTCGGCCATGATGATCCGCTCGTAATCGGGTTCGCCATCGCCGTTCAGCTCGTACCAGACCGGGAAGGCAACGCCGAAGAAACGCTGCCGACTGATCAGCCAGTCGCCATTGAGGCCACCGACCCAGTTCTCGTACCGGTGCCGCATGAACCCCGGGTGGAAGTCGATCTCCTTGCCTCGGGCGACGAGGTCGGCCAGTAGGTCATCATCGCGGCCGCCGTTGCGTATGTACCACTGCCGGGTGGTGACGATCTCGAGCGGACGATCGCCCTTCTCGTAGAACTTCACCGGGTGCGTGATGGCCTTGGGCTCGCCGTCGAGGTCTCCCGATTCGCGCAGCATGACCACGACTCGCTCCCGTGCGGAGAACATCGTCGCGCCGGCCAGCTGTTCGTAGGCCAGCTGCCCTTCGCTGCTGTCCAATCCCGTTGGGGGATCGGCGATGATCCGGCCGTCCCAGCCGACGATCGGGCGTGTGGGCAGCGACAACTCGCGCCACCAGGTCACGTCGTTCAGATCACCGAAGGTGCAGATCATCGCGATGCCCGAACCCTTGTCGGGCTCGGCCAGGTGGTGGGCCAAGACCGGTACCTCGACCTCGAAGATCGGTGTACGGACCGTCGTCCCGACCAACGCGGCGTACCGCTCGTCCCCTGGGTGGGCGACCAGCGCGACACAGGCCGGGATGAGCTCGGGCCGTGTCGTCTCGATGTAGACCGGCCCGCCGTGATCGTTGCGGTGGAAGGCAATTCGGTGGTGAGCGCCCGGCCGCTCGCGGTCCTCGAGCTCGGCCTGGGCAACGGCTGTACGGAAGGTGACGTCCCACAGGGTGGGGGCTTCGGCCTGGTAGGCCTCGCCGCGAGCGAGGTTGCGCAGGAAGCCCCGCTGCGAGATCGCCCGGCAGTCATCGTCGATGGTGCGGTAAGTGGTGGACCAGTCCACTGACAGCCCGATCCGGCGCCACACCGCTTCGTAGACCTTCTCGTCCTCAAGGGTCAGGTCGTGGCAGAGCTCGATGAAGTTCGGCCGCGAGATCGGGATCTGGTCCCTGCCGGGCGCCTCCGGCGGGGTGAAGTCCGGGTCGTACGGGAGCGACGGGTCGCAGCGGACTCCGTAGAAATTCTGCACCCGGCGCTCGGTCGGCAGTCCGTTGTCGTCCCAGCCCATCGGATAGAAGACGTTCTTGCCCCGCATGCGCTGGTAGCGAGCGATCAGATCGGTATGGGTGAAGGAGAAGGCATGCCCGACATGCATCGCCGCTGGCGGTCAGCGGGGGAGTGTCGATGGAGAAGACCTGGTCCCGGGTGGTGTCGGGATCGAAGTCGTAGGTGCCCTGTTCGGCCCATGCCTTCGCCCAGCGCTCCTCGATCCCGTCGAGGGTTGGCTTGTCAGGAACGGTGGACGTACCTGACCGGCCGTGGGCGGCGCTGGGGTTCGCGGACATGGCTGGCATCCTAGGAAGTGTGCAGAGGGCTGCCCCGGACGGGGAAACGATTACCGGGTTGGCCCGAGTGGAGGCCGAACTCCGGACCCGCTGGCCCGAGTCGCGCCTGTCGCCAACCTTAGTCCGGATGGCTGCGCTGGCCGACGCGCTGGGATCACCGCAGCGCGCGTTCCCGGTCATCCAGATCACGGGTACGAACGGCAAGACGTCGACCGCCCGCATGATCGACTCACTGTTGCGCTCCTTCGGCCTGCGGGTCGGGCGGTTCACCAGTCCGCATCTGACGTCGGTGACCGAGCGGATCGTGATCGACGGCGATCCGATCAGTGCGGAACGCTTTGTCGAGGTCTACGACGAGATCGCTCCGTTCGTCGCCCTCGTCGATGCTGCCCAGGAGTTAGCGCTGTCCTACTTCGAGGTGCTGACCGGCATGGGGCTCGCCGCCTTCGCCGACGCGCCGGTGGATGTTGCCGTGCTCGAAGTGGGAATGGGCGGGGCTTGGGACACCACCAATGTCGCCGATGCCCAGGTCGCTGTCATCACCCGGGTTGCCTTGGACCACACCAACTATCTCGGCCCGGACGTGGCCACGATCGCAATCGAGAAGGCCGGGATCATCAAGGCCGAGGCGACCGCCGTGCTGGCTGCGCAGGATCCCGTCGCCGCTGAGGTATTGGTGCGTCGGGTGGTCGAGGTCGACGCGACAGTGGCTCGCGAGGGCGCCGAGTTCGGAATCGCGCAGCGGGCGGTTGCCGTCGGCGGCCAGGTCCTGGGCCTGCAGGGGTTGGGCGGGAAGTACGACGAGATCTATCTCGGCCTGCACGGGGAGCACCAGGCGCACAACGCCGCCCTTGCCCTGGCGGCTGTAGAGGCGTTCTTCGGTGCCGGCGCGGCGACGGGTCCGATGGACATCGACGCCGTGCGCGCGGGCTTTGCCGCCGTGAGATCCCCCGGGCGGCTGGAATCAGTGCGTTCTGCGCCGACCGTCCTGATCGATGCCGCACACAATCCGGCCGGGATGGCGGCGTCGGTGGCCGCCCTCGAAGATGCTTTCGACTTCACCCGGCTGATCGGTGTCCTGGCCTGCCTCGCGGACAAGGATGTCCGCGGGATCCTGGAAATCGCCGAGACCGTCCTGAACGAGGTGGTCGTCACCCAGAACAGCTCACCCCGTGGCCTGTCGGCCGACGAACTGGCTGCGATCGCCGTACCGGTCTTCGGGGCTGACCGAGTCGTCGTCGTACCGGATCTGCCCACCGCGATCGAAACCGCCGTGGAGATGGCCGAGACGGACATGGACGTGCTCTCCGGTGTCGGCGTGCTGATCACCGGGAGCGTCGTGACGGCCGGGGATGCCCGAGCCCTGCTCGTCGGCCGCGACTGAGTTCGCTGGACACGGTGACTGGCCAATCCGATCCGATCGATCCGAATCAGGGCGTCCCTGAGTCGAAAGGTTCGAATCAGGGCGTCCCTGAGTCGAGCGGGGACCGCGAGCGATTGGCCAAGCGGCTCAACGGTGGCGCTGCCGCCGTCCTGATCCTCGAGGCTCTCGTCGTGCTCTTCGTTCCGCGGGCGATCGCGCAGAGTGGGCCCGGTCTGACCACGTGGCGCCTGTCAGCGCTTCTCGCCGTCGTCGTGCTGCTGATCGTGGTGGCCGGGCTGCAGCGCCGACCGTGGGGTCCACTGGGCGGGTTGGCCATCCAGCTGCCCGTGTTGGCCACCGGGTTTTTCACCGGCGTGATGTGGTTTCTGGGTGGCCTGTTCGTGTTGCTGTGGCTGTACCTACTGCGCATTCGAGCCGAACTGCTCGGCTCGGCGTCCGCAAACCCACCGACCGGGCGTGGGTAGGCTCCGCGCTCGTGTCCGATACCGAACGCAGCCTTGTCCTGGTCAAGCCTGACGGCGTACGCCGTGCCCTGATCGGCGAGGTGATCAGCCGGATCGAAGCCAAGGGTCTGACCCTCGTGGCCCTGCAGCTGCGCGTGCTCGACCGTGAGACTGCGGCTGCGCACTACGCCGAACATGAGGGCAAGCCGTTCTTCACGGCGCTGCTGGAGTTCATCACCGGCGGTCCGCTGGTCGCCATGGTCGTCGAGGGGCCGCGGGCCATTCCGGCCTTCCGCGGCCTGGCCGGCGCGACGGATCCGGTTGTTGCCACGCCGGGCACCATTCGTGGCGATCTGGCCCTCGAGGTGCAGAACAACATCATGCACGGCTCGGACTCGCCTGAGTCCGCGGCGCGCGAGATCGCACTGTTCTTCCCCGACCTCGCCTAGTACTGCATCACTCGAGCTACTCGACCGCGCGGGATCCGTAAGGAGGCGCTCCATGTCGGACGAAGGCAAGCAGCGGCCGAGGCTTCCTCCTCGTTGGTTCGTCCGCCTTGCTTGGTCCATCCACCGCGCGCTGTACCGCATCACCGGTGGCCGAGTCGGGCTGTGGCGTGCGAGGACCAACCGCTGGGGGACCATGCGCCTCACGACGACCGGGCGTCGCACTGGCCAGGAGCGCAGCGTGATCCTCGGGTATCTCGAGGACGGCCCCACTCTGGTCACGATGGCGATGAATGGCTGGGCTGACGGCGAGCCGGCATGGTGGCTCAACCTGCAAGCGCATCCCGACGTGAGAGTCGTCCTCGCCGACGGGCAGCGCGCGGTCCGGGGCTGCGCTGCCGAGGGTGAGGATCGGTCGCGCCTGTGGATCAGGTGGCGCGAGATCGACCCGAAGTTGGACGGCTACGCGGCGCTTCGGTCGTCGCGGACCGAACTGGTGATCCTCGAGCCGCGGCCCGATGCCCCCGATAAGTCTGATCCGCGATCTACTGGGGCGCTTCCAGAATCTGCTCGAGCCTTAGCAAATCCTTGCGGTTTGCCCGCCGCATCGCCGCGGCCATCATCGGTGCGCCCACCCTGGCGAAACCGGCCGGCACGCCCCGGTTGCGCAGCGTCATCCTTGTACCCCCGCCAGCGGTGTCCTGCCAGGTATAGGTCGTCTCCATCGGGAACGGCCCCTGCGCCGTACTCCTCACGAAGTGTTCGCCGGGAGTCATCGCCCTGACCTCGTAGGTGTAGGCAATCCGCCGTCCGAGAAAGTGCGCAACGAAGGCGATCCGTGATCCGACGACGGCCGGCGGTGCGGTTTCCCATTCGACGGACTTGATGTTCTCGTACCAGGTCGTGGCGTTGCCCGGATCGCAGCCGTAGGCGGCCACCTGCCTACGCGGCCGCGCGATCTCGATCTCGGTCTCGGTCTCGACGTCAACGGTCATGTCTCCGAGATTAATCCTGGGCGCTCCTCAGAGGTCGATGTCGACGACGACCGGAGCATGGTCGGAAGGCAGTTTGCCCTTGCGAGCCTCGCGGTCGACATAGGCGTCGGTGACCCGGACCGAGGCTGTGGCGAGCACGAGGTCGATCCGCATCCCAAGGTCCTTGTGGAACATCCCGGCGCGGTAGTCCCAGTAGGTGAACGGGCGATCCCCTTTGCCCGGCCGGGCCGCAATGTCGGTCAGACCCCAGTCCACGAGCGCCCATACGCCGGCCCGCTCTTGCGGAGTCACATGGGTCGAGCCGGCGAACGCCTTGATGTCGAAAACGTCATCGTCGGTCGGTGCGACGTTGAAATCACCCATGATCACCAGCGGCTGCGCTGGGTCGAACCCGTCCAGGCGCGCACGCAATTCCGCGAGCCAGGCAAGCTTGTAGGGGTACTGGGCGTCATCGGGCGAGCGGCCGTTGGGCACGTACACGCTGGTGACGTGCAGGGGACCGCACTGAGCAGCCGCCAAGCGTGCCTCGGGATGGCCGGTCAATTCGATCACGGGATCGGTTATCCCGGGCCTGGAAAGGATGGCCACTCCGTTCCACCGACCATCGCCAGCCGCGAGCACCTCGTAGCCCAGCGCCTGGACCGGTAGGTACGGGAACGCGCCCGCAGCACACTTGGTCTCCTGCAGCGCAACGATGTCCGGTGCGGTCTCC
>Ga0136619_10000833_pt1 | contig 11797 bp, 12 predicted proteins | sample AntDrymUQ3532106_2_FD_104807 | JGI IMG/M metagenome (GOLD analysis project Ga0136619, IMG submission 104807) | Polar desert sand microbial communities from Dry Valleys, Antarctica - metaG UQ353 (21.06) | ecosystem: Environmental > Terrestrial > Soil > Desert | place: Antarctica: Dry Valley...
ATGTCCACGTCCGTAACGTTACGGGCGGTAGTGTGGGCCTTCGCCACGCCCGGAACGGCCAGCAGCGCGCCGCCCGCGAGCATCGCCGCCGAACTGGCCAGGAACTTTCTGCGGGAGGGCACGACCTGCTCCATCCCGTGGTCGTCGAGGTGTATTCCCTCGGTCATGTGTTGCTCCTTTACCTCAATGGCCCGAGATACGAGATCCCGGATCTTCCGTCGCTACACTTCTTTATCTTCCGTCTGATCGGTCTCCTGTGTCCCCTTCCGCTCGCCCGACCGGTTGTAAAACGAAACCGGCCATCTCTGATCGCCCGTGCAGACGATCCCCGGTAGCCGGTTGCACCACTGGCTCCTCCCGTCCGCGGTGCCCACGCCTGGGGACGGGAATCCTCGCCGCTACCCGACCGGGTTTACACGCCCGGTGAGTCCCAATACGATCCAGACGTTCTCCCGGATCAATGGCCGGTCAAAAAAATTTGCGCGTCCCCTCCGACGCCGGCCCCGGTACGGGCCGATTCGCCCCGATGTGCGGGTGCCGCGAGAACGCAAAGCCAGCCATTATCGGCGCGTCCGAAAAGACTCCTCGCGGCGGGGAAGCCCGGAGGCGGCGCATTGGAAATGGAGACGGGCTTTCGTCTCGACAGCCGGATTCGCGGCTCCCGGAGGACCTCGCCCTTTCATAGCCCTGCGCCGTGGTGTAACATTGCTCGCGTGGATGTGGATCACATAGCGTTCGGCGCGATTCCCCTTTCGGGACGGCTCCCTCGACCGTCCCTGCCCCGACCGTCCCTGTAGGGGCGCGCTCGGGGCGTCCGCACTCTCCGAAACCTCTCGGAGCGTAGAGCGCGGAAGAGTCTCCACTACCACACCTTTTCATCGGGGGAAATCTTGCTGGCTTTCACGACAAAAGAAGACGTAGGCAGCGAAAGTGATGGTCGTACCGGCGGCCTCGCCGGCGCCGGCCGGGACAGAGCGTTCGCCGAATCCGGCATCCTGGTCCGGCCGCTGGATGAGGTGGATCTCGGGCGCGTCCGGGATCTCAGGAGCGTCGTGCGCTGGTCGGCGGACCCGCGGGCTTTCGATCTTCTGCGCGGCTCGCGCGACGCCCGGTGGACGGTGGCCGAGGCGCCGGACGGCTCGCTCGCGGGGATGGTCGGCGCCGTGCCCCTGGGCGCCGTGGGCGTCCTCTGCCACCTAGCCGTCCACCACGACTACCGGGAGCTCGGGCTCGGGGCGGGCCTTAGCTCCTGGGCCATCGCGTACCTTCGCTCCCGGGGCGCGCGGCTCATCCGCCTGTACTCCACCCGCCGGGCCGAGGGCCTCTACGTCTCTTTGGGCTTCGAACCCGTCGCGCCGCGCACCGTGTACCGGCTGGAGGAGACGCCGCGCGGAATGCTCCGGCGGGAGCAGGCCGGCGGGCATCGGGTCGAGCCCATGCTGCTCAGGGACCTGCCGGAGGTCTACGGCGCGGACCGCTGGTCCTACGGAGCCGACCGTTCGGCGCTCATCTTCGCCGCGCTGAGGCTACACCCCGGCGGTGGGCTCGTCGTCCGGGATAGTTCGGGGAGGGTGAAAGGATATCTCGTGCAGAGCTCCTCTCCCGGCGCTACCCGCATCGGCCCCTTCCTGGCCTCGACCCCGGACGTGGCGCGACGGCTCCTTTCCCGCGCCCTGCGCGATGGCGAGCGCGGATGCGACCGCGCCGGAAGTTCGTTCGAGGTGATCGTCACAGGCGCAGAGGAAAGCCCGGCCCACGACCTCTTCGAGGAGTTCGGCTTCGAGGGTCGCGCGGACCGGCTGCGGATGGAACTTGGCGAAACGCCGGCCCTCCGTCCGGCTTCGTCCGGCCTCGCCCACTACGGCACCACGCCGTATCTGGCGACTTAGCCGGTCAGCTCGTCAGCAAGGATGAGGAAGGACTCTACAGGCGTATAAGCAGGCTCTTTGGCCGGACGCTGCGCGAGGCTCCGGCAGGGGTGGAGACGAAGGGGCACGAGTTCCTGCTTCGGGGCGGTTTCGTCCGGCAGCTCACTTCCGGGATCTTCGGCTATCTGCCGCTGGCGAGGAGAACGATGCGCAAGATCGAGGGCATCCTGCGCGAGGAGATGGACGCCACGGGCGGGCAGGAGATGGAGATGCCCGTCGTCATGGGATCTTACGGGATCGGTGTCGGGAGGCTCATGGCCTGCATCGCCGAGGAGCAGCCAGACGAGGACGGCCTCGTCTGGCCCGTCTCCGTGGCGCCGTACCACGTACACCTCGTGGCCCACGAGACGCTGGATGAGATGGCCGCGAGTCTATGCGACAGGCTCGAAGCTGCGGGCTTCGAGGTCCTCCACGACGACCGGGAGGTGAGCCTGGGCGTCAAGTTCAAGGACGCCGACCGCATCGGAGCGCCGATACGCCTGACCCTCACGCCCCGGTCCCTGGAGAACGGCGGCGTCGAGATCAAACGCCGGAGCGAAACCGGAAGCACCATCGTATCTCCGGAGAAAGCGGTCGCGGCGATCCGGGAACATATGGGGCGGCTGGAGGCCGGGCTCTCCGGGATACGAGCCGAGAGCCGGTCTACCACGCGATAGGTGATGGACTCAGCCCCGGGCGAGGTCGTGAATGTCGAAGGAGATCGCGGCGGCGCTACGGCCGCCGGACACACTCCCGTGCGAAGCGCCGTACCCCGCTGTTCGTCGAGAGTTCGCCCAAGCAGAACGGAGAACCGGATCGCAGCAGATCGTGGCCGGGCACGAAAGGCTGCTATCGTAACAGCAGCGAAACAATCCGTTAAACGTGACGCAACTTATCATCCGTATAATGCGGGCCGTGGTCGAGAGGGGCCGGACCAGGATGGGGCGGCACGCTGGCTTCGCGCTGCTCGCCTTCATGACGCTCGTCCTCCTTGCGGGCTGCGAGGAGGCTTTGTCCGTGGGGAGTTCGGGCGGTGAGCAGAGAGCAAAGGCTGCGGTCCGCAGCTTCGCCACCGGCGCCGGGGAGCAAGCCGAGGCGACCGTCGGGGCGGCTCCTGAGGTCGAGCAAACCCCGACACCGGGTTCCGGGGGAGGGGACTGGGACACGGATGCTCCCTTCGTTGCCGACCGGCAGGCGGGCGGGGGAGACGGGAGCGAGGCGAACCGCTTCCTCGCCGTGCGCTTCGGGGAGCACGAGGACTACGAGCGGGTGGTAGTGGATCTCGGCACGGGCGCCGAGCCGGCAGAGGCGGTCTCCGAGTGGACGCTCGACTGCCCGCACGGAGACGGCGTCCTGCGGGTAGCCTTCCCTTCGGTCGAGGAGACGCGCGTCTCGAACGGTCCTCTCGGTGGCTCGTTGCTGAAGAGCTTCTACGTGGTTCGGGCGCCGGAGGAGGGCATGTTCGTGGACTTCTTCGTGAGGGAAGGTTTCCGTTACCGGGTGCTGGAGCTTGCGGACCCGGCCCGGATCGTAGTGGACTTCCGGCCTTCGGGCGACCCTTTGAAAGTCCCGCTCCCTACCCGGGGCGGCAACACCGTCCTCGTCGAGCCGCGGCGGGGGAGCAGTATCGGAGACCCGTTCACCGTGAGCGGATACTCCCGCAACCCGGAAGCGACCAACTCCGTCTTCCTTACGGGTCCCGCCGAGGACGCGAAGGCCCGGAAGACGGTACAGAGCAACGACTGGACCGCCACCTGGGGATACTTCGAGACTACACTCGACCCCGCTTCTCTCGAAAAGCGGGGAACCCTTCGGGTCGGCGCCGATAGTGCCCGCGACGGTTCGTTCGAGGGGGTCGAGATCCCGGTGAAAGGGGATCGGGGGTAGCTGATCACGGAAGCCGCCGTCTTCGAAGCGAGGGACGGCTACCCGATAGAGCGGACGAAGTGCGCCGGGTCCAGCGTTTTCCCGGTAGCGCGGAGCACGGTGTCCCGCCAGTTCTCGCGGGCGCCGGGGCCGAATAGCGACTCCAGCAGATAGCGGCCGGCTGCCTCGTTCTCGTAGAAGGGTCCGTGGGTCACGTAGGTCTCCAGGTAGTCCCTGAGTTGGGCGGCGATGAGGCTGCCGAGCATGTAGTTGTGGTAGTAGACCGGCGCCACCGCGACATGGACCTTGGCCGCCCAGTCCGGCTCGTCCCGCCCGGGCGGGCGCTCGACGAGTTGAATTTGCTCGACCAAGTCCCACCACGCCTCGTTCAGGTCTTCCCGGTCGGGGTTTTCGTACAGGAGTTGCTCGAAGCGGTACATCACGAGCGCCCAGCGGGTGAAGACGAGCCCGTCGGCCCTCCGGCGCGCCGCGAGCTTCTCCCGGTCGGCGGCCAGCTCCTCTTCGGGGACGCCGGCGATTTCGCGCAGCCAGCCCGGGTCATCCGCCAAAAAGCCCATCATGAGCGCGACGGCCTCGGTCGTGCAGAGGTGAGCGTAGGTGCGCAGGAGGTATGGCAGCCGGGGGTTTATGTGCCGATCATAGACGGCGTGGCCGAACTCGTGGAGCATGGTGTTCGTCCAGTACGAGCCTGGCTGGACGTTCGCAAGCACCCGCACGTCGTAGGGATACTCGCGCCCGACCGAGAGGCAGAACGCGTGCTGGCTCTTGCCGACCCGCTCGTACAGGTCGCTCCGGGCCATCACACCGCGCACGTCGAGCCCCAGGGCATCGTAGGTCCTTCGGGTAAGCTCCTCCGCGTCCGCGAAGTAACGGTCCACGTCGAGATCTGTATCCTCCGGGGGCTCCTGAAAGAACGGATCCGAAAGGTGCCAGGGCATGACGGCCTCCACGCCGAACCGTGCCCTCAGCTCCGCGTCCAATCCCCGCTTGAGATCCGTGAAAGGGGCTTCGGTGGCGGATTGCAGGCGGTCCATGATGCCGGCCAGTTCCCCGGCGTCCACATCCTGCAAGTCGAGGGAGCGTGCGTAGTGATCCTCATAGCCCTGCTCGCGGGCGAGACGGTTGCGCAGCCGGGCGAGCTCGCGCACGGTGCCCTCGACTTCCCGTCCGACGGACTTCGACGCCTCCCAGGCCTCGCGCCGCAGGGACTCGTCATCCGAGGAGCGCAGGATCTCACGGACCTCGTTTTCCCCGGCCTCCCGGCCCCCGACCGTCCCGCGATGGTTGCCGTAGACGGCGTTGGCCTCGGCCTCCAGTTCCTCTATCCGCTCCAGGATCTCCGGGTCTCCCTGCCGATCGGCGAAGGTCCTGTAAAGGACCTCTACCTGCCGCCGCAGGAGCGGACTCTCCAGAGCGTCGCGGTCCTCGTACCAGGTCCTCACCCGCCCGTACTCGTCGCGGTCGGCGAAGAGGTCGTTGTACTCCTTGCCGGCCTCGACCAGTTCCTTCTGGGCCTCTTCCGTCCCCGTGGTGGCGAGCGCCCACCAGGCTTCGCCCACCCGCTTCTCGGTCGGGGCGAGGCGTTTCTCGAATTCGGCGATGAAGTTCTCTATTTCAGAGCGTGGAGACAAGAGGCTCTTTCCGGAGGAATCGGGGTACGGATTAGCGGGCGCGGGCGGCTTCGTCGCGGCGTTTGCCCATGTAGATCACGACGAGCAACAAGATGATGCCCAGGGTACAGAGCTGGAGCATGGGTTCCGGCCCGCCCCGGGTACTGACGACGAGCACCGCCACGAAGACCAGCGCCACGGCCCAGTATCCTGCGGCCCGGAACGCGAAGTACGACGCCAGAAGCCCGACCAGCGTGTAGAGGATGAACATAAACGGGCCAAGCGCGGCAGTCCACGCAACGAAGTCCGGCGGCGTGTCGTACCCTTCGGTTGCCCATCGTCCCACCTGACCGACCACCAGGAGCGCCAGGAATGCGGCAGCGAAGCAGATCGCGCCGCTCCTCCAGGTTATGGGCTCGGGGTCGAAGTAGTGAGGCTCGTACCAGCGCGCCTCGCGCTCGACGTACCGGCCCCGGCGCCGTCCGCCGTCATCTCGCTCCCGACGGGAACCACGTTCGCTGCCTCCGTCTTCCTTTCTCCCGAAGCGGCCCCGGAGACGCTCTCCCAGGGACGGGCCGCTGGACGCGCTCTCGCGGCGCTTGGTGGAGAGCTCGTCCTCCAGGCTGCTCCAGTCTATGCCTTCGAGGTCGGAGAGCTGGTCGGCGGCGTGGGCGAGGTCCAGGGCCTCGTTGTGCTTTTGGCGGCGGTCGGGGTCGGAGAGGACGGCGTGGGCCTCTTGCAAAAGGGAGAATGCCTCCGTGCTCCCGGTCGGGTGATCGGGGTGCCGCTCTTTTGCGAGGCTGCGGTAGGCGTTCCGGATATCGATCCGCGACGCGGCGCGAGAGACGCCGAGCACCTCATAGTAGTTGACAAGGTCCGCCATCGTCTCCCTATTCTAACCCACGGATACCGTCCGGTCCCGCGCCCTTCAGTATGTTTCCTAGCGCCAGTCCTATCTCCTCCCGGCAACCTTCGTCCCGCTCATCGCCGATGGCCTCCCGAAGCGCTGCCTCCGCCTCGGGCCCCCCGATCTCACCGAGCGCCCACGCCGCGTGGCCCCGCACCAGGGACGAAGGGTCTTCTCTCAGGGCCAGGATCAGGGCCGGCGCCGTCTCTTCCAGTTTCAGGTTCCCGGCGGCGACGCAGCAGTTTCGCAGGAGCCCGGCCCGCCCGGGACGGGTGAGCGGCGTTCCGGCGAATCGGCGCTCGAACTCCTCGTCGGCGCGGATGCCGAGCACCTCCACGATGTCCAGGTACGGGCCTGCCCCGGCCTCCCCGGAGAACTCCGGCCACCGGGACTTCGCGGCCTTCGTCTTGTTGTACGGGCAGACTTCCTGGCACACGTCGCACCCGAACGCCCAGTCGCCCACGAGCGGACGCAGGTGGCGTGGGATCTCACCGCAGTTCTCGATGGTGAGGTACGAGATGCACAGCCGGGCGTCCACCACGCCGGGGGCCTTTATGGCGCCTGTCGGGCAGCGGTCCATGCAGCGGGTGCACCGGCCGCAGGTTCCGGTCCCGTGAGGGTCCGGCTCCAGTTCGAGGTCCACTATGAGGTCCGCGATAAAGAAGTACGAGCCCACGTCGCCGTTTATGAGGCACGAGTTGCGCCCGAAGAACCCGAGCCCCGCGTGCTGGGCCGCCGAGCGTTCCAAGAGCGGCACGGCATCGGTGAAGCCCCGAGCTTTGATCCTCACCCCGAGCTCCTCTTCCAGCTCCTCCCGCAGCCGGAACAGCCGCTTCTTTATGACCTCGTGGTAGTCCCGGCCCCACGCATACCGCGCAACCCGGCCCCCGCCATCCTCGTTCTCGGGATGCTCCCCCGGATAGTACGAGACGCCCAGAGAGACCACGCTCCGGGCGCTCTTCTGGAGCTTCTTCGGGTCGGAGAGCAACTCCACGGGCCGGTGCATGTAGCCCATGTCGGCGGCCATCCCGGCCTCCTGCCACTCCCGCAGCCGCTCGCCACCTTCCACAAGCGGCTCCACGCCCGTCACGCCGACGAGGTCGAAGCCCGCCGCCTGCGCCCGTTCCTCCAGGACGCGCCGGACCTGGCCGGGTTCTGGAGTTTCCTTGTTTGCGTTATGTTCGGCCATCGTTTCGATTGTATTAGCTGGAAGATGGAGCCGTGAGCGACGTGTCGAAGATCATCGTCTGTGAACCGTATCTTTCGGCTGGTGTGGGCATTACTCTTTTGGCTACCAGCTGACCACGCATGAGGAGACTTTGTGGAGGATCTGGGAGGATTACTCGCAGCGTTCGCGTTGCTTTTTCTGTTTCTTGGCCTGTGTGGCGCCCTTGGGTTCGCGGCGACGGCGGGCAGCTTCGCCATTCTGATCGGACCTGGGGCTTCCAGAAGATTGTCTTTACGCAAAATCATGGTTCTCACGGTGGCGGTAGCGCTGGTTTTCATGGTCTACTGGCGTGCCGTGCTTTATCTGGGGTTTGATCGGCCGTGGTCGCTCGTGATAGTGGGCTCGCTGCTGTTTCCGCTCGTGGCGCTGCCCTGGAGTCTGTACCATGTCTTGCGGCGCAGGCCGTGGTGGCAGGGGGCGACCGCGCTTGCGGTTGTGGGGCTAGCCTTTTTGGCTGTGCCCGCAGGCTTCGTAGCGCAGGGATTCGTCTCTTTCAGATCAGACCAGGAGAAAAGCAAGAAAGAGCAGGCAGAGCTTCTCCGAGCCTTTCCCTCTGATGCCATCTACGTACCGGATACGGACGCAATGCCGCCGGGCACCGATGAAGGACCGTACTTCAGCGCGAAGCCGGAAGGGAGCAAGCCGCAAACATATCTGAGCTTCGACGTATCCTACGACTCGCGAGACTACAACCCGGCACAAGTGTCTTCCATAGATTTGACTCAGCGTCCCGATGCGCGAAACTACTTGAAAAATTGCGATAGTAAAGTCACCCTGAACTGTGGCGTGGTAGAGACTACGCTGAAAGGCCGCAAGATAAGGTCCAGGTATTCTTCGGGGGCGGAAGGCTACTATTTCGTGGTGATAGGTGAGAGCGGTATTGAAATAGACATAGCCACCCTATCTGGCCACGGAAAACCGAAGGACTTCGACCTCGTGCGTTTCGTTGACTCTCTTGAACCCATCCCAAAGGATGAATTCTTGAAGAACCCGCCGCGCGGTACATACTTCAGCACCGCGTAACGAGACATTCCGTGCAATACGCACCCTTGCCTGGCTCTGCTATCCAGGCGCTGGAACGCTAACCCTGCAGATGCCACGACCGAAGGGTTGAGTGACGGTGGCGCAGGGTATGCAATCTCGAAAGCGTATATCATTACTGTAAGGTTGGAAGAGGATGCGAGGAGGAGAGCATGGCTATCAAGAGCGTGAACCCGGCGACGGGTGAAGAGATAAGAGCTTTCGACGCGCTGACGGAGGAGCAGATCGAGGAGAAGCTCCAGCGCGCCGCCGAGACCTTCAGGGAGTACCGTCATACCTCCTTCGAGGAACGGGCGGAGATGTTGAGCCGGGCGGCGGAGATACTGGACGGCGAGGCCGAGGACTTCGGGCGCCTGATGACGGCCGAGATGGGCAAGACCCTCGCCTCTGCTACCGCCGAGGCGCAAAAATGCGCCCGCGGCTGCCGCTACTACGTGGAGAACGCGGAGCGCTTTCTGGCCGACGAGAAGATAGAGATCGAAGGCGCGGAGGCATACATCCGCTACCAGCCGCTGGGTCCGATATTGGCGATCATGCCGTGGAACTTCCCGTTCTGGCAGGTCTTCCGGCACGTCGCTCCGGCCCTGATGTCGGGGAACGTGGTCCTCCTCAAGCACGCCTCCAACGTCCCGCAGTGCGCCCTGGCGATAGAGGACATAGTGCGCCGGGCTGGCTTCCCCGAGGGCGCGGTCCAGACGCTCCTGATCGGCTCATCTCAGGTGCAGGCCGTGATAGACGACCCGCGGGTGCGGGCGGCTACGCTCACCGGCAGCGAGGGCGCGGGCCGGCAGGTCGGCTCCGAGGCGGGAGAAAACATCAAGAAGAGCGTGCTGGAGCTCGGCGGGAGCGACCCGTTCATCGTAATGCCCTCCGCCGATCTGGCCGCCGCCATAACCGCCGCCGTTACCTCGCGCACCCTCAACAATGGCCAATCGTGCATCAACGCCAAGAGGATCATCGTGCACGAAGAGATAGCCGACGAGTTCCAGAGCCGCTTCACGGACGCCATGGCCGCCCTCGAGGTCGGCGACCCGATGGACGAGAACACGAACATGGGCCCACTCGCCACGCCGGACATCCTGGAGGAGGTGGACGGCCAGGTCCGCAAGAGCGTGGAAGCCGGGGCCAGGGTGCTCACCGGCGGCGAGCCGCTGGAAGGACCAGGCAACTTCTACCCGCCGACGGTGCTGACCGACATCCCCGAGGACGCCCCGGCGTACCGGGAGGAGATTTTCGGCCCCGTCGCCTCCATGTTCCGGGCGCGGGACCTAGACGACGCTATCCGCATCGCCAACGACTCGGATTTCGGTCTCGGTTCCAGCGCCTGGACGAACGAGGAAGCGGAGCAGCGGCGTCTGGTCGAGGAGATAGAGGCCGGCATGGTGTACATAAACCGGATGACAGAGAGCACCCCGGAGGCGCCCTTCGGGGGCGTCAAGAACTCCGGCTACGGCCGCGAGCTCTCCCACTTCGGCATCCATGAGTTCGTCAGCGTGAAGACGGTCTGGATCGACCGCAGCGAAGAAGCCGCCGCGGGTGTCGAGTAGCCGGGGAGAGCCGAAGGCGAGCGAAGCTCCGCTCGCGCCGCGTGAAACTTCTTGCTGACGCGCGGCGTCTCGCAGGATAGGTTATGGGGCGATGAGAGAGACTTCTTGCAACCGAATACCGGAGGCGGGGGAAGCGTGATCGCACTGCGCCTGCTCGGTATCGGGGCGGTCTACGGGCTCGCCTTCGCCATCGTGAAGTCGCTCTTCCCGAGCCCGCTCATCCTGCTCACGCTCGACGGGGGCGACAGAACGGTGCTCGCCCTGTTCTACATGGGCGTCGGACTGGTGGCAGGTTTGATCTCCGGCCCCATCTTCGGCAGCCTGCTGCTGGCGAGGAGAAGCCGCTCCGCCGAACCCTCAGGCGGGACCCGGCTCGCCCTCAGCCTCGGGTTCGGGGTCTTGATGGGCGTTGTCTCCGGTGTCCTCACCCTCGCCGCATACTCGGCGGGTCTGCTCCCCTCTGGCGACACCCTCGACCCGCTCAAGCTCATAAACGCTTCCAAATTCCCCACCGGGACGCCGCTGCTCATCGCCTGGACTATCTTCCGCGATCTCCTGCCCGCCGGCCTCACCGGCCTCTTTCTCTCGCCCGTGGGTGGCGGCCTCCTGCTCCGCCTCTACCAGGCCGGACGCCCGCTCACGCAGAAGACCTACGACGACGATTTTTGAAGCATTTCAGCCGGTCAGCAAAAACAAAAAGCTGAAGTGCTGACCGGCTCATATAATGCTGACTAGCGGGGAGATCTTGCACTCCGCGAGGGCGTAATCGGCGCTCTGGCGAATCGGGCGGACCATGTACTCCAGGCAGTTGGCCCGGCAGTCCACTTTGCCGCAGGGAATCTCTATGGTTCCTAGGTCTTCGACGATGCGTACCACGGGATCGAGGTTGTCGCCCGGCATGGCGTCCATCCGCCGGACGTACTCGCCTTCCTCGAAGTGATCCCGCCCGTAGCGAAACATCGTCATGCGTAAATTGTACACTGGTTTGATCTGGATCACATCCAAAGAGCCTGGGGAGGGGATTGATGAAGGTCTATATCTCGGCGGACATGGAGGGCGTTACGGGGGTCACGCACCCCGAGGACGCTCAGAGGCTCGTAGCCATTCCCTTTTCCCCTGCAAATACCCGTTTTCATAGGAGAACGATAACACAGTTTTGAAGCTATGGCGACACGTGTTTCTGTCAAAATCACTGTCAAGTGCTGTGGGAAAATTAGAACAGGCGGGAAGAAAGCCAGCTTATGAAAAGACCGACCACGATTGCGAGGATAACGCTGCCTCCAATTATCTTACGTGCTGAAACGATGCCGTTGTGACGGTCCACGCCGTCACCTATGGCAAAGGTGCCGTTTGGGAGCAACCACGTGCGTAATCCGTAGAGCCCCGGAAAACAGAGAGCCACCACAGGAATAACAATCAGCACCGACAACAGGAGTGATCCTCCGAGGTCAAGAGCAAGGAGGCTCGTCAACCAGATTTGTACGAGCAAACTCAGCAGTATTGCGATGAAGGCGTAAATCAACATCATCTTTAAACCCAAGCCGACCACGAGCTATTGTCAAATGTTGTGGATTGGGCTCCGATCACGCGGCGACCTTCTCCTCGTTCCTTTCGACCAGTTCTCCCATCACGAACCTGGCCCCGGCCCGCACCAGCGGGACTAGCCGGTA
>Ga0136619_10000834_pt1 | contig 11796 bp, 10 predicted proteins | sample AntDrymUQ3532106_2_FD_104807 | JGI IMG/M metagenome (GOLD analysis project Ga0136619, IMG submission 104807) | Polar desert sand microbial communities from Dry Valleys, Antarctica - metaG UQ353 (21.06) | ecosystem: Environmental > Terrestrial > Soil > Desert | place: Antarctica: Dry Valley...
CTAGCGCCGCCAGCCCGCTTGCGGTGAGCGCCTCGATCCGCTGCTCCACCGCCGCGACGGCGCCGAGCTCGTCGAACGCCGCTCGGACGTCGGCGATCCGCCGCTCGTCGAGGTCGTCGCCGCCGAGCGCGCCGTTGATCGTGGCGGCGGCGGCGCTCGCGTCGCGGCGGTCCGCCTCCTGCAGCGCGAGCGCGACGAGCAGCGTGCGCTTGCCCTCGCGAAGGTCGTCGCCAGCCGGCTTGCCGGTGACATCCGGATCGCCGAAGACCCCGAGGAGGTCGTCGCGGAGCTGGAAGGCGACGCCGAGGTCGGCTCCGAACCGGCGGTAGCCAGCCACCAGGGCGTCGTCGGCGCTGGCCATGGCCGCACCGAGGTGCAGCGGCCGCTCGATGGTGTAGGCCGCGGTCTTGTACCGGTTGACCCGCAGCGCCGCCGCGGGGGAGGTGTCGCCGGTGGCCTGGCCCAGCACGTCGAGGAACTGGCCGCCGAGCACCTCGGTACGCATGGCCTCCCACACCGGCGCGGCACGATCGGCCACCGCCGGTGGCAGGCCGGCCGCGCGGAGCATGTCGTCGGCCCAGACGAGGGCGACGTCGCCGAGCAGGACGGCGGCCGCCGCGCCGAAACGGGCGGCCTCACCCAGCCAGCCTGCCGCGTCGTGGCGCCTGGCGAAGTCCACGTGCACGGTCGGGTGGCCGCGCCGGGTGGTCGAGGCGTCCATCAGGTCGTCGTGGATCAGCGCACCGGCCTGGATGAGCTCCAGCGCGCTCGCCGCGCGCAGCACGGCCGGGGCCAGCTCGTCGTCCGGCTCGCCGCCCGCGCCGCGCCAGCCCCACCACGTGAACACCGGCCGGATCCGCTTGCCACCCCGCAGCACGAACGCGGCCAGCGCGCCGATCGCGTCCCCGTATGCGGGATCGACCAGGTCGGCGGCGCTCCGGCGGGACCGAAGGAACGACTCGAGCACGTCGTCGACCTCGGCGGTCAGCCGCGGGTCCATCGGATCCTCGCCCGAGCGCGGCCCGGTCGGCCGGTGGGCGGCCACGGCCCCGGAGTCATCGGTTGTGACGGCCCCGGAGTGCGTCATTCAGGCTGCCTTTCTCCGTGCTCGACGTGTCAGGGAAGCGTAACCACGCGAGCACCGAACGGCGCGGCGTCGGGCTCGCGCTTCAGCGGGCGGCGACGGTGGATGCCGGCGGGTTGCGGTCCCGGCTGGCCAGGCGTACGACGCCGAATATGACGAGCGTGACGACCAGGACGAGTAGCAGCGTCCAGCGCAGCGGTGACGGCGCCTGCGGGTCGTCGTAGACCAGCGAGGCGCGGACGTCGTTGACGCGCCCAGGGGTGAACTACCAGCTGACCGTGCCGCGGGCGACGTCGCCGTTGGCATTCTCGACCTCGCCCGGCTCGCTGATCTTCAGCTGGAAGTCGGCCTTGTCGACGCCGATGGAGTTGAGGTCGGCCTGGCCGGACACCACCACCCGACCACCGACGCGATCCAGGTTGAGCCGGTAACGGCCCACGGCCTGCTGGCTGACGTCGGTCATCGTGTTGAACTGCTCGAAGGTGATCTTGCTGAACGTCAGCCTCGAACCCACGTACTGGCCCTCGGCGTAGGCCTCGACCTGCACCTCGTCCGACAACCGGGGCGGAACGCGGAGCTGGGGTCCCTTGTCGTTCGGGCCCTTCGACGGCGTGGCCACGACGACCTCGCCGGTGACCGTGTCGTCCGCGGCTACCGCGAGTGCCACCTGCACCCTGGTGCAGCCACTCAGCGCCAGTGCGACCAGCGCGAGCAGCACCAGCATCGCGGTCCGACGGTGCCGGCGGTGCCGGCGGTACAGAGCGCGGCGGTACCAACGGCGGCCGGGAGAGGTCACGGCCCTGGAGGTCACGGCGCTGGAGGCTACTCGGGACGGGCAGCGCCGGTGGCGGTCCCCGTCGCCTCGGTGAACGGCAGCGTGCGGCCGAGCACGGCGAACGGCCGGGGGTCGCCCGCGAAGCGGTAACTGCGCAGAACGTCCACGAAACCGAGCCGCCGGTAGAGCAGCCACGCCCGCGACCGTCGGCCGGCGACCTCCTCCGGCGTGGACAGCAGCATATTGCGCCGGTCGGTGCTGGCCATCAGCGCTCGGAGCATGCCCTCGCCGATGCCGGCGCCCTGGGCGCGCGGGTGCACGTGCAGCTCGGTGAGCTCGAAGTAGTTGGCGAGCCAGTTCGGGGTGTCCGCGGCCCGCCCGAGCCCGGCCAGCCCGCGCTGCACCTCGTGGTACCACCATTGGCCCGGCGCCCCGGAGTAGCCGTAGCCGATACCGACCAGCGCGCCGGCCGGGTCGACGGCGCCGACCGCCTGCCAGCCCGGTCGACGCCGGTGCTCGAGCCACAACGGGCCACGTTGGCGGGCCGTCCCGGCGGGGTAGCCCATCGCCTCCAGGTAGACCTCGAGCGCCTCGTGCAGCCGCCGGGCGAGCTCGCCGGAGGACAGCCGAACCAGCTGCGCGCGGGGTGGCGCCGTGGTCATCTGGCCATCTCACCACGTCTGCCGCGCGCGTCCCGTAGTGGCCTTCGGCCGGCCGCTGACGGACTTGACTTCGCGCCATCGGACCGCTGTACTTGACTCTATCGAACACATGTTCGATAGAGTCGACGACCGCGGAAAGGAGTGTCCGTGAGTCCCTTCACCCGCCGGTTCTCGGCCAGGCAGCCGACGCCGATCCAGGTTCGGTGGGTCGACGGAGAGCCTGTCGAGTTCGAGCGGCGGCCGACCGGCCGTGGCCCGCGTTTCCTGATCACCGACATCCGTGACCGGTGGGTCGAGGAGTCGCCGTGGACGTTCCCGTCGCCGATGCCGATCGGCGGTGACAGGTTGCGGTGCTGGCGCGTCGTGGCGCTGGAAGCCAACCAGCCCGACCTCCCGCCGCGGGAGTACGTGCTACGGATGCGAGCCGGACCCGGCGTGTGGGACCTCGTCCGCATCCCCGAATGACTCCTCGTCAGGCTCCGAGGGCGGCTCGACGGTGTACCGGCGTGAGCTGCGCAACACCCGGCCGAGCAAGGTGTTGAACACCGCCGACACCTCCCGTGCGCCCGGCGTGTCCCACTGCTGGATCGGCATGCACGCGCCCTGGGCCTGCTGCACCGAGGACCGGTCGGGCAGCAGGCCGGAGAACACCAGCGGCCCGAACAGCTCGCGGAGCTCGTTGATCCGGTACGCGTGCTCGGCCGATCGCGGCCGGTACCGGTTGACGATCACGCCCAGCGGCTGCAGGTCGGGGTTGTGCCGCTGGCGTTCCGTCTGCACCGCCTCGAACGCCCGCTGTACGCCTGCGACGGCGAACATCGTCGGGTCGGTCACCAGCACCGCTCGCTGCGCGGCCACGAGCGCGCTGCGGGTCAGCTGCCCCAGCGACGGCGGGCAGTCGACGATTACCAGCCGGTACGGCTCGCCGTCACCGGCGTCGTCCCACTCATCGGGGTCGTGGCCGTTGCCGGCGGAGCCGTCGGACGAGCTCCCGGCGTGTTCCAGCGGGTACTCGAGGCGGCTGAGCGCGCGCGCCAGCCGGGCGAGGCGCTTGGAGCCGGGGTCGGGGTGGTTGTGCCGCTCGGTCTCCTCGGAGCCGACGAGCACGTCGAGGTCCTCCGACCACGCGCTCGGGGCGATCGCCTTGCGCAGCACCGCCGGCCGAGGCTCGTCGAGCACGTCGGCGACGCTGGCCGCAGTGGGCTCCGCGCCGAGCGCCACGGTGGCGTTGGCCTGCGGGTCGAGATCGACCACGAGGGTGCGCAGGCCCTGCTGGGCGGCGGCTCCGGCCAGGCCAAGGACGACGGTCGTCTTGCCCACGCCGCCCTTGAGGCTCAGCACAGCCACCGCGTGCACGGGCTGGAACCTACCCGTCGGTGCACGTAGCTACGCTGCCGACGTGCTCAGCTTGCGCGCCGTCCCCGGCGACGCCGTCGTGCGCAACGCCCTGCAGACCGAGCTGACCGGCCTGCAGGCCCGCCGGCCCGGCCGCCAGCCGTGGGTGCTCGACGTCGGCGGCGGCAGCGGCGCATGGGCGGTCCCGCTGGCCGCGGCGGGCTGCCACGTGACCGTTGTGGACGTCAGCCCCGAGGCCCTGGCCGTGCTGCGCAGGCGCGCCGACCAGGCCGGGGTCTCCGGCTCGATCACCGCGCTACAGGGCGACGTCGATGCGCTGGCCGAAGTCGCCGACCCCGGCGGCGCGGACATCGTGCTCGGGCACGGGCTGCTCGAGGTGGTGGACGACCCGGCAGGCGCGGTGCGCGGGCTCGCCGGCGCGGTCGCACCGGGCGGCATCCTGTCGGTGCTGGTCGCCGGCCGGCACGCCGCGGCGCTGGCCAGGGCGTTGGCCGGGCGGCTGTCGGAGGCGCTGGCGGTGCTCAGCGGGCCGAGTGGGCGCTGGGGCGAGGACGACCCGCTGCAGCGCCGGATGGACGCCGCAACGCTGTGCGCGCTGCTCGAGGCCGAGGGCCTGCTGCGGGTGGAGCTGCTGCAGGGCGACGGGGTGTTCGAGGCGCTGGTGCCCGCGTCGTTGCGCGACGGCAGCCCCGGCACGGCCGACACGCTCGCCGAGCTAGAGGCGCTCGCCGCGAGCGACCCCGCCCTGCAACAGGTCGCCACCCGGCTGCACGCCATCGCCCACCGGGTTCCGGCGCCGGCCGCTCCGACCACCGCCGGGGGCTGACGTCATGGGCCGCAGCGCTGACCTGCCCCGCCCGGCCGGCGGTCGGTCCGCCGCGGCGCTGGCCGACGACACCGGCTGCGGCGTGCTGCACATCGACATGGACGCCTTCTACGCCTCGGTGGAGATCCGGCACCGTCCCGAGCTGCGCGAGCAGCCGGTGATCGTCGCCGGTGGTGGGACGCGCGGCGTCGTCCTGTCCGCGAACTACCTGGCTCGCGAGTACGGCGTCCGGGCGGCTATGCCCGGCGCGGTGGCGCGGCGCCGCTGCCCGCACGCGGTGTTCGTGCCGCCGGACTTCTCCAGCTACCAGGAGACCTCCGCGGCGGTGATGGCCGTGTTCCGCTCGGTGACGCCGCTGGTCGAGCCGCTGAGCTTGGACGAGGCGTTCCTGGACGTCTCCGGGGCGCTGCGCCGGCTGGGCGTCGGTGCCGCCGAGCTGGGGCAGCAGATCCGCGCCACGGTCGCAGCCGAGCAGGGAATCACGTGCTCGGTGGGCGTCGCGACCACGAAGTTCATCGCCAAGCTGGCCGCGGGGCTGGCCAAGCCCGACGGGCTGATGGTCGTGCCGGCCGACGGCGTGCTCGACATGCTGCATCCGCTGCCGGTCTCGGCGCTGTGGGGCGTCGGCGAGCGCACGGCCATCCAGCTCGAACGGCTCGGGTTGCACACGGTGGGGGAGCTGGCCGCGACGCCGCTGCCCACGCTGCGCCGGGCGTTGGGCGTCGCCGCCGCGGAGCACCTCGCCGCGCTGGCGGCCGGCCGCGACGACCGCACCGTCACTCCGGACGTGGCGGAGAAATCCATCGGCGCCGAGCGCACCTTCGACACCGACATCTCCGACCCGGCGGTGCTACACCGCCAGCTGCTCGGCCTCGCCGAGCGCACCGCGATGTCGCTGCGGCACCGCGGCCTGGTCTGTCGATGCGTGGCGATCAAGGTCCGCTACGCCGACTTCGCGACGGTCACCCGATCGCGCACCCTGCCCGTGGCCACCGATGTCGCGCAGCACATCTACCGCACGGCGGTCGACCTGCTCGACCGGCTTGATCCTGGCCGGCCGGTGCGGCTGGTCGGGGTGCGGGCCGAGCGGCTCGACGCCCAGGACGGCGCGGCAGGGCAGCTCAGCCTTGGCGAACCTGAGCACGGTCGACGTGACGCGGAGCTGGCCGCGGACGCCGCACGGGGCCGGTTCGGGAGCGCGGCGGTGGGCCCGGCGAGCCTGCTTCCGGGGTCGCAGCGAGCGGCTCCACAACCCGCTGCGACGACCACTTCGGGCAAAGATCAGCCGAGTGGCCCTACTGTCCGGGTAGTCGGGCGGCGCTCGGACTCGTATCCTCTGGGGTGACGCCCATCATGGGCGCTCGCCGGACCATCTGCCACCGTGGATCGGGCAGGGGATCCGACGCCGCGACAAGTGCCGGGAGGCCGAGACATGCCCCTCTCCGAGCACGAGCAGCGTCTGCTCGAGCAAATCGAGCGAGCTCTCTATGCCGAAGATCCGAAGTTCGCCTCAAACGTGCGCGGTGGGCGGTTCCGTAAGCCCTTACGCCGGCGCCGCGCCCAGGGCGTCGCCCTGTTCGTGCTCGGGCAGGTTCTGCTGGTCGTCGGCGTCGCGGTGCGGTCGCTGTGGCTGGGCAGCGTGCCCGTCGTGAGCGTGCTGGGCTTCCTGATCATGCTGGCCGGCGCTCTGCTGGCGGTCACCTCGGTGGCCGGAGGCAAGGCCGCGGCCGCCAAGGAGGCTGAGCCGGACAAGAACCGGTTCACCGACCGGATGGAAGAACGCTTCCGCCGCCGCTTCGAGCAGGAGTAGCGCCTCAGCGCTTCGCCAGCTCCTCGGCCGGTGCGAGCCCCGGCTCATCCGTCGGCTCCTCGACCGGCCGTTCCGTTGAGGACCACGACGGCTCGACCGGCGCCACACGTCCCGGCCGCAGCACGTTCAGCACCGACCGGGGTAGCAGCCGTCCACGCAGGCTGAGCTGCGCGCAGCGCACGAGCCCGGCCCGCACCTCGTCCACCGCGCCGGCGAGGCCACCGTCCGGGTCGTCCCGGCCGCCGTACCAGCTCGCCTCCACCGCGGCCACCACCCGGCGCAGCGCACGCCGTGCCGGGTCGTCGAGGTGGTGGGCCCGCGCGAGCCGCCCGGCCGCGACCCGGACAGTGGCGCTCGGGGCTATCGGCACGCCGCGGTCGATGGACTCCGCCACCAGCTCCTGCCAGGCTGCAACGGCGCCGGCCGGTCCGCCGGCGCTGACCGCCGCCAGCCGCCTGGCCCGAGACCGCAACCGCCACAGCGCAGGCGCAGCGGCCAGCCCCACGCCCGCCAGCAACGCGAGCCCCAACCAGATCAGCCATACCGGCACCGCCGAGTCCGCCGTCGCGTCGGCGGCCTCCTGGGCCGCCTGCTCGGCGGGAGTTGCGGCGGGCTCTGGCGCGGCGCTGGCGCCCGGGAGCTCCTCGTCCGGGGCCAGCTCAGGCTGGGCCGCGCTGCCGCCGTTGAGCTCCTGCAGCGCGGCGGCGAGGTAGGGCGGCACCACGCCGCGTCCGTCGGCGAGCGGGGTCGGGTCGAAGGTCAGCCAGCCGACGCCGGCGAAGTACGCCTCGACCCAGGCATGGGCATCGGCGGAGCGGATCAACCGCGTGCCGTCGACCGTCTCTCCCGCGGTGAACCCGACCGCGACCCGCGCCGGCACCCCCACCGTCCGCAACATCACGGCCATGGCAGAGGCGAACTGCTCGCAGTAGCCGGCCTTGCCGCGGGTCAGGAAGTCCACGAGCAGGTCTCCGCTGTTGCCCGGCGCGGTCTCCAGGCTGTAGCGGAAGCCGTTGGCAGGGTCGGTGAAGTAGTTGCTGATGGCCACGGTCTTGTCGAACGCGGTCTTGGCCCCACCGCTGACCTCGGCGGCAAGGTCGGACACCCGGCGGTCGATGCCGTTGGTGCTGGTGTAGCTCGAGTCCAGCCCGGTCGGGCGCGGCGCGGCGCGCAGAGCCGCCAGGTCCGGCTGCGGCAGCACGGCGCTCTGCACCCAGGCGTCCTCCTGCTCCGGGCGGTCGGTGTACGCGGTGCCGGCGTTCGGGTCGTAGCGCCACCGCAGTGGGGTGACGCCCCGCACGCCGAGCGGCACGCCGTACAGCGGCAGCCAGGAGTCCTCGTAGCCCAGATTGGTGATCTCGATGTTGACAGGCTCGCCGGGTGGCGTCGGCTTCGGCGCCGCGAGCTGTTCGGTCAGCGGCACGCCCCGATCACGCCTGGCGGCCTGCCAGCCCCGCTGCGGGACGTACTGCGACAGCGTCAGCGCGCGCAGGTAGCTCGGGCTCTCGAGCCCGCGTATCTCGAACAGTTCCACGTTGTTGTCGCGCTGCAGCTTGCCGCGCAACGATGTGAACGGGTTGACGCCGAACTGCCCGTCGACACCGCCGCCGCCGGAACCCGTCGGGATCCGCCCGGCCGTGCCGATCGGCGTGGCGAGCGATCCGATCACCAGCGCGAGCAGCACGGCGACGGCCGTGACGCCGACCGCCAGCGGTGCGGCGATCCACGGGCGGCTGGTCGGCGCCGCCCCGGTCTCGCCGCCGGTGAGCCGGCCGCGCTGGCGCAGCGCCAGCAGCAGGCCGAAGCCGGCCGCTCCGGCGGCAAGCGTCCAGGCCGGCAAGATCGTGTCGGCCAACGCGGCCGGAATGGCGACCACGCACAGCAGCACAAGGCCACCGGCGGCCGGCGCTCGTTGGCCGACCACGAGCAGGTCGACCAGCACGGCCACCAGCCCGAAGGCCAGCGTGACGAGCATCATCAGCTCGGGGGTGGCCGGCACCGGCGGCAACCCGCCGCCGATCTGCTGCCCCGCCTGGCCCAGGACGTCACCGAGCGCCGCCGCGGCGTCCGGCCCGGGCAGCACGCCGAGTAGCCCCTTGTCGGTGAAGCCCGCGGTCAGCAGGCACGCCACCGCGGCGATCTGCCCGGCGACGACTAGCACGAGCGGGGCGCGCAGCGCCCGCAGCCCCATCCCGGCGACGGCCGCCACTGCCGCTGCCGCGGCCACCCAGGCCAGCGCGACCCACCCGTCGATGACGCCGACCAGGGCGGTGGAGCCGCCGATCACGGCCAGCCCGGCTGCCACGCTCGCCGTCGGCTGCGCGAGCGCGACGGCCTGCGGAGCGGGCGCGCTCACCGCGGACGTGCTCACTGCCGCACCGCGTCCACGAGCGCACGCCATGCTTGGTCCTGCGGCGTAGCAGCGGTGGCCACCGTGACCGTCCAGCCGGCGGTACGTAGCCGCCCGGCGCTGTCCACGGCGTCCCCGACGTCCCGACCGCCCGCACCGTCCTTGAGGGTTCTGCCGGCCGTACCGTGCGCGACCTCGCGGCCACCCCAGCTCGCCGTGTCCAGCAGCACAACGTGCGCCGCACCTTCCGGCGCCGGGTCCCGAAGCTGCTGCAGCTGCCGCAGGTCCGCGGCGCCCAGCGCCCCGACCACGGCGAGCACGCCGTCGGTGCCGGCCTCGTTGAGCCGCTGCTGCAGCACCGGCCCGTTGAGGTCGGCCCGCATAGAGCTCCGCAACCCGGCGAGGGCATCCAGCAATGCGTCGGCTCCGCCGTCGGCCCCGACCCGCGCGCCGTCCTCGGTCACGAGCACCACCGGCTCACCGCGCTCGCTGAGGTGCACACACACGCTGGCGACCATCGAAACGGCCCACTCGAGGCTGGAGTTCGGGCCGGTGCCGCGGTGTGCGAACTCGCGGCGGTCCAGCAGCACGGTCATACCGCTGCGCTGCGGGCGCTCCTCCAGCCGGACCATCAGCTCGTCACGATGCGCGGTCGATCGCCAGTGCACCCGCCGCGGCTCGTCACCCTGGCGGTAGGGCCGCACCGCCACGTCGACCTCGCCGTGCCCGTACCGGTTGGCGGTGGCGCCTGCCGCGCCCGCGACGGCCCATCCTCCACCACCAGGGACGATGTGCTGCAGTCCGACCACCCGTGGCAGGACGCTGAGCAGCTGGGCCGGAGCCAGCTCGCGGTCGACCGCGGCGAGCCCGAACGTGTCGGTGAGCCGCGCGCTGAGCGGCCCGACCCGGTGCCGGCCGCGCTGTGTCGGCCGCAACGGGTAGGCCAGCTCGACCGGATGGCGGCGCGGCAGCCGCAGCAGGGTGAAGCGGGGGGGAGCGCCGCCCGATGCCCCGGCGGCGTCGGCGACACCGTCCTCCAGCAACATGCTACCGGCGCTCCACGGCGAGCGGCTGCTGACCGTCACCGTGACCTCGGCGGTCGAGCCGACCGGCAGCCGTGGCGGGTCGATCACCCGCTCGGCCTGAACCGCGACGCGGGACATGCGGGTCATGAGGATCGCGAGCAACGGCAGCGCGGTGATCAACACGCCCACCCGCAGCAGGTCGCGCTCGTCGAGCAGTACCGAGCACACCGCGGTGGCGACGCCGGCGGCCATCAGGCAGCGCCCGCGGGTCGTCAACCCAGGGGCCCCGCCCCTCACGCTGGACCTGTCACGATCTGGTGGTCGCCGGCTGCGGGACCGGCAGCCGGGCGACGAGATCACGAACCAGGTCTGCCGTGGAGCGTCTGGCTGCCAGTGTCTCCGACGACAGCAGCAGCCGGTGTGAGAGGACCGGGGCGGCCACGGCCTGCACGTCGTCGGGGACCACGTAGTCCCGACCGGCCAGCGCCGCGGTTGCCTTAGCCGCCCGCACGAGGTGCAGCGTGGCGCGCGGCGAGGCACCCAGCCGCAGCTCGTGCAGCCTGCGGGTGGCGCCGACGAGCTCGACGGCGTAGCGGCGGATCTCGGTCGCGACGTGTACCCGGCGCACACCGGCCTGCACGGCACGGATCTCGCGGTCGTCGGTGACCGGCGCCAGCGTGGCGAGCGGGTCGGTGGCGGCGTGCTCGTCGACCATCGCCAGCTCGGCCCCCGGGTCGGGGTAACCGATGCTGATCCGGGTGGTGAAGCGGTCTCGCTGGGCTTCGGGCAGCGCGTAGGTGCCGTCCATCTCCAGCGGGTTCTGGGTCGCGATGACCATGAACGGCCCGCGGAGCTGGTAGGTGTGCGCGTCGACGGTCACCTGGTGCTCGGCCATGCACTCCAGCAGTGCCGACTGAGTCTTCGGCGATGCCCGGTTGATCTCGTCGCCGATCACGACGTTGGCGAACACCGGGCCGGGGCGGAACTCGAAGTTGCCGGTCTCGCGCCGGTACACCGACACCCCGGTGATGTCGCTGGGCAGCAGGTCCGGGGTGAACTGGATGCGGCTGATCGAGCCGCCGATGGAGCGGGCCAGCGCTTTGGCCAGCGAGGTCTTGCCGACGCCGGGGACGTCCTCGACCAGCAGGTGGCCCTCGGCGAGCAGGGTCATCAGCGCGATCCGGATCACGTCCGGCTTCCCGACGATGACCCGCTGCATGTTGGCCGCCACCCTGGCCATCACGTCCTGCAGCGCAGGCACCGGCAGCGCCGCCGTCGGCGGGCTGTGCGGGGTCTGACCGTTGGACGGCCGGCTCGCGCCGTCGGCGTTCGCGGCCTCCGATGGCGGCGAGGGTTGCATCGACGCTCCTACCGGTGCCCCCGTAGTCGGGTCGAACAAGCCTCTCGTCGTGGTCACTCGACCTCCAACTCGACTGCCGGATGCGCCCTACGCAGTGTGCCAAACCGGAAAGCGGTCGTTCACACGGACGGGTGGTGCTCTCGGGCTGCGCGTTCGCTCCGCTCACCGCTGGCCTAGCTCCCCACCCTGCCCCACCGGCGTGCACCGGCGCATCTCACGCAGCCGGCTGTTCATGTCGAGCGACACGTTTCGGGCCGTTCGGCCGCCGGTTCGGCCCTCATGAGCGGAGGCCCGCGGGATCGGCGCCAGCCGTTCCGGTAAACCAGCCCCACCGTGCCCCACCGCTGCGAACTGCGCGAACGTCGCAAGAGGTACCTGTTTCAAGCTTCTTGGCCGTTGACCGTGGTGAGAAGTGGGGTAATGTGGTGATCCTTGGGGCGCATTGGAAGCGCCGCCGGTGATCAGCGGGAGGGGGTGCCGTGTTCCTCGGTACCCACACCCCCAAACTGGACGACAAGGGCCGGCTGACCCTGCCCGCGCGCTACCGC
>Ga0136619_10000835_pt1 | contig 11795 bp, 9 predicted proteins | sample AntDrymUQ3532106_2_FD_104807 | JGI IMG/M metagenome (GOLD analysis project Ga0136619, IMG submission 104807) | Polar desert sand microbial communities from Dry Valleys, Antarctica - metaG UQ353 (21.06) | ecosystem: Environmental > Terrestrial > Soil > Desert | place: Antarctica: Dry Valley...
AGATGGGGTGGAAGGCTTCGCCGGGGCCATCGACGAGTTGCTCCAGGATCCGCAGCTGCGGATCGAGATGGGCGTTGCCGGTAGGCAGCGGGCACAGGCTCACCTGGATTGGACACCGCAGGCGGAGCGCTATGTGCAGGTCTTCGATCGGCTCAGTGGGATCGTCCGGCCGACTACCGTTCGGGACGGCGAGCGCCGAATCAGGAACCAAGGGCCGGGCGCCTCGCCATGGGGGCCCGAGTATGTCGATCTGCGGGAGCCGGGTGCCTTGGCAAAGGCGTTGAGTGAGCGGGTCGGCGAGCGACTATTCGAGCCCCCCTCCGAAACGGGTACGAACTTCGTCCAGGTTCCTGAGCCCGTCGACAACGGTCGGACACTCGCTGGCGGCCTCAGCTACCGGGCAACCTGTCAGGCGCTCATCTGACGCCGGTGACCGACGCTTCCACGTCATCCGGGAGCCGGACGACACCGCCGCCGCTGTCGGGCACGACTCGGCCGTCATCGAAATGAGCCGAACCGGGGGTTGATGTCGATGTCCAGGCCGGCTACAGCGTCGGCGACGCCCGATAGACGTCCAGCCAGCGGCGCCGATCACGCTTCAGGATCTCGGCGCCAGCCGGGGAAGCGGTCAGTTGAGGTACCACCCTCGCGGTGTCCAGGCCTCGTGCTCGACGTCGTCGAGCGGGAGCTCATCGAGATACGAGCTCAAGGGCCGTACGGAAGACTCGTCCTGAGCGAGGACAGCGTCCTGGACTGAAAGGAGAGGGGAAAGGGTCGGACGCACTCCGGATGCCAGCTCAGTCACAACGCTTACGCCCCCATCATCCCAAGTCGATCTCACTCTGTGTATCAGAAAACAGGGGGGATCGATGTAGGCCCGTGTACTGAATGTAAGCACACACAGCCGCCGAACACCACTAGTGTGTTGAGTCTAAAGTTCTGTGACATTTCCTATAGACTGGCTTCGTGCCTGGACGTGCGTTGGAGCCGCTGGATCTGACCACAGGCGAACGAGAAACGCTGCAGGGTTGGGCTCGACGGCGCAAGACTGAACAGGCGATGGCCCAGCGGGCTCGGATCGTTCTTCGTTGTGCCGCGGGTGAATCAAACGGTGATGTTGCCCGTGCGGTGGGGTGTTCGCGGCAGATGGTCGGCAAGTGGCGCGCACGCCTTCTGCAAGACGGCATCGAGGGCCTGGCTGACGGTGGGCGCAGCGGCCGGCCGCGGATGGTCACCGACGGTCAGGTCAGTGAGGTGATCGCCAAGACCCTGGAGCAGACGCCGCCGGATGCAACGCAATGGTCGACACGATCGATGGCCCAGGCCACTGGGCTGAGCCAGTCGACGGTGTCGAGAATCTGGCGTGCCTTTGCCCTGTCACCACATCGCGCCGACCAGTTCAAGCTCAGCCGTGACCCGGAGTTCGTCTCCAAGGTCCGCGACGTTGTGGGTCTCTACCTCGATCCGCCTGAGCGGGCACTGGTGCTGTGTTGTGACGAAAAGTCCCAGATCCAGGCCCTGGATCGCACTCAGCCGATGATGACCGGCACGGCTCAGCGCTTCAGCCACGACTATCGCCGGCACGGAACCACCAGCTTGTTCGCGGCCCTGGACGTGGCCAGCGGGAAGGTCTTCGCAACTCTGCATCGAAGGCATCGATCGGAGGAGTTCCGCAAGTTCCTCAACCTCTTGGACCGCCAAGTCCCCGCCGGCCTTGACGTGCACCTGATCCTGGACAACTACGCGACCCACAAGACCCCGGCGATCCACCGCTGGTTGTTGCGCCATCCCCGTTTCCATCTGCACTTCACGCCCACCAGCGCGTCCTGGCTGAACCTCGTCGAACGCTGGTTCGGCGAACTGACGAACAAGCAACTCCGCCGCAGCTCCTACTCCTCGGTGCCCGACCTCGAGGCCGACATCCGCCGGTGGACCGAACTCTGGAACGACAACCCTCGGCCCTACGTCTGGACCAAAACCGCGGACGAGATCCTCGAATCACTCGCCCACTACTGTCAACGAATATCAGACTCACAACACTAGTTTTGAGATGTCTCTTTACGCGGCGTATCGAAAAGGGCGACGGAGGGTGACACAAATCACTCTCCGTTAGTGATTTATCCTCGATGGACCTCATTTTGGGCGTACCTGAGCCCTTGGCTGATGAGCAAGGTGACAGCGCGTGCGCCCTCAGCGAGGAGTGCCGGAAGCTCCGTCCGCTCTGCTGCGGTGAAGTCGCGAAGGACGAAGTCCGCGGGCGATTGCCGCCCGACCGGTCGACCGATCCCGATCCGAACGCGTACGTAGTCGGGGTCGGCCATAGATCGGCTGATTGAGCGCAGGCCGTTGTGCCCGTTGTCGCCGCCACCGTGCTTGATCCGAACGATGCCGAAGGGCAGGTCCAGTTCGTCATGCAGCACGATCAACGACCCAGGGTTGCCGTGGTAGTAGTCGAGCAGCGGTCTTACGGCCTGGCCGGACTCGTTCATGTACGTGGTGAGCGTGGCCAAAACGACCCGCCGCCCGGCCAGGCGGGTGTCGGCGCTCACGACCCGGGCGAGCCGTCCGGATCTGCGCTTGAGGTTGATCTGTTCGCCGGCGGCGATCTCAGCGACAACCATGGCGCCGACGTTGTGCCGATTTCCGGCGTAACCCGGACCAGGATTGCCCAGGCCCACGACAACCGCAGAATCCCATCCAGCGCTTGCCGGGTCCGGTCCGCCGGTCGTGCTCTCGAGCATGAGGTGAGCCATGGCCAGTGTCCCCGACGCCGTGCGGGCGGTTGGGGACGCTGAGCCGCGGACTAGCTCTCGGAATCCTCGGAGGCCAGCGATGACTCCTCGCCTGAGGAGCCCGACTCCTCCGCAGCAGCCTCGGCCTCGGCGGCAGCCTCGATCTCCTCGTCGGAGGCGTCCCGCTCGATGCCGACCTCGGCCTCTGCCTCTTCGAGCTCGGCCTCCAGCTCCTCGGCTGTCGGAGCCGCCAGGAAGCCGACCACCAGGTTGTCCGCCTCGGTCACGAGGACCGTGCCGGCGGGCAGTGTCACATCACCGGCGAAGATCGACTGCCCGAAGGTCTTGCCCTCGATCGAGACATCGAAGCCCTGTGGGATGTGGGTCGCCTCGACCTCGACGGTGAGCGTGGTGAGTTCCTGGTTGACCACGGTTTCCGGGGCAGGATCCCCGATCAGGTTGACCGACACTTCGACAGTCACCGTCTCGCCGCGGCGGACGAGTAGCAGATCGATATGGGTGAACTCCGCACGGATAGGGTGCCGGGTGACGGCCTTGGGCAGCGCAAGATGAGACTCTCCGTCGATCGCTACGGTGAGCAACGTGTTGGAGCCGCCCTTGAGGGCCTTGGCAAACTCTCGGGCCGGCAACGCCAGGTGCCGGACCTTCTCGCCGTGCCCGTAGAGCACAGCCGGGACCAATCCGGCCGTGCGCGAGCGCCGTGCGAATCCCTTGCCGAACTCGATGCGCGGCTGCGCGTTGATAAGAACTTCGGCCATGGGGTGCCTCCGGGCTACTCGGTCTCGAGGGTCGACCACCGGTCTCAGCGCCGGGCGCCCTCAACATTCGAGGCACCTCCGTCGATCACGGTGGCCGTCGTACTCGGCCGACCCTCGCCGGTGATGAACTCAGTCTAGCTGGGCGTCAGACAAGGCGATTGCGCCCGGGTGAAGAACACCTCATGCCAGACCTCGAGTCCGAGCAGCGTCCACAAGCGCATGTGCTCGTTGCGACGACCCTGCTGGTGGGAGTCGAGCAGGTCGCGGATACGTCTCCGGTCCAGGATCGAGGCCACGAACGAGTTCTCCGAATCCAGCATGTCCCAGGCCATACTGCGCAGCCCTCCCCGGAACCAACTGTCGAGAGGGACGCTGAAGCCGACCTTTCGACGCTGCACGATGTCCTCCGGCAACCTCCGCGCGGCGACCTGCTTGACCACCCACTTGGTGGTGCCGCGGCGCAGCTTGACCGACGACGGCAGCCGGAAGGCCAATTCGATCAGCCGCACGTCCAGAAACGGTGGTCGCAACTCAAGCGACGCCGCCATCGACATCCGGTCGCCCCGCTCGAGCAGATTGTCGGACAACCACCCGTGGGTGTCCGCGTAGAGCATCCGACGCACCGCGTCGCCGCGGGCATCGTCGTACCAAGGTGCGCTTCGGCGGTCAGGCGCGCCAGCGAGGGCCCGACGCTCCTCCTCGCTGAAGGGGGAGAACCAACTGCGCAACCGGTCACCCCGGGAGTCGGCGACGGCAGCGCGCAACGGCGCCTCGAGCCGGGCCAGCCGCGGGGGCATGGCTCGCGACAGCGTGCCGAACACCGAGCGGCGCAGCCTGGCGGGCACCGCGTCGACACCATCGGCCATCGTTGCCAGTCGGTATTTCGGGTATCCCGCGAAGAGCTCGTCACTGCCCTCGCCGGACAACACCACCTTGACGTCCGCGCGGGCGGCCTGCGCCAGCCGGTACACGGCAAAGTCTGCGGGCTCGCTCATGGGAGCGTCGCGGTGCCACGTCAGTGGCCGCCAGGAGTCGATGAAGTCACCCGGTTCAAGCACGACCTCGTGATGTTCGGTCCCAAGCAGCGCGCTGACCCGACGCGCGTAAGGGAGCTCGTCGCCGCGTGGATCGCCAAAGCCGGCGGAGTAGGTCTTGAGTGGCGCATCGTCACGCAGCTCCGTCGCCAGGGCGACGATCAGGCTGCTGTCCAGGCCGCCGGACAGGTACGCGCCGACCGGTACATCCGCGACGAGCGCGTCCCGGACGGACTCCGTCAGCGTCTGTTCGACGAGGTCGACCGCTAACTGTGGGGAGACAGCTTGCCGAGCAGGGTCATTGGGCACCAGCCAGTACGGAAGCTCCTCGGTCCGCCCATCGGCATGGACAATGAGCCGATGTCCGGGAAGCAATTTGCGCACCCCGTTGAAGAGGGTGTACGGCGCGGGCACGGAGCGATGGCCCAGATAGTCGTACACACTGTCGAGGTCGACAGCTGGCCGGTCGATGACCGCCAGGAGCGCCTTGATCTCGGAGGCGAACAGGATGCGGCGGCCGTCGCGGACGTAGTACAACGGCAGGATGCCGACCCGGTCACGCACCAAGTGCAGCCCGCCGCTGTCGCGGTCGTGCACGGCGTAGGCGAACTGACCCCGTAGTCGCTTCGCGCCGTGCGGCCCGTAGCGGTGGAAGAGAGCCAACAGCACCTCAGTGTCACCACCGGTCCGGAACGGGTAGTCCAGGCTGCGCCGAAGCTCGCGATAGTTGAGGATCTCGCCGTTGAACGTGATGTGGAACCGTCCGTCGACGGAGGCCATCGGCTGGAAGGACCCATTCGGGTCGATGATCGACAGCCGGGTGTGCCCAAAGGCGACGTTGCCTGACGACCAGAACCGTTCGTCGTCGGGTCCCCGGTGGGCCAGGCACCCGGTCATCGCCCGGATGTGGTCGTCGGGCACCGGCGCGCCGTTCAGGTCGAGGATCCCAGCTATCCCGCACATCAGGATCTCATCCGTCCCGTCCGGCCCTCGCATGCCAGCTCGTCCCCGAGAGCGACAAGCCGCTCGGCCAGCTGGTCCCACGAGGACCCGGCCACCGCCGCACGGCGGGCCGCGGGGGTCGCCGGGCCACCGTCAGCCAGGCTCGCGCGCACCTGAGCCACGAACTGCGTCGGGTCGCTGGCCACCCGCACGAGCCCGCCGTAGGCGTGCACCTCCGGGTAGTCCATGCTCACCACCGGCAGGCCCAGCGCCAGGTACTCCTTGAGTTTGATCGGGTTGCACAGCCGGATCCATTCATTGTCCAGCCAGGGCATGACTGCGACGTCGAAGGCCGAGCCGAACCCCGGGATGTCCTCGTAGGGCCGGAAGCCGAACCAGCGAACGTTGGGCAGCCTCGTCAACCGGTCCATCGGACATGTGGCGTCGCCGACGAGGACCAGGGTTGCCTCAGGGATCTCGATGGCGACACGCTCGAGCAGCGCCAGGTCCACGACATAGTCGTCGAGGCCTCCGAAGAATCCGATCACCGGGCCGGTGACGTCGGCCAGTTCGGGTGGGCGCTGGTCAGGCTGGCGGAACCGGAAGTGGGCCAGGTCGACGCCGTGATCGATGAAGACTGCCCGGTCACCGACCGTCTCGGCGTCGTCGGCCATCAGCGCGTGGCTGACATAGAGCACCCGATCGGCCCGGCGGAGCAACGACTCCTCCATCGCCTCGATCGTGGCCCGGTCGCCCTCGGGGAACTCCGAGTGCCGGTCGGAGCGATTGAACAGCAGAGCCTGAAACGACATGCCCACCAACGGATCAGCGGCGGTCGGCATGGTGGCAAAGACCACCGGCGCGTGCACGCCCACCACGCGCGCGACCAGCCGGACCTGCGCTCGGACGAGGGCAGCGTTGAGGGCGCGGATCCTTGGCCGGTCATAGAGCGGGATGACGAGCGGGGTCATCACCACGAACCCGGGCACGTCGGGCAGCGGCCGGCGGACGAGCTTGGCCACGCTGCGGGCCTTGCGGGCGATCCGCCGCACGACCATGGTGCTGCGTCCGGGTGTCGGCATCCGCAGGCCGATGCTGTTGACCAGCAGAACCGGCCGGATATTGGCTATCCGAGTCATGAGCTGGAAGTCGGAGTGCGCCCGATTGTGGTACCACCAGTCCTGCGCGGCGAAACACAGCCACGACGGCTGCGGCGTGGGGGCGCTGCCGGCAGAGGGCTCATCGAAGCGCAGCACGCCGAACCCGTCGGTGACTTCCAGACCCGGCCGGGCCAGGGCTTGCAGCGCCGACCTATGCACACCGCTGGCCCGGCGTGCGCGCAATGCCTCCCCGACGAACAAGCCCAGCCGGAAGGCCGCGGAGCGTAGCGGGCCGTGCCGCCGACGGAACAGCCGTACCCGATTGCTGACCGACAACGCCCACAGGCTCGGATCCCGCCCCTGTTCACCGCCCAAGTGGACCGCCGTGGCCGCGGGTTCGTAGACCAGCCGAAACCCCGCGTCGGCCGCGCGCAGGGCGTAGTCGGTTTCCTCGGAGTAGAGGAAAAAGGACTCGTCCCAATCCCCGACCGCGTCCAAGCAAGGGCGCGAGATCAACCAGGCCGCGCCACTTGCCCATTCGGCGTATCGGCCGGCTCGGTAGGCCTCGGGGGCGGTGACCATCTCGCCGAGGGCGGCGATGCGGCCGGCCCGCGTCCCGCCGAACAGGGACTCACCCCAGGCGCGGAGAACGGTGGGAGTGCGCCGCAGGGACGGTGCGACATGGCCCTCCCCGTCGACCAGCCGAGGCACGACGATTCCCGCCGACTCCCGGAGCAGGGTGGCCTGCAATATTGCCACGCTGCCGGGCTCGAACCGGATGTCGGGGTTGACGACCAGGACGTCGCGCTCGGGTTCGATCGACGAGAGCCCCGCGTTGATGGCCGCCGAGTAGCCGCCGTTGGTGGGCTGTTCCAGGACCTGTGCCCACGGGGCCGCGGCGTGGACCACCGAGAGCGAGTCGTCGGTGGAGTCGTTGTCGACCACCGTGATCGACCAGTCGCATACCCCCTGCATTGCGGCCGGGAGCGCGTCGAGGAAGCCCCCGATCACCTCCGCGCTGTTGAACGTCACGCAAACCACATCGATCCCCGGCATTTTCTAGGCCGCCGACAGGTCGGCCGTGCGCCCGCGAAGAGACATCTCGAAGGTCTCCGGCATGGAGATGTTCTCGTAGCGATAGCCCCACGGGGAGAACTCCGGTCCCGACTCGTCCTTGTCGGCGCCGTCGGCGGTGCCGGGGGTACGGGCGTTCGGGGGCGCACCGAGCAGTCGGCGGTGGACGCTCACGTAGTGAGTGGCGTGTCGACGGATGGGTTCATCGAGTAAGGCGACTTCGGCCCGGGCGAGACCGGCACTGCCCTCGGCATCGGATACGTAGATCGCCGTGTCTCCGCCGGAGACGCGGTTCTCCCTCAGGTCAAAACGCCCGGCTGGCTCGCCGTAAGCCATACAACCCATGATCTTGTTCATCGTGGACACATCGTTCAGGAGCTCATCGCGGGCGGGCGATCTGTCGGCCTGTCCGGCTCCACCGGATGTGCAAGGCGCTTGGCGCGGGCGGCAGCCCAATCCACGTCGTTGCGGACGATCCGCCAGAGCGCACCGACCATACCCAGGACGATCATGGTCAGTCCTCGGCTGGTCGGGAAGGTGAGCGCATCAAAGGTGACCATCACCACCGTCCCGGTGAAGACCCCGGCCAGCAGGGCGAGGGCCAATTCACGGTCGTGCGCCGCTGCCGGACCGCGAGCGGCTCGTCGGACGCCCAACCCGAGGAAAATCGCGGTGATCATCAGCCCGAACAAAGCAACCAGCCCGACGACACCGGTTTCGACGGCGCTGAGCAACACTTGATTGTCCAGGAAGACGTACCGATCAGGGATGTACGTGCCGAATCCTCGACCCAAGAGTGGCCGCTCGGCGAAGAAGCGAAGCGCGAAGAGCTGGCCACGGTCACGTGAGGCGAGGCTGGGGTCACCACCTGCGCTGAACAGAAACGAGTACAGCGTCCCGGCCAGTCCCGGGATCGCCAGGCGCACCGCAACCAGCCCCACCAATCCGACCAGTAGCACGTGCCAGCGACGTCGCCAAGGCCAGCCCAGCATCATGACGAAAAGGCCGACCGCGGCAGCCACTATCGCGGTGCGCGAAACGGTCATCGGGATAGTAGCCGAGATAATGCCAGCGTTGACGAACCAGAACGTGCGCTTCCTCCCGGACGAGGTGAACCCGAGATAGAGCGCAAGCGGCAACAGGATGGCCAGCACGACCGCAAGTTCCAATGGGTTGGTCGTCGTGCTGACAATACGGACGAAGCCGGAGCGCTCGCCGGAGTACTCCTCTGGTCTGTAGGTGAACCCAGGAATCGAGATCACAGACGAGATGTCGATCCCGGTCCGGAACTGCAGCACGCCGAGCAGGCTGACTACGCTGCCGCACATCACCAACACCTGGACTAGCCGGCGGATGTCTAGCCGCGTCAGCAGCGTGTCCGAGACTACCAACACCATGCCGGCGATGACGAGAATGGTAATCAGGCCCCGAACGGCGGCCCGCGATTCGAGCCCGTCGATGGGCCGGTAGCTGGCGGCGAGGAAGCTGGCCATGGTCGACAGCGCTAGCCCGAGCAGCATCCATCGGAGCGGATGGCGGTGGGCGGCCATCCAGGGTCGGCGCAGGACCAGTCCGATCAACCACAGGGCGAAGGCAGCCAACCCGACAAGCGCACCGGGTGAGCCGAGCGCGCCGAGCTGGCTGATCCGGAACTGAGCCGGGAAGAGCAGCAGTAGGGCGACCAGGACCATGACCAGGTGTCCGGTCCAGACCCGCCTTCGGCCGATCATCAGCAGCCCGCCGACCAGGACGGCGGCCAGAAAGAAGAGCGCTGCCAACCCTTGCCGGGCGAACAGCGTCGCGGAAGCGAACACGACGAGCGCGGCGACGGTCGCGGCGCCGGTCACGAGCGCCCGACCGCGACGTTCTTCCGAGGCTGGCCTCGTGTGCTCGCTCAGCCGGGGGACGCTCGGTAGCGCCGATGTCACGGCTGCACGGTCACGGCTTGGTGCGCAGTGCTGGGGCCTCGGGCTGGGGAGGGGACTTGCCACCTGTCCGGCCCGCGGCCACCTCGGGGTAGGGACGTGGCTTGCCGCCTGTCCGGCCCGCGGCCACCTCGGGATGGGGACCTGGCCTGCCACCTGCCGGGCGAGTCTGGCTGTGGGATCCCGTGCCATGGCGAGACGCGCTGGGCGCCGCGGCTGACCGAGCCGGGAACGCCACCGTGGTCGTGGCGCCGGCGTCGGCGTCGGCGTCGGCGTCGGCGTCGTTCGAGGAGGCTAACCGCTTGCGGCGGCGGTGCAGGGCCTCCAGAAGGGCAGCGAGCAGCACCGTCACGATGAGGCCCATCCCTCCAACGACGCCGGACAGCGTCAGCCGGTCGATGACGAGAGGTTCGGGCTCAGTCGGTGTTGTTAGCTCAACGATGGTGATGAGGGTGCTTTCCGGCGCCCCGGCCTCCAGCTGAAGGACCTGGAGCTCCTCGGCGAGCTGGTCTCGTAGGATGACGAGGTCGCTCCTGGCCGCATCAGGGTCGTCGTTGATCGCGGTCAGGGTCACGAAAACCCCAACACCGCCCAGCGGTAGGCCAGCGGCGTCGAGGGCGACCTCTGCGTCGGTCATGCTCGTGACCCCACGGTCGGTGAGTTCACCGGTGAACACCTTGTCGTCAGCCACGCTGACCAAGGCATTCGCGGCGACCTCCAGCGACGGATCCCCGAGGTTCCGCCAAGGATTGACCGGAAACGTGTCGTCCTCCAAGTCGAACCCGACGTTGGGAGGGAGCACGACCATCGATGCTTCGGACTGGTAGGGGACCGGGGCCGTCTGCCACACCACGCCGATTGCGGCAGCTGTAGCAACGAGCAGGACGATGAGGGCGACGATATTACGGCGGATGATCCGTACCAGGTCGACGATGCCCACCGCTGACCTCCCCCTTGACTACCGCTGACGACTGACGCCAACCGCCCGCGATACTACAGGCCGTGACCGATTCGGCACCGAGAAGGACGATCAGCCGGGTTCGGGCTGGGTGAGGTTTGCACCCGAGGCCGTGACGTTGCCGGCCCAGACGACGACTGTAGCGCCGGGCGAAATGCTTGCTTCACTGAACCCGCCGGCGATCGGCCCGAATTGGTTGCCGATCACGGTGGCGTCGGTAACGCCGGCTTCCAGCCGGAGCTGGTAGCCGCCGCCAGAGAGATAGTTGCCCACGATGACGGGGGCGGCGATCCCGTCTCCCTCGCCGAAGAACACTGCGGCGTTCTGATTCACTCCGTTGTATCCATCGAGCTCGATGTAGTTGTAAAGCACCTGAATGTTAGGACCCAGGTAGAACTGCATGCCGTCGTTATGCGTATTGTTTGGCGGCTCGCCGAGGATTGCGAGGTCGTGAATGTAGTTCTCCTCGAAGCGGGAGTTCCCACTGCCTTGCTGGATGCCGTCCGGAGTCCCCGAGATGTCGCAACGCACCACAATCATCCGCGCGTCACCGTTGATGGCCCCCGAACCCCATGGCGGCTGCGGCGTGGGCACGGACTCGGGCCAAGTCACTGTCGAATCGCTTATGTCAATGATGCCTCTGGGGTTCGAGACGTTGATCACGGTGTGGAACCCACCGACCGCCTCGATGATGCTGTTGCGGATCGTGAGCGTGCCCGCCTGGCCGTAGTCAATGCTCCCCTTGAGGTGGACCCCGTCGAGGGTCAGGTTGGCGTCAACGGTGACCAGGACGCCAGTGGAAAATTGGGTGCCCTCGGGCGCGTTCTCCGGACCGTCGATGACGCGCAACATGCTCGCGTCGCCGAGGAAGCCTACCTCCCCGGGCTGCGGTAAAACACCCGCTGGGATCTCGGATCCGATCGATGGGGCCTCCGATGTCAGCGAAGGTGACGGAAGCCCCGTGGCGACATAATCGTCTGAACGCTGGTAGACAGCGGTGATCGCGATAGGGGCCACCGCTAGGGCCACGACGGCAGCAGCGACCCAGGCTCGTCGAGCGTGATTCTTTGGAGGTGTGACCAGCAGGGGCGCCTGCGACTCTGATCGGGCGGACGACCCCCCGAAATCACCAGAAGCACGCCCCTGAGCGCCCTGACTGTTGCTCTTGCATGTCGCTCTCCTCGATCGCGGCGTTGGGAGCGCACGCGTACCACTCTCTCGCAAGATGCCGTGTCGCGCCAATCAAAGTAC
>Ga0136619_10000838_pt1 | contig 11778 bp, 10 predicted proteins | sample AntDrymUQ3532106_2_FD_104807 | JGI IMG/M metagenome (GOLD analysis project Ga0136619, IMG submission 104807) | Polar desert sand microbial communities from Dry Valleys, Antarctica - metaG UQ353 (21.06) | ecosystem: Environmental > Terrestrial > Soil > Desert | place: Antarctica: Dry Valley...
CGGCAACGACGAGGGCGACCAGCTCAAACGGGCCATCGAGTGGCGAGACATCGAGGCCGTCCCTCGTCGTTCCCGACGAACAGGCCAACCTGACCTGCGTCCTCATACTCATCCAATGAGGCAACGGATGATGTCCTTTTTGGACAGCCCTTGCGCTGTACGGCGTTCGACGTAGGCGCGGGTTCGGGGATCCCAGCGGAGCCGGCATAAGACGATGCGGTAGATCGCCGCGTTGGCTTGGCGGTCGCCGCCGCGGTTGAGGCGGTGCCGGTTGGTCTTGCCGGTAGATGCTGGGATCGGGGCGACGCCGCAGAGCATCGCGAACGCGGCCTCAGAATGCAGGCGTTCGGTGTTCTGCCCGGCAGTGACGAGCAGCTGTCCGGCGGTGTCAGGGCCGATGCCGTGGGGGTGGAGTAGGGCGGGGTGCGATCGCTCGGACCAGGGGTTCGCTGAGGCCGCGCAGGCGTTGACGCAGCGCGTCGGGTGCGGTGACGATCAACGCCTTGATCTGGCGCATAGTCCGCGCGCTGACTGACTGCGCTGCGCCGGGCAACCCGTAGGTTGCGCAGCGCCTCAACCTGGCCCTGGCCGGCCTTGGGCACCCCGGTCCGGACTCCACCCAGCGCAGCCCGGGCGGCGGCCTCGGCGTCGATCGGGTCAGACTTGCCGACCGCACGGCGGGTTGTCCGGTCGGGCCGGTCGAACTCGACCATCGACACGCCCTGGCTCGTCAGGTATCGAGCCAGGCCCGCAGCCGCCGGTACCCGGCTGGGGTAGCTGCAAACGTGCGGTGGGCCAACATCCGCCCGCCGGCATCCAGGGCCGCGGCAGTGTGGGTGTCCCGAGGGGCGTTAACGCCACCGACGACCTCGATCTGGGTCTGGGCATCGGTGGTCTGTCCTGCGATGGTGGTCATCGCCGTCCGTTCACTCGAAGGGCAGGGGCGGCACGCACCAGCCAAGGCGAGCGGACAAGACAGTGATGGGTGCCTGCAGGCACAGGCTCCGATGAAGTCACGAACCCTCGTCCGGTGAGTGCAAGCGTGCCCCCGCCCGGACCGACCGATAGATCCTCTGGAAGACCCGAAGTCAGTCAGACGCGCCCTACCTCGGTTTTGCCCATGCCAGCCGGGGTCAGACGCGCCTTACCTCGAGGAGAGGTCACAGGCCTCCCTCGACGAGCATCGCCCCCAGGGCTTGCACGTCCTCAGGAGAGACTGCGTCGTGTGGCAGGTGCGCCACGGTGACCAGTGGTAGGTCCAGACTCTCCCGCAGCTCGGTCAATCTTCGACGCTGTTCCACCCCGCGTGCCCGCAAGAACTCGTCCGTGGATTCGGGAACCAGCCGGTTGACCAGGACCGGACCCAGTGTCATCCCACCGGCGTTCAGCGCCTCGGCAGCGCGCACCGTCTCGGCCACCGGCAACCGCTCCGGCACGCACACGAGGTGGAACAGCGCCTCGGTCGCCAGGCGTTCGCGCGCTCGGCGCAGGCCGTCCCGACGTTCGGCGAGACGATTTGGGGTAGGTCCGGGCTCCGGGGTGTCGTCCTGCGCCATGGCGCGCAGCATCCGGTCGGTGTCGGCGACCCGGCGCCCCTGCTGGACCAGCCCGTCGAGCCACGGGCCTAACACGGTCGGCAGGGACAGCAGCCGCAGAGTGTGCCCGGTCGGGGCGGTGTCGACGACGATGTGGTCGTAGTGCGTCGGGCACCACTGCAGCACGTGGACGAGGCGGTCCAGTGTCGCGGCCTCCAACGTTCCGGGGGAGTGCAACGCAAGTGCGAGGTGCCGCTCGACGGCGGGCAGTACCTCTCGGCTGACCACATCTCTGGCGTCTGCAAGCACCCGCTGTACGTGCCGGGCCGCCTCGTGCTCCGCATCCAGTTCAAGAGCGTCCAGACCCGGAACGGCGGCGACGGGAACCGGCTCGGGACCGAGGTCGACCTCAAGCAGGTCACGCGTGCTGTGCGCCGGGTCCGTGGACACAAGCAGAGTCCGCCGGCCACGGCCTGCGAGCACGCCGGCGTACGCGGTTGCCAGCGTTGTCTTGCCGACCCCGCCCTTACCGGCGAAGAGAACGATGGGGCGGCTCAACAGCACCCGATACCGCCCCCGAAGTGATCCTCCCCCCGGGAGCGGTGCCAACGATGCAAGGACTCCAACATCTCCGGGTAGACGTCAAGCGCGTAATACATCGCCGGGTTCTCTACTCCCACCGAGTCCAGGAACAGCACGGCGAGCAGTTCGTCCTCACGGCGTCGGCGCTCACGGGCGACCCCGGTTCGCCAGCGCTGGACGAACAGGGCGTCATGACCGGCCTCCAACCGACCCCAGCCGTGAGCCAGTGCAGCCGCCAGCGAGAGCCCCCGGTCAAGGAGTCTGCGCTGAATGGGAACGACAGAACTCACAAACCCTTGCTGCAGTTCGGCCCGTACAGCTCGGCCAGCACCAGGTCCACGATGATTCCGCTACCGGGCAACTGGCCCCACGCCACCGTCCTGCCGTCGACAACCACGGCCGTGGTCGACGTACCGCGCCCGACCTCGCGCAACAGCGTCCGACCGCGCAGTCCGCGTGCCCACCCCTTTCGCAGCAAGAATGGGACGAGCCACGCGGTGTTTCGGGGGTCAACCACCGTCATCTCGACGTCCGGGGACAGGGCCTCTCGCAGCGCCCGGTAGACGACTCCCATGCTCTCCATGTCGCACCGCTGTGGGGCGAAGTCCTCCTCGTTGCCCAGCTCGTTGCCCAGGCCCCCGAGTCGGCCGCAGCAACCTGAACCAGACATCTGCTGGTCCCACGGCCGGACCAGGACGACCTGATGGGCCATGCCTACGTCCGACGCTCGGCGGAATCAGGCCCCACGTCGCGTGCGACATTCGCGTCGTGCACCGCCGAGGAGTCCTCGGTAGCGCCATCCGGGGTGACATCATCTACAGATCCGTCCCGGCGCGCCGCGAACGCCTTGCGAAGGGCAAGTGCGGCCTCGACGATCAGCCAGAGCGCGATCACGAAGATCACCAGGTCAAGCGGTGCGAGAACCCACTGCTCCTGTTGGATGAAGTTCCGGAGGTTGAGCACCAGAGCCCACGTGGTCATTGCGAGCAGGAAGACCAGCGGCACCAGCACGGCGAGGGGGTTGCGGCCCTGCTGAGTCACCCAGACCGCGATCACGGCCAGCGCAAGGCCGGCGGTGAGCTGATTCGTGGTACCGAACAGCTGCCAGAGCACGCCGAAGGTGTAGCCGGCCTCGCCGCCACCGGGCAGCAACGCCATGGCCAGCGGCCCGACTACCGCGATGGTGGTCGCCAGGGTGAGGTTGCGGGCCAGCGGCTTGATGCCGGTGATCACACCGATCTCCTGGATGACATAGCGCTGCAGCCGGACCCCGGTGTCCATCGTGGTCGCGGCGAAGGAGATGACGACGATTGCGGCGAAGATGACGGCCCAGTCGAACGGGATCCCGATGTTGTTGGCGAAGGATGCGACACCATTGACAAAGTTGCCGACGGCTCCACCGGATGCGGTGCTGAAGTCGGGGTAGAGCGCGTCCCAGTCCGCCCGGGAGGCAACGACACCGGCGGTGCAGGCGAGAATCGCTCCTACCGCGAGCGAGCCCTCACCGACGGCACCCATATAGCCGACGTACCGTGCGTCGGTCTCCTTGTCGAGTTGCTTGGACGTGGTACCGGAGGACACCAGGCTGTGGAAACCGGAGATCGCCCCGCAGGCGATCGTGATGAACAGGAACGGGAAGAAACTGGGCGAACCCTCGGGTACGTCGTTGACGGCCGGCGCCACCAACGTGTTCATTCCCACCGCGAGACCAGCGAAGATGACGCCGAGTGCGATGAACAGCTGGTGGGAGTTGATGTAGTCACGTGGCTGCAACAGCACCCAGACCGGGATGCGGGCGGCGAAGAATGTATAGACGAACAGCAGTACCACCCAGACGTTGCGCACCTGGTCCACGCCGAGCGCGTCGGCGATCCCCGTGACCTCGATGGGGAATTGCTGGCCCAGTGGGATCGTGGCGTACAGCAATAGGACACCGACGATCGAGGGCAGCAAGGCAGACGACTTGGTCCGATAGATGTACTGGCCGATGAAGATGGCCAGTGGGATCTCCAACAGGATCGGCAACACGGCGGCGGGGTTGGCGACGAACAGGTTTCCGATGACGACGGCGAAGACCGCGTTGACCAGGGTCAGCAGGAAGAAGATCAGCACGAGGAACAAGGTCCGTGACCGCCGGTTGATAACCGTGCTGGCCAACGAGCCGATGTTCTGCGCACGGTGCCGGACCGACACGACCAGCGAGCCGAAGTCGTGGACTCCGGCAGCGAAGATGGTGCCGATCACGACCCAGGCCAGCGCCGGGCCCCACCCCCAGAACACACCGATGGCCGGGCCGACGATGGGTGCTGCACCGGCGACCGAGGTGAAGTGATGGCCGAAGAGCACATGCTTGTTGGTGGGGACGTAGTCGACTCCGTCCTCCATCGAGTGTGCCGGGGTGACGAAGGCAGGGTCTAGGGCGTACACCTTCCGCGCCAGGTAGGAGGAGTAGAAGCGGTAGCCGAGGAAGAACGCCGAGGCGACTGCTGCGGCGATGACAATGGCGGGCACGTGTGGCCTCCGGTCGTCTGTCCGGGATGCCGCATTATCACGGCATCCTCGTCGGTGTGGCCCTAGAGTGCCCGCGGGAGTCGCGATTGGCAACGACGTCGGGAGATTCTTGAAGGAGCCACCCATGCAATCCGTCGACGACCTGCTCGTGGCCAACCGTCGCGCAGGCGTGGCAGAAGTCTGCTGGCCCGACGTCCAGGGCAGTCCGCGGGCGATGGCCGCCATTCCCCTGGAGCACCAGGGTCGACCGGCGCTTGCGCTGTACTGGTCACAATGGTCCGCGGCGCGGGAACTGGCATCCTGCCCTGTCGTGGCCTGGGTGCTCAGCGATCGGCGGATGGCTCAGCGGGGATGGCAACCCGCGGTCGGCTTCGGCCGCATGAAACTGCTGGTGGACGAAGACGGCTCGATATTCACTGCGTCGATGCTCGATCAGGAGTTGCGCAAGCACCCCCCGTCGCGTGCCTTCGCGGATAGCCCCTTGCTACGTCGGGAAAATTGGTGGTTCCTGCCACGCTTGATCCTCATGCTCGAGCCGATCCTGGCCCATGCGGTCGGCGAACGTACGGAGCCGGACAGCCACGGCATCCTGGCTGTGGGATCGGTCGACGCGAACGTCTCGGTGGACACGGTCGCGGTGGACCCGAACCAGCTGAGCGGAGCCTCGGCCGGACCAATCGCCTGTACCTCACTCGGCGGGCGGCCCCCGCAGGCTCCTGGACCGGCCGTACTCCTGCAACACGACTTCTCGGTGCCCGACCTCGAGCGCTGGGGGCACCGGATCACCGCAGGTCGCTGGGATGGCGAGCGCCTGGAGGCCACTCGCGGTCCCGATCCTGCGACACCGACTCCGGTGTTGCCCCCGCCCCCGGGCCTACCTGAGCGAATGCGCCACCATCGTGAGCTGGAGCGCGATACTCGCCGAGCACTGCGCGGAGGAATCGGGTCGACTGGGCGATCCGACTGACTCCACCCGAGCCTCCGGGCTGTGGTCACCCAGCGGAGCCGAACAGCTGAACGGCCAGGGGCCGGGCATATCGCCCCCTCCCACTGAACCGCAACGCCCGATACGAGCTCGGACTACGCCCCGGCGGGGAACATAGAACGACTTCACGCAGCAGCCCAGCGTGTGGCTCAAGCTGTTCGTCGACCAGATCGAAATCGCCGCTGGCGAACGCCGGTAGCGAACGCACGGCGGGCTGCACCAGCTCGACGAAACGGTCGTGCATCCCTGGGTAGACAACGGCATCGAGCTGAGCGATCACATCGTTACCCGACCTGACGTATTCGGCGACCCGGCGGTGAAGGACACGTGACAGTCAGGGTACGGATCGTCGATCAGCAGACCGGGTGTGGCCGCCAGGGCCGCGGGCCGATCTCGATCTGTTGCATCTGATACCGCCGGGCGTCCCCGTCCTCTTCGTAGACATAGAGCTGTGTGTTGTCGGCATGGCAGGCCACGCGGTCAACAGCGAACGGACTCTGGATGAGATCGGTCGGCTCCGCCGAGACCGAGCACGGAGCGACGGCCAGGATCTCCTCCAGGAGGCGCTGGCCCGCATCTTCGGCGAGGCCAGGACATTGCCCCACCGGACGTGATAGTTCGCCGCCCAGCCGCACCCGGTGTAGTACCACTGCGGCCCTTGTTGTGCGTCGTATCCGAGGCCGTTCGTGCACATTCGTGGATCGTAGTTGTTGGCCCAGGCGTAGGGCACGGAATACCCGGGATGTCCCGCGACCCCGCAACTGCTCGAACTTGTGGGACCCCAGCCGCCGGTGATGGACGTGAAGACCCTGCCGCTGCAGACCATTCCAGCAAGTTGCTCCGGGGTACCCACCGTGGCCGGAAGCTCTACAGCCGCCGGGACGACCGGCGGAGCTGGCGAGCCCCCATCGTCCGCGTGCGCTGCAAGCGACGGACTAGCGAGGAGTACAAACGACACGGCGGCAACAGTCGCGGCCTTCAACCGATGCGCTATCAGAGCTGCTGTTGAACCGGACCCCCCGACCTGGCTAGATCCTTCCCGAGCTGGAGAGGTGAGGCCCCCCTACCTGTGGTTTCCCGTGGATGGCGGGGTTGGACGCGCAATCCCTCGAAGGGCGAGTTGGCTCGGAAGCTGCTGGGCGTGTACGACGGTCAGGCTCGTGACCGCACGGGTCAGTGCGACGTAGAGCCGCTGCAGTCCGCGTCCTTCCGCGGCGACGATCGCCGCCGGCTCGACCAGGACCACATGGTCGTACTCGAGGCCCTTGGCCAGGCTCGCGGGCAGCACCGTGACCCGTGTCGACATGTCTCGCGTGCCGTCGCCGTTCCCGTCGGGGTCGGCGGTTGACAGGGCGACCGCGGGCACGTTTCCCGCAGTCAGGGCGCGCGCGAGCCCTGGCGCGTCGGCGTCCGCGGCAATGACACCCACTGACCCGGGCTGCTCGAGCACCCCGGTCACGATGCCGGGCAACGCCTGCCCCAAATCGGTCACCGAGTGCAGGGATACCGAGCCGCGGCCTGGGCGCACCGACGTTGCGGGGGGCAGGTGCGGCGCGAGGTCGGGCAGCAGCCGGTTCGCTACATCGAGGATCTCGCCGGGCACCCGGTAGCCGCGCGCCAACACCCGTACAACGGCCTCCGGTTTGCCCAATGAGGCGAGCGAGGTGGCCCAATCCGTGGTGGACCACGGACTGGTTCCCTGCGCGATGTCGCCCAGCACCGTCACCGACCCTGCCTGTGCCCTGCGGGCGACCGCTCGTAGCTGCATCGGGGAGAGGTCCTGCGCCTCGTCGAGAATGACATGGCCGAACAGTTCGGTGCGGCGCAGCAGCCCCTCGACTTCGTCGATCAGGACGGCATCGGCGGCGCTCCAAAGCACCGCTCGGGCGTTGCCCGGCAACGGGTCTGACCCGAGCAGCGACAACTCATCGTCGTTCCATGCCCCGCGGCTGGCGGCGGCCAGGGCGTCGGGATCGGCCAGCAGCCTTCGTACGGTCTGACGAGCGTCGACCTCGGGCCACAGGCCGGCCAGCCAGTCCCGGAGCTCGGCACTGCGGGCGCATCGTCGTGTCTCGGCATCGGTCGGCGACCCGCCGGACTGCTCCTTCTGCCGGCGGGCATCCTCGGCGACGGTCATCGCGAGTCGCTCACGGCCGATCGCATACGGGACAGCGCTGCGGCGTACGTCGTCGACGTACCTTCGCAGGCGTTCCACCGGGACTCGATAGCGGCGCCCGCTCAACGGAATCTGGATCGAGTCCGATGGCTTGCTGATCCCGCCATGGACCGCCTGTCGGAGTACGGCGGCCCAGCGTTCGTCCCCCTTGAGCTGCGCAATCTCGGCGGAGTCGTTGCCGCGCACCGAAACTCGAGCGGTGAGCTCATCGACGGTGGTCTGACTGACGTCGAGTTCGCCGAGGGCCGGGAGGACGGCTCCGATGTAACGCAAGAACGCTGCGTTCGGCCCGATCACCAGCACTCCGGAGCGATGCAGTTGGTCGGGATAGGTGAAGAGCAGGTATGCGGCGCGGTGCAGTCCGACCGCCGTTTTGCCTGTGCCGGGCGATCCCTGGAGGCACAGCGAGGTCTCCAACGGCGCGCGCACGATGTCGTCCTGATCGGGAGCGATGGTGGCGACGATGTCGCGCATCGGTCCGGCACGTGGGCGCTCGATCTCCTCGACAACCAGGTGCGCCAGCGCCCCGGCTTGTACAGCGTCGTTGGCGTGGGCGGTGATCAGCGCCTCGTCCTCGTACGAGGTCAGTTCGCCCCCGGCAAACCCGAACCGCCGCCGCAGGGCGACGCCCTGTGGCTGGGCCGGTGTGGCTTGGTAGAACGGCCGCGACATGGGGGCCCGCCAGTCGATGACCACCGGATCGCCTGAGTCGTCCCGGATGTGTCGCCGGCCGATGTGGAACTCCTCCAGCCCGGTGGCGGTGTCGTCGGAGTCGCGCTGGCGGTCGGTACGGCCGAAGAACGGTGGGATCGTGCCGTCGTCGGCCAACGACTTGAGCCGGATTGCCTTGGACCTGCCGAGCATCTCGCTGGCGAACGCGTCCCCGCCCACGTCGCTCAGGGTGCTGGCGGCCGCTCGCATCTGCCCGAGGCACTCGCGGGCGCGATCGAGATGGGCGCGTTCGGCGGATAGGACGGGGTCGTTGACGGCTTCTGCAGGACTCAGTTCATCAACAGCAGGCACGAGGCGAAGACCGTACTCTGCCCTATCCAGCCGTCAACTGATTTAGCGACAAGCAGCAGCCAACCGCGGGAATCTCAAGCCGCACGTTATGCGCATAACGTCCCGGAAAGCTGGCCGATTCCTGGACGTTATGCGCATAACGTGCAGGAACTGGTGGATCGTTCAGTCTGGTGGCGGAGTGACCGGGAGATGTTCGGACCACCAGCGCAGGATGTGGGCGAAGCGGTCCCGCCGATGAGTCGGCCTGCCGGAGCGTGACATCTCGTGCCCCTCCCCAGGAAATATCAGCAGTTGCGCGGGTACGCCGTTGCGCCGCAAAGCCGCGAACCAGCGCTGGCCCTGCTCGATCGGAGTGCGCCAGTCCGCCTCGGAGTGGATGACCATGGTCGGGGTCGTGACCCGGTCCACGTAGGTCATCGGGGACTGCTCGCGCAGCGCAGTCTCCCGATCCGAGTTGGCCGCACGCTTGCCGTCCTCGCCGAGGTGGTACTGATCCGGGAAGAACCAGCCGATGTCCGACGATCCGAGAAAGGACACCGCGTCGAGATAACCGCGTTCCACGATCGCCGCGGCGAACCGGTCGGTCCGGGTGGTCAGCCAGGCCGTCATGTAACCGCCGTACGAGCCACCCATCACGCCCACCCGGTCGGCGTCGAGAGACAGTGCCGGGTCGGCAAGACACCCGTCGAGAAAGGCGAGGATGTCGTCGGTGTCCACACCGCCCATCGCCCCCTTGATCGCCAGGCCGTGCGCCTGCCCGTACCCGGCCGACCCCCGTGGGTTGCACATCACTACGGCGTACCCGGCTCCGGAGTAGACCTGGGGTTCGTCGAAGAACGAGCCGACGTAGGACGCGTACGGGCCGCCGTGGATGTTGAGCAGGACCGGGTACGGCCCGGCGCCGTGGATCTCTGGGTCGGGCAGCACCGCCCAGCCGTGGACGGGATACCTGTCAGCGCTGGGGACCTCCTTCTCGAGCGGCCGACGCGGCGGCGCTGCCGCACGAAGTCGCCGGCTCACGTCGGTCAAGCGGCGGGGTGTGTCGCCGGTCGACCCGCGCACCACGACGAGTTCGCTCGGCCGGTCCGGGTCGGCGACGGCCGAGGCGACCGTGTCCCCGGACGGCGTGACCGCATGGCCGCGATGCCAGGCGTTGGCCCCGGCGATCTCGACCGCGGAGTCGGCATCGACTGGGTCGCCGGTCGGGTCGATCTCCAGCAACCGCACCGTGCCTCGACACCGGTCCTGGACGAGAACGCCTCGTTCACTGACCGACAGATGACTGCCGACCTCGCTGAGATCAATGGTCTCGGCGTCGGTCAGCCGGCGCTGCCTGCCAGGTTCGGCTGCCGTGTCGTCTGAGGACTCGGAACCGCGGGGGGCGGGAACGGCGTACAGGCCGGAATTGCGGGCCACGAACTGCAAGCCGTTGTCTCCGACTTCTTCGGCCAGGAAGACGATCTGTCGGCCATCGAGTGTCCACTGTGGACCACCGCAGGACAGCCCGGCGCCCGCGGCGTAGCGCGGGTCATTCCCGTCCGGTGTACAGGTGAAGACCGAGGAGGTGAGGTCCTCGCGCTCCTTGACTGAGCCGTCCCGATCGCGGTCACTGACGAAGACCAGCCGGGACCCGTCCGGGCTCCAGGACACGTCGACGTCATCGAAGTCGCCATCGGTGATCTGCCGTGCCTCAGGGAGCATCGGGTCCTTGTCTGCTCCATCGACCTTGTTCGACTCGGTCGCGTCGCTCTCGTCCGCCTTCGTCCGTGCTGCGCCTTCAGCCGGGTCATGCTCCTGACGGTTACGACGGATACCGCCAGATTGCGGGTCGGCGGGGTCGAGGGTCAGGTCGGGTACGTCGAGGACGAACAGGTGGTTGGGCCGGTCGTTGGTGTAGCCGACCCCATCTCCGCGGTAGGCCAGCTTGGTGATCAGCCGGGGCGCTTCGGCGTCGGCGTCGATGTCCTCGTCGGTCCCGTACCGCCCCTGTTCCGGAACCCGGGCGGCGAACGCGATCCGTCGCGAGTCCGGGCTCCACCGCGGCGCACCGGCACCGAGCGGGGCGTCGGTGAGGACGACCGGCTCCCCTCCGCCGACCTCGACGACATACAGCTGCGGCTTGCCCTTCTTCGCCGCGCGGAGAAAGGCGACCAGGGCACCGTCCAGGCTGATCGCGGGCCCGGTGTCGCGGTGGCCGCGGGTCAGCCGGCGCGGTGGTTCCGAGCCGTCCAGCGGTACGGACCAGAGTCCGCCCACGTACTCGTTGCTGGCGAGGTCCGGCCGGATGACCGAGACGATCGCGATGCTGCCGTCCGGATGCAACGTGGGCGTATCGCACATGGCGAGCAGGTCGAGGTGTTCTGGGCGCATGCCCACCGAACCTAGCCGCACGCAAGTTCGCCGCCCGCCCACGACCCCACCAACCGCCGTTATCGCGAAAACTGCGCGTCTGGCGCCATTGAACGCGCCGTTATCGCGAAAAGGGTTGCCATCCCCCCGGCAGGCGTCAGGTCCGGTCAGGTCAGGGGGACGACGTCGGGGGCCCCCATCCGGGCGGCATCAGCGGTCTCGTCGTCGGGCATCTGCTGGCTCTCCAGCTCAGCGGCCACCCGCATCCGGTAGTGCTCGATCTCGATACGGACCTGTTCGGCGCTCCAGCCGAGGACCGAACCCATCAGGGCTGCCACCTCCGCGCAGGCACCGATCCCCCGGTCGAAGGTCTCGATCGAGATGTGCGTACGACGGGTCAGTACGTCGTCGAGGTGCCGGGCGCCCTCGTGCGAGGCGGCATAGGCGATCTCCACCCGCAGGTAGTCCGCTCCGACCAGCGGCTCTCCAAGCGACGGGTCGGCGGCCACCAGGTCGAGCAGTTCGGTGATCAGCGACCCGTACCGGTGCAGCAGATGTTCGATCCACACCTCGTGCAGTCCCGACCGATCGGCCAGCTCGTGCCGGGCATTCCACAG
>Ga0136619_10000839_pt1 | contig 11772 bp, 10 predicted proteins | sample AntDrymUQ3532106_2_FD_104807 | JGI IMG/M metagenome (GOLD analysis project Ga0136619, IMG submission 104807) | Polar desert sand microbial communities from Dry Valleys, Antarctica - metaG UQ353 (21.06) | ecosystem: Environmental > Terrestrial > Soil > Desert | place: Antarctica: Dry Valley...
GAAAGGGCCGTGAAGAATGGCATCAACATCTCCGAGTACGGTTTGAAGCGGATCGGCACAGACGAAGATTATCAGCCTGTTCCCACCGAGGAAGAATTCTATGAGCGCCTGGATCTCCCGTACATCCCACCAGAGTTGCGCGAGGACGCAGGTGAGATCCAGGCTGCGGAGAAGAACGAGCTGCCAAACCTCGTCGAGGTCTCCGACGTGCGGGGGGACCTGCACGTCCACACCAACTACTCAGATGGGAAGGGGACCATCGAGAGCATGGCCGAGGCCGCCATTGCGCTGGGCTACGAGTACCTCATCTTCTGCGACCATTCCCAGAGCCTCAAGGTGGCGAACGGTCTCGCCCCGGATCGCCTGAAGAAAAAGATGGATGCCGTCAGGAAAGCGGACAGCGAGTACGGTGAGATACGCCTTCTGTGCGGATCCGAGGTGGACATCCTCAAGGACGGCGCGCTTGACTACGAGGACGACTTGCTCGCCGAACTAGACTTCGTGGTCGCTTCGGTCCACACGTCGTTCGGCATCGGCGAAGAAGCGATGACGGAGCGCATCATCCGGGCCATCAACAACCCTCACGTCCGCACCATCGGCCATCCCACCGGCCGCATCCTGAACCGCCGCGAACCCTACGAGGTGGATGTCTCCCGTCTCATAAAGGAGGCCGCCGCCACGAACACCGCCCTGGAGCTCAACTCCTACGTGGACCGCCTCGACCTCGCCGTCCCCTACGTCCGGGAGGCCATGAACGCCAGTGTCCGCATCACCATAGACACCGACGCCCACGACGAGACGGCCCTGAGCCTCATGAAGTTCGGCATCTCGCAGGCGAGACGTGCGTGGGTGGAGAAGGAAGGCATCATAAACTGCCTGCCGCTCGCCGAGTTCGAAGAGTACCTGAGGGCTGGCAAGTAGCCGTAGCCGTGTGGAAGGTCAATAGTTCGTCGCCGGATCGCTGAAGATGGGCTGGGCCTTCGGCCCGAAGTACACGCGAGAATGGACGAAGCCCGTGCCATCGGTACTCACGGGGATCTCGATGACCGCGCGTCCACGGGCTCTCCGCGGCGCTGCCGGTTGGGGTCGCGGTGTTCGGAAGGGTCGGCGCACCGTGGGGTTGAGGATCTCCCCGCCCGGCTGAGAGAGACCGCCGACTGTCAGGCGAGATGCTGATTACCTGAATTGCTGACCGTTATATTACGGTGACTCGTTGAAATTGAGCCAGTACCAGCCGAGGTAGAGCATGGCCTCGGAGAAGCGGTCGAAGTTGGCTGGTTTGGCGACGTATGAGTTAGCGCCGAGCTTGTATCCGGCTACCACGTCCTCGTGCTCTTTGGAGGAGGAGAAGAGGATGACGGGCATGATCTGGGTCCGCTCGTTCTTCCTCAGCCGCTCCAGGACTTGAAGTCCGTTCATGCCGTTGAGGTTTATGTCCAGTAGAACAAACTCCGGGGCGACGCTCGTGCCCCGTTCGGCGTGGGCACCTTCCCCGAACAGGAAGTCCAGTGCCTCCTCCCCGCTCCTGGCGACCGCCACCTCGTCCACCTCGGCGGCGATGCCGTGTTTGCGGAGGGCACGCATGGCGAGTATCACCTGATCCTCGTCGTCCTCGACCAGCAGTATGATCCGCTCTTCGCCCATTTAACCCACGTTCCCTCGCCGATGGCGGGATTATACCCGCCGATGGATAATGAAACGCCAACGACGAGGAACGGCCCCGGCGCGAGCCGGGACCGTTCCTCGTGGGATGCGATGTTTCGGGAAACTACAGGTTCGCCGCGTCCCGTTCCTTCTCGGCGGTCCATACGGCGGGGTCTTCGGCGTCTTCGGCTTCGCCCTGCTCCTCCAGCCAACGCTCGGCGTCTATGGTGGCCATGCAACCGTCGCCGGCGGCGGTGACGGCCTGCCTGTAGCGGGTGTCCGAGACGTCGCCCGCCGCGAACACGCCGGGGACGCTTGTCATGGTGTGCTCCTTCTGGAAGACGTAGCCGCCATCGTCCATCTCGACCTGTCCGTCGAAGACGCTGGTCGCGGGAACGTGGCCGATGGCCGCGAAGAAGCCATCCACCGCGAGGGTTTGCTCCTCGCCGGTATGCACGTCCTTCACCCGGACGCCCTCGACGGTGTTTTCGCCCAGGATGTCTTCGATCACCGTGTCGGTGAGGAAGGTGATCTTGGGGTTGTTCCTGGCGCGCTCCAGCATGATCTTGGACGCCCGGAACTCCTCACGGCGGTGGATGAGCACAACCTCATCAGCGAACTTGGCGAGTACGCTCGCCTCCTCCATCGCCGTGTCGCCCCCGCCAACGACAGCGACCTTCTTGCCCTTGTAGAAGAAGGCGTCGCAGGTGGCGCACCCGCTCACGCCCTTGCCCATCAGACGCTGCTCGCCTTCGAGCCCGAGCCACTTCGCCTTCGCGCCCGTGGCGATGATGACCGAGTTGGCGAGCACCGGCTCTTCTTCGTCCTCGGACCACAGCCGGAAAGGCCGCTCGGAGAGGTCCACCCGCTCGACGTTCTCAGAACGCATCTCCGCCCCGAAGCGCGCGGCCTGGGCCTCGAAGTCGTCCATCATGTCAGGACCCATCACGCCATCGCGGTAGCCAGGATAGTTCTCCACGTCCGAGGTGAGCATGAGCTGCCCGCCAAGCTCGAAGCCCTGAAACACCAGCGTCTTCAGGTTCGCCCGCGCCGCGTACAGCGCCGCCGTATAACCTGCCGGGCCGGAACCCACTATCACCACATCGTATCTTCTATCCGACATCTAAAACGCTCCTCTAAAATATGAGATCCAACATCTTTATTCTATTACATCCTGCAAGCCGGATAGCTCCGCGACCCCGCTTGCAACTATTTCGCACCCTGCTCGCAACGGCAAAAATCACTCAAATGAGGGATGCGCGGGGCTTTGCAGAAGCGCATCATGCAAGCAGGTAAAGGCCAACCCGCTTGGGAAGCGGGAGAAAGGAGAAGTAGAGATGGCTCTCTACATGACGCAGTTCAGCTACACCTCCGAGGCGTGGGCGGCGCTCGCGAGGAACCCGGAGGACCGGAGCGCAGCCATCAGCGCGCTGTCGGAAAGCATGGGAGGACGGCTGGTCTCCTTCTACTACAGCTTCGGCGAGTACGATGGGGTGGCGATCCACGAAGCCCCCGACGAGTCCACCGTTACGACCATCATGCTGGCCGTCAACGCAGCGGGCCACATGAAAACGACCAAAACGACCCTGCTGGTCACCGTCGAGGATACTCTCGATTCGCTGCGCAAGGCGGGCGAGATAACATACAGGGGACCGGGCGGATAAAGAGCCTCACTCTCGCCTGCGGCGGAGAACCAAAGAGCCGGAGTCCAAAATAGACTCTGGCTCTTTTCGTGTTTCGGCCTTTCCGTGGAACATCTCTCAGCGGGATGATAACCGGTGGCGGCTATAATCCCTACTCCAGCGAGAAGGAGAAGCTGCTTTGCGCCGTGTCTCAATCCGGATCTTGGTCCTGTTCGCCGTGGCTTCCGTCTTCTCGACCGCGTGCGCCAGCGAGGAACGCATCAGCGTAGTCCATACGCCGGAGCTACGAGCGGTCCCGGCCATAGCGGAGGTGGAGCGGGCGTCGGGGCCAGCGATCTCCGGCGATGGGACGGGAATCGTGAACATATCGGAGATCCGGATAGGCAGCTTCGAGCGGCCAGACAAAACCAGCATCCCGGAGTACGAAGTTCTGGAGCGGGAGCCCGCCGACCGGAACGGCGCGCACGCTGTCCGGCTGCTCGTGGACACTCGCGCCAGGACCGAGGCTGACTACGAAGTCATCGCCCGCGACCTCAAGGCAAAGTACGCTGGCTACGATGCAATCTCGGTCGAGTTCACCGACACGCAGGACGTATTCGACTACAACGGCGCGGCCCTGATCTTCAACACCCCCGACGGCGCGTACTACATGGGCTACATCTACGGCCCGCCAAACACGAAGGGCTACTACGTGAAGGCAGTCGAATAGTCGGAGGACATGCACTAGACGGATTTACCACAGGCCGATCCTGGTCGAAGAGATCCACTACTTGAGGGGAACATCATCGGGCCGCCAATGACTTTGATCGTCAGCGCCAGACTCTATTTGCCGGACCATTTCGACAAGAGCCCGTGAATAACTTGTGCCCGTCCGGCGCGAGCGCGGAATCTTTCGGGCCGAACCCATCGCCCATCCTATGCCGTGGATTTAGCCTTCAGAGCCGGTATGATCTCCTCCCCGTAAGCGTCGAGCGTCTCGTCCATCGCGTCGTGCATGAGGTAGATGTTGAACTGGTCCACGCCGAGGTCCTTTAGCTCCGTGAGCTTCTTTATGTGATCCTCGACCGTGCCGAGGACGCAAAATCGGTCCACGATCCCATCCGGCACGAAGTCGGTGCTCGAGTTGCCAGCCTGACCATGACGGCTGTAATCGTAGCTTTGTTGCCGCTCCTTTATGTAGTCGGTGAGCGCGTGTGGAACCTCGCTGTCCTCGCCGTAGCGGGCGACTAAATCCACGACGTGGTTGCCGACCATCCCCCCGAACCACCGGCACTGATCTCGCGCATACGCAAGGTCGCCGCCGACGTATGCCGGAGCGGCGACGCAGACTTTTATATCTTTGGGATCCCGGCCAGCTTCCCTGGCGGCGTCGTGAACGTGGCGCATGGTCCAATCGAGGATGACGGGATCGGCAAGCTGGAGGATAAACCCATCGGCCACCTGCCCCGTGAGGCTGAGAGCCTTCGGCCCGTAGCCGGCCATCCACACGTCGAGCTTGCCGTCCCTGACCCACGGGATGCGGACCTTCGTCCCACCGTAGTCCACCTCCCGTCCCTCAGCCAAATCCTTGATGACGCGCATCGCCTCCTCCAACTGCCGCAGCGTGGTCGGCTTGCGCCCCAAGACCCGCACCACCGAATCACCGCGCCCGATGCCGCAGATGGTGCGGTTTCCGAACATGTCGTTGAGCGTGGCGAAGGTCGAGGCCGTCACGGAAGGGTCCCGGCTCACCGGGTTGGTCACGAACGGACCCACAATGATCTTCTCGGTCGCCGCGAGCATCCGGGCGAGGATCACATACGGCTCCTGCCACAGCACATGAGAATCAAAGGTCCAGGCGTGCGTGAACCCGAACCGTTCAGCTCGTTGTGTCAATTCAATGACACGCTGCGCCGGTGGATTAGTCTGGAGGGTGACGCCGAAGTCCATGTTCCCTGCCTCTCTCTACGCTCGCCTGTGCCACCACCTGCGGAACTCCGTACATAGCCCGTCAAATATAGAAGGCCGCCGGGCCTGGGTCCAGCATCGGCGAGGCCGCGACGAAGACCCCGAACGTGGCCGCGTCAGGCATAGGCAAACCCTACGCCGTCTCCGGCTCTTCGCTCGACTCGCGGGCTGGCTCGGTGGCTGGCTCGGTGGCGCGGCCCCCGATCATGGAGAAGATCAGATACATCACGGCAGTCACGCCGAAGGTGAAGAACAGGCCGTAGTTGTAGAGGCTCTCGATGAACGTCGGGTCCTGAAAGACCCCGGTGAACTTGGGATCGGTGGCGGCCTTGAAGAAGCCCGGCAGCACGGGGACGACGCCGATGAAGACGGCGGTAATCGCCCGCCAGTTCCAGCCGCCGGAGTAGGCGTAGCGGCCATCCAGTTTGTAGAGGTCGGCGAGGTCGAGTTGGCGGCGGCGCACGATCCAGTAGTCCACGATCATCACGGCCCCGATGGCCCCGAGCAGGCTGCCGTAGCCAACCAGCCAGGTGAAGATGTACGCCCCGGCCGTCTCCAAGAGCAGCCACGGGAACGAGAGGATGCCGATGACCGCCGTGATCATGCCCCCCATCCGAAACGAGATGTACTTCGGCGCCAGGTTCGAGAAGTCGAAGGACGGGGAGACCACGTTCGCCGCCATGTTAGTGGAGATCTGGGCTATTGCGATCACGAACATGGCGAGGATCAAAAGCGCCGGGATGTCGCCGGTGAGGCGCGTGACGAGCGTCACCGGGTCCCATATGGCCTCGTCGAATACCACGATGGTCGCAGCCGTGACCGCGATGCCGATGAAGGAAAACGCCGTCATCGTCAGGGGAAGCCCGATAGCCTGTCCGACGACTTGCGAACGCTGGCTCTTCGCGTAGCGAGTGAAATCCGGGATGTTGAGGGACAGCGTGATCCAATACCCCACGTTCGCCGCCAGCGACGGCCAGAAGAGAGCCCAGAACGGCGCGTTGCCTTGCTGTAACTGCGCCGATGTGGAGAACACGTTGCTGATGCCGCCGCCGGCCACGAATCCCCAGATGAGAAGCGCGATGCTGCCCCCGATCAGGAGCGGCGCGGAGAGCGACTCGAAAACCTTCACACCCTCGATGCCGGTCAGGATGATGACGACCTGTATCGCCCAGAATACGAAGAAGGCTATGAAAGCGTGGTTCGGGATATTCGCCCAGCCGCCCCACGCGGCGGTCGTCAGGACATCGAGGGCGACACCGCCGAGCCAGGTCTGGATGCCGAACCAGCCGCAGGCCACCAGGGCGCGGGCCATCGCCGCGAAGTTTGCCCCGCGCACCCCGAAGGAGGCCCGGACAAAGACCGGGAATGGGACGCCGTACTTCGTTCCCGCGTGGGCATTGAGGAGCATGGGGACCAGGACGATCACGTTCCCCAGCGAGATGGTCAGGAGCGCCTGCCACCAGTTCATGCCGGCGGCTATGAGGCCGGAGGCCAGCAGGTAAGTGGTGATGACTATGGACATCCCGATCCAGAGCGCCGCGATGTTGTACGTCGTCCAGGTGCGCTCTTCTGGCTCTGTCGGCGCGAGGTCGTTGTTGTAAAGCGGCGACGCGCTGACCTCCGCCCTTATGCGCGCCAGCTCCGCCGGGTCGTTGATCGCCAGGTCCCGATATTCGTCCCGCTGCATGAGTTCTCCCTTCGGTCGCGCTGGTCAGCTTGTCAGCATTCTGGTTTCGCTGACGGCTACTTCTTTGCCGCCCTTTACCGCAACTCCACGCCGTGCCGCTCCATGAGCTCCGGAACTCGCTCCATGTGGAAGGTCAGGCTGTATCTGGCGGCGACCCCGGAGATCCTCCCCAAATCCGGCGGCCCGCCTGGCGGCGTCGAGGAGAGGACCTCCGCCAGATCCTCGAAGTATCTCTCGAAGCCCGCCGGGGAGATGATCTCCAGTATTCGCGCTCTCTCCGGCCCCGCGTTCCAGAAGGCGTGGGGAACGCCACGAGGCTTTATGACGTAAGCTCCCGGCCCGGCCACGAACTCCTCCTCGCCGACCATCACCCCGACCTCGCCCTCGATCACGAACGAAACCTCATCCTCGTTCTCGTGCGTGTGCGGTGGACTGGCCAGAACCCTCGGCTCCAGCGGATGCTCGACCATCGAATACGCGCCTCCCGTCTCCTCTCCCGAAACCTTGCCCACGACCCCGAAACTGCCCCGCAAGACGACCTCGCCTTCGTTCGGAAGGATCATCCTTCTCTCATTCGCCACGGGAAAGCCTCCTCAACTCGCCGCCCGCTCCATCGTCTTCTCCGCGAGCCGGTGAAGCGCCCGCACGCTCATCTCGATATCCTCCTCCGGCGTGTCCTCGTCCGTCGTGTGGCTGAGACCCCGCAAGCTTTTCACGAAGAGCATCACCGTTGGCATAAGGCGCGCCATCTCCGCCGCGTCGTGCAGCGGCCCGCTCGGCAGGCGGTGGGATCTGCCGGCTATTTCGGTGATCGCCTCATCTGCCAGTTCGATCAAGGCGCCATCGAACGGGATGGGCTCTATGCGCCACAACCGCTCCCATTCGATGGAGACGCCTTCCTCGTCGGCGATGCGCTCGGAGTTTTCTTTGGCTGCCGCGAGCATCTCCGCCAGCACGTCCGCGTCGAGGGCGCGCTGGTCGAGGGACATCTCGCACCACCCGTTGAAGGCCGTCACGATGGCCGGGCTGACATTCACGAACCCGGTCGTGGCCCGCACGTCGTCGCGGCGAGCGGCGTCGTCCCGGAACTCGATAGCGGATCGGGCCGCCGCAATGAAGGCATCACGGCGCACGTCCATCGGCGTGGAGCCGGAGTGGGCATGTTGTCCCGTGAAACGAACGGCGTGCCGCTCGACCCCGAAGGTGCCGAGCACGACGCCGAGCGGGAGGTCCATCCGCTCCAACACCGGGCCTTGCTCGATGTGAAGCTCCAGGTACGCCACCGCGTTCTCCAACTGACGACCAGCCTCGTTCACCCGGTCGAGGTTCACGCCATGCTTCCGCAGCGCGTCCGGCAGCGTCACGCCGTCTTTGTCTTTGAGGTTCCGCACATCATCGGGTTTGAGCGCGCCGGCGGCGGCCCCTGATCCGAAGAGGCTTCGTCCGAAGCGGGCACCTTCCTCGTCAGCCCAATCCACAAGGCGCAGGGTGACGGGGCGTTGTCGCGGAGCGAGGACGCGTATGACTTCGAGCCCCCCGATCACATTCAAGGCCCCATCCAGCCAACCGCCATTCGGCACGGAATCCATGTGCCCGCCGATCAGGACGGCCCTCTCGGAGTCGCCGGGAGCCGTGGCCCAGATGTTGCCGGCCTCATCAGTCTCGATCTCCGAGATGCCATCTATCTCCGATAACTTATTCGTCAGCCATTCTCGGGCCTCTTTCCATGTCTCCGTCCAGGCTACGCGACGCGCACCGTCCGGGCCGCCGGTGAGTTCGGCAAGCTCCTTCAACTCCTCGACGGCGCGGCGGGCGTCCACCCCTTCGGCCTGCATCAGCCGACCTTCTCCCGCGTACCCACCTCGGCGAGAGCCTCCTCGAAGACGTTCGCGGCTTGCGTGGCGGCCTCGTGGGTGATGGTGAGCGGAGGCGAGATGCGGATGGTGTTCGCCTTCAAACCGCCCTTCCCGACCAGCACGCCACGTTCCCGGCACGCCTCCATGAACCTGGCCGCCGCCCTCGGGTCCGGCTCTCCATCCGGCCCGGTAAGTTCGATGGCGAGCATCAGCCCACGACCGCGCACCTCCCCGGCCATCGGGTTGCGTTCGGACATCTTCACGAGACGGTCCTTCAGGTAACCGCCGACCTCATCCGCATTGCGTTGCAGGTCGTTCTCCAGGATGAACTCGATGTTCGCCAGCGCGCCGGCGCTGGAGACGTGGTTGCCGCCGAAGGTGGAGATGTGGAGTTTCGGGGAGAGCGAGTCCACGATATCGGCCCGACCCATCACCGCGCCGATTGAGAGGCCGTTCCCAAGACCCTTCGCCATCGTGACGAGGTCCGGCTCCACCCCGGATTGCTCGATGCCCCAGAAGTGGGATCCCGTGCGCCCGAACGCCGTCTGCACCTCGTCGGAGATGAACAGGATGCCGTGCTCGTCCAGAATTTCTTTTACCCGTGAGAGGTACGCCGGCGGAAGCTCTATGAAGCCGCCGACGCCCTGTATCGGTTCGGCGATGAACGCCGCGACGTGGCCCGTGGTGGAAGTCTCTATGAGGTTCCGGACATCTTCGGCGCACGCCCGGGCGAACTCCTCAGCGTCCTCGAACTGACGGTATATTGGACTATACGAGCGGTGCGGGGTCATTGCGTAGCTCACGTCGAGGGCGGAGCGGGGCGTCGCCCGCCAGGAGCCCTGACCAGTGATCCCCATCGTCCCAAACGAGCCACCATGGTAAGAGCCGCGCAGGGCGATGATCTCGCTAGAGCCCCTGTAGTGCGTCGCAAACAGCAAGGCCGCCTCGTTCGCCTCCGAGCCACTGCCGACGAAGAAGACCTTTTTATCGCCCGAGATGGGAGCGAGTTCGACCAGCTTCTCGGCGAGCTTGACCTGGTTCTCGATCAAATACAGCGTCGAGGAGTGGAAGATCTTGTCAGCCTGCGCTTTGACGGCCTCCGAGATCTCCGGCACCGCATGTCCGCTGATGGTCGTCACTATGCCGCCGAAGAAGTCCAGATACTCGTTGCCCTCCGAGTCCCAGACCCTGAATCCCTCGCCGCGCACCAACTCCACCGGGCGCTCGTAGTTCAGGGAGATCCACTCCGGCAAAACCGCTCTGTGTCTGGCCGCCAATTCTTCTGGATTCATGCCACATACCCGCCTTCCAATATACTCATCACGACGAGCGGCTCGTATGCGCCGCAGACCCGGCCACGCTCACATCCGCGCCTCCATAAGGGGCGCCTCGAAGCTCCGCTCGATGAACCGCCCGGAACCATGCTCACCGACCACCTCGCCATCCCGGTACACGAGGTTGCCGCGCACGTACACGGAGGCCGGGCCGCCAGTAAACGTCATCCCCTCGTATGGCGTGTAGTCCACATTGCCGTGACGATTCTCCACCGTGGCGGTGATCTCCAGTTCCGGGTCCCAGAGAACGATGTCGGCGTCCGCACCGGGGATCAGGGCTCCCTTGCGCGGGTACATGCCGTGGATCTTCGCCTGGTTGGTCGAGAGTACCGAGACGAACTGGTTCTCGGAGAGGTGGCCCTCGCTCACCCCGAGCTTCCAGAGCGTCATCGCCCGTTCCTCAGCGCCAGGGAGGCCGTTGGGGATCAAGGTGAAGTCGTCGCGGCCCAACTCTTTCTGTCCCTCGTAGTTGAAGGCGCAGTGGTCGGAGCCGAATATTTGCAGGTCCCCGATCTGCAACCCCCGCCACAGCGCCTCCCGGTTCCATTCGCGCCTCAATGGCGGTGAGCAGACGTACTTCGCGCCCTCGAACCCCTCACGCGCCAAGTCCTCGTAGGAGAAGGCGAAGTACTGCGGACAGGTCTCCGCGTACACGGTCTGTCCCAGCTCGTGCGCCCGGTGGACCTCCTCAAGCGCCGCCGCGCAGGAGACGTGGACGACGAGCAGTGGCGCGCCGGCTATCTCGGCGAGCTGGATGGCCCGGTTCGTGGCCTCCGCCTCGACCTCCGGCGGGCGGGTGAGGGCGTGAAAGCGCGGGGCGGTGTCGCCGCGAGCGAGAGCCTGTTCCTGGAGCTTGCTTATTACGTCGCCGTTCTCGGCGTGGACCATGACGAGGACACCGGCATCGCGGGCTATCTGCATGGCCTCGAACAGGTCGTCGTCTTCGGTGTAGAGTGGCGTGCCCTTATACGCCATGAAGATCTTGATGGAAGAGACGCCCCGTTCCGGAAGGTTCGGGATCTCCGCTTTGATCTCCTGCGTCAGATTGGTTATGGCGACGTGGAAACCGTAGTCTATGAGCGCCTTGCCCTCGGCCTTCTGAGTCCAGGCATCAATGGCGCCTGAGAGGTTGCCATCCACGTCCTGCAAAGAGAAATCCACGATGGTCGTCGTGCCGCCAGCGACGGCCGCCGCGGTGCCGCTCGCCCAGTCGTCGGCGGAGACGGTCCCCCCGAAGGGCATCGCCATGTGAGTGTGTCCATCTATGAAGCCCGGCATCACCAGCTTGCCCGAGGCGTCAACCACTTCGGCATCGCCCCCGCCAAGGTTCGCGCCGATGGCTCGTACCTGATCATCCTCAACCAGCACGTCCGCCAGGTAGCTGCCATCGGCGGTGACCACAGTCCCGCCGGAAAAGAGTATCCTGCTCAACTCCCACTCCTCTCTAGTCCAGAAAATCGGCCTGGCCTCCCGCACTATGAGGGACCGCGCCGAAGCCGACTATAGCCCCACGGAAAGAGATCCCCGAGGGAGAACGCGCCGGGCTTGTCCCTCCGTAGCACGATCCCCTCCCCACCGTGCGATTCCCGCTTTCGGAAGGTCAGTATAGGTCTCGCCGCTACGCCGCGCAAAGACGCCGTATCGTCCGGGCCAACGCCTCC